>Ga0136639_10000027_pt1 | contig 46599 bp, 39 predicted proteins | sample AntDrymUQ8592106_2_FD_113739 | JGI IMG/M metagenome (GOLD analysis project Ga0136639, IMG submission 113739) | Polar desert sand microbial communities from Dry Valleys, Antarctica - metaG UQ859 (21.06) | ecosystem: Environmental > Terrestrial > Soil > Desert | place: Antarctica: Dry Valley...
TTGACGCGGCGCTGTTTGGAGTGCGGTGGGAAGGGGTACTCCCCGCCACACCGCTTTGGCTCGTCCTTTCACGCAGGAAGTCTCCGCGGCGCTTGCCGGGGCGGTGAGCGCACGGCTGGTGGGTGGTTTTCGCGCTTCGGCGGGAGAAGGCCGGGAGTCCCTGGCGCGTTCGGGCGTTCTGGCGGCAGGTGGTTCACCCCGCCGAACTTCTCACGAAGTTCGCTACGGGGAGGAATTCGCTACGGGGAGTTCAGGCGCGCAGGGGAGATCGCGTCAACGCGAGGCCACTCGTTTCATTTTTCAGCTTCCACCTTGGTCGCCTTGAGGATGAGGGTGGGGCCGCGTTCGACGTAGTTTTTGGTGATCACTGTGCCGGTGACGCGCACCGCGCCTTCCGGGATATTTTCAGCGGCCAATGCCGAGCAATCGACTTCGATGAACTGCTTGCCTCCTTTGGTGGCGAACTCGAGGCGCCATCCGGTGGTTTCACCGCCGATGGCCATCACGCCGCCCTCAAGCTTGCCGCTGAGGACCACCTCGGCACCTTCCTTGATGAGCGGTTCATCGACCGGAGCCGGCGCGTCGGCTGGCACCGCCTCCTTGATCACCACTCCGAAGGCAGCGGTTTTGACCGGGGGCGTGTCCTTTTCCCATGGACGGACATACTTGAACTCGATGGTGGTCTCGCCGGCGCGCAAGGCCTTGAACGTCCAGACGTCCTTGCCGCCGACTCCGACCATCGGCGGTTTGCCGGCCGGCTGCGGCGGGGCTTGAAAGCGCTTGCCGGCGGCATCCAGCATCATGCCATCCAGCGGCTTGAGCAACTGCCACTGGTAGCCGGTGGTCGGGTTCGATTCGAGCTCGACGGTGAATTCCGCGCCGACGCTTGCCGCAACCTGCTTCGCTGCTTCCTCCTCCGCATGGGTGGCATGGAGCGCAAGCAGTGCGGCGCAGGTGCCGCCAAGAAATGGGCGCAGGAGGAGCCGCGGCAGTAGGGGGGTAACAAGGAGGAGTTTCATGGGTGGGTTGATGGTGGCTACCATGCCACGACACCGCAGCCGGGGAAACCTTGGAAATTGGCTCACTGAGGCGGGGCCGCGGGATGGCACTCGCGAAAGAGTGCGTCGGGAAGCTCAATGATCGTCCTCATACGCATAATTTGTGAAAATGCCTCCAGTCGGAGGCGCGCCTTGGCATGTTTGGTCTTTGCCGAGGTAGCCGCAACGCTAACCGGGAAAGGCAGGGGGAGGGGCAAAATGCAGGTTCAGCCGAGCTTTCGGCTCAAAACCAGCTTGAAAGTGATCCGTAAGCGCGTTCAATTCCGCTCATTGCGGAGTTTGCGCGCTACAATTGGCAACAAGCAGATTGGCCGGATTCGTTACCAACTGGCTGCGCGCTGAGCGCTTGGGCGGGCCATCCCCCCAGGAGTCGCGAACTTCTGTCGTAAGGACAGCGATTGATTGAGGCCTTAAAATCTGGAACGCTCAACGGAGTGATAAAGAAATTTTTCAAAGAGGCCGGAAGGGGCGACGGCCAAAGGCGGATGATGTGTTTGGCCGCAGTGCCCTTTATTACCCTCTTGCTAGCGGGTCCATTGCAAGCCGAGGAAGCAGCCGGGAGCGACAAGCCGGTTGAGGTGACGAATGCCGCGCAGCGTCTGTCGGTCAAGGAAGTCTCCGCAACGGTGGTGGATGAGGTGATCACGATTGCCGGGAAGTGGGGCGATTTTATTCATGGGAAATCTTATCAGCAGGAAGCTCTCGTGAGCCACAAGGGCTGGCAATACACGACCTACTATGATGCTAAGCGCAGGCTGTGTGTTGCGCGCCGGGCTCTGCCTTCGGGGCTCTGGCAAACGATTCGGTTTTCAGATTACACTTATCATGGGGACGATAACCATAATGTCCCCGTGATCGGGATTTGCCCTGCGGACGGGACGATTCACTTGGCATTTGATCACCACAACAACCCGCTGCGCTACCGCGTGTCGCGCGCTAATGCCGCCAACGATCCGGCCGCTGCGGTGTGGGATTCTTCGTTGTTTGGCCCTGTGGTTGATTCGCTTGTGGCCGGCCAGCGGGTCAAGGGCGTGACTTACCCGCAGTTTGTGATGGCGCCCGACAGCACGCTCTTGCTGTTTTTCCGCGTCGGGACTGCCTTTGATGGAAGAATTTGGATGAGTAAATACTCGCCCGCCGGCTGGCTAGAGCCATGGCAAGTGACCGCCTCAACGGGCAGCTACAAATTGGATGGCAAGACATCCGCCGGGCGCAACGCCTACTTGAATAACCCGTGCATCGACTCCAAGGGGAGAATCCACCTGAGCTGGATCTGGCGCGAAGGCGGAACGCTCAAGGACGCTCAGCACGATCTGTGTTATATGCACTCGGATGATGGCGGGAGGACGTTTCTCAATCAGCGGGGGGAAGTCGTCACCAAGGACCGCACTCTGGCCGGGGTGGATTCCGCGGACCTCACCCTATGGCCTATCAGTGCACGCCGCGGCCTGAAAAACCAGCAGGCCATGGCGATCGACAGCAACGGCCGACCGCACATCGTCATGTGGTATTTGGCGGATTCAGAACCGGATATCGCCGTGGCCGCTAAGGACCACACGAAAAGCAAGTATTATCACTTCTGGCAATCCGCCGACGGCAAGTGGCATAAGCAGGAGCTGCCATTCAGTTTGTCACGGGATGAGTGGACTATCCGCCCGCAATTGGCTTTCGGCAAAGATGGTGATCTATTCCTCGTCTACAATCGTGACAGCAATATTGTGATTGCCGCGGCCACCCGTGCGGGTGGCTTTGCCGACTGGAGCGTCGTTGCCGAACGCGCTGGCCGCTTCACTGGCGAAGCCAAGCTGGATCTTCTCCGCCTCCGCCACGAAAATATCATCAGCATTTATATGCACGAGATCCCAAACACCGCTCACGCCGGCACTCCCCTGCGGGTGATCGACTTCTCCATTCAAGTTCCATAGCTGGGCATGCGTGGGGGGTTGCGAGATTTATCCTTTGGCGGATCGATGGTTCTCCCCGTCGAACTTTTCCCAAAGTTCGCTACGCCTCTGCGGCGCGTGCGCGTTAGAACTCCACGGTAGCGAAGCTCGTGAGAGTTTCGGCTGGGGGAGGCGGGAGGTCCTGTGCGCGTTCGAACCGTAAAATCCTCAGTGCTGCCGGCAGGTTGAAAGGCAGCAGAGGTTGCCCACATGGGTGGCTATCAGGAGCAAGCCACCCAGGGTGGTAACCACGCTGGCGAGGGGAATCACGAGTCGGGTTTTTCCGCTCTCATCCACACCCAGGGAAGGACAGCAGGTGTCCGCAGGGGGGGCGACGGCCGGGCGGCTCGCGGCTGCGGCCACCTGACAGACGGCAAGCTCATCGCATCCCGCGGATTTACAGGGAGAGCCAAGCCCAGCCGTGGTCACCATGATTGCCTCCACAGGCTCGCTCACTGCGGCCGCCAAGGGGGCATCCGCCTCCTGCTTATCCATCTCCCAATAGGGAACTGCCGCCCCGGCGACCACCAATGCCATTCCTGCAATCCCAGCGGCGAGAATCGAGATTCTCCGGTGCCGTCGAAACCCATGAACCACCATCACGCCGGCGAGCGGAACCACCAACAGCGCGACAATCCAGTGGGATGCCGGATGGGCCCATAATTGGCCAAACGCGGGGGCGAAAAGCAACAACAGCGGGGTGGCCGCACAATGGATCGCGCAGAACACCGACGCCGCCACCCCGATTCGATCCGGATGAGACCGGGGGCTGCTCGATAAGGCAGAGAGGGCGCGGCTGAAATTCATAATGTGCTAAGATGAAATGCGCTTGGGCAGTTGCCTGCCGCAGCTGCGCGGGGTTTACGCTCGCTCGCCTGCTAACGCAAGTAATTTGCGTTAATTTTCTCCGCGGCCGATTTTGCACCCAAGGAGTCGCGACTTCAGTCGCCTCTCCCCCAAGTTCTGCTGCCCCTCCGGGGTGTCATGGCTTTGCGGGGAAATTCCGGGGGCTGCGCGTGGGTGCACGCTGACCCCCGGCTAAGTTCTGATGTCCCGCAGGAACGGAAGAGGAGGCGTTAGGTGTGGTTCATTGGCGCGATGAAAAAGCGACTGAAGTCGCTACTCCTTGGGGGCACCGCGTCCCCGGCGATGTGGAATATGACAACACCGGCCTGGTCCAACGTCCCTGCGGGACAAGAGAACTGAAGAAGCAAATTTGACGAGCGCGGGTCAGGCGGGCATGGCGCGGCCGCAGGCCGGGTCCGTGGACTGCTGTAGCTTGCTACCGCTGTAGGCCGTCCAGCTTGCTGGCGGGAACCCGCGCCGTCCGGCCATTCAACGTTCCCTCCGCCTGCGCGCTGAAGAAGCGCCGACCCTCAAGCTGAGGCTTTGGTTTAGAAGCACTCGCGGATGTCGTCGAGGGAGATTGTGCCCGGGTAGTGTTTGTAATCGTGGTCGATGAAGTGCCACCACTCGGCCGCCAGCGGCCAAAATCCGGCGGCGGCCATCGCTTTTTGCAACACGGGCAGGTTGTCAGGCCATGTATTCCCACGGGTTGACCAAGGCAATACCGGTGGGCGCGAAGTCGGCGGTGTTGCGGGTGGCGAGGGTGAGGCTGTGGACCTTGGCGGTGGCGGCGAGAAGCGAGTCGTAGTAGGGCGTCTTGTGATCGGCTCTCCAAAGGGCGGCGAGTTCGGCGATCTCACGATTCACGGGCAGAATGCAGTAGAAACGCTCCTCCTCCACGATCGCTTGGTACCAGTGGTGGAGTTTTCGGCCAAAGTCCGGATCTCTCGCTTCAACCGTGCGGATGCCGAAGCAAATTTCATTGAGGGAAATCACGCTCAGATAGTGGCACGGCACGTCGAGCGAAGCTGACCAGCGCAAAACCTCCTGCGGTGTGCGTCCGCTCCTGCGAAACGCCGAGAGCGTGACGGTGTCTAGCAAGTAGAGCATGCTCATTTCTCCGAATCCCCTTCGAAGTGGAACGGCGTAGCGCGAAGCGGCACATCATCGCGAGTCGGGAGAGGAAATCCCTTTTGGCCAAACCATTCGGGCTCCTCGGGCAGGAGTAGGGAGTCCGCCAGATTCGGGGCTTTCGGAGGCAGGCTCTTTTTCTTTTTGATCCGCTCATCCAGTAACTCGCTGACCAGCATCGAGAGGGATGTGTTCTCGTCAATCGCCAGATGGCGGGCTTCCCGGACGAGTTCGTCGGGAAGTTTCAAGGTCACGTTCATGAGAGAGGGAGAGTGGGTTTTTTCGTGGAGCACGGTCGCACGGGTGCGCGAGGCCGTCAAGCCACGAAGGGTTTGTTGATTTCCCCGATGGTGGGGTTGGGTAACTGCGCCACGCCCGCACCGCCGATGCGCTGGGTTCAGATCCGTACGCGTCTTTGCTCAGCAAGGGAAGCCGGCGCTCCCTCGCGAGCACTGCAATCCAAACCGTCCGCACCTGGGCCGGCGGAATACGACAATGACTAACTAAACGCTGGCCGCTAAACGCAGACCGCTTCACTAATTTCCTATGATGCCTGGTAAAACAACCCGGAGGTTTCAACTCCTTCTCGGCGTCTGCATGCTCTTGATGGCGATGGTGCTTTTTTTCATCCCTCAAAGGTACAAGCACATCCTCAATCCTCTCTTTCCCTCGGCGGATAACTCAAAAACCCTGACCAGCAAAACTGACCGGTCGGCGAGTAATCATCGTGAAAATAAACGCCGAGCGCCGCGCCGAGATCCCAAGGAATGGTTCGCCGAAGTTCGAGCTCGAAATCCCGGACTCGAGCCGGTGTGGCGAGATGTCCCCGATCACGAAAACGGATTTCTCCAATGGCTTGCATTCTACCAAAAGCACCAAGTCGACGGAGGAATAGGAACCGGGACCCTCGGCATACCCGCGGATATCGCCGATATGATCTCCCATCCCGAGAAGTGGGATAGTCAGGCGGTCAAAGCATTCCTTGATGAAAATAAAGATCTGCTAGAGACACTCGCCCGCATCGGGCTTCTTCCGAGCCAGTCGGTGGCGGGTATCGATCTTGCTCGCTGGGATTTTGTGGGGGCCCGGTTACCCAAGCAATGCGCCGAGCTCCTTCTCGCCGACGCGCGCGTGGCAGCGGAGGCGGGTGACTTCGATCATGCGCTCAGGCAGGTAAGAGCCGGAAGCGGTCTCGCCGGTCATTTTGATCGAATTGAAGCGCCGACCCTGCTGATGGCGACCGTCTCGACCATCCTCCGCCTGATAATCCATGAACAAGTCATGAGTCATTTCCTGCCTGCCCTTAACGGCAACGCAGGTGAAATCGCCCGCTGGCGTGAAGCCATCCAATCACCCAATATGCAGCCATCCGGATTTGCCTCAATTCTTCGTGGTGAAGGTTGGGTGAGTCTCGGCGGATTGGTCATTGCTTGGGCGGGCGGCGACGAGTCCTTTCCCACTGACGGCGACGCACTATTTGATGCTTATGCCCAAGGTTACATCGAGGCCGCCAATCGTGCCCAGACGCTCTCACTGGACGACCTCCTTGGCGGTGAAACCCATCTAGGATTCCCGATCGCCGCAGGTCACCTCTCGATCGGAGCGCAAAACCTTCTCGGCGAAATGACAGGCGGCGTGTCGAGCTGGGCCAAAGGTTGGACCCGTCGCATCGTGCTCTCTGCGCGAACCGATGCAGCTCTGGCAATCATGCAGGGAGCGGAAATTCCTCCCGAGCCCTTCACCGGCCTCCCTTACATTTATGATCCCATTGCCCGCACCTTGCAGGTGCCCGATGATCCCAGGCTGCGGGAAATCCTCAAGATTGGCGCTCCTCTTCAACTGCCTCCAGCAGAGTAGCGAGCCGAGTAACCATTAGCTGATGTGCGCCGCAGGCCACCTTGGACTGCTGCAACCTGCTGCCGCTTTGATGCTCGCCGCCTGCTGCGGCATGCCCGGGGGGGGGCGGCCGCCCCGCTCACCCGCGCTCGTTCAATTGCTTCTCCCGCGCAGGCCCGCGAGTCCGCCATCGGCTTCGCCCAGCTTGAAGCGGGCCAGACCGTCGAGATCGAGTCCGAGCAGCACTTCATGGATCTCGTTCGTGGCGAAGCATCTTGTTCTCACCGAGGCCGCCCTCGACGACCTCCGCTCCATCCGTGCCTACACTCTCGCAACATGGGGCGCGGAACAGGAGCAGCGCTACCTCCGCAAGCTCTGGTCCCGCATCGAAATGGTCCGCAGGGGACCCGATGCGTTACCGGCTCCGTGACGAACTCTTCCCCGGCTGCCGCATCGTCGCTGAAGGCCGCCACATCATTCTCTTCCGCGCCAGCACTGAGGTCCTTGCCGGATCCTCCACGCCGCCATGGACTTCAAACGCCAACTCCCAACCGGCCTTGCTTGATCTTTTTTTACCCTCCGGGGAGATCGGACGGATCGGTCGTTGGCTACTGTTTTACTGGCCCCACAGCCTAGGCTCTAATGGCAACAGCCTCAATATGACCCGCAGAGGCCAAGCTCCGCTGCTGGAAAAAATACCGAAGATCACGGGATTCGTTAGCAGGAGAATCCGAAACACATCACATGAGACCGCATTTCACTCGCCGGCAGGGATCAAAGGACTAATTCTGAACTGGATAGCTAACACCAAGATTCGACCTCTAACATCAAGTAATCAATGATAGCCGGTGAGACATCATGAACGACATCGGCAAACCAGAACGAGCCACGCAGGACAGGGTGATCGCCCTCTTCCAGGAAGAGCATGGCTACCAATACCTCGGCGACTGGTCGGGTCGGAACGGTAACAGCAACATTGAGGAGAAGCTGCTCATGGCCAACCTCACCCGCCGGGGCTACTCGCCGGCGGCGATCAGCGGGGCGATTTTCAAGCTTCAGACCGAGGCGAACAACAAGAACCGGAAACTCTATGGCAACAACGAGGCGGTCTATGGCTTGCTTCGCTACGGGGTGAAGGTGAAGACGGCGGCAGGCGAAGCCACCGAGACCGTGCACCTCATCGACTGGAAAAACGGCGGGAATGATTTCGCCCTGGCCGAGGAGGTGAAGCTCAAAGGCGGCAACGACCGCCGACCCGACATGGTGCTTTATGTCAACGGGCTCGCCTTGGGAGTCTTCGAGCTGAAAAGCAGCCGAGCCAGCATCGGGGGCGGAATCCGGCAGCTGATCTCGAACCAGAAGCCGGAGTTCAACGAGTGGTTTGTTGGAACTAGCGCTGCTGTCGGCGCAGTTGGCGGAGTCACTGGAGGTGTGGTGGGACAAGTTGCCGCTAAAGGGGCACGCTTGGCAAAAGGAATGCAGGCTTTTACAGAAGCTAACAACGCAATCACTCAAAGCGCTCGGATCGTAGGGCAAAGCACGGCCGGAGCTGTGGATGGGGTAATCGGACAAGTGGCGGAGACTGCAGTAAGGGGCGAATCATTAACGAAGGATTTGGGGAGCGCTGCGTTGATTGGAGCGGTGGCAGGTATGCGGAAGACATTGTTAGGGTTGTTCGTGGGCAGAACTTTAAATATATCACAGATGGTTATGGAACAGGCCAAGGGTTTTCGGGCGCATTCGATCCTACTACTGGTAAAATGGAGATGCGTCCTAGCACCAAAAATCGCCCAGATGCGGTCCCTGAAGGCTGGGTGAAGCGTGGAGCTGGTCATAAGGATGTCAGCTCGCTGCTCGGGCCTAATATGGCGGATCATCAGGGGTTTGCGATAGTAAATACGGCTGGTAACAATGCTGAAGCCACTTTCAAATCCGGGGCTCTTAATCGCCATACGGATGCTGATGGAAATAGGACCGATATTCTGCGAGGGGAGGATCAGGCGAGATTGAAGCCGCTGATTGCAAAGCGAACCGGGAAGAAAATCACCGAATAATATGAGTTCGCTTCTCAACGAGTATCTGAGTAATCCAAGTATTCCAAAAAGCGGCAATATTAAGCTTTCTGGGCCCGCCATCAAAAAATATTTTCAGGAATCGTCATTTTGGTTGTATGCCCCTCCTTTTGCTACGCTCAGGTCACTCTCGGAATCTGAGGATTGGGATCCCGAGCGAATAAATGAGCTTTCGGTTGACTACGACCTGAATTATCTTGTAGGCGACTTTGGTATGGCTCAGAGGAAGGGGTTTTGATAGATTGTTTATTTCCAATTCCAACCGTAAGGCTTTTGCGAAAGAAAAATACAAAGAGGCTTCAATGGGAGTGTCCCATCATTTTCGATTCAATTTCAGACTTTGTCCATTGCGTTTTAGATGGGATGTAACCACGCGCCAACCAATGGCGTTGGCGTGCCAATTGGAAAATGAAATTCGGACTGCTTTCTCGGCTACGAACCCCGGGTTGCGATTGACTTGGAGGCCACTGAGTCCCGCGCCGCCCGCCCCTACAACGCCAATGACTTCGCCGAGTAAACTTCACTCCCGTCCAAAGCCCCGATGGGGCACAAGGGTTTCGGACCTTTATCTGTTGGCGTTGGCCGCGGCCAACGGTGACTGCTTCGCCACCTTCGACCCGCGCATTCCAGCCGAGTCGGTGGCCGGAGGCGCGGCGGCCATGGAAGTCATTCCAGTCGCCATTGATTCCGGCGACGGGACTTGAATCGCTCCTCCGGGTGGCCCGAAGGAGGAGCATACGCCGCAGCCGGTTGAAGCCGGGGGATAGATCCTCATTGTTGTGCATGGATCGTCCGATCACGCAACACAACAGCGCTTGATGGACACGGGTGCAGGACAAAACCGCTTGTCATGCACGGCGACTCCTTCGGTGCACGACAAGGGGAGTTCTTAGAGAATTTCGGGTCCATCAAACCTCGCCAAATAGCCACGCGATGAATGTCGATTTGAGCCAAGCTGTGCGTTATCACTACGGAGCGTTTCCTCCGCAGGCCTTTGACACGGCGCGGGTGCTTGGCCCGCTGCTGGAGGCGACCGACGCCTTGGCGCGTTACGATCAGATGCTCAAGGGGATGCACAACAGTGAGATCCTCCTTGCGCCGTTGCGCGGGCAGGAGGCGCTGGCATCCTCACGCATGGAACAGGCAAGGGAGTTGTCGTGAACACGGGAGAGCTGTCGGGACAGGAGGCCGCAAGGCACTCGGCAGCAGTCAAAGCCGCCGTAAGAGCGCAAGCAAGCCGTTGGAAACCCAAAGCCGGGAAGTCCGGAACCACGGACAACCGCGCCGGACAAGCCGCGCAGCCGACTGCAAAAATACCGCCTAGCGCGCAAGCGGCCCTGAGCGCACGACCGATTGGAGACCCGAATATAGATTCACCTGAGGCGGGGCTACTGAATGGTGCGCGTGCGGCCTTGGCTGCGCTGGTTTGCGTGCGGCGCGTGACCACGCGCGGTTGAACTGGAGCCTTGTTTCCCGGGCGGGGATGCCCGATGGCTAGGGGCGTGATTGCCGCACGGGTGCTCATCGACGGGCCGTCCGAGCTTGTCTTCGACTATGCGATTCCGCCAGACATGATTGTCCAGCCGGGATGCCGGGTGCGTGTGCCGCTGCGCCACAAGGCGGCCACCGGCACCGTGCTGGCGCTCGTCGAGTCGGGCGAGATGGGCTTTGCGCTGCGCCCGCTGGATGCGCTCATCGATCCCGAGCCGCTCGTCACCCCAACCTTGATGCGGCTCGGCAAGTGGATCGCCGAATACTATCACGCGCCGTTAGAGCAGGTGATGCGCTCGCTCCTGCCCGAGAGCGTGCGCCAGGAGGCCCACTCCGGAAAGACCCGGCGCATCGCGGTGTTAGGTGCCGCGCCGCCACCCGAGGTGCTCGCCAAGCTGGCCCTGCGCGCGCCGCGCCAGCACGCGATACTCTCGCAGTTAGAAGCGGCCGGCGGGCGGGTCGCGGTGGCCGACCTGGGCAACGCGGCGGGAGCCTCGCTCAAGGCGCTGGAGCGTGCCGGGTTTGTTAGCGTCGAGGAGGAGGCGGTGCGGCGGGACCCGGATGCGGACCAGACCTTTGTGGAGAGCGGCGAGTTGGCGCTCAATTCCGACCAGGCCGCGGCGCTCGAGGCGATCCTGGAAGCCGTGCAACAGGCCTCCGAGGGCGTCGCGCCGCTGCCGATGCTGCTGCAGGGGGTGACCGGTTCGGGGAAAACCGAGGTTTACCTGCAGGCGGTGCGCAAGGTGGTGGATGCGGGCAAGAGCGCCATCATCCTAGTGCCGGAGATTTCGCTAACACCGCAGACGGTGCAGCGTTTCAAATCGCGCTTTGCGGGGATGCAGGACCAGGTGGCCGTCCTCCACTCCCACCTCTCGCAGGGTGAACGCTTTGATGAATGGCACCGGATCCGCAGCGGCGCGGCGCGGATTGTCATTGGCGCGCGCTCGGCGATCTTTGCGCCGCTGCCTGATCCGGGGATCATCATCGTCGATGAGGAGCATGAGAATTCCTACAAACAGGAAAATCCGCCGCGCTACCACGGCCGCGACCTGGCCGTGCTGCGCGCATCCATGGAACCGTGCGCCGTGGTGCTAGGCACCGCCACCCCGTCGCTGGAGAGCTATCAGAACTGCCTAACAGGGAAGTACCGCCGCTTGCTTCTGCCGCAGCGGGTGGATTCCCAGACGATGCCGCTCATCCGGATTGTCGACATGCGCCTGGAGGCGTCCAAGAACAAGGGCGGGCTGCCGATTCTATCAGACAAGCTGCGTGCCGCGATCGAGCTGAAGTTGGAGAAAAAGGACCAGGTGATTTTGTTCCTGAACCGGCGTGGGTTTGCGCGCTCGCTGCAGTGCCCGACCTGCGGGCATGTATGCGAGTGCACCCACTGTGCGGTGCCGTTGACCTATCACCGCAGCGAGGAGCGGCTGATTTGCCACATCTGCGGGTACCAATCGATCACGCCGCGGGTGTGTCCGTCGTGCCGGGACCCGGCGATCCGGCTGCAAGGGTATGGGACGGAGAAGGTTGAGGAGGTGCTGCGGAAGGTGTTCCCAAAGGCCGGGATTGCCCGGATCGATACGGACACGATGCGCCGCAAGAACGCGCTGCGGGACACCCTGGCGGCCTTTCAGACCCACAAGCTGGATATTCTGATAGGCACGCAGATGATCGCCAAGGGGCTGCATTTTCCCAGCGTCACCCTTGTAGGAGTGCTCAACGCGGACCTTGGGCTGCACGTGCCGGACTTCCGGGCCGGCGAGCGGACGTTCCAACTGCTCACCCAGGTGGCTGGCCGTGCCGGCCGCGGCGAGCTGGAGGGGGAGGTATTTATCCAGACCTTCACGCCGCACTCGCCGTCGATCCAGTTTGCCCGCCATCACGATTTTGAAGGATACGCGGACCAGGAAATGGAGTTCCGCAGGCAGTTCGGCTATCCGCCGTTTTCCCATGTCGCCTTGCTAACAACCAAAAGCGCCCACGAGCGGCGCGCCGAGTTCACCTTGCAGACGCTGCACCGGCGGTTGCTAGAGGACCCGCCGCAGGGGCTGTTGATTGGCGAACCGCTGCCCTCGCCGCTGGTGCGGGCGCACGGCCAGTTCCGCTTCCAACTGATGCTGCGCTGCCCGCGTCCGCGTCCGCTGCTGCGCCACCTGCAGGCCGTGTTGGCCAAAACTCCGCTGCCCGATGACGTCACTTTGGTGACGGATATGGACGCGCTCAACTTTTCCTGATTCGATCCGGTTAGCAAATTCCCCCAAGCCACCCACTAACTCAAATGAACCGTCGTCACCTGCTTTCGCTGATTCCCGCCGCCGCCGTTCTTGGCGTTGCCCGCACCGCTGGCGCCAAGCCGATTCCCGCGCCAGCCATGGAGCCGATTGGCTTCACGGTCAGTGTGCAGATGTGGACCTTCAAGGAATTCACCGCCTATGAGGCCGTTGAGCGCGCCGCGCTGGCCGGTGCCAAGGGGGTGGAAGTATTCCCCGGCCAAACCCTGAGTGCTGCCGACACGGGCAAAACCGGCCCCGACATGAGCGACGACCAGATCGCCAAGTTCCTCGACCACTGCAAGACCCACAACATCACCCCGGTGAACTTTGGCGTCACCCCGGTGGCCAAGGACGAGTCAGGCGCGCGCAAAATTTTTGAATTTGCCAAAAAACTTGGCCTCTACGGCATCACCACCGAAAGCGTCGACGCGCTCGACACCCTCGAGAAGCTCGCCAAGGAGTACGACATCAAGGTGTGCATCCACAACCACCCGGTGAAACCTAACTACATCCCGGGCGACCCGCGCCAGGTCATGGAGCTCATCAAGGACCGCCACGCTAACATCGGCTTCTGCCCCGACCTTGGCCACCTGGCCAGTTCCGGACTCGATATCATGGAAATCATGAAACTCATCGCTCCGCGGGTGCATTCGTTCCACCTCAAGGACCGCGCCGACCTCGCGAAAAAAACCCGCGACCTGCCGCTTGGCCAAGGGAAGATCCCCTTCGCCGCGGCCCTTGACGAGGCGCGCAAGCACAAGTTCGCCGGCAACGTCTCCATTGAGTACGAGCACAATTGGAAGGAATCGCTGCCTGAGGTCGCCCAGTGCGTCGGCTTCGTCCGCGGCTACGTCCAGGCCCGCGGGTAGGCTGCCGGTTCTGGCCGATCGCTCCGCTTTGGCGGATTCCCGCTTGTTTTCATGGTTTTGACCGGTAGCCTCGCGTTCCGGCGCTGGCCGGCTCATTCCATGACTAACATGCCCTTTTCCAAGCTCATTTCCGCCCTCGGATGTTTGGCTGTCCTAACCTGCGCCGGCGCCCAGGCGGCCGCGCCCAAACTGTTGGCCGAGCTGCTGCCGCTCGACACCCCGGTGCGCGGTGAGATCATCACCGTCATCCGGCCCAAGGAAATCGCCGCCTATATGGCCAAGGTCGACGAGGCCGCCAAGAACGACCCAGCATGGTACACCGAGTTCGCCTCCAAGGCCAAGCCGGGCGTGCCGCTCCCGTTTGACGAAAAACTAGGCCTCACCAGGGCCGAATATGATGACTACATCAAGCTGTGGGCCGCCCGCGAGTTCCGCGCCATCCAGCCCGTCGTCCTCCAACTCACCCAGGCGCGCCCAGGCGAGTGGTCTATCCAGGTCACCGGCGCCGGCAGTGCCATCTCCATCCTGCGCTACATCGAGAAGGAGGACATCTTCAAATCCCCTAACGGCCCCCTCAAGCGCATCGAGGAAATCGATGCCGACGAGGCCAGCACCCTTGGCGGATGGACCGGCCACGAGTGGCGCTTCGAGGAAGAAAACGCTCTCGGCCGCACCAAGGAAAATTTCGCCGTCGGCAAAATGAAGGACGGCAAGTTCAACATGTTAGTCTATCGCGCCCAGGAAGTCTCCGCCCAGGGAACCCGGCTCTACGACAAGAGCCTGGTGATCCGGTTCGCGCCACTGGCTGGCGCGCCCGCGCCGAAAAAGCCCTAGCGCCGCATCCCCGCCGCGGCGCCGCTAACTATTAGAACCATGCGGATCATTGCCGGAAGTGCCGGGCGCTTGCCCATCAAAGCCCCCGACAAGGGGGCGCGGCCAACCACCGACCGCGTCCGCGAGGCGCTCTTCTCCATTCTCGGCGAGCGGGTTGTTGGCGCGCGGGTGCTTGACTTGTTTGCTGGCTCCGGTGCCCTTGGCCTTGAAGCGCTCAGCCGCGGCGCGCTGAGCGCCGTCTTTGTTGACAACGACCGGCGCGCTGCCGCGGTGATCAACAAGAACCTAACAACCACCAGGCTCGCCGGCGGCCGGGTCGTCAACGCGGAGGTGACGAGCTTTCTGCAGCGTGATTTTTCCAGCTATGATCTGATCTTTGCCGACCCGCCGTACGCCCGCAGTGCGGCGGATCCCGACGCGGTGGCCGGGTTGTTAGCTGGCGGGCTTGCTGCGCCGCGGCTGGCGCCCGGCGGCTGGCTCATCGCCGAGACCGCGGCGGAGCGGCAGGCACCGGAGGCGGCGGGCTGGGACTTGTTAGACCGGCGCAGCTATGGTGGCTGCGCCATCCTTCTTTACGCATGGGTGGGCGGGTCCTAGAGTGCGCGGGAATGCGGCGCGCGCTTCTGCTCCTGATCTACAACCTGCTTTTGCCGGTGGCCTTTGTGCTGCTGTTTCCGGGCTGGTTGGTGAAGATGCTGCGGCGTGGTGGCTACGGCAGCGGACTGCGCGAGCGGTTGGGGATTTACCGCTGCGCGGCAGCCGATGAGAAACGCGGGGGAGTTTACATTCATGCGGTCAGTGTGGGCGAGGTGATGATCGCCCTGAAGCTCATCGCCGCGTGGCGGCGGGTTGATGCTAACAAACATTTTGTTTTGGCGGCGACCACCGCGACCGGCCACGCGGTGGCGCGCCAGGAGAAGCTTGAGAAGGTGCGGCTGGTTTATGCGCCGTTAGACTTTCCATTTTTGATTCACCGCTGTCTGGAGCGCTTTGGCCCGCAGCAGGTGGTGTTGGTGGAATCGGAAGTGTGGCCCAACCTTGTGGTGATGGCGCGGATGCGCGGCATGGTTGTTAGTCTGGTCAACGCGCGGCTCTCACCCCGCTCGGAGCGGCGCTACGCGGCAGTGCGGGGCTGGATTGGGGAGATCCTGTGCCTGATAGATCCGGTGGGCGTGCAAGAGCCGGAAGACATCGGGCGCTGGGAGAATGTTGGGATTCCGCGCGGGCAGCTCCACCTAACCGGCAGCATCAAGTTTGACCCGGCCGGCGCGGTGTTGCCGCAGCGGAGCGGGGAGTTTGCCGCCATGCTGGATGCCTTTGGCGCGGATCGCCCGGTGGTGTTGGCCGCCAGCACCCATGGCGGGGAGGAGCGCTGGATTGCCGAAGTGGTTAGCCGGATGGATGCCGCGGTGTTGTTAGTGGTGGTGCCGCGCCACGCCGAGCGCCGCGCGGAGGTGAAGGCTGACCTTGAGGCGGCCGGCTTTGAGGTGGTGCTGCGCAGTGGGTTTTCCCCGCCACGCAACCCGCGGCGCGCGTGTCTGCTTGTCGACAGCACCGGCGAACTGCGCGATTGGACCGCCCACGCCGACGCCCTGATCATCGGCAAAAGCATCCTTGGCCACGGCGGACAAAGCCCGATCGATGCGGTGTTAGCCGGCGTGCCGGTCATTTGTGGCCCTCACATGGAGAACTTCGCGGCCCTCATGGGCTTGTTGGAATCCGCCGAGGCGGTGAGACGGATCGCTGACAAGCAAGGGCTTGAGCTGGCCCTGCAGCGGGTTCTGGGGGGGGGCGCGGCGGCCGGCGCGCAGCGCGCGCGCGATGCGTTAGGGCGGCACGCGGGAGCCACCCTGCGCAGCGTTGAGATGTTAGAGCGCGGGGTGCACCAGGACGTTTGAGGCGGAGGAAATTTTCCGCGATTGAGTGATTTACGGCAATTGTCATTCGGCAAATCATCCATTAACGTGCGCGCCGTGAGTGAAAGTGAAGATCGCGGCGAGAAGCCGGCGCCAGCAGCGATGACGGATTTGTTATCTGCCTTATCCTTGGGTCCCGCATGGGCCAAGGGTGCGGACATCAACAAATCCGCAGCGGCCAAATATCAAGGACGCGAGTTTGAGCCGCGTGAGGAAAGATCCCGCGGAGGGCATCGCGACGAGGGTCGAGGAGGCCAGCGTGGCGGCGGCGGTGGCCGTGATTTCCGTGGCGGCGGAGGCGGCGGGGGAGCAGCGCGGCGCGAAGGTGGCGGTGGCGGTGCTGGAGCACCGCGGCGGGATGATTTTCGCCGGGACCAAGGAGGTCCGCGGCAAGGCCAGCCGGCGCGAGGTGGGCGGGACTTCCGAGATTTCCGTGATGAGCCGGAACCGCCAAAGGGTGTGCGGGTTGAAATCCGCCCGGCAGCGGCGGGGATGCACGCGGTGGGGAAGGAGATTTTACATCTCGCGCGGGTCTACTCGTTGTTTGAGATTGCCAAGGTGCTCTTGGCGGCGCGCGATCGGTATCAGGCGAAGTTCAGCGCCAAGGAGCCGGCCGGGCCGATGTTTGCCTGTTTGAAAGACGGCTCGCTGTGGCTGAGCCGCGCGGAGGCGATTGCCCACCTGTGGGAAGCGGAGTGGTTAGGCGAATACTATGCCGAGGAGCAGGTGGAAATTGATCCGCCAAAGGGGAACTTCCAGGGCGTTGCGCGCTGCGGAATCAGTGGCGATTATCTGGGGCCACCTAACTACCACGGCTATCAGACGGCCATCCGCCAGCTTCACCGCGAGCGGTTTGGGCACATGAGCTTTGAGCAGTATGCCTCGAAGGTGCGCACCGAGCGGGGCGAGGAGGCCGTGAATGCCTGGCTTGCGAGCATGAGCAAGGTGACGCGGTTCCGCGCGACCGGGATGACCGATGAGGCGCCGCTGGCGACCAAGGCGGAGGTGGAGCGCCACTTTGGGCAACATTATTTTTCCGGGATTTATGCGGAGACCCGTGAGGCGGCCGTTTCCGGGGACATCGCTGCGCGGCATTTGTCGCCGCCGCTGCTGACTGTATTGAAGGGTGCGAGCGCTCATGCGCGGAAACATCCGGCAACATTGATCCCGGAACTTTGCCGCGGATTGGAAAAGGAGCACCTGCCGATCTTCAAGCGCCAAGGGAAGCTCTTCACCGGTCCGGCACGCCCTCATCCGCTTGATGAACAGATCGTCTTGGCGGACCGGCCAGCGGCGATGTGCAATTGGCTCGCTGAGCACCAAGAGGCGAAGCTTGCCGCCATGTGGCAGGCGGTGCTGCCGGAAGGCCAGACCGAGCCGACCGAGGAATGGCTGCGGGATCTTTTCTGGTTGTTGACCCAGGGGCATATCTTGCTGTTGCAGGACGACTCGCTGGTGCTGCCGGTGCGCCGGCCACGTTCCGAGCCAGCGGTCGGTGACGGCACGGCGGCTCCCGCGCCAAAGAAAAAGCGCAAGCGCAACCGCAAGCGCCGCGGTCGCCCACTTGCCGGCGTGAAAGGCAAGCTGGCCGAACTGCGCAAATCCAAGCCAGTCGCAAAGCGCAACCTGCGGGTCGTCTCACGCAAGACGATCGTGCGCCCCGCGCCTGTGGAAGTGGCTGAGCCTGCGGCGGAGGTGCCTGAGGTTCCGGCCTCGCCCGCGGTCCACGTGGAGGTGATCTTGCCACCGACGGCGGTCATTGCGGTGGTGCCGGAAGTGGCGATCGAAACTCCGGAGGCGGAAGCCTCGGTTCCCGAGGCCGATGCGCCAGCCGCTGAACTGGAGCAGGAGGCCGGCGAGGCGCCTGCTGAGCCCGGCGAGGCTGAACTTGTTGCTGAGGAGTAAGTCCTTTCCATAGCCAAGGCGGCTCTGGGCAGCTAGGTTGCGGTCATGAAGACGGGCTTTGCTGCCAAGGTGGCCATTTGTTGTGTTGTGATTCTGGTGCTTGGCGGCTTGGGCGGGTTCCTCACGTCCGGCAACATGGGGTGGTATGAACTTCTGAAGCGTCCGCCGGGCACTCCGGATGGCTGGGTGTTTGGCCCAGTCTGGACCGTCCTCTATCTTATGATGGGCGTGTCCCTTGCCCTGCTGTGGCAAAATCCGGCCAGAGCGCCGCGGGCACGCCGGGCCATCGTTCTTTTCATCGTCCAACTGCTGCTCAACCTCGCGTGGACGCCGGTGTTTTTCGGCTTGCAGCGAATCGACATCGCCTTGGGGGTGATCGTTGCTCTTTGGATCGCCATCGTCGTGGCCATCGCCGCCGCCCGCCCGGTTTCACGCACCGCCGCATGGCTGCTGGTTCCTTATTATGCCTGGGTCAGCTACGCGACCTATCTGAATGCGGGGTTCTTTCTGTTCAACCGCCCGTGATAGCGGGATCCAATACATGCCGGTGGACTCCATCGCAATGGAGCTCACGCGGCATGCGCCGAGCCAGTCGGCAAGGGCGAGGAGGTCGGTGGTGAATGTAGGGAACGATCGCGAGGGCAATCTCATCGACGGGCTCAACTCGAAAGCTGGCACCAAGAGATTGGCCGCCGGACCCGGACCCACGCAATGATGGACATCAACATGCGCCATCCCGCCTATTGCTCCGGCAAATCCGGTTATGGGCGTGCGCCCGTCCGCGGGAAGGGCGTTGGAGCTAGCTCGTGGCCGCGGGACAGAGCGGGCGGTTCTCCTGCCCCTCATGGTTTTTGGGTGAATTCCCGGGGCTGCGCGCGGGACGCGCTGATCCCCGGCAGGGACGGAAGAGGAGGCGTCGGGTGTGGTCCATTAGCCCTGTTAAATTCGCTACTCCTTGCCGTGATAGGATGCGTGCGACTGAAGTCGCTACTCCTTGGGGTGCCGCGGCCGCGGCGATAGGCGGCATCGGCGCAGCCGTGGACTGCTGCATCCTATTCCTTTCTCTTCAGGAATTTCGGTTCATGCGGATAATGAAAGTAGGTTGGCGGGCCAATTATTATCTTCACATAGGGTTGGGATTGGGCGATGACAGGCTTCCTTTCATGCTCTGATCTCCGGCGTTCGATAACGGGGGAGATATGCAACTTGAGTTCCCCCCTATGAATTCTCCCCTCCGTCGCGCGGTTATCCTCGTCGTTATTCTTGGCCTCCTGGGAGGTTCGCTCTGGTTTGGGAGGTCGGTTATTTCTCCTGCCAGCGAGTTGGCGGTGAGTGGGCCGGCTGGCCGCAAGCCGGCGGTCAGGCCAGCCGCTGATTCCGGGGCCAACCTTGCCGGTGGGCAACTTACCCCCTCGACTCCCGCCTTAGCTCTTCCGCAAGCGGGCACGCAGGCTGCCTCCATTCCCGCAATTTCAGCCATTCCGCCTGCGGCGGTGGGCGCGGAGGGCGGCCCATTTGCGGCATTTAGCGCCTGGAGCGCGCAATACCTGGCCGCGGGTCCTGAGGATCGGCTTGGGATGGTTGAGGCGGGGAGGCAGATTGCCATTGAGCGGCGGGCGGCTCTCGCGGAGTTGATTTCCCGGGATCCGCAGGCCGCGCTGGCCCGGGCGGTGCCGATGGTTGTGCGCCAGGACCTTCCCGCGGAGGTGCTGGCCCAGCTCGAAGAGCGGATCAATACCAAGGCAATCTATAACGTTTTTGCGGTGTTTCCGGTGCCAGGTGCCGCGCCACCCGCGGCGCCCATTTTCCGGGAAGTGGATCTGGGCGATGGCGTGCGCTATGCGGCGCATGTCTACGGGCGGCGTCTCGGGCAGCCAACTCTCGGAAATGCCCACCTCAACGGCATCGCGCTTGACGGACAGTTGGCTTTGGATGAGCGCCCGCTGCGTGTCTTGGAGCCCGGTGAACGTCCCGGTCGGACAAAGAAACCGGTTTTTACCGATTGCCCAATCTCGGGCAAATCCGTCGTCGTGGCGGCCGAACTCGCGGAGCCGCTTCCCGTGATCGATGAGAAGACCCCGGCGGTCGAGTTCGCGGGCGAGATTCATTACCTCTGCGGCGGCGGCCATATCAACCAACTCGAGGAAGGCTTGGTGGCCGCGGAAGGCGGGAGCGGTGGGGCGATAAAACCGACTACCGTGATTGCTTCCACCCAAAGCACCGGCGTAAAGTCCCTGCTCTACATGCGCCTGGCCTATGCAGGAACCACCGACAGTCCTCAGACCGAAGTGGCAGCGTACTGGATGATGCGTCAGGTGAACGACTTCTTTGTCGAGAACAGCTACGGTAAGCTCTATCTGGTTACTACGGTGACGCCGCTCATCGTGCTGCCGCGTACCGAAGCCGAGTACGGCAGCGATGGAACTGATTTGCTGCGTGAAGATGCCCAGGAAGCGGCCCGCAAGTTGGGCTATGATACCGATCACTATGACCTGGACATTGTCGCCTACGAAGGCGGTCCAGGCGACTTCGGTGGCATGGCCCGTGTCGGTACAAAAGGCAATTGGTTGAAGAGCATCAACGCGGGCGTCGCATGCCATGAACTTGGCCACAACCTCGGCCTCATGCACGCGAATTTCTGGAATACCGGGGGCAAATCCACCATCGGCCCGGGCGTCAACGATGAGTACGGCAACAGCTTCGACACCATGGGCAACGCCGCCGCCGGCGAGTACCACTTCATGGCCAACCACAAGGCCATGCTTAGATGGCTGCCCACCGCGGAGGCCGTCCACACCGTCACCGCCAGCGGCACCTACCGGCTCTTTGCCATGGACCAGCCCCGGCTCGACCCCGGCAACCGTTACGCCATCAAAGTCCGCAAGGACGATCAACGCGAATATTGGGCCGAGTTCCGCCAGAAATCCTTCGGCGGCAACAGATGGGTCAAGGACGGGATCTTCATGACTTGGAGCGCGTGGTCCCAAAGCAGCGGTGGCCAACTCCTCGACACCACCCCGGGCAGCGCGGACGGGCGCAACGACGCGCCGGTGGTCATTGGGCGCACGTTCTCGGACTTTGAAAGCGGGATTCATTTTACGCCCATCGGCAAGGCGGGCACCGACCCGGAGTCGATGGATGTGGTCGTCAATCTGGGTACATTCCCGAACAACCAAGCGCCCAAAGCGACGATTGCGGCCAGCTCCACCGCCGTGGCCAGTGGCGTGCCGGTTACTTTCACCGCCACGGCGAGCGACCCGGATGGCGACGCGCTGAGCTATGCCTGGGATTTCGGCGACAAAACCTTCAGCACCCAGAACAGCTCCGTGGCGACGAAGTCCTGGACGACGGCCGGCGAATACTTGGTCCGCTGCGTGGTCTCGGACATGAAGGGCCAAACTGCCAGCCGTTCGGTGGTGGTTCGGGTAGGCTCGCCCACGACTTTTCAAATTCGCGGCAAGATCACGCTCAATGGCACTCCAATGGCCAATGTGCACGTTCGTTATTATCCATCGGGCCGCAGCTCTGGCTCCACCGATACCGACAGCAACGGAATCTATACAATTGTCGGTCTTTCCGCGGGTAGTGTCACCATCCAACCCACTCTTGAGGGCAATACCTTCTCGCCGGGCTTTACCAATCCCGTGCTCGTGGGACCGAATTTCACGACGGCCAACTTCACTGCCACGGCTTTCCCCCAAGTGAGATTAAGTGTGACGGATGCAGACTGTGCGGAGGGCAGCGCCAACCCGGGGAAATTCACCTTTACCCGGACCGGCTCGACCGCCGCCAGCCTGACCCTTAGTCTCCTCTACCCGTCAGGCTCGGCCGGCTATGGGGGCTACATCAGCGACTATAGCTTCAGCCCGGAGCTCGGCTACAATGGCTTTTCGACGCTCACCATCCCGGCCGGTCAAAGTAGCATCGATCTGGTCCTAACCGCCAAGACCGATAGCGCCGTGGAAGGGCCCGAGACGGCTCGCCTCTACTTACTCGCCGGCACCGGCTACGTGGTTGCCGGCGAGCCAGTTGCGGCCATCGAAATCCGGGATGCCAATAGCTCGCTACCCCAAGTCTCGGTTGAGCCTGCCGATGATGCGGCCAACGAGAATGGGGATCCGGCTTCCTTCACCATCAGCCGCAAAGGCCCGACCGCGGCGCCCATGAGCGTTTTCTTCACCCTAAGCGGCTCGGCGACCAACGGAACCGATTACGAGAGTCTGACCAGCTCCGTGATCATTCCCGCGGGGGCCACCTCCACCAACCTGCTGGTCAAGCCCCTGGCCGACACACTGGTTGAAGGAACCGAAAGCGTCACTCTAAGCCTATCGAACAACGCGGCCTACCTACGCTCAGGAGAGAGCCAGACAGCCTTCATCGTCGATCAAAACCGGCCGACCGTCACTGTCACGGCCAGCGATGAAAATGCCGGGGAGGCGGGCGGCGACACTGGCACCTTCCTTGTTACCCGCAGCGGCCCGACGAGTCTCCCGTTGACGGTTGATTACGCCCTGACCGGCAGCGCGCTGCAAGGGGCCGATTACCTGTCCGTGCCAGGCATCCTGACGATTCCTGGCGGGTCCAGCTATGGCACGGTGACGATCACCCCCATCGCCGATGGCCTCGGGGAGGAACAAGAAAGCGTCGTCTTCCAATTGGCTGCCGGGTCAAACTACATTTCGGGTGCACCGTTCTTGGCCACCGTCAACATCACCGACAAGCCGGATGTTCCCGTGGTCACGGTGGATATCGGCTCCGGATTTATCCGCGAATCCGGTTCGAAGGGGAGTTTTTCCCTCACGACCAAGGGCAGCGGCACGGGCAACATCACGGTGCGATACACGATTTCGGGCACCGCCACGTCCGGCGTCGACTATGTCGCCTTGAGCGGCTCCTTGACCATGGGCCGGAACACGGTCGCCCAAGTGGTCGTCACCCCGCTGGCTGACGCGCTGCTCGAGGACGCGGAAACCATCACGCTGACCCTTGACCCGGACCCGGCTTACTCCTTTTTCCTGGACGGCAGCGCCACGCTAGTCCTGCCCGATGACGACCAGGCAACCGTTGCGATTTCCAGCGCGCCCGTCGTGTTTGGGGAGGCGGGCGGCACAGCCGCTCTGCGGATTACGCGCAGCGGCGCCTCGACGGCTACCGCATTGAGCGTCAACTATACCCTCAGCGGGACGGCGACCAATGGCGCCGATTACAAGGCTCTTCCTGGGACCATTACCATTCCCGCGGGTGCGGCGGGCGTGAACTTGAACGTGGCCGCCATCAACGACACGGAGGTGGAAGGCACCGAGTCGCTGGTGGTCAGCTTGGCCCCTGGTGCCTATGGCCGCGGCGTGTTACGGGTCGCGACCTGCTACCTTCTCGACAACGAGGTGCCGCCCAACCAGGTGCGCTTTGGTTCCTCCACCGGCACGGGCAGCGAGGGCGTCACCACGGTGGCCATCCCGGTGACATTGAGTGCGGCCGCCGCCGGACCGGTCACGGTCGAATACCTGACCAACGGGGGAAGCGCCCTCGGTGGCATCGATTACAAGTCAACCCCTGGCACTCTTACTTTTGCCCCGGGGGAAGTTTCCAAGACCATTCCCCTCACGATCATTGATGATTCATTCGTGGAGGGCAGCGAGACGGTCATCGTCAAGTTGCTCTACGCCAACGGGGCCGCACTTGGCACGAGCAGCTATACCTACACCATCGCCGACAATGATGTGCCCGCGCCCACCATCGCCTTTGCCACGAGCGCGAGCGGCGCTTCCGAGGCCCAGCCCAGCGCCACCCTCATCGTCTCGCTCAGCTCGCCGCAACTAACGGCCGTGACGGTCGGCTATGGAACCACCGGGGGCACGGCAAGCAGCGGAACTGACTATACTCTGCCCACCGGGACGCTCACTTTCGCGCCCGGTGAAACGGCCAAGGTGATTCCCAACTCGATCATCAATGACTCCAATGGGGAGCCGGACGAAACCCTGGTGGTCGCCCTCAGCGCGCCGAGCGGTGCCACCCTCGGTGCCCTGAAAACTCATACCTATAGAATCCTTGATGACGACGCGAGCACGGTGACCCTCAGCGCAACCGATGCCTCCGCCAGCGAGGCGGGCACCGACACTGGCACCTTCCTCGTCACCCGCACCGGTTCCCTGATCAACGCCCTGAGCGTCAACCTGAACATCTCCGGCACCGCCGAAAGCGGCCTCGATTACCAAGCGCTTGGCACCCCGCTGGTCATTCCTGCGGGTTCCGCCACGGCCAATCTGACGGTGGTCCCAAGCAACGACTTCCTGGGCGAAGGCAGCGAGACGGTCATCGTCGCCATCGCCGCCGGTACGGGCTACGGCATCGGCAGCCCGGGCAGGGCCACGGTGACCATCCTGGACGACGAGCCGGTCATCTCCATCACCGCCTCCGATCCCAATGCGGCCGAGGCCGGCCTGGATCCCGGCGTCTTTACCCTCAAACGCACCGGCAGCACGACTAAATCGCTCGCGGTTACCGTGGAACTTTCCGGCACCGCTGCGCTCGGAAGCGATTATACCACCTCGGCGCGGCCGATTGTCTTCGCTGCCGGCGCTTCGACCTCCACCCTCACCGTCACGCCCATCGATGATTCGCTTCCGGAAGGCGTGGAACTCCTCGTGGCGACCATCCCCAACGGTCCCTATCTGATCAGCGGCTCACCCAGCTCAACGGTTAGCGTCGCTGACGATGACTACGATTACCCGCCCGTCATCACCCTGATCAGTCCGACGACCTCCAAGGTTGCCATCCCTCCCAATGTCGGCCTGCTTCTCTCCGCGAGCGCCACCGATGATGGCCGACCCAAGGTGCCGGGAGCCCTAACCACGACCTGGACGATGCTCAGCGGCCCCGGCGTGGTCACCTTTGCCAATCCCAGCCTGCCTAGCACCGCGGCTACTTTTTCTTCTAACGGAATCTATGTCCTGCGCCTAACCGCCGATGACGGCGCCACCGCGACCACCCTCGATGTGACCGTCACGGTCAACCAGCCGGGGGTTTGGACCGCCCAGGATATTGGCGCGCCCGCCGTGGCCGGTTCCTACACCGCCAACAACGGCACCCTGACAGTGAAGGGCGGAGGCTCCAACATTTCAGGAGCCGTCGACCAACTCCACTTTGTCTCGCAGACGCTAACAGGGGACGGGCAGATCACCGCCCGCGTGGTGAGCATGAGCGGCGGTGGCAACGCGGCCCGCGCCGGGGTCATGCTGCGCAACTCCACGGCAACCAATGCGCGCACGGCCATCATGTCCATGTACCTGCCAACGAGCACCGCGGGCGCCGCTTCCTACCGCACGCGCGCGACCGATGGGGGCAGTATTTCGGCCAGCACCACGACCGGCACGGCGACTTTCCCAAGCTGGGTTCGGGTGGTCCGCAGCGGGAACAGCTTTGCCGGTTACACGTCGCCTGATGGTCAAACATGGACCCAGGTCGGCACGAGCAAGACGATCACCATGGACGCGACACTGCTTGTCGGTTTGATCGTCTCGGCTAACAGCAGCACCGCCCTTTGCACGGGGGTTTTTGACAACATCACCATCACCAATGTTCCGCCCAACCTCGGCCCGAAAGTCAGCGCTGGGCCGCCAAGCGTTTCCATCTATCCGGCCACCGCCACCCTGGCCGGTGTGGTTAGTGATGATGGCAAGCCGCTGCCGGCGACCCTGACGAGCAACTGGAGCAAGCTCAGCGGCCCAGGCACGGTGAGTTTCGCCAACGCGGCCGCGGCCAGTACCACGGCCACCTTCAGCGCGCCGGGCATCTATGTGCTGCGGCTGCGCGCCGATGACGGACAAGTCAGAACCTTCAATGACGTCACCGTCACGACCACCCTGACCGCGCTGCCCACGCTGAGCATCAGCGCCACGACCAGCGCCGCCGCGGAATCCGGCCCGACCGCGGGAGTATTCACCGTCACGCGCACCGGCGCGACGACCGCCGCGCTCACCGTGGCCTACCAACTGGCCGGCACGGCCACCATGGGCACTGATTACCAAACGCTCAGCAAATCGTTGGTCATCCCGATCGGGGCCCTTAGCGCAACCATCACGGTCAACCCGCTGCTTGATGCCCTGGCCGAAGGGAGCGAAACAGTCATCGCCACGCTGGCCGCCAACGCCAATTACCTGGTCGGCTCGCCCTCCGCGGCGACGCTCACCATCTCCGATGCCCCGTTTGATCTGTGGCGCTCCCAAAACTTTGGGGCCAACGCAGGCAACGCCACCATCGCCGGCCTCCTCGCCGACCCGGACGGAGACACCTTCTGCAATCTCCTCGAGTACGCCCTGGCCGGCAATCCTCTGGTTGCCGACCTCGCCCTCCAACCGCAACTGGCGAAGGAAGCCAACGATCTCACTCTCACCTATCGCCGCCCCAGCACCATCCCCGACCTCCTCTACTCAATCGAGTCCCGGACTCCTTCGGGGAGTTGGATCGCCATCGCCTCCACCGAGCAGATCCTCTCGGACAACGGCACCATCCGCCAAGTCAAGGCGCGCGTCCCCATCGGCTCCCTCACCCGCATGATGATTCGCTTGCGCGTCACCCGCCTCTAGGAAATGCCCCTCCGGGGCGCCATGGCTTTGCGGGAAAATTCCGGGGGTCAGCGTGGGTACACGCTGACCCCCGGCTAAGTTCTCTTGTCCCGCAGGGACGGAAGGGGAAGCGTCGGGTGGGTCCCGTTGGCGGGATGAAAAGCGACTGAAGTCGCTACTCCTTGGCTGGGGGCGCTCGCCGATTAGAGGATGGGATGGAGCCAGGTGAGGATTTTCCCGCGAGTGTCGGGTTGATGGGGGGAAACGAGGTGGATGTGGCAGCCGTTGACCTCAAGGAAGGTCTTTGGCTCTCCGGCCAGGCCGTGAAGGGTGGCGCTGTGGCCGACGGGGATCAAGGCATCGGCCGTGGCATGAATAAGGAGCAAGGGCGTTGGGGCAAGACTGGCAATGTAATCACGCGGCGAGAGCTCATCGGTGACCAAGCTTGCGCCAATCTTCCCGCCGAGGCGCAGGGCCATCGCTTGATAGGACAAAAAGGGAGCAAGCGCGATGACCGCAGCCAGCCCCTCAGGCTTGGATCTTCCCAAGGCCGTGATGCTTGTCGCGCCACCCAAGCTGTGGCCGAGCGAAATGAGTCGCCCGGGATTGAGGTCCTTCCTGCTGGCAATGAAAGCAAAGGCAGCGGCCACATCATCGATCACCCCCAGCCGGTCGGGCGTTCCTTGGGATGCGCCGTATCCGCGGTAGTCATACATGAAGAGGTTGAAGCCCTCCTGAATGAGCCATGCGACATAGCCGAAATGATGGCCGATGGACCCGGTGTTGCCGTGGGAAAAGACCACCGTGCCACGCGCGGGCTGCACATCGATGGCGGGGAAAAACCATCCGTGGAGTTGGACACCCCCGGCGCTTGAAAATTCGACGTCTTGATAATCATAACCCAAGTCGGCCGGATCGATCGGGCGGTCACGGGTCGGCACAAAAAACAGCGGATTGCCACCTTCCGGACCCAACCACTGCTGAGCAAGTTTGGCCAGCACCCCATTGCCCTCCTGGCCAGAGAAGAGCCGGGCGAGCCCATCACGCGTTGCGGGCAGAAAGTTCACGCCGCAGGATACGCCGAAGTGGCCGTGGCGCAACCTAACCGCGTAGTAAGGTGGTCCTCAGCGCCGGCGCCCTTGGAAGCGCTCGCGCGGATCGCTTTGTGGGGATGAGGTATTCTGGGAAGAGGTTTTGGACTTGCCGTCATCGCGGTAGCGCAGGATGCCGTGGCGGCGCAGGTTGCTGATGAACTCGGAAGCGTCGGCACTTGCCTTGTCATCGGTAAGCACGCCAAGCAGGCCGTCCTCGTCCGCCTTGTCGATGACTTTGCCGGCCTTTTCTGCGGCCTTGGAAACATTGGCGATCGCCCCCGGAAGGCCTTCTATCGCCGGTTTGAGTCCCGCCACCTCGCTGTTGACGTTGGCAAACATCTCTTCCGCGGAATCAGCCGCCTCACGCACGGATGCGAAGGCCTCACGTGCCTCATCCATGGTCGCGGGCATATCCTTGCCGAAGTCCTTGAAGGAGCTCGTCGCCTCGTCGAGGTTGGCCAGTGAGTTTTCAAAGTGGGTTAGATTTTTTTCGGAAAGCGCGCGCTTGTTGACCTTGTCGAGCATGTTCTCAAGGTCGTCGCTGGTGCTGCGAACGTCAGCCAGGGCGCGATCGACCTTTTTCATGGTGTCTTCCGCTTGCGTAAAGAGTGACTCGGCGCTTTTGGTGACCGCTTCAGCGGAGCTCTGCAGAGAATCCAATCCGGTGACCCCGCCACCGCGGACCTCCGCGCCCGGCTCGATGGCCGCCATGTTGGTCCGGTCATCCGGCGGCGTGATGATGATCAAGCGGTCCCCAAGCAAGCTTGCCGAGCCAACGGTGAATTTTGACCCGACGGGAATCCGCACATCATTGCGGATGCTAAGCGCCACGGCCACGCGCAGTTCCTTGTTCAAGCTCGGTGCCTTGGCGACGCGGCCGACCATGGCCCCGCCCATGCGCACGTCGCCCCCTTGGATGACTCCGGAGGCATCATCGAAAACCACCGTGATCTCATAATAATCAGAGAAGCGGTCACCGATGCGGCCAAAGTGGAAAATCAACCCCCCAAGCAACACCAAGCCGATGAGCATAAATACGCCCACGAGCATTTCAGTGTGTTGTTTGCGCTCGGCCACTGCTAAGAATCTAAGTTATATTTGCTCGGGCGAAACGTCAAAGTTTGCGGCTTTTTCCCATGAGCCGCCCGAGTCGCCCGCGATGAAGGCGCGCAGGATGGGATCGTTGGTGTTGGCGAAATCCGCCACGGTGCCGGACCAATGCAGCATGCCGTCCTGAAGGAAGGCCACCCGGTCAGCAATGCGGAAAACGCTGCGCATCTCATGGGTGACGACAATGTTAGTGATTCCGTGCTCCAGCTGCAGGTCCTTGATAAGGTGGTCAATGGTGTCGGCCGTCACCGGGTCCAAACCGGCATGCGGCTCGTCAAAAAGCACCGCCGCAGGCCGCTCGACGACCGCGCGGGCCAAGCCGACGCGCTTGCGCATGCCGCCGGAGAGGTCGGCGGGCATCTTCTCGGCCGCGTCGCCGAGCTTGACCATTTCAAGCACTTCCTTGACCCGGTCACGGATTTCGCGGTCCTTGAGCAGGCCGCGTTCGCGCAGCGGGAACGCCACATTCTCAGCCACTGTCAGGGAGTCAAACAGCGCTCCACCTTGAAACAGCATCCCGATGCGCCGCCGAACGCTCCCCAGTTGGCGCTCGTTGTGGCCGGTAAGGTCATTGCCTTCAATGATCACCTGGCCGGAATCGGGCATCAGCAGGCCAAGCAAGTGCTTGAGCAAGACGCTCTTGCCCGCACCGGATCCCCCCAGCAGCACCCACGTCTCGCCGCGGCCGATCTGCAGATTCAGGCCCCGCAGAACCTCCTGTTGGCCAAAGCTCTTGCGCAACTCCCGCACCTGAATGAAGGGAGCCACGGGATCGAGGTCGGCAGTGGGAACCATTGGCGCACAGCGGGCTGGAGTCTCCCCGAAGGTGGCCGACCCCGCCCCCGCACGCAACCGCATTGTTGCTTGCCCGGATTAGAGGCCCGCGCTCGGGTCGAGAAGGGCACCAAAGCCGCAGAACAACTTCGAGTGGACCGGCGGGCTTGTGGGAGCGGGTCGGTCGTCGGAGAGGAATTCGGAGCAGGTGGCCGCGAACTGTTCCGGGGTGGTGACGCGGCGGATCTGGAACTCGAAGTCCGGGTCCAGCCCTTGGGCGATGAAGACAAGGTATTTCTTCATCCGGTTGACGTGGCCATGGGAATCAAAGCGGCGCGTCTCGCTGGCAACTTGGTCGGAGAGATGGAGGATGTAGCCGAGAAGGTCGGCGCGGGTGACGGGGCGCGGCGAGCGGCCCGCGAAGGCATCCTTGAGCTGGGAAAAAATCCATGGGTTGCGGATGGCGCCGCGCCCAATCATCAAGCCCGCGGCACCCGTTTGCTGTTGGTAGGCAAGGCCGGTAGCCACATCCACGACGTTGCCATTGGCAATCACCGGGCACGGCAGGACGCTCACGGCATGTTTCACCCATTCGGGATGAACCGGCGTCTGATAGCGCTCTGAGACGGTCCGCGCGTGGATGGACAGCGCGTCGATCCCGTGGCGGCGGAAAATTTCCACCAGCGAGCCAAATTCATCGGCATGGTCGTAACCGACCCGGGTTTTCACCGTGAAACGACCGAGGACGGCGTCACGCAGGGCACCGAGAATGGCATTAAGGTGCTCCGGCTGGCGCAGCAAGGCACCACCGGCATCTTTGCGGCAAACAATCGGCGCGGGACAGCCGAGGTTCAGGTCGATGCCGGCAACCGCGTGGCGCTCAAGCGCTTTGGCGGTCCTCACCAAGGCCGGGATGTCCCGCCCGATCATCTGGGCAAAGATCGGCCGCCCGGTCGGGTTCTCCGTGACGGAGCGGAGAATGTCAGGCTCAAGCCGCGAATCCGGGTGAACCCGGAAATATTCCGTCACGAACACGTCCGGGCCGCCGCGGGCTGCCATGACCCGCATGAATGCCAGGTCGGTGATGTCCTGCATCGGCGCGAGCAGCAGCCCGGGCCGGTCGGATGGCAGCAAGTCGCGCATGGCCAAGCCTCAGAAGGCTTTGCGGATAGCGACCGAGCCGAAGCTAAACGTCGCCCCCTGGGACTCGTATTCCTTGGTGCGGAAGGTGTGCGCGTAGCTTAACTCCCAGTCGGACAAGCGCACTCCGAAGCCGGCGAAAACTTCCCCGACAAACGGCTCACGCTCAACATCGGAGACAAATCCGCCGCGGAACATTGGACCGTCCAGCGTCGCGTCAAACCCCACCGCGTAGCCCTTGACGCCGAACATCGAGTAGAGCGACCAAAACGAATTCTCCACCCGGTCGTTCTGGAACAACTTGTGCGAGTAGGCATAGGGCGACAAGCGCGGGTCGGAGTACTCAATCGGCAGGTTGAACCCGATGCGGACCACGCTGCCGATTTGACCCTCAGTCCGGTAGTTTCCAATGCCCACGGCCGTCTCAGTGAATCCGTCGATGGCGAAAATTCCGCTCTCGTATTCCAGCAGGGAAAGCCGGCGTTTCTGGCTCACGAACAGCGTGGCAATCACCTCGTCAGGAACCTGGTTGTCCCAGCCGTTGAATTTCTCCACCTCCTTCAGGCCATGGATAAAATCCTGAGTCTCCTCGCCATACGCATGCGGACCGACGATCCCGCCGCTGAGCGAGACGCTGTTGAGGACGTTCTTGTCCTTGGCGTGCAGGGAGACTCCTAAGAGCAGCACGCCCGCGTACGGCCGCTCGGTGAGGAGCGGATCGTAGGTTTCAAAGTTCGACGGCGTGAACATCAGCTGCGTCAACGAAAACCCATAGTTGTAAGAGACCTGTGACGCATCCTCATAACCCGTGATGCGCCGGAACGTGTCCATGTCTTTGCCGTCGCCGCTGAGCCAGCGCAGGAACTGCTGCACCCGCTTCAGCTCAGCGATCGGGCGGTTGCCCGAGATCCAGGATATCCGCGCGCCATTGGTGTAGTCCTTGTCCGAACCGGAAAAAATGTCGTTATCCAGATAGAACGTCAGGTAATCGACGCCGTAGTTGGGCAGGTAGCTGCTCTCCTGGGCGTGGGCAAGCGGCGGCGTGGCGGCCATCAGGCCGAGGGCAAAAAGTATAGGCAGTCTCATATTCAAGGCGCGCCGGCAGGCGCGGGCGCACCGTAGCGGGCCGCTCAATCCAACGCAAGAGTGCTAACAACGACTTTCCTGCAACCATTGCCGCCTCTCGCCAGCCCCAAGGAGCGGCGATCTCCGAATCGCCCCAAGGAGTGGCGATCTCCGAATCGCCTCAAGGAGTGGCGATCTCCGAATCGCCTCAAGGAGCGGCGATCTCCGAATCGCCCGTCCGTGCGCGGACATTGAAGAGCGGATTCCTCGGCATGGGCATTTCGAGGACGGATGACGAAAGAGCGGATTCTTTGACATTTCATGGACGGGCGATTCGGAGATCGCCACTCATTCCTCGGCATGGGCATTTCGAGGACGGATGACGAAAGAGCGGATGCATTGACATTTCATGGACGGGCGATTCGGAGATCGCCACTCCTTGAGGCGATGCGGAGATCGCCGCTCCTTGGGGCGATGCGGAGATCGCCACTCCTTGGCGATCCGGAGCGCGCCACTCCTTGAGGCGATGCGGAGATCGCCGCTCCTTGGGGCGATGCGGAGATCGCCACTCCTTGGCGATCCGGAGCGCGCCACTCCTTGGCGATCCGGAGAGCGCCGCTCCTTGCTTAGGAGGCGAAGAAATAGCGTGCGCTCTCGAGGATGCCGACGGCGACTTCCTCTGAGGAGAGTCCTTCGGTATCCACGGTGAGATGGGCGGATTCCGCGTAAAAGGGGGTGCGGACGGTGAGCAGCTCGTGGATGACGCGTCGCGGGTCCTCGGCGTAGAGGAGCGGCCTGTCGCGGTTGTGGCGGGTGCGTTCGTGGATGACCTCCTCGGTGGCCCGGAGCCAGACGACGTAGCCAAGGGCGCGCAACAAGGGGCGGTTTTCCGGGCGAACGACGATGCCACCGCCGGTGGAAATGATGTGCCGCGGCATGCCACTGGAGGCAATTTCGCGCAAAAGTGCCGATTCCCGCTGGCGAAGCCCTGCCTCGCCCTCGGCGGCAAAGATTTCGGCAATGGTCATGCCCGCCTCCGCCTCGATGTGGCCATCGGTATCGATGAGCGGGTAGTGCAAAATGTGCTCCAGCCGGCGCGCGACGGTGGATTTCCCCGAACCCATAAACCCGATGAGCACGATGTTCTTCGGTAGCTGGGTGGTCATACGGAAAAATTAAAATTCTAAAATCTGATTTCTGAAAGGAATTTGCTACGAGGCCGCGTGCACGAGACCCGAATCATCCAAGCCGAAGACGAAGAAATGGCCGAAGCCGTGCACCAGGCAGTGGCCTTGTTGGCAGCCGGGGAGCTTGTCGCGCTGCCAACCGAGACAGTGTATGGCCTGGCGGCGGATGCATTCAATGACGAAGCTGTGGCGAAGATTTTTGCGGTCAAGGAGCGGCCGTCGTTTGACCCGCTCATTGTGCACATCGCGGCCAACCGTGACTTGAAGAAGGTGGCCATCGTGCCGCCGGAGATTGAGGAGGCGGTAGCCGCGCTGAGTGCGGCATTCTGGCCTGGCCCGCTGACCATCGTGCTGCCGAAGGCCCCCGGGGTGTCGGACTTGGTCACCGCGGGCCTGCCAACCGTGGCGGTGCGGATGAGCGCCAACCCGATTTTCCGGAGGGTTGGCAAGGAGTTTGGCAAACCGATCGCAGCCCCGAGTGCCAACCGGTTTGGCCGGATCAGCCCGACCTCGGCCAGCGCGGTGATGAAGGAACTTGGCGGTCGGATCTCGCTGATCATCGATGGCGGCGCGTGTCGCGACGGGTTGGAAAGCACGATTATCCGGATTGAGCCGGGCGAGAAGCGCCCGGTTTTCCAGATCCTGCGCGCCGGACCGATCAGCAAGGAAGACCTGCAAAAACACGGCAAGGTTGTGAAAGTCAGGGAGCGGGATGCGGCCAGCAAGCCCGAGGTGCCGGGCCAGCTGCCAAGCCACTACGCGCCGACCACGCCCTTGTTGATTTTCGACAAGCCGGAGGATTTCCATCCCGAAGCGGGCAAGCGCTACGGGCTCATCAGCTATCGCAGCTGGACCAAGGACGGCTACATCACCCTGCACGATTGGGAAAAGGTGGAAACGCTCAGCTCCGGGTCGGGCAAGCTCGTCGAGGCGGCTGTGCGGTTCTTCCATGTCCTGCGCACGATGGACGAGGCGGAGCTGGATTTCATTGTTGCCGAGCCGGTTGCCGACACCGGCCTGGGCGTGGCGATCAATGAACGGCTGCGCCGCGCGGCGGCAAAGTAAGCACCCATGTCTGACGCCAAGGCCACCGGGCGGGTTAGCGCCGCCGTCATGCTGAGCCGGATTCTCGGGCTGGTCCGGGAAATGGTTTTTGCCGGAATCTTTGGCGGCAGCCGCTGGGTGGACGGGTTTTACCTCGCCTTCCGGGTGCCCAACCTGCTGCGCGACTTGTTTGCCGAAGGCGCGCTCTCCCAAGCATTTGTCACGGTTTTCTCGAAGAAGGTGAAAGCCGACGGCCCGGATGCCGCATGGCCGCTGGCCAACCAGATGCTCTCGCTGGCGGCGGTTTTCATGAGCGCCATCACGGTGCTGGGCATCATCCTGGCCCCATGGCTCGTCGACCTGCTCACCGCCTTTTCACGTTCCGGGGCAACCGCGCGGGATTTTGACCCGAACGAGGTGGCCTTCATTGTGACGATGGTGCGCATCATGTACCCGTTCATCCTGCTGGTGAGCATCTCCGCCCTGGTCATGGGGATGCTCAATGCGCGCGGGGTTTTTGGCATGCCGGCTCTCGCGTCTTGCTTTTTCAACATCGGCTCGCTCGCCGGGGGCGTCCTGATCGGCTGGTTCCTCGATCCCAACTGGGGGCCGCGCAGTTTGCTTGGCTTTAGCATCGGCGTGCTCATCGGCGGGCTCGCCCAGCTTGCCGTGCAAATTCCGGCCTTGCGCCGCGTTGGGTTCCGCTTCCGCCCAACCTTCCACTGGCGCGGCGAAGGGGTGCGCAAGATTCTCAGACTCATGGGCCCCGCCGTCATCGCCGCGAGCGCCGTGCAGGTCAACGTGGTGGTCAACTCGATGTTTGCCTACGGCGTCGGCGAGGGCGCGGTGAGCTGGCTGAGTTGGGCATTTCGGCTGATGATGCTGCCGCTGGGGGTTTTCGGGGTGGCCGTCGCTACCGTCACCCTGCCGGCTCTTGCCCGCGCGGCCAGCGATGGGATTGGCCCGGATTTTGGCCCCACCCTTGGCCGCGGGCTGCGCTTGGTCGGATTTCTCGTCCTCCCCTGCACCATTGGCCTGGTCATCCTCGCGCAGCCAATCATCACCCTGCTCTACGAGCGGGGGTCCTTCGACCTCAACGACCGCGTCCAAACCGCCCTGGCCTTGCAAGGCTACGCCTTGGGGCTGCTCTTCTATAGCTGGATCAAAGTCTTGCAGCCCGCCTTCTACGCCATCGACCGCCGATGGATCCCCATGTTTGTCAGCTTCTTCTCCATCGCTGTGAACGCCCTGGCCAACTGGTTCTTCATCTTCCGCCTCGGGCGCGGTCACGAATATTTGGCACTCTCCACAAGCATCGTGGCGACCATCAATTTCCTTCTGCTGTACCTCATGATGGGTCGGCACGCGCGGCTGCAGACCGGCCAACTGTCGAAGGCGCTCGCCAAAACCCTGCTTGCCAGCGCGGCCATGGGTGCCTTCCTCTGGTGGGCCCGCGGCGCCTACCTTGGCAACCTTGCCGCCTCCAACACCGCCATCCGCGCACTTTACCTTCTTCCCATCGTCGGCGCAGGCGCGGCTCTCTACTTCGGCATCTGCCACCTCCTGCGCCTCACCGAAGCCACCGACTTCATCGCCATCTTCCGCCGGAAAATCGGAGTCTAGGGAGTCGAAGGTCGGAAGGTCGGAAGGTGGAAGGTGGAAGGTGGAAGGTGGAAGGTGGAAGGTGGAAGGTGGAAGGTGGAAGGTGGAAGGTGGAAGGTGGGACGTTGAACGCTGAACGCTGAACGAACGCTGAACGAACCCTGAACGAAACGTACGCTGCTCGCTGAACGTTCCCAAGCCCAACGGGCTTACGCCCTTCAGCCCAGGGTTGGCCGAATGCAATGATGCCTACCCTGGGAAGGCACCCCGGAAAATTGAACCGCAACGTGGTTCCGCCCGTCATTTTTCATTCTACTCGCTTGCCCCGCTTGTGGGAAACGACCCCTTGGTGCGTTTGCAGAAGCCGACAAGAGCAAGCATAAGCGGCACCTCGATGAGCACGCCGACCACCGTGGCCAAGGCGGCGCCGGAGGAGAGACCAAAGAGCATCACCGCGGTGGCGATGGCGACTTCGAAATGGTTCGAGGCACCGATAAGAGCGGACGGTGCCGCATCCTCAAAACTCAGCCCGAGGAATTTGGCCAAGCCGAAGCCAAGGGCAAAAATCAGGAGGGTCTGAATCAGAAGGGGGACGGCGATCCATAAGATGGTGAGCGGGTTGGAGACGATCACATTGCCCTTGAAGGAAAACAGCAAAACCAGGGTGAGCAGCAGGGCGAGGATGGTCACCGGCGTGAGCACCCGGAGGAAGCGCTGGTTGAACCATTCTTCCCCTTTTACCTTAAGGATCCATCGGCGGGAAAAATAGCCGGCCACCAAGGGCAGGGCCACGTAAATGCTGATGGAAAGCAGCAGCGCCTCCCACGGAATCGGCAGCCGCCCGACCCCGAGCAGGAAGCCGCCAAGCACTCCGTAAAGCACCAGCATCGTCAGCGAGTTGACTGCCACCATGATGAGCGTCAGCCCGGCATTGCCGCGCACCAGGTGGCTCCACACCAGCACCATCGCCGTGCACGGCGCCACACCTAGCAGGATGCAGCCGGCCAAGTAACTGCGCCACAACGGAATCTGCAGCATCTTGAGCCCGTCGACGAGAACCACGGTGCCCGCCCCGTGCTCCGAGCCGACCGGCAGATCCAGGCCGTAGGGCATTTTCACCAGATCCATCGCATCCGGGCCGATGAATCCGCGAAACAACACGCCGAGGAACAAGCTGGCCAAGGCGTACATCGTGAACGGCTTGATCCCCCAGTTGATAAACAGCGTCAAGAGAACCGGCTTAGGATTGCGGCTCGCCCGCGCCACCCGGCCGAAGTCGATTTTCACCATGATGGGGTACATCATGAGGAACAGCGCGATGGCGATCGGGATGGACACCACCGGCGCTCCATTGACCGAGAGCGACATGCCATCAAGGGCCTGCGCCAGGTTGGGGGCCACGCGGCCAAGGGCAATGCCGCCGACCACGCACAGGGCGACCCACAGCGTGAGATAGCGCTCAAACAAGCTCATGGCCGGCTTTGCCTTCATTCGCCTTCTGAGGGTAAGCACCATGCGGCAATGCGGGCACGGATTTGGTCGCGGATGACCCGGGTGGCGGCGAGCTTTTCGGCCTCGCTTCCGGTGAGGGCGGACGGGTCGGGGAATCCCCAGTGGAGCCGGGTGGCGGTGCCGGGAAAAACCGGGCAGCGTTCGGCGCTGGTTTCGTCGCAGACGGTGATGAGAAAATCAAAAGCCTCGTTTGCCGCCAGCAGGGAAGCCACCCCGGTGGTCTGGGCGCCGGAGAGGTCAATTCCGATCTCCTGCATCGCCAGGACCACGATCGGGTTGAGCTTTCCCGGCTCGATTCCGGCGCTCGAGGCCGCGAATCGATCCCCGGCTAGATCGTTGAGGAATGCCTCCGCCATCTGGCTGCGAGCGCTGTTGTGGATGCCGACGAAAAGAACTTTTTGTTTCATGGATCAAATGGATTAGCAGCAGCCGGGGGCACAGCATGGCGTGCCTGGAAGCGCGGGGATGTTTGGCGGGAGGATGCCACAGCGGTCCTTGGCCAGGCAGTCGGTGAAGATTGGCGCGAGCTGGAGTTCAACGCTGGCCGGATTGGCCCGCACCCCGGAAAGCTCGTAGCATTCTAAAGTAGCCCCCTGGTACTCAACCCTCAGCGGAAGGTCGGCCGACCCTCCCAGGTGCGGGTGAAGATCCAGGATCCTAGCCAGCTTGGTTGGCACAAGCCGGTGGTCGGTATCCTCCGCGACCCAGGCCTGTAGCGACCATGCCCGATCCGTTCGCCGGGTGCCGCCACAGTCAAAGAAATCCTTGGTCACCAACGCCAATTCCGTGATGTGAAAATGCGGCGGCACCGCGCTGCCACCGGGCAGGACGATCTTTAGAACCGCCTCCGGGTGACTCTTCAAAGTTTCGGTTAAGGAAGTGAGGTTCATTAGCATGAGCAGTTTGGAGTGGGGCCGCCGCAGAGCGCCGGGTTGCCGGCGCAGCAGTCTTCGGTCAAAAACGTCAGCAGGCTCCGGATCCCGTCCGGCTTGATTGAGTAGTAAATGTGGCGGCCGCGCCGCTGCGACCCGATCAGGCCCGCACGGCTTAGTTCCTTAAGGTGAAACGACAGCGTGTTCGCCGGCATCTCCAGCGCCGCGGCTATCTCGCCAGCCGCCATTCCCGGCTCACCCGCTCGGATCAACATGCGGAACGCACGCAAGCGCGCTTCCTGCGCCAACGCGGTGAGCGCCACGATCACTTCCGCCGTTTCCATAGTTCAAGAATAATGGAAATGATCGACCGCGCGAGAAAATTTTGTCCCCCCGCGGGAAGCGAGCGTCACCGGGGCAACGGTGTGCGCGGAACCCGGGGCCGCGGAGTTTTGAGGCCTTCAAGCATTGGAGCCTCAATGTGCCCCTCCAGCGTCCACAACCGGCTTTTGCCGGAGCAATCCTACGGGGAAGTTGGGATGGCGCATGTCGATCATCTGAATGCCCCCAATGGGGGCTGATCCAGCCCGGGGCTGAGGTACGCCCAAGGAGAGGCGATCTCCGAATCGCCACAAGGAGAGGCGATCTCTGAATCGCCACAAGGAGAGGCGATCTCCGAATCGCCCGGCCCTGGGAGGCCACTGAAAAGCGGATTCCTCTTACCATTGGCTCTCCCCGGCACTGGCGGATCGGAGTCCGCCGCTCCATCCTCAGCTCATGATCCGGCGCATGGGGATCATGTTGGAGTAATCGAAGCCGTGTTTGCGGAAGAAGCTCTGTGAGTCGGCGCTGATTTTGTCCGTGAGGATGGTGATGCGCTTAAAGTCCTTAAGCTTGGCGAAGTCCACAACGGCCTCAAGCAGCATGGTGCCGTAGCCCTGGCCGCGATGGTCCGGGTGGACGACAACATCCTCCATGAGAATGACAAATCCACCCATGGCGGTGGAGATGGTGAAGAGCAGGTTGACCATGCCGAAGATCCGGTGGTCATTGCGCAAAACCATGATGCGGCCGCGGTTGGGTTGTTCAAGAATGAGCCGCAGGCCGTGCTCCTGGGTGGCGCGGTCGGGTTCGAAATCCCCCTGCAGGCTGAACAGCTCCATGACAAGCGCGGTGAGCTCGGGAAGGTCCTCAATGGTGGCCGGCTCGACCCGGCCACGGTCCTCGGGGCGGGTTGCCGCCGCTTTCTGCATCGTTTCCGGCATGTCGGGTATGCTACCAGCAGAGGGCGCCCCGGGCACGCATTAATCCGGCAATGATTTTAAAAAAACCCGCCAAGAGAGCAATTTGCCGGATTGACAATTGTGGGAGAACCCGTAGTTTGCGCGCCCCGACCCGCCCGCAAGGAGCGGCAAGCCCTTTACTGACTTAGGATTCCCGATCATGAAACGCACCTTTCAGCCATCCAAGCGCACGCGCAAGCTTCAGCATGGATTCCGCGCCCGCATGTCCACCAAGGCCGGCCGCAACATCCTTCGCCGTGGTCGCCGCAAGGGCCGCAAGAATCTCCTGCCCAAGGGCGCTGAACTTCACTTCAAGCGTCACGTCAAGCAGCACGCGAACTAAGCGGTCTTCGTCGGCCATCGCTGCTATTATAGATAGCGGTGATGGTATCACCGCCAGCCTGTTGCCCCATGCGACTTCCGCGGAAGACGAGCATGACCCGGCGGGCTGAATTCAGCTACGTCCGGACCGCGGGTGAATCCCGAGCCGGGCGTTTTTTGGTTCTCAGCACGTTGGCTGACCCGGCCCTGCCGCATTTGAAGGTCGCCTTCATCACCACGCGCAGAGTTGGCAAGGCCCATGAGCGGAATTTGATCCGCCGCAGGCTGCGCGCCATTACCCGCGCCCATGCGAGCGAATTGATCAATCCGCTCCGCTTCCTGGTAGCCATCGCACGCTATGGTGCCGCCAAGGCCAGCTACGCGGAGCTCGAGACCGAGTGGCTCAAGCAGGCGCGGCGCTTGAAGCTCATCGCCCCCGCAAGCCCATGAAGACCGTCATCCGACTTGGCATCCGGTTTTACCAGCGCATCCTCAATCCGATGCTCAAGGTGGTCAGCGGACCGGGCATGGGCTGCCGCTACCAGCCGACGTGTTCCAACTATTTTCTTGAAGCGGTTGAGGCTCACGGTGCCGCTAAAGGGTCCTGGCTCGGGATTCGGCGGATTTTCCGCTGTCATCCATGGGGCGCCTTTGGTTATGACCCCGTGCCGCCGGTCTGCTGCAGCAAGCCCGACCCGTCCGCTGGCGCAAATCTCGCGCCGCAACCACTACCGCCCACGCAACCCCGCGACTGATTTCTCATGTACGATCGAAAGACTTGGATAGTTGTTACCATCTGCGCCATGCTCCTGGCGCTCAATTTTTACTTTACGCCCAAACCGCCCGTGCCCGCGCCCGCGGCGGCCAGCGAGCAGGCAGCCGCGGTGCAACCGGATCCGGCAGTCACCGCGCCGTCGGCTGGGCTAGAGGTGGTTCCGCTTGTTCCGCCCGCGCCCGTGGTTGAGGAAAAACTCCTCCAGCTGGAAACGGGCAAGGCCGTTTTTGTTCTGACCAACCACGGTGCCGCCGTGAAGGAGACCCTCCTGAAGGACGAACACGAAATTGGCGCTCCGGATAAACTGGTGGCCATCAACAACAAGGGCATCGCCGTCGCCACTTTGCTGGATGCTTCCAATGCCGCCAGCGATATCCGCTTCGACGACGGAACGAAATCCCCCGACGGCAGGAGCGTCGTCTATGTCGGCCAAGCGCCGAGCGGCTTGAAGGTGATTAAGACCTTTTCCTTGGTGGATCCGAAGTTGGTCGGCAGCGATTATTTGTTGGATCTCAACCTTGCCATCGAGAACGCCACGCCCGCTCCAGTTTCCCTCAACAACTGGTCCTTGGCGCTTGGCACCGCCGCTCCGCTCTACGAGCTGGAAACGCCCAACTGGACAAGCTTCTTCTGGCGCGGCAATGGCGAGTACACATTCGAAGACGCGACGTTTTTCAAAGGCGGAATGTTCTCATCGGACAAGGCGAGCTTTGAAACCCCCATCGAGTCGGCCGAATACGCCGGGGTGGCCAACCAGTTCTTCGCCACCGTGGTGCGCACCAAGGAGCCATACAAGGGCACCATGTGGGCCCGGCCGGTGGAGGTGAACCTGCCAACCTATGAAGGTGGCTTGAGCCGACCGGCGGTGCGCGGGGGCATCGGGCTGCCGCCGGTTGACGTGGCCGCCGGCGAGCAGCGCTCACTTGCCTACCAGATCTTCATGGGCCCGAAGAAAAACCAGATGCTTCGCGACATGGATGGCAATCTCGGCGACATCATGAACTACGGCGTGTTCGGGATCGTCAGCAACCCGCTCAACTGGCTGCTCAACAAGCTCCACGGCTGGTTTGACCCGATCTCGCCGAAGTGGTCGTGGGGCTTCGCCGTCGTTGCGCTGACCATCGTCATCCGCACGCTCATCTGGCCGCTGCATGCCAAGTCAACGCGCACGATGAAGCGCATGAGCAAGATCCAGCCCGAGCAAAAGGCCCTCAAGGAGAAGTACAAGGATGACCCGGCCCGTCTCAACCAGGAGACCATGAAGCTGTACAAGAAATACAGCGTCAACCCGCTCGGCGGATGCTTGCCGATGTTCCTGCAGATCCCGATCTTCTTTGGCTTCTACCGCATGCTCCAGTACGCCGTTGAGCTGCGCCACCAGGAATTCTTGTGGTGGGTCAACGACTTGTCCCAGCCGGACACGATCCACACCTTTGACATTATGGGCTGGTCGATCCCGTTCAACCTCCTGCCCATCCTCATGGGCATCACCATGGTCATCCAGATGCGCATGACTCCGCAAACCGGCGACGCCATGCAGCGCCGCATCATGATGTTCATGCCAATCATCTTCCTGTACTTCTGCTACAGCTTCGCCTCCGCGCTGGCCTTGTACTGGACGACCCAGAACATCTTCTCGATCGGCCAGACGTGGCTCATGAACAAGATGCCCGAGCCCGAGTTGAAGCCACGCAAGGCTGGCAAGAAATCATGGGTCGAAAAGCTCTCTGAGCGCCAGAGCGAGATGAAGAAGGCCCAGGAGAACCGCAGCAGCGGCGGGTCGGGCGGCACGGCCGGCACGCCGACCAAAAAAAAGCGTCCGCCGCGCACCGGCGGCTGATCGACAGCCCGTAGCGAACTCTCCCGTAGCGAATTCTCCCGTAGCGAACTTTGTAAAAAGTTCGGCGGGGAGAACCACCTGCTGCCAGAGCTCCCGAACGCGCAAAAAACTTCCAGCCTCCCCCCGCCGAAGCTCTCACGAGGTTCGCTACGATGACGCGGGGCCTCGCGATTCTCTTTCCGCCTGCCGCCAGAGCTCCCGAGCGCGCAAAAAAACTTCCCGCCTCCCCCCGCCGAAGCTCTCACGAGCTTCGCTACGATGACGCGGGGCCTCGCGATTTTCTTTCCGCCTGCCGCCAGAGCTCCCGAACGCGCAAAAGACCTCCCGCCTCCCTCCGCCGAAGCTCTCGCGAGCTTCGCTACGATGACGCGGGGCCTAGCGATTCTCTTTCCGCCTGCCGCCAGAGCTCCCGAGCGCGCAAAAAAACTTCCAGCCTCCCCTCGCCGAAGCTCTCACGAGCTTCGCTACGATGACGCGAAGCCCCGCGATTCTCTTTCCACCTGCCGCCAGAGCTCCCGAACGCACAAAAACTTCCCACCTCCCCCCGCCGAAGCTCTCACGAGCTTCGCTACGATGACGCGGGGCCTCGCGATTCTCTTTCCACCTGCCGCCAGAGCTCCCGAACGCGCAAAAAACTTCCCACCTCTTTTTTCCACCTGCCGCCAGAACCCCCGAACGCGCAAAAACTTCCCACCTCCCCCCGCCGAAGCTCTCACGAGCTTCGCTACGATGACGCGGGGCCTCGCGATTCTCTTTCCGCCTGCCGCCAGAACCCCCGAACGCGCAAAAGACCTCCCACCGTGCCCCCGCCGAAGCTCTCACGAGCTTCGCTACGATGACGCGAGGCCTCGCGATGCTCTTTCCACCTGCCGCCAGAACCCCCGAACGCGCAAAAAACTTCCCGCCTCCCCCCCGCCGAAGCTCTCACGAGCTTCGCTACATAGACCACGGGCCTCGTGATCTTCCGTCCGCCGCGCGCTAAGGATCGATGGTGATGGCCTCAGCATTAAGGAAGCGCACACCGATGTTCGGGGTGCGCTCCTCGGGAAGGCGGCGTTCGACGGTGCCGTAAATACTGACGTCTTTGTCGAGAAAGCGGGCTTGGAGATCGGCGATCATCGCCTGATTGTCCGCCGCGGGGTCGATTTTGAGGAATCCACGGGCGCGGACGTCGCTGAAGATGATGTCGATGAAATTGCCTGAGCGGCTGAGGGTGACGCTCCTGACGGTGCCTGCCAAGATCGCCGGATCGCCGTCTGGGCGGGTGATGAAAACGCGCATGTCCGATGTCCTCCTCACGTTGAATCGTGCTGCCGTGCCCTGCTCGCCAGGCAAGGCAGTGGGACGGGCGGGGGTTTTTACGCTCCCGGCAGCAGTCGGGTCGGTCACGGCAGGGGAATTTGGCGGGCTTTCTTCGGGTGATTGCAAGAGGAGGAAAATCCCTGTGGCTGCGCCAACTGCAAGGATAGCCGCGAGGGTCGCGCGCCGGGGCGTGATGAAGCGCTGCTGGGTGGCCACCGGTGCGCCCGGAGATTGGATACTGCCAGGCGCAGGTGTGGGGATTTGCTTGGCGCTGCCAGCCGGTGGCGCGACTTGCACCATGGTGGCCGCAGGAGTGGCGAGCTGATTGGGATGGCCGGTTGGCGCCGCGGCGGGAGGCATGACCGGATCGGCTGTCATCGTCTGCCCTGGAGCCAAGATTTTTTGCGGTGCCCGAATCGATCCGGCGGATCGGGCTACGGGTGCGGGTTTTTTGGCCGGTGCCTGCTTGCGCATGGGAATGATGGCCAAGGCTGCAGTGAGCAAGTCATGGGCTTGAGCGATATCCGCCGGGCGGACCGCCGGGTCCTCGGCGCACATGACCTCCAGCCAGCGGTCCCACCGGGCAAGCGATCCATTGCCGACACTCGGCCGGGGAGTCCCATCCGTGGGTATGGGCGCGCCACTCAACAACTCAAAGATACACGCACCAAGGGCATAGAAATCCCCCGCCACCGAGCGCCCACCGCCGCCACGCAACTCCGGGGCCGTGGTGCCCGCCTCGCCTGAGGCAGCATAGTCACCCAGCTTGATCAAGGCCGGCTCAACTCCCGCCTCCATGAGCCACACTCCCTCAGTGCGCGACCAGACCATCCGGTCGGTACGCAGCCCGCCATGGACCAGCCCGCGCCCGTGCAGGAACTCCAGACCTTCAAGCGCCTGCTTGACGACTCCCAAGGCGTCGGACTCCGCCAGCAGCGAGCCGTTGAGCATTTTTGGGAGAGTGTCCCCCAGCACCATGCGGCTCACAAAATACGGATGGTGATCCTGAGGGTCGAAACCCGCCTCAAGGATGCCAACCACATGCGCCTCCTCGATTCCTTGGGCTTTAGCGACCTCCGCATGGAACGCGGCGGTATCCTGCGCGCCGCGCTCGCCATCGCGCCGAACCAGGTACCGGCGCAGCACAATGGGCGCGCCGCCTTGTTTCTCCTGACCTTCAAAAACCACGCCTTCCGGGGTTTGGGTGATAAGTTCATGGATGTCGAAAGCCGCTAACATGCACCCACAAAAGCAGCGCCACCCGAAATCATCGACCCAAAAAACCGCAGGAGTTTGAATCAATCAAGCGCAGCGGGGAAAGATGAGCCGCCCGCCGCTCTCGGGCGGTTGATATTCAAGGCTCTCTGGTGATGTCGGCAATGTTGAGGAAGCGCACGCCGATGTTGGGATTGCCTTCCTCCCTGGCGCGGTGCTCGACGCTGCCATAGATCTTTACCTTTTTGTTTAGAAACGCCTCCTGGAGCTGTGCGCGGGTGACCTGATTGGCCAAGGTTGTGTCCATCTTGACAAACGCCCGCGCCCGCGGATTGAGGAAGACGATGTCGATATATTTGCCCGAGCGGCTTAGATCGACGCTGCGGACCTGGCCATGGATGATGGCCGGTTCGCCATCCGGGCGCGCCTTGAGTTTCGCGATGTCCTTCGCTTCCTTAACCAAGTAGTTCGGCACTTTGGCTTGCTCGGCCGCCGATGCGCTTGGCTTGATGGGCGCTTTGACCGGCACGCCAGAAATTCCCGGAGCTGCGCCGGGAGAAACTGCCGCGGCATTTCCCGGATCCACGGGATGGGTTTGCAGAACAAGAAAAAGCGCTCCTGCGGCGGCAACCAAGCCAACGACAAGCGCCGCGGCGCGACGCGGAGTAAACACCCGCGGCTTGCTCAACGCTGGCACCGGGCTTTGCCCAGGGATGGCCGCCGGGGAGCCCGTCATGCGGGTCGCTGTGGCGCTGGCCGGGCTAGCAAAAGTGCTTGCGGCTGCGGGACTGGCGGCGGCAAGGACGACCGGCTCGGCCGCCTTTGCTCGCACCAGCATGGGAGCCGCGGTTTTGCGCGCGGCGGGCGTTGTCAGTTGCACCGGCGAGGCTGCATTGCCGGGGACGGTCAGCAGGCGTGCGGGTTTGGCTGCCAGCGCGGCATCCAAATGATCACTGGCGATTGTGGTGGTAGCCGGGCGGGCCGCCGGATCCACCGCGCACATCGCATCGAGCCACTCATCCCAGCGAGCAAGGGCAGCGCTGCCCACACTTGGGCGCGGCCTGCCATCGGTTGCCAGTGGGTTGCCCGTCAATAACTCAAATACACATGCGCCGAGCGCGTAAAAATCTCCCGCCACCGTGCGCGTGGCGGATTTTTGTAACTCCGGCGCTGTGGTCGCCGCCTCGCCCACAGCCGCATAATCGCCCAGCTTCGTCAGCGCGGGCTCAACCCCGGCGTCCATCAGGCACACTCCGCGGTCCTTTGCCCAGATCAGCCGGTCGGCTCGCAGCCCGCCATGGACCAGGCCCTTGGCGTGGAGGAACTTCAAGCCTTCGAGCGCTTCGCTGACCACTTGGCGCGCATCGCTTTCCGCCAGCAGCGAACCGTTGAGCATCTTCGTCAACGCCTCACCCTCCACCAGGCGGGTCACAAAATACGGATTGTGGTCCTGGGCATCAAACCCCCCGTGGAGAATTCCCACCACATGCTCCTCCTCAATCCCGCGCACCTTTTCAACCTCGGCCTCAAAGGCCGCCGCGTCCTGCTCCTTGCGCTCACCATCACGCCGCACCAAATAGCGCCGCATCGCCATCGGCGCGCCTCCTTGCTTCTCCTCACCCACAAAGACCACGCTTTCCGGCGATTGCGCGACAATCTCATGGATGTCGTAGTTTGAGAGCATGCGCTAACAAAGCAGCCCTCCCCCGATTCATCGACCAAAAA
>Ga0136639_10000028_pt1 | contig 45622 bp, 31 predicted proteins | sample AntDrymUQ8592106_2_FD_113739 | JGI IMG/M metagenome (GOLD analysis project Ga0136639, IMG submission 113739) | Polar desert sand microbial communities from Dry Valleys, Antarctica - metaG UQ859 (21.06) | ecosystem: Environmental > Terrestrial > Soil > Desert | place: Antarctica: Dry Valley...
AAATCGCCGCCTTCGCCCCCCATCCCCCCCACGTCCAGGCTCAGAAACGAAAGCGTATGTCATTGGCGCAAAGGCTTATGGAGATATTAGATTGATGCGAATGTCTCCGTATCTAATGATTGGTGGCTTAAAATCCAGCAAGTCACCAATCATCCCCCCCCCCGCATGGAACTACTTATCTGCTCATCGATCCGGCACATTGGCCGCCTTGCCCTCCTTGTCCTGGCACTCCAGTCACCGGTCCACGCCACGGTAAGCCTGCCGACACTTTTCTCCAAATCCGCCGTTCTGCAGCGCGACAAACCGCTACCCATCTGGGGTTGGGCTGCTCCAGGGGAATCCGTCAGTGTCACCCTCGGCACCATGAGCGCCAGCACCGTGACCGGCCCAAATGGCCGCTGGAACGTCGTGCTTGCGCCTCAACCAGCTTCCACTGAGCCTCTTACACTAACCGTCAGCGGCACCAACACGCTCGCTGTTAGCGACGTGTTATTAGGCGACGTGTGGCTCTGCAGCGGGCAATCGAACATGGCGATGTCCGTCGGCGGGCTGTTGACGCCGGAATCAAAGGTCGATTATCAGACGGCCAACTATCCATTGATTCGCCAAATGGGCGTGGAGGTCACCCCGGCCGACAGTCCGCAGACGAATGTCACCGGCCAATGGTTGCTGTGCACACCGGCCAAAGCGTCGCAATTTTGCGCGGTCGGGTTTTACTTTGCCATTAAGGTCCACCGGGAAACCGGCGTGCCGATCGGCATTCTGCGCGCCGCCAAGGGGAGCACCATCATCGAGTGCTGGACCAGCGAGGCGGACCTGATGTACACCCTTGGCATCGAGCCGTTTCCGACCCAGATGCGCAACTCGCTCGCATTGTGGGAGACCGAGAAATCCAATGCCCTCGCCGCGGGCACCCAGCCGGATTCTGCGGATTTTCCCAAGTATCCATTCGGTGAGAGCGTGTTGCGTCCACGCTGCGTCACCCACCACAACGGGATGATTGCGCCCCTGGCACGTTTCGCCCTGCGCGGTGCCATTTGGTATCAAGGAGAAACCAATGCGGTGGACCTCCCGCTGTCCCAAGCCTACACCCGCAAACAGCGCACCTTGATCGCCTCCTGGCGCAAGCTCTTCGAGGATCCAAACCTCCCGGTCTACATCGTGCAACTGCCCAACTACCTGACCCCCACCAGCGCCCCCGCGGGTGGCGACCGCTGGTCGTGGATGCGCGAGGCTCAACGCCAGTGCCTGGCCATCCCGAACACCCATCTGGCGGTCACCATCGACATCGGCGAGGAGCTCGATATCCACCCGAAAAACAAATTTGACGTTGGCGAGCGCCTTGGCCTGTTGGCCCTCAAGCATGAATATGGCCAGACAGCCTTGATCGCCAGCGGACCGGTGCTCCGGCAAATGGTCATCGAGGGGGCCAGCGCACGACTGCATTTTGATTCCGTCGGCGCAGGGCTCATGACCGCCACCAAGACCGGGCGCCAACCCGCCGTGGAGGACCCCGGCGCGGCGCTTGGACGCTTTGCCATTGCCGGATCCAACAACCAATGGTTCTGGGCCAATGCCGTGATTGATGGCGCCACGGTGGTGGTCAGCTCGCCGCAGGTGAGCGCGCCGGTGGCCGTGCGCTACGCCTACAGCACCAACCCGACGGGTGCCAACCTCTACAACCGCAATGGCTTGCCAGCTGCACCCTTTGCCACTGACGCCCTCATCATCCCCGTAACCGGAGCTCCCACCCTCAGTGATGTTGCGGATCAATTCACGGCCTCGGGCACAGCGGTCGGCCCCCTGCCCTTCCTCATCGGCGACGCCCAAACGGCGGCCACCGCCTTGACCGTCACCAAGCGCTCGTCCAATCCGACTCTGGTGCCGGACCAAAACATCAGCATCGGCGGCAGCGGCGCCAACCGCACCGTCACCGTCACCCCGCTCGCCGCCCAAACCGGCAGCACCACCATTACCCTCGCCGTGAGCGATGGCACCTTTTCCACGGTCGATACCTTTGACCTCACCATCACCTCCAGCAACCTGATGGTCAGCGAGTGGCGCTCGGTGAACAACCACGGCCCGGCACCCTCCCCGCTGACCATTCCGCTCACCGGCCTGGTCGAACCGCGTCAGGCGGGAATCCGCCGCGTTGAAGTAAGCTTCTCCGAACCCATTGTCCTAACCCAAGCCCATCCCCTCACCCTGACCGGCTTGAACAGCTCCGGCACCCTCAGCCTGGCTGACCTCGGCATCAGCGTGCAGGCCGCCGCCGCGGGAAACACTCTGGTCGTCAGCTTTTCCGACTCCTCAGGCGCGTGCTCACTGCCGGATGCCTCAAAGTGGAAGCTCTCCCTGGTCCCCAGCGCCATCTCAGGATCCGCCGGCAGCAGCCTCCTCGCCACCAACGCCACCACCCGCAACCTCAGCAGCCTGCTTGGCGACACCAACGGCAACGGCTCCACCAACGCCATCGACCTCAACCACATCCAGCGCGCCAGCGCATCCACCACCCTCCCCCAGGACTTCCTCCGCGCAGACATCGACGGCGACGGCCTCATCACTAACGCCGACTATGCCGCCGCCTGGATGAACCGCAACAAGCGCGTCGACACCCTCCCTAATCCATGAGAAGGTTGTTAGTAAACTGAGGCGCGGGTCTTACGGCGAGTGGTTTGGCTAACAGCAGGGTGTCAGCTGAGGTATTTGATGACGACGAAGCCACCGATGAGCAGGACGGTGGCGAGGATGAAGCAGAGTTCGAGGTGCTTTTCGATGAACGGGCGGACCCGTGGGCCGAACCAGCGGATGATGGCGGCGACGACGAGGAAGCGGAAGCCGCGGCCAAGGACGGAGGCGCCGATGAGCAAGGGCAGGCTGTAGTTGAGCATGCCGGAGGCGACGGTGAAGACCTTGTAGGGGATGGGGCTGATGGCGGCGGTGAGGATGCCGAGGAAGCCATGGCGGGCGTACCAGTCCTGGATGAGGTCCTTGGTGTGGCCGGTGGGGTCGTAGAAGTTCATGAGCGGGATGGCGACGCTCTCGCGCAGGCCCCAGCCGATGGTGTAGCCGAGAATGCCGCCTAGGACCGAGCCGGCGGTGCAGACGAGGGCGTATTTGAGCCATTTTTGGCGTGCGCCGAAGCACAGGGCGATGAGGAGGATGTCCGGGGGGATGGGGAAAAACGACGATTCGATGAAGGCGATGGCAAACAAGGCCCAGGTGCCATGGGGGTGGTCGGCCCAGCTGACGGTCCATGCGTAGAGGCGGCGCAGCCAGTTTTCGCGGATTGCGCGCGGCCTGGGCGGGTTGAGGAGCTTGCTCATTGGCCGGGACGTTGGTGAGCGGTGCGGTGGGCGTCAAGGTGTCCCGGCGGGGGGGGTGAAATTTTCCGTCAAGGGAGCATGAACGAATTGGTGGGTGCGGGGTGATTGGCATAGGGTTGCAAGCGGCCCGGAGTGGCCAGCGGATCACCTGGTCATGTCCATGTCCACGGCCTCATCAATCAAGCAGGCGCGAACAACGAATTTGTTGGTAGCATTGGCCCCGATCGTGGTGTTGATCGCCGGGTTGCGGCTGGCGCAGGCGTTTTTCGTCAAGCGCTAGTGGTGGTTGCCATGCGCGCAAATCCATCATCATTGCCCGCATTCGAGCTCCTGCGCGCCAAGTTTGCGCCGGCCAAAACCGCCAGCGTCGGCTAAGGGCCGCCCCGCCTGCCACTCAGTCAACGAGGTAGAAATCCACCGTGGTGACCACGCTGATGTCCTTGAGCACCGTCCCGGTCTCGCCCGAGCTGGCACCGGCATCCTGGACGATAAATCCACCCTGGCTGGCGCTGCGGATCTTGCCCACCTTCCCGCCCGCATTGGCGGCAAACTCCGTCGCCGCGATCCGCGCATTCTCCGCCGCCTCCTTGAGCATCGCTGGCTTGATCTCGTTGAGCTTGGTGAAGAAATACTCCGGCGTCCCGTTGCTGATCTCCAGCCCTCGCGCCAGCAACTTGTTCACCTCCGTGCGCGCCTTGTCCACCACGTCGACTTGATGGGTCGAAATCATGATCGCACCGGCGAGCCGATGAACTTCCTCCACCAAGACCTGATTCTCGTCCCGATACTCACGCATCGTGTGGTCAATGATATCCAGGCGAATCTCCCCATCGGCAAATCCCTGCGCCTGCAATAAATCCACAATCTGCTTCTGCTGCGCTTCGGCCTTCTCATACAGAGCCGATATCTCCTCCCGGGTTTTCCCTGACACCGAAAATCCCACCGTCCAACTCGCCAAGTCCGCCTTTATCGTCCGCTCCGCCAGCCTTTTGGCTTGCGCCGAGTTCACTGCCACCTGCGCATTATACAGCGTCTTGCTGGCAAAATATCCCGCCCCGCCTATCCCAATGGATAGGATCAAGGCCACCACCACTGCCGTCATATTCAGTCCCTTGTGCTGCAATTGGTTCATAATAAGCCCCCTAAGCTATGAGACGCCGCCGCCACAACCAAGCCATTTCCAAGGACCCCCTGATTTGCCATCCAACTTTCCCATCGCTGCGCTTTTTAGCCATTCTTTGGCTGTTTACGGCTAGTTTGTTTGGAGCCGTTGACAGTCCGAATATCTAGCAGATAGGTGGGGGGATGGCAATTTCCGAAGACACCCTCGAGCAGCTTTTCCAAGCCGCGCTGGAGCAAGACGCCGATGGCGTCGTGCAAGCAGCTGCGCTCGAGCCAATGACTCCCCGGGTAGAGGCCTCGCCGCCCACTCCTAACCCCTTCAGCGCTCCGAACCCCTTCAGCGCCCAGAGTTCCATCAGCCCTTTGGCAGCCGCCAAGGCTCCGCCAGTCACTCCTTTTCAGGAGGTTGCTGAAACGAGGTCCCCTCCCCCCGAGTCCCTGCCCAGCCCGAGCGAGGAGCTGCGATGGACGGCCCCGGCAGCGGCAGCTAAACCCATGGAACCAGTTGCGCCAAGCAAGGGTCCGAACTTGGGCATGGATCCCGCGGACAACGCTGATCTTGTGCAACTACTTCACGCACAGGAAGTGAGACTCAAGCGACGGGCCCGCAGGCAACGCCTCGTGACGCTTGTGTTGCTTTTCGGTCTGCTTGGCGGCTTCGCCAGCTGGTTCAGTTCCAACCCAAACCGCATTGTAGCGCTGCGCACGGCCGCCGCAGAAATTCGCTCCGCCTCGGATGTCCTCTCCATGGCTGCAAAATACCGCACGTCGCTCGACAAGCTGGCCACCCGCCGAAATCAGGTCGACACAGCAACTGATTCGCTTGCCACCGATCTCGAAATCGATCCCGCCGCAAAATAGTTCCCCCGCCGGCCATCCTAAGTGGGGTTTCGCCCCATAGAGGTAGGGCCCAAGCAGGCATAACTTGAATACCAAGGAATTCTTTCCAACAACCAAACCAAACCTATGAACTACACCAAACCCATTGTTTTCGCGGCCTCCGTGCTGCTTTTCGCCAGCTGCAACCAAGAGAAGCAACTTATTGAAGAGCGCAAGGACCGCACTGAGGATGCCATCGAGGCGCGAAAGGATCAGGTCGAAAACGCCGCTGACCGCGCCCAGGACCGCAACGAGGCCAATAGCGAGATCGTCGAGGCACAGATCGAGGCCAATAAAGATGCTGCTCAAGCTGATCTGGATGCCGCCAAAAAGCGCGCCGAAGCGGATGCCGACGCCGAAAAGACCAAGGTTGACGCCGAAAACCGATAAATACTCCTCGGCCGCCCGCTGGCATTCCTGCCGCCGGGTCGCCTCCTTGGCCACACGCTCGGATCTTCCGCAGCGTGTGGCCTTTTTGATGCCCCATCACGCCCCCCATGCAGCAACCGCCCCTTATCCTGTTCTTCCGCCACCGTTTCATCCGCCTCAAGGTCTTCCCCTTTATGCGTGTCCGCGCCTTGAGACGTGGATCCCGCGGCTTCTGAGAAAAAATTTGCTATTTAACCCCTGCTGCGGCACCTCCTTGAATTTCAATAAAAGGTAAGAAGCAGTTTGGCGTTTGGATGGATATGCATCACGCTACAGTCATCGGTCATGCCGACCCCGTCTCCGGGGAGTTCTCAGTTTTGGGTCACGCGGATAATCCGGGGGCCTCAAAAAACTCCAGTGTGCGGACCGCCAACAATCAAGAGCGGACCCTCCTGCACCAGTTCTTCAAAATCACCACTCACATGCTCAACGCGGATGAATTCCATGTGACTGGAACCGGCACCGCTCAGGAGCAATTCATCCATTACCTGGCGGAAACTCCCCAGTTTAAAAACACACTCACCAAGGAGTGCACCTCCAACAAGATGAGCGATGCCCAACTCGTCGCGTTCATCAGCGCTAAGTTCAACTAAGCATCCGACCCCGACATTCGCATCCACCCCTTCTTCCGTGCTAGTCAGTTACGTGCTAAACCATCGGCTAAGCGCATCCACGGAGTGCGGCGACAGCGCGCAGCGGCGACACCGTTTCAGCGCAGCGGAGGGAGCTTGGTCATCGCCGAGCTAATCGCACGCCGTTTTTAGCGGCCAGTGAGCGAGCGGGTTTATTATGCGAAACGCCTAATCATCAGTGGATAATCTTATATTCAGAGCGAGCGTGGGATGATCCGCAATTCTGGTTGAAATCCGCAGCGTTTTTTTCATTCCCACTTCACCCATCCCTCATGAAGCTGTCTCCCAAACACCTCAAACGCTACAAGGAAATTGCCCTGCTGTTTTGGAAATACGGCCGCTCGGATCTGGTGACTCAAATGGAGGTGGCCGACTCGCTGTTAGCCGTCGAACACGAACCTGTTGAGGATGGGAAGGGGACTCCAGAGCAACTTGCCGATGACCTTGAAGCGATGGGGCCAACATACGTGAAGCTTGGCCAGGTTCTGTCGAGCCGGCCGGACCTGTTGCCCGCGGCGTATCTCAAGGCGCTGGCGCGCTTGCAGGACAAGGTGAAGCCATTCCCCTACGAGGAGGTTGAGCAGATTGTCACCAAGGAGCTTGGCGTGCGGATTTCCAACGGGTTTTCCCGCTTTGATCCCGTGCCGCTTGCAGCCGCGTCGCTGGGGCAGGTCCATTCCGCCGCGCTGCGCGATGGCCGCGAGGTGGTGGTGGAAATCCAGCGGCCCGACATTCAGACGCGGATCGCCGAGGACTTTGAGGTTCTCGCCGACATCAGCACGTTTCTTGAAGCGCATACGGCAATGGGCAGGCGCTACCGTCTTGCCGCCCTGATCGAGGAGTTCCGCGTCTCAATCCAACAGGAACTCAACTACGAGCTTGAAGCCCAAAACCTGATTGCCGTTGGCAAGAATCTCGAGGAGTTTGAGCGCATCCAGATTCCCCAGCCGGTCGCCGACTACAGCTCGCGGCGCGTGCTGACGATGGATTACGTGAGGGGCAAAAAAATCACCGGGCTTGGCCCGCTGGCGCGCCTTGAAATGGATGGCGGGCCGCTGGCCGAGGAGCTCTTCAAGGCCTATCTGAAGCAGGTGCTGGTGGATGGCCTCTTCCACGCGGATCCCCACCCGGGAAATATTTTCCTGACCCAGGACGGGCATGTCGCCCTGTTGGACCTCGGCATGGTTGGCCGCACCACCCCGGGCATGCAGACAAAGCTCCTCAAGCTGTTGATGGCCATCGGCGAGGGCAAGGGCGAGGAGGCCGCCGATCTCATCATCCAGATCAGCCTGAAAAATGAGCACTTCGATTCCCCGGAAATCCGCAGGCGGGTTGGCCAACTCGTTGCCTGCCACCAAAACCAAGGCCTGCAACAGATCAACGTTGGCCAAGCCCTGCTAGAGGTCACCGGCACCGCCGCGGAGAACGGAGTCTTTGTTCCCAGCGAGTTGACCTTGCTAGGCAAAACCCTTCTGCAGCTCGATGAAGTCGGCAAGATCCTCGATCCGCCGCAATGTCGGCGAACTCATGAGCCAGCGGATGCACAAGGAGACCACCCAAGGCAGCGTCTACAGCTCGCTGCTGGAAATGAAGGACTTCGTCGGCGGCCTGCCCAACCGCGTCAACCGCATCATGGACGCGGTGACCAACAACGAGTTGGAAGTCAAAGTCCGCGCCGTGGACGCCAACCTGGTGATGGAGGGGTTCCAAAAGATCGCCAACCGCATCACCACCGGCATCGTGCTTGCCGCGCTGATTCTGGGTGCCTGCGAGTTGATGCAGGTCGAATCACGGTTTAGACTCGTTGGGTACCCCGGCCTTGCCATCCTCTACTTTCTCGCCGCCGCCGCGGGAGGGTTCTGGCTGCTTGTCAGCATCTTTGTTCAAGACCATCAAAGCCGCAAAAAACCCAAGTAGAAAAAAACGATGCCGCGAAAATCCAAGGGAAAACTCAGAACGGCTTTGATCATTTTCTTCACGGTTGCCGTGACGATTTTCGCCACCCTGCTCTTCATCAATCTGAGGGCCGGCGAGAAGCAAATCCACGTTGAGATTGAGCATCAATTTTCCGTCGACGACCCGCAGTTTCTGCGCAGCATCGGCCAGCTGCTTGGCCCGCCAGTCCTCGGCGGCAATCGGGTCACCGCCTTGCACAATGGCGTCGAGATTTTCCCCGCCATGCTCGCCGCCATTTCCGCGGCGCAAGAGACCATCACCTTTGAAACCTACATTTATTGGTCGGGCGACATTGGCCGGAAATTTGCCGACGCCCTCAGTGAGCGGGCCAAGGCCGGGGTGAAAGTCCACCTGCTGCTCGATTCGGTCGGCTGCGGCAAGATGGATGCCGCCATGCTTGATACGATGAAATCCGCCGGCGTGGAGGTGGAACTCTATCACCCGGTGAGTTGGTACACCGTGACGCGCATCAATAACCGCACCCACCGGAAACTCCTCGTCATCGATGGCCGGGTTGGATTCACCGGCGGGGTCGGCATCGCCGACGCATGGCAGGGCAATGCGGAGGACTCCGAGCATTGGCGTGATTCCCACTACCAGCTTGAAGGCCCCGCGGTTGCCCAGATGCAGGCCGCCTTCACCGACAACTGGATCAAGACTCGCGCCAAGGTCTTGTGCGGGCCGGCCTACTTTCCCGCGATTGAACCGGTGGGCGAGTCCAAGTCCCAGGTGTTCAAGAGTTCCGTCTCGGAAGGCAGCGAGAGCGTGCGCCTCATGTACCTCCTTTCAACCGCCTCGGCGACCAAGACCATCCGCCTCCAAGCCGCCTATTTTGTCCCGGACGACCTTGCCATTGCCACCTTCGTCAGTGCCCGCAAGCGCGGCGTCTCCATCCAGATCATCGTCCCCGGACCGCATGTGGATTCCGAGATTGTTAGAAGCGCGTCTCGCTCGCTCTGGGGCGCATTGCTCGATGCAGGGGTGGAAATCTATGAATATCAACCGGCCATGTACCACTGCAAGGTCTTCATCGTCGATGACCTCTGGACCTCGGTCGGATCGACGAATTTTGACGACCGCTCGTTTCGTCTCAACGACGAGGCCAACCTCAACATTTTCGACCCGGTCTTCGCCGCGGAACAAGTCCGCAAGTTCGACGAAGACAAAAGCAAATCCCGCCGCATGACCCGCTCCGAATTCCACGACCGCTCCGCCACCGGCAAATTCTTCGAAGCCGCCGCCGCCTCGCTGCGCCGCCAGCTCTAGTCCAGAAAGGATTCAACGGGGATGCCCACCGAGATGGACGTCTACTAACCGGACCGGCGCTGCTTCACATGCCCTTGCGGATTTCAGCGTGGAATTTGCTGCGAAATGCTTCTGCCTCCTTATGCTGCTTCGCTGCAAGCTTCTGCTTCTCACTGCTCTTGGCCGGATCATGAGTTGTCATCGCTTCGCGCAGAGATTCCAAGGCGGCACGTTCCTTGCGAGCCATCCCTATCAAGTGCTCATCTTGCTTCTCTCCCGCGGCGTTCTCCAAACGAATAAACTCTTCAGACACCTCCAGCGGCACCCCCATCCTGCCGAAGTTCTGCCGCAGCAGCGGCTCACGCCCACTCTCAAAGTAGCTCAGCGCCTCATCGCAGTTTAGGATGCATTGGCTGATGATTTGAATATACCCGCGTCTCTGGACCGCTGCATTGCGGGTCCAACCGTTCATTCCCTTTATTTGTGCGTTAACTTTGTCAAAAGAGACCAGCAGCTTTTGCTCATAATTCTGGGTGGCGATCACCGCTTGAATGATCTTCTTCCCAAGAGGCCCCTGCCCCGGCACCGAGCCCTCCAGATGACGGATCCCAGCGCTATATGCCCATCCATTCGCACCATCGTCCCGACTCGTATTCGCCAGATACACGCGGTTATGCTCCCGCGCTGCCGCATAAATCGCATCAAACGCCGCCATTGACTCGGCCGTCATCACTGCCGGAAGCTTAACCGGACTCTCCGTTGTCCCTCCGCGCCGCTCACAAGAAACCATGACAAGAAGAATGACAACAAATTGATAGGCCCAGCGCATCGCGGCAGCACGCTAAAACACATCACATTGCATAAGGATAGAAATTATTTCCGCTATGCGGGAGCTCTCTTGAACTCCTCGCTGATCAGCCCGGTTCTATGCCGCCCGCCGACAACCTTGCGTGCAACTTCTCCCGCTCGCTTCTTCTATTTTTTTTCGCGGCGCGGGCGAGGTCCTCGTCGACGGAAATGATCTCAAGCAAGACATAGAGCCCCTTAGCTTCGGCGCTCCCCTTGAGGACACTGCGCATGGCAGCGGCCGTTTCGCCATGTCGGCCAAGAGTGGACTTGAGGTCCTTCTGGGCAACGACCAGTCGAAATCGCACCACGCCGCGCTCAACTTGCTCAACCCGGACCTCCGCTCGGTCGGTCTCCTCGACCAGATTTACTGCCACGAAGAGCAGGAATTTTCGCAAGCGAATGACCAACGCCTCCTGCGGCGTTATTGCCTCCACTGAACCTTCGTTGTCCGATGCCGCATCGGCGCGCGCCCCCGCCTCCGCTGCGGCTGCCAAAACCTCCAGGTTCTCAATCATGGCATCCTCGGGCATGGCCAAGTCACCCTCGTCAACCACCCGCGCCTCCTCGGAACGGACCCGTACCCCTGGCGCTGGCGTCAACTTAGCGCGAGCCTCGCCCCCTCCCACCAAGGCGCTGCGGAAATCCCAATCAAGCACCTTCATATTGGCCGCACGCTTGACCCAGCCGACCATATCAACCTCCTGCCGGGCAAGCTTCTGCAGGGCCGGCACGACCTCCTTGAACTCCCACTCGGTGACCTTCTTGCCCCCTAAGTTCCTGAGTGAGCGACCGATCTCTATATCCTTGTTGAGCAAGGCCATGAAGTCCCAGTCGTTCACTTGGATCTCTCCAAGCTGCCTGAGTGAATTAGTGATCCGGGACGTGCGTTTGGCCATCGAAATCCAAAAATGTGATCGTTTCCAACGCCCTCAGGCTATTCAACCTGAATACGTTCCCGGCATATTGCCCACTCCAACAGAAATGGCAAGCAAGCGCGGAGCCGATCGTGAGATCAAACAACCAGGTCACACAGCAGCGTCCAAGCGAGTGAAACGCACGCTCTGGAAGACCGCGGAACTGACCCCGATCATGGCCTCAAACTCGCCAGGTTCAACGACCGGCAGGAGGTCGCGACCCGGGAAAGCCAGGTCCGCATCCGTGATGGCAAAGGCAACCGTGCGAGCCTCGCCGGGAGCCAGAGTGACGCGCTGAAAACCTCGCAGCTCCTTCACTGGGCGGCTTACCGAGGCGACCAGATCGCGCAGATAAAGTTGCAGGGACTCCGTGGCGGCCACCTTGCCGATATTCGTGATCACCAGGGAAACTTGGATCACTCCGCCGGCCGACATTTCCGCGGCATCGATTGACACCGCTGAGCAGTGGAACTCCCCGTAGGTCAACCCGTGGCCAAAGGGGAAAAGCGGCGTATTGGGCGAGTCTAGGTACTTGGAAGTGTACGCTGATGCGGGATCAAACGGCCGCCCGGTCGGCTTCTCGCGATAGGTCATGGGCAGCTGGCCAACACTGCGTGGAAATCCCATGGTGAGTTTTCCCACCGGCGCCGCATCGCCGAAAAGGACCTCGGCAAGTGCGTGTCCGCCTTCCGTGCCAAGCGCCCATGCATGCAGGATCGCGCCAAACGCGCTGTCCTCCCAGGATAAATCAAGCGGCCGGCCGCTGAGCGTGACCAGAACGCAGGGCTTCCCGGTTTCCAATATTTGCCGGGCCAGATCCCGCTGGCACATGGGCAGCCGGATATCGGTGCGACTGGCGGCCTCGCCACTCATTTGCCAGCTTTCGCCCAGCGTCAGGATGACAAGATCAGCCTGGTTTGCCGCCTCGATTGCCTGACCAAGCCACTCAGCGTTGGCATCATTGACCTCGCAGCCCGGTGCGAAGCTCACCTGTCCACGTTCGCCAAGCACCGCACGGATGCCCTCCAGCGGCGCGACCGCGTGCGCCTCGTCACCCGCGGCAATCCAGCAGCCGAGCATGTCGCGGCGGCTCTCACCGAGTGGGCCGATGAGCGCAACTTTCAGGTCCTTCGATAGCGGCAGCAGTGAGTTGTCGTTCTTGAGCAGCACCATTGCCTCGCGCGCCGCCTCGCGGGCAAGCTGGCGGGTTTGCCCACTGAGCATCACCGCGGCGGCCTTGGCCTCATCGCAGCGGGCAAACGGATCGGCAAACAGACCCAGGTCCCACTTCGTCTCCAGCACGCGCATGACGGCCGCATCAATGAGCGCCTCATCAACCGCCCCGGATTTCACCAGTTCCGGCAGTTCGCCCGCAAACGCTTCCGAGACCATGTCCATGTCCACTCCCGCCTCGATCGCCTGGCGCGCCGCGTCCCCATCCGTGCCGGCCGTGCCGTGGCATTTCATTTCTGAAACTGCCGTGTAGTCCGTGACGATCCACCCCGTGAACCCCCAGTTGCCGCGCAGCAACTCGGTGAGCAGCCAGCGGTTGCCGCTCGCAGGAACACCATCAATCTCATTGAAGGAAGTCATCACCGTGCGCGCGCCCGCGTCAATCGCCGCCCGGTACGGCGGAAAATACGTCTCCTCCATCGCCCGCCGGCTCATGTCCACCGTGTGGTAGTCCCGCCCCCCGAGCGGCGCCCCATACAGCGCAAAATGTTTCACGCAGGCCACCACCGCCGCCGGATCAGCCAAGTCCTCTCCCTGATAGCCCCGCACCATCGCCACCGCGATCTTCGACCCAAGCCATGGATCTTCCCCAGCCCCCTCGGCCACCCGTCCCCACCGTGGGTCATGGGAAATGTCCACCATCGGCGAGAACACCCAGTGCAATCCATCCGCCGCCGCCTCCACCGCCGCCGCCCGCGCGCAGCGTTCTATCAGCCCTAGGTTCCACGAGCACGACAGGCCCAGCGGATGCGGAAAAATCGTCCGGTGCCCGTGGATCACATCGTATCCGAAAATCAGCGGAATCCCCTGCCGACTCCTCAGCGCCAACTCCTGCAACGCCCGCGTCGCACCCGCTGTATACACGTTGAACACCGCCCCGCACTCCCCGGACAAAACCTTCCCCTCCAAATCCCCCGAATCCCTCATCCCCGTCACATCCATCGCCCCGGCCAAAAGATTCAGCTGCCCCACCTTCTCCCCCAGCGACATCCCGCCCAGGAGCACCCGCAAAAATCCCTCCTTCCGCCTCTTCACCCTCCCACTCTCTCCAATCCCCCCGCAGGGGCAAGTGAACTTCAGCGCTTTCGCCCAACCCGGCAGCCACCGCCGCACGAAGTGCTGGAAAAACAGTATCCAATCCCTTGACCCCGCGCGGACCACCAGTTGGAATCGGCACAGAATGAACAAGTATTACCGACTCGTGGGGCTCATTGTGTTTATCGGGCTGACGAGCATCAACTGGTCGCCGCAAGAGTTGCGGCTCCAGATCGGGGAATTGGAGGCAATTGAAGGGAGCGGAACCCAGATCGTCGGGGATGTGAACGAGGCGCTGCCAGCAGGGAAAAACGTCCTGTGGTGCGCAACGCTCCAGATGGCCTGGGATGCCGCTGGGGCGCAGCTAGGACGGCCGCTGCGGCTTGAGCCGAAGTCGCCGCTTGCCGAGGCGCTCAACAAGCGGGCGTTTAACCTGAAGTGGATTGACCCGCCCTCGGTGGTCGTTGCGCAAGGGACGATTGGCGACGGAGTGCTCGGAGAAATCGATGCCAAAGCCAAAACCGGCAAGCCCTCAAAGCTTCTTGCCCAGCTCAAAAAGAACAGTGCCCCATCGGATCTAATCTTTTACGCCCAGCTGCAGAAGAACATGGAGTTTGCCGAGCCGTTCGGAAAGCTCGGCAGCTGGGACGTCGGCGGCCGCTCGGTGCCATGGTTTGGATTTTCGCCGGACCAACAAGGCACCGCTGCGCTTCACGACCAGACGCGCGTCCACCATTACGGTGCCAAAAATGACTTTGTCGTCGAACTTCTCACCACGGAATCCGGCGACCAACTCATCCTCGCCAAGCTCCCGACGGCACCAAAGTCCACGGAGGAAATCAGCAACTCCATCCTTGCCCGCCTCCAGGCCACTCCTCCAAGGGCCGCGGGCAACGATCTGCTCGCCGTGCCGAACATCGTCGCCAACGAATTGACCACGTTCCCACAACTTGAGAACCACCGCGTCGCCGGATCCCAGACATTTGTCCGCCACGCCCTCCAGTCCATCGACTTCCGAATGGATGAAAAGGGCGTGAAACTCAGCAGCGAGGCCGCGGTTTCCTTCGGCTGTTCCCGCGCGGAATCCTCGATTCCGCGCCTGCTGGTCCTCAGCCCGCCCTTTGCCCTCATCATGAAGCGCAAGGACGCGCCTCAGCCCTACTTCATCGCCTGGTTTGCCAACGGCGATCTGCTCCGCCAGAAATAGGGCCCATTCCGCATCCCCTCAAACCGCCGACTTGCCCCGCACCAAGGAAAAAATTTCCGCCGGGTTGAGCGATTGCGCGCGCTCCTGGATCTGCGGCAAGAACCGCGTGTGGAGCTCCCGCGCTTGCGTACTAAGTGACTTATACATGGGCTTGAGCTCCACCCCGCCAAGCTTGCGCCCGCCGGCATGATACTTCTCGGCCAAGTGACCGATGGCATACGTGGCGGAAAATGACATCACCGAGCCGGTCAACTCATCCGCCGCCCGGCCACCAAGCTTCCCGCCAAGCTTCTTGCCAAACCCGCGCATCACCTTGCGGGCAAATCCCTCCACGACTTGGGACCCCATCCCTAGCCCGGCAGTCGCCAAAAACTCCTTGATGTGACCCCGATCCAACTCCGCCCCGTGGGACTTGCCGATGCGATACACCATCTTCATCTGCAATGGGATGATTGCCATGGTCGCAAGCGTCTCCGGCAGCAGCTCAAGGGCTCCGTTGACGATGGCGTACCTGAGGATCATTCCGCTGTTGTCCACCCCTGCGGCGGCCTCCACTCCAAGCACATCCACCGGTGCCAACGCCAACTCGTCAACCTCCGCATCCAACACCTCAACCTCACCCCTCCCCAGCGCCAACAACTTGCCCAGCTCGCTAAGAAACGATTTCTCCTCCACGCTCATCGTCCCGTCCGCCTCGCACACCGCCCGCGCCATCTCATAGGCCAGCATCCGGTCCTGGGCACCCGTCAGCCCCGCCACCACCGCTTCCAAGCGCACCTTGCCCATCAGGATCTGCCGCGAAACGGCCGCCACCTGGTCGCTGCCAAGCTCCGCCCCAAGCCGCGCCACCTCCTCACGCTCAGCCTCTGACTTCTCCCCATCCGCAAACGCCGCAAACAGGCAAATGGCGATCAAGGACTCGGCTGACTCGTTCTCAGAAGTGGTAATTCTCATGCTTCAATGGATTGTTGGGCTGCCCATCTGGGCGCCATGCTCGCCTAACCTAGCCGGTTCCCCCGCCCTGCCAGCTAGAATTCACGCCCCATTTTCCACCCTGCCGGTCAATCCGGTCAACGCCGTCAATCCGGTCAACTCAACCCCGCCGCCGCACAACGCATAACCACCAGCCGGATTCGCCGCCCTGCCCTAGAATCCCCAATTCGCCCCCGGTTTGGCTACTTCGGCGCGGTGCCGAGTTCCTGCAGGTTACCGAGGCCCTCCATCATCTGCTGCACGCCACGGGTCAGCGTCTGGGCGGAAGTGATGGTCTTATCGAGCTTTTCCAGATCCATCGGCGGGAGTTCGGCGATGCCGCCAGCACCGGCTGCCGGCGTGGGGCGGGCCTCGATGGCGGCATTGAACGTTTCCGTTTGTTTCGGATCCAAAACTTCAAGCATCCCTTGCCGGAATGTCTCGTCACCCAGCGGCCGGCCGCCTTGGAAGTTCTGGCGGTCGAGCGGGTTCATGAGCCCCTGAAGCTCAGTCTGGGAGCTCAACTGGATTGCCTTGTACTGGTCCTCGGTGATTTCGCCGCGGGAGAACTTGTCGCTCGCCAGCATCATGCGCATGAGTGACTGCGGGTCATTGCGCAGGCTGTTGATGGCCGTCTTGGATTTCTCCAACTCGCGTTTTTGGAAATCCGCCAAGAGCGCCTCGGCCTTGGCCCGTTGCTCGTCGCTGAGTTCAAGCTGCCGGCCAACACCGCCAAGCGCCATCAACGCGCCGCGCTGGCCACCAAACCCGCCGCCGCCTGCCATCTTCTCGCCCATGGCCACCACATCATCCAGCAGCGTCACCACGTTCCCTGCGATCTGGCGCGAATACTTCGTCCGCGCCTCGCCATACTCAGCCACCAAATCCAAATTGGCCACCGGCGGGCGCACCCGCTTGGTCATCGCCGGCTCGCCCGCCACCTCAGCGGATCCCGGCGTGCCCCGCTCACCCCGCGGCTTCGCCACCGCGCTCGCTTCGGTTTTGTCCCGCCCGGCCCTCTCGCCGCCGCTGTTGGCAAAAATAAAGGCCCCCGCTCCCACAAGCAGTAAGACGGATCCGGCGATCAAAGTGGTATTGCGCTTCATATTCACCTTACTCTGGCACCGCCGAAAAATCCTGAAAAGCGGAAAAGCCTAACCACCCAAAATCAACAGTTTGACCAAAAACCCGAAAAGATCCCGCCCAATCCACTTATTCTCTGTTGGCCTCCAGTCTCGTTCCCCCATTTCCTTTGCCCTTCCAAAGGTGTGAAGGGATCGGTCGGATCAAATCCTCTTCCTCTCCAATCCCCCAATCCCCAATCCCCAATCCCCCTAAAGCTCCACCGTGCGTCCGGTGCGGAAACTCTCGTCCGCGGCCAGGACGATGCGCAGCGAGGAGACCGCGTCCTGGAGGTGCTCGGTGAGGTCCAGGTCCTCCCGGATGGCGCGCAGGAAGAAATCCTGTTCGCGCAGGCACAGCGCGTTGTGGTCCGGCTCGGCAAGCAGCTCAATGAGCTCGTCGGCGCGCGCGAAGGTCCCCGCCGGGGTGAGCTCCGCGTGGTGGAGGCGCAGCGCCTGAGTCGCGGTGTGGGCATCGATATTGGCACTCTGGCCCGCGGCGCTCGCCGATTCCGCCACGATGGAAACGCACCCCTTGGGGCCCACGACATCCTTCACGAAAAACGCCACCTCGCTCATCATCGGGCCCCAACCGGCCTCGTACCAGCCCACCGACCCGTCATCAAAGGTCACCTGCAGCTGGCCGTAATTGAACTGACCCGCCGGCAGCTCGTCGCTGAGGCGCGCGCCGATGCCCGAAACCCGCAGCGGCTTGGCACGCGTCATCTGGCACATCACGTCCACATAGTGAACCCCGCAGTCCACCACCGGGGAGACCGAGGCTAGCAACTTCTGATGGACCCCCCAGTTAGCTCCGGACGACTGCTGGTTGAGGTTCATGCGCATCACCAGCGGCTTGCCCAGCGTTTGGGCGATGGCGATGAACTTCTCCCAGCTCGGGTGGTGGCGCAAAATGTAGCCAACCATCAGCTTGCGCCGCGCCGCCGCGGCCAAGGCCACCAAACGCTCCGCGTCCGCCACCGATTCCGCCAAGGGCTTCTCGATGAAAACATGACAGCCCGCACCCAGCGCCGCGGCCGCATACTCCGCGTGGCTGTCCGGATAGGTCGAGATGCACACCGCGTCAGGCCGCGTCGACTCCAAGGCCTGGTAGAAATCGTCAAACCCAGCCACCGCCCCACCCAGCTCCGCCACCAGCCCCGCCCGGCTCGCCCCCGAGCGCGTCACCACCCCGCACACCTCAATCCCCTCCAGCGCCTGATACGCCAGCGCATGCGGCCGTCCCATGTGACCCGCTCCCACGCACAATACCCGCAATGAAACGTTAGAACCTGTCATTTGAGAAAATCCTCCCGGTCAACCCGGTCAACCCTCCCTCTTCACCCGGAAGCCGACAAGAAAAACCACCCCCACCGCCGCGGCCATCCCCGCGGGCAGCAACCAGTGGGACTGCCACAGCGCCGAGGCGCTTGTCAGCACCTGCGGGTCCACGCCCTCCGGCAGCCCAACGGCAAACATCTGGCCTAGCTGTTGGCCAAAGCTGAGTGGCTCCCCGCCGCGGCCGGCGGCAATCGCCTCCCCCAGCGCATCCGCGGCGGGCTTCACCGGAGCCATGTTTTTGGCCGCAAGCTTGAAGCCGATGAACATCCCAATCCCCTGGGTGAAGAACACCAGCATGCTCTGCGCCTGGCCGCGGACCTCCTTGGGCGCGGTTCGGTCAGTGTACATGAAGCCGGTCACAAAGAAGAAATCATAACAGATCCCGTGCAGCGCAACTCCGGCAAACATCATCCACACCACCTGGTCGGGCGCTCCTAACGCAAACAACAGGTAGCGCAGCGTCCAGCCGCCCATGCCGATTAGAATCATCCATTTCACCCCTAGCCGCCGGAAAAAAAACGGAATGAGCAGCATGAAAAACAACTCCGACATCTGACCGATGGTCAGCGCCGAGACCGGCTGCTTGAATCCCATGTTGGCCAAAAACCCCGATGTGTTCGCATAATAGTAGGCCAGCGGTATGCAGATGAGCGTCGAACAAATGATGAACACCAGGAAGGCCGGCCGGGCTAACAGTTTGAAGGCGTCCACCATCAGCAGCGCGCGCAGGTTCACCGGCGCACCCGCGCCCGGCGGCGGAGTGCTCGGCAGCGTGAAACAATAGGCACCCAACAGAATGGCGGCACCGCTGGCCAGCCAGAACAAGTTCATGCTTCCCGACCAGCCAAGGAACCCGCCGACCAGCCCCGCGACGATCCAACCAATCGTCCCCCAGACGCGCACCGCAGGAAACTCCTCCTGGCTCACGTGGCTGAAGGCCACCGTGTTGGCCAACCCGAGCGTCGGCATGAAGCACAGCATGTGCCCAATCAACAACCACACCACCGTGCCGCCCGCACCCGCCTCCACCGCCCCGGGGACTAACAGCATCAGCCCGCCGCCTAACAACAGGAGCAGCCCCATGACCTTCTCCGAGGCAAAAAACCGGTCGGCGATCAAGCCAAGGAACAAGGGCGCAACCATCGCGCCAATCGGCGCGCTGCCGTACGCGCCGCCAATCACCGACTCGGAGAAGCCGCTGGCCGAGAGCACCAGGTAAAGCGTCACAAACCACGCACCCCACAGAAAAAACTGCAGAAACATCATCAGCGACAGGCGGACTCTCAGGGCGGTCATCGGTTAGCTAGCCGAAAGATCCCGGCCGTCCCGCTAGCCCACACCACAACCGCCCCCCCGCGCAAGCCCGCAGCCTCAAGCGCGCTGGAGGCGCTCCACCCCGAGTGTTCGCAATTGCCTAGGCGACCCTCCGGGTGGCCAGCAACTTGTCCACCCGGGTGCGATCCATGTCGATGACTTCAAAGGTCCACTCGTTGGCTGTGATCTTATCTTGCTCGGTGGGCAAGCGGCCGAGCTCCTTGACGAGCCAACCGGAGACTGTTTGATACTCGTCGCCGCCGCCTTCGGGGAGTTCGAAGCCATCGAGGAACTCGGAGAGTTTTTCGATCTCGAAGAGTCCGTCGATAAGCCAACTGCCGTCGGTCCGCTGCTGGATGGGCATGACGGCTTGTTCCTCCATGGACGGGACATCACCGACGATAGTTTCCATCAGATCGATCAGAGTGACCATGCCTATGACACTGCCAAACTCATCGATAACAAATGCGGCCCGTTGGCCGGTCCTGCGGAATGACTCCAGCAGCACGCTCGCCTTCTGGGTCTCGGGCACCATCAGGGGGGCCTGCATGATTTCACCAAAGTCGATGGATTCCTCCGCCGCCAGCCGCTTGTAAACATCCTTGATGGCAACCACTCCCACCAGTCGGTCGCGCCGGTCGTCATAAACGGGGAACACCTCCTGAGTGCTGCTGATGATCGACGGCCACACTTCCGCGTGACTGGCGCTGCGTTCAATCCAAACGATCTTCCCCCGGGGAATCATCATGTCGTAGGTGACGAGCTTTTCAAACCCGATGACGCCCTGCATCATTCTGGACTCGGACCGGTTGATTGACCCGGTGATCATCCCTTCCCGCACCAGCACGGTGAGCTCCTCACGCGACATTGCGCTGTCCTCGCTTTCGCGGATCCCAAAGAGCTTCAGCAAGCTGCCCGTCGACCAAGAGAGCAGCGTGACGACCGGCGAAGCCAGCGTGGACACCCCGGCCATCGGCCCGGCCATTTTGCTGGCGATGAGCTCAGGGAACTTCATGGCCAGCCGTTTGGGAACAAGTTCCCCGATAACCAGCGATAAATACGTAATGATGCTGATGACCGCAGCGAGCGCCAATGACTTCGAATAGTCGCCAATCACAGGAAGCGGCGCGATCACTTCCGCAAGCCGCCCCGCCACCGTTCCACTCCCCAACGCTCCCGCAATAATCCCCACCAGGGTGATGCCTATTTGCACGCTGGAGAGGAACCGGTTGGGGTTTTCCGATAGCCTCAGCGCCCTGGCCGCACCCGAATCGCCTTTCTGAGCCATCGCCTGCAGGCGCCCCTTGCGCGAGGAGACAATCGCGATCTCCGTCATCGCAAACACGCCGTTGGCCAGCAACAGCACAAGGACCAAGGAGATTTCCAGAATCACTGAGTTCATCAAGCCGCAATGCGTCAGCAAGCTGGGGAGCCTGTCAATGCCTATCAGATGCCGCCAGCCTCACGTGGTTTTTGTAAGACCCGGCCCAGGCAAACCCGTATCCTCCTAGCCTGTTCGGTCTCGCACCCAAGGAACCTAACGCCAACAACCCAATTCCATCATGAAGATCCCGGCCCTCGCCCTAACAATCGCGGTCGCGCTCGCAGGCGGCTCGCTTCACGCGCTGGAAATCGCCCCCGCCACACCCGCTGCTATCAAGAACTGGCAGGACGCGCGCTTCGGCATGTTCATCCACTGGGGTCCGGTCAGTCTGAAAGGCAATGAAATCGGCTGGTCACGCGGCAATCAGGTGACCACCCATGACTACGACAATCTCTACAAGCAATTCAACCCCACCAAGTTCAATGCCGACGAATGGGTCGCCGTGGCCAAAGCCGCCGGCATGAAATACATGGTCCTCACCGCCAAACACCACGACGGTTTTTGCCTCTGGGACACCAAGGAAACCGATTACAACATCATGAACACTCCCTTCAAGCGTGACGTCGTCAGGGAGCTGGCCGACGCTTGCAAGAGAGGCGGCATCGCCTTCGGTGCCTACTACTCAACCTGCGATTGGCACCACCCGGATTTCCCGCTCACCAGCCCCGGCGGCAAGACCGTCCGCGAGAAATCCGATCTCGATGCCTACACCGAATATCTCAAGACTCAGTCAAAGGAACTCCTCACCAACTACGGCCCGCTCTTCACTCTCTGGTATGACGTGCCCCAGAAATTCGACGCCGAGCGCGGTGCCGGAGTCATCAACATGGTCCGTGCCATCCAGCCAGACATCGTCATCAACAACCGCACCGGTCACAAGGGCGATTACGATACGCCCGAGCAACGCGTCGGTGGCTTCCAGATCGACCGTCCATGGGAAACCTGCATGACCATCTGCAAACAGTGGGCATGGAAACCGGCCGATACGATGAAGTCGCTCGAAGAATGCATTCAAACCCTGGTTCGCACCAACGGCGGTGACGGCAACCTGCTCTTCAATGTCGGACCGATGCCCACCGGCGAAATCGAAGGACGCCAAGTCGAGCGACTCAAGGAAATCGGCGCATGGCTCGCGAAAAACGGCGAGTCCCTTTACGGAACCCGCGGCGGCCCGTGGAAACCCTCCAGCCACATGGTCAGCACCCGCAAGGGCAACAAGATCTATCTCCATTTCCTCCTCAAAGCGGATGGCCCCATCAGCGTCCCCGTCCCGCCCGTCGCCATCAAGTCCGCGAACCTCCTCAACGGCCCAACGATCAAAACCTCCACCGCCGATGGGGCTCTCTGGTTCGAAATCCCGGCCGCCTCGTGGGATCCGATCGTCACCATCGTCGAGCTGACCATCGACGCCGATGCCATGGACATCACACCGCTCAAGGCCTCCACCCGCCCTAACATTCCAGGGGCCCGCGCTTCCGCTTCCGTGGTCTATCAGGACGAGTCGCACTACGGCGCGGAAATGGTTTTGGACGGCGATGTCGAGTCCCGCTGGGCCACTCCGGCCGGCACCAAACAAGCATGGCTGCAAATTGACTTCGCCAAGGAAACCACCTTCAGCGGCATCCACATCGACGAAGCCCTCGCCGGACACAGCAGCCACGTGAAGAAGTTCGAACTTCAGAAAAGAGACGGTTCCGGCTGGACGACCATCCACAGCGGCAATGCCCTCGGCGCACACTTCAAGGCGTCCTTCGACCCCGCAACAACCTCCGCTATCCGCCTGAATATCCTCGACGCCAGCGATGCCCCCACGATTTCCAATATCCGCCTCCAAGCACCCGCCAATTGATGCAGGAGGCGGGTGCCATCCGCCCCCTGCTAGGCGCTCTCTCCCTGATAGCTTGTCCGGCACGGTCGATGCGGACGCCGCGCTGACATTAACCGCTTGACTGCCCGGCCCAACATCGCCAATGCCTGCTCGTGCCTGCGGCGTGCCAAGTTTGAGTGATTTGGAGGTGCCCGCCCCCCCAACTCCCTATCCCCTCCCTGATTGATGATGTGATGGCCGCCACGCCTAGCGTGCGCTCTATCCCCGAGCACTAGAACAGCGTGATGCCCCGAGTGCGCGAGCGGCTCAGGCAGCCCTTGTCGCTGCAGTGCGGCGCGAAAAACCCGCGCGGACGAGATCTTGATCGGCCGGGATCCCCCCCCGGTCCCTTTCCCTCCCTTACCCCTATGACATCCCCCCTTGCTCAAGACACGACCCACTGGACCCGCCGCCGTTTCATTGGAACCGCCGCGGGAGCCGCCGCCGCCTGGCAGGCGCTGAGCGGCTCGGCCCAGGAAGCAGTTGGCCCGCTGCTAGACCTGACGTTCTACCAGGTCGGCGACCCGCACTACCGCGCATTCAACTCCACGGAGCACAACCACAACGCGCTCATCCGCGGATCGCTGGGCAAAATGGCCGCGCTCACCGCGAACACACCCATGCCGGGGGCCGGCACGCTCGGCGCGGCACGCATGGTCATCAACGTCGGCGACCTGGTCGAATCCGGCCTGGAAACCAATCCGGCAACCGGCCAAACACTCACCAAACTGGCCACCCTGGAGGCCCAATGGTCGAATTACATCGCCGACTTCGGGTTGTTAGGCAGCGAGGCCAACAGCCTGGTGAAGCTGCCGGTGTACGAGGGGTACGGCAACCATGACCAGGACGGGTTTTTGAAGCAGGTTTCGGACCGAATTGCGGCGCGCGCGGCGCAGCTGCCGGGGATCACGGCAAGATCGGGCACCTACACCTATCAGGGAGGGTACGGCAACATCAGCGTCACCGGCGTGCACTACGCGTGGAAGAGCGGGCCGTTCCACTTCGTGCAGACCAACCTGCGGGTGGGCGCCGGGCCGCAGCGTTATCCGTGCTCGGGGAGCTACACGTTTCTGAAGAACTATCTTGAGACAAAGGTCGCCGCGACGGGCGAACCGGTCTTTGTGATGGTCCACCTGCCGCCCACGACCGCCGCGGAGGGCGACTGGCCCAAGGCGGACCGGCAGAATTTCTACGACCTGATCCGGCGCTTCAACATTGTTGGAATCCTCGTTGGCCACACCCATGGCTATGCCTTCTTTGACTGGCGCGGGCCGGATGGAATTGGCGACGTGCCCATCCCGGTCTACCAGTGCGACTGTTTGTTCAAGAGCGGGCTGACCCAGGGGATCTTCACCGCCTTCCGGATTCTCGGCGACCCGCTAGACGCTAACAAGGCCACCGTCCACATGGCCCAGCGCCTGCGCAACGACACCTGGGGCAAGTCCGCCTCGCGCGTCATCAAGCTTGCCGCCGCGCCGCCCGGCCCGGGACCCGGCACCGATCCGGACCCGGGATCCCTCAAAGTGCTGCAGTGGCAATCGATCAACCGCCACGGCGCAGAGGCTTACGGAATCGCCATCGAAGCCGGCGGCTTTGTCGAACCGCGCCAAGGCGGGGTTCAGCACATCGAGGTGCTCTTTGACAAGCTCATCAACTTGCCCAACCCGACCGCGGCGGTGACCATCACCGGCGTGACGGCCGCCGGACCGCGCTCACCCTCGGACTTCGGCATCAGCGTCAACCCAAGCGTGGGCCCCACCGGCAAGACGCTGAACATCAAATTCGCCACCACCAGCCCCACCACCCTCCCGGACGCCGCCACGTGGCGCTTCACCCTCAATCCCGCCGCCATCATCGGCACCGGCGGCGCAAGCTTGACCTCATCACCGGACACCTCCCGCCTCATCACCGGACTGGTCGGCGACTGGAATGGCGATGGCCGAGTCAATGGCCTCGACCTCAACGAGATAACTAATACCACCCGCTTCGACCCCGCCATCCTCAACTGCCTCCGCGCCGACATCAATGGTGACGCCATCATTGACTCCGCTGATATCGCCATGGCTTGGGCCAATCGCAATCAAGCGACCGACACTCTCGCTCTGCCCTAGCAGCCCCGGCGCCGCCACGCATCCCTCCTCTTCGCCGGATTCACCGCCCGGGGCAGACTAGAGGCATGGGCGTTCAATTGCAGGCAATCAATTCCGCGCGCCCGAAAAAGCGCATCAATCAAAGGGTCTAGCGCGGGCAGCGGGAGGGAAAATGATTAATACGCGAGGGAACCTAAGAAAGACGACAGCCAGATAGTTAGTAATAACTTGGCCGAAGATATAACCTTATCCGCGCCGGCCGCAGCCACCCGGGAAGGCCGCGGGCATTTCATAAGTGATAGAATGATGAGCAAATAGGATCCACAGGGACGCCGGCAGCGAATGCTTCGACATAACATTTCCGTCCCGCCCTAACAAAATAGTTGGCCGTGACGCTTGACACTTGGAGACAAAATCATGATTGCTTCACCTATGGTAGGCATATCTTCATTTAGCGGCACGGGAGGAGGACGCCCTACAACTCCGGGGATGATCGCTGAGCTAAGTACTATTGACGATTAATCGGCCTTTCACAAGAAGGCCGGTTTCTTTTGCCCGCCAGAACCACCTAACATCTTCCAACATAGAATCATGAACACCCCGACCGCAGCCGATTTTGGCGGCCATGAACTTCCCATCTGGAGCCGGCGCAAGTTTCTCCGCACGGCGGCGAGTGCGGCGCTGGCGAGTGCGGCGCTCGGGACGCGGGCGCGGGGGCAGGGCTCTTTGCTGGACATCACGTTCTACCAGGTGGGCGACCCGCACTACATGGCGTTTGACTCGACGAACGCGTATAACGGATTGACTCGCAGCTCTTTGGCAAAGCTCGCGGCGCTCACTCCGGGCACCCCGATGCCTGGGGCGGGGACGGTTGGGGCAGCGCAGATGGTGATCAATGCGGGCGACTTGATTGAGTCGGGTCCCGGGGAGATTGATCCGTCGAAGGGCGTGCAGTTGACCAAGGCGGCGACGCTCGACCGGCAATGGCAGAACTACGTGGCGGACTTTGGGTTGTTAGGCAGTGAGCCCGGCACGCGGGTGAATCTGCCGGTGTATGAGTGCTATGGGAACCATGACCAGGACGGGTATCTGAAGCAGGTATCGGATGCGATCGGGGTACGCTCGGGGCAGTTGCCCAACATCACGGCGCGGTCCGGGACCTTCACCTATCAGGGGGCGTGGGGGAACATCACGGTGACCAACGTCCACTATGCGTGGAAGTTGGGGCCGATTCACTTTGTGCAGACCAACCTGCGTGTTGGGGATGGGCCGGAGCGCTATCCGTGCTCGGGGAGTTACACGTTTTTAAAGAACTACCTTGAAGGGGTGGTGGGAACCAGCGGGGCGCCGGTGTTTGTGGTGGTCCACCTGCCACCGACGACCAACCAGGAGAACGAATGGCCCAAGGTGGACCGGCAGAAGTTCTATGACCTGATAAGGCGCTTCAACACGATAGGCATCCTTGTTGGCCATACCCACAGCTACGGGTACTACACGTGGCGCGGACCAGACAATAACGGAACGGTGCCGATCCAGGTCTATCAATGCGACAGCCTGCATAACGGCAGCCTGACCCAGGGGATTTTCTCGGTGCTGCGGATCGTGGGCAACCCAACTGACTCGGCCAAGGCGACAATGCATGTCGCTCAACGGCGGCGCAACGACACGTGGGGGCTCTCGGCGTCCAAGGAGATCAGCTTGTCCTATCACCCGCCGGACACCGACCCGCCGCCCCCAGCAGACCCATTGATGCTGAACGTTTTGCAGTGGCAGTCGATCAACCTGCACAACGCCCAGGCGTGTGGACTGACCCTGACGGGAAACACCTTTGTTGAGCCGCGCCAGGCTGGCATCAAGCATATCGAAGTGCTTTTTGACAAGGCCATCACGGTGGCCAATCCGGCCAGCGCGGTGAGTATCACCGGCGTGCGCGCCAGCGGCAGCGTTACCCCGGCGTCCCTAGGAATCAGCGTCGCGGTGACCGTCGGGAGCACAGGCAAGACATTGAACATCAAGTTCACCCCTGCCCTGCCGAATGCTTCCAAGTGGCGTTTCAGCTTGAATCCGGCGGCCATCGCCGGTGCCGGCGGTGCGGTGCTCAGTACCGCGGGCGACATCAGCCGCGTCATGAGCGGCCTGTGCGGCGACTACAACGCCGATGGCCGGGTGAGCGCTCTGGATCTCAACCACATCTTCTACACCACCACCTTCGATCCGGCGATCGTCAACTGCTTGCGCGCCGACATCAACGGCGATGCCGCCATTAGCGCCGCCGACCTCTCCGCAGCCTGGGCCAACCGCAATGAACGTACCGACATTCTTACCCTCTCCTAACCTATGAAACTCATCCCTCCGTCGCACCGCCACTGGATCGCCACCCTCCTCGCGTTCCTCGCCTTGGCCGCCAGTGCCTTTGCCGATGTCACCCTCACCGCCAGCTCGTCCGCGGGCAGCGTCCCGGTCGCCCCCGGGGCGAGCTTCAGCGTGACCCTGACCTGGGCCGGCACCCCGGCGATTGCCGCAACCGACTATGCTCTAACACTCAACACCAACCAGTTGGTGTACACCGGTCGAACGTTCAACACCGCTCTAGCAACCTACGCGGACAGTCTCTATCGAACAACGCCGGTGGCGACCAACCGGGTCGACCTCACTTGGTTCAAGGCCGGCGGGTACATAGGCAGTGACGTGACGCTGCAGTTCATGGTGCCTGCCAACTACACGGGCCCGGCGGTGGTCACGCTCGGATTTGATGTCAAGGCGGTGCAGTCCACGACGACCGCCAACATCATCACCACCACCACGGGGACATCCGTGAACGTGGCGACCACCTCGATTGTTAGCAGCGCCTCAAGCTCGGGCACCGCCCCGCGGACGGCCAACTGGAACACCGGCACCAACGCACTGGCCTGGTCCTCCGGGACTCCGGGTATTGGAGGCAATCCCGACCAGGCAACCTTGAACCTCTCCTCATCCTCATCCTCGGGGGATTTCGGCGTCGACCTGAACCAGAACCTGACACTCAACAAGCTAACAGTTAACATGGCCGGGACGGTCAACTACCGGATTGGCACGGGGACGCGGCGGACGATCACCTGGGTGGCGCGCGGGAGCGAGACGGCGGCTCTGGAGTTTGTGGCGCTCAGCGGGCTGCCGCTGCGCAACTCGATAGATTCGAACTCGGTGCTGGCGACCAATCTGTTAGCGCGCTTTGCCTACCAGGGATCGAAGGAAGGTTATTTTGGCGGGATCGTGAGCGGCAGCGGGAAGTTGAGCGTGGACTATTATAACAACGTCAACAACAGCACCGCGGGAAATTTGCGGATCGGCACGGCGGGCGATGCGCCCAGCACGCACAGCGGCGGGACGAAGTTGACGGTGACAGCCGGGACGGTGACGCCAGGGAACTTCCGGATTTGGGCGGCCAAGACGGAAGCGTTCGGCACGGGTTTGCTGGAACTCAATGCGGCGCGGCTTGACCTCAACGCGTTTAACCAGACGGTGGGCGGGCTGGGCGATGGCGCCGGCGGCAGCTTGCTGACCGACATCAGCACCTCCACGGTGAACGCCAGCACTTCGACGCTGACACTCAACTTCGCCAGTTCCGCGGGAACGCGCAGCTTCAGCGGACAGATCGTTGATGGCTCCATCCGGAAAATTGCCATCATCAAAGTCGGCACCGGCACGCAGGTGCTCAGCGGCGCCAACAGCTACACGGGAACCACGACGATTTCCGGCGGCAAGCTAACAATCAACGGTACATTGGCGGCAGGCAGCACCATGACGGTGCAGGCCAGCGGCATTCTTGGTGGAACCGGCAGCGTCAATGGAGCAACGACCAACCAGGGAACCATCGCGCCGGGGGACGGGATTGGCACCTTGGCAACGGCCGCGACGACCTTGAGCGCGGGCTCGAAGCTTGAAATTCAAGTGGCCAACTGGACGAGCACGACGGCGGGGAGTGGCTGGGACCGGCTGAACTGCGCGGGCCTGACGCTTGCCGGCAGCAGCGCGCAGCCTGTGGTTATCAAGCTGTTGCCTTCCTCGCTGGCGAACTTCTCGGAGGTTGCCAAGACCTTCACGGTGGCCACCTCGGTGAGTACGATCACCGGGTTTTCCGCCACCACGGTCAGCGTGGACGCCAGCAGCATGCCGGGCACCGGAACGTGGACGCTCCAACTGGATGGCACGAGCCGCAACCTGCAGGTCGTCTACACCCCTGGCAGCATCTCGATCATTGCCACGGCCAGCGATTCGGGAAGCGCACCGCGCACGGCCAACTGGACGAGCGGAACCAACCTGCTCAGCTGGAGTGGCGGCACGCCCGGCACGACCGGCAATCCCGGCCAGGCGACGTTGAACCTCTCGACGACTTCCACCTCGGGCGACTACGGCGTGGACCTGAACCAGAACCTCACGCTCAACAAGCTGACGGTGAACATGACCGGCACGGCCAACTTCCGCGTCGGCACCGGCACGCGGCGCACCGTGACGTGGGTGCCGCTGGGAAGCGACACCGCGGTTCTTGAGTTTGTCCGGCTGTCCGGGAACCCGTTGCGCAACTCGATTGATTCCAACTCGTTGTTGTCGACGAATCTGCTGGCGCGCTTTGCCCACCAAGGATCCAAGGACAGCTACTTTGGCGGCATGGTCAGCGGCAGCGGCCAGCTCACAGTGGATTACTACAACAGCGTCAACGGGTCCAGCGGCGGCAACCTGCGCATCGGCACGGCCAGCGACGCTGCCAGCACCCACAGCGGCGGCACCAAGCTGATGATGACCACCAGCGACTTGACCGCTGCCAACTACCGCTTCTATGCGGCCAAAACCAATGCGTTTGGCACCGGCCAGCTTGAGCTCAACAAGGCGCGCCTTGACCTCAACGCCTTCAACCAGACCGTGGGCGGCTTAGGCGATGGCGCCAACGGCAGCATCCTGATCGACCTCAGCACCTCGACGCTCAACAGCAGCACCTCGACGCTGACCCTGAGCTTCCTCAGCTCTGCCGGAACACGGACCTACGCCGGTCAAATCGCCGATGGCAGCACCCGGAAAATTGCCCTGACGAAAGCAGGCACCGGCACCCAGACCCTCAGCGGCGCCAACACCTACACCGGTGCAACCGTCATCTCCGCGGGCAAGCTGACAGTCAATGGGTCACTCGCCGCGGGCAGCGCCACCTCGGTGCAATCCGGCGCGATCCTGAGCGGATCCGGCACAGTGAGCGGCACGGTGAGCAACTTCGGCACGGTCGCTCCAGGTGACGCGCTTGGCACGCTGACCACCGGCGGACTGACCATGGGCGGTGCCTCCAGATTGGAAATCCAAGTCGCCAACTGGGCCAGCAGCACACCCGGAACCGGTTGGGACCGAGTGGTCTGCAGCAGTCTGAATGTGACAGCCAGCTCGTCCCAACCGCTGGTTATCAAAGTCTCCTCGCTGAGTATCGCGAACTTTGCGGAAACCGCCAAGACCGTGACGATCGCCACCTCGAGCGCCGCCATCACCGGATTTTCCACCGGGGCGATCAGCATCGACAGCACGGCCATGCCGGGCGCGGGCACCTGGACCGCCCAGCTTGATGGCACGGCGCGCAACCTGCAGCTCGTCTACACCCCGCTGGCCGCGATGGCGCAAATGGCTGTCATTGAGCCAATGGCAATTGCGGCGCCAATGGTGGCCCCGACGACGGATGAGGAAGCGAGCATTGGAGGCCTCGCGTTCGCCAGCATGCCGGTGAATGGCGGCGGTGGCGCGGTGTTTGCCGAAGCCCGTGTGAACGGCAAGGGCAAGAACGGCAAACCGATCAAGAACCTCACCTTCACCATCGTCGTCCGGCGTGGAACCGAGTTTTCCCCGGTCGACGGTGCCCAGGTTTCCGAGGAAATCGACCAGGTGATCTACCGTGTCGAAGCCAGCTCGGACCAAATCACGTGGGACGCCGTCGTCAACGACCTTGGTGCGTCCAACGCGCCGCCGGCTGGCAGCGGCCTGCCGAACCTGCGCGGCAGCGAGTGGGAGTACCATACCTTCTCCGCCTTTGAAGGTTCCCAAACCCAAGGCGTCATCCGCGCCGCCTTGGTCAATCCGTAGGTGACCGGGAGTCAGAAGTCAGGAGTCGGGAGTCGGGGATCAGACCGATCGGACCGATCAATCTTTAGATCGGACCGATGCGTCCGATCCGTCCGATCCTCTTCCTCCCAATCCGCAATCCCCAATCCGCAATCCCCAATCCCCAATCCGCAATTCCCATGAAGCTTCTCGTCGGCATGTTGCTCTCCCTCACCCCCTTCGCGCAGGCGGAGGTGGTCACCGACCTGCCCGTCAAGGTGCTCGTCGATTCCGGTGAATCCCTTGCCAACGAGCCCCTCAAAACCGAAGAGGACCGCGTCTTCAAGGGTTTGGGTGAATGGACCACCAATGGTCAGCTTAACAACTGGACGCCGGTCGCCCCCACGACCGCGACAGTCGCCAGCAGCATCCTCACCCTGACGGAAAATGCGGCACCCGCGGGAATCTCCCTCACGCTGCCAAACCAGGTGGACCTTGACTTCGGCTTCAACGACTTCCTGTGGATCCGCTGCCGCGTGCCGGCCGGGTCCACGGGAGATCTGAAGTTCTCGTTTGCCACGACTTTCGAACCGGCGTTTTCCCCGGAAAAGTCGTTCATCATTCCGGCCGCGACGCTGCTCGCTGACGGCCAGTATCATGAGTACATGGTCGACCTTGGACTCGTGCGCCGCTGGCGCAGCCATCTGACGATGATCAAGATCGAGCCTTTTGCCGGCACCGCTCCGGCGGGGCGCGCGATCCACATCGATTACCTCCGTATCGGCGACCTCACGTCCGACGTTCTAGTAATTAACACTAACCTGAATTTCTTCCAAGGCGAGGACCTGTCCACCTGCTCGAAAATCTACTCCAAACACTTCGCCTTGTGGTGGAGCCCGGAAGCACAGCGGTTTCTAACGCAAATCGCGCCTACCTATCCGCCGTTTGCCACCGACTACGAACGCCAGCGCAACTGCCTGCGGATGTTCGAGGAAACCTATCAGTACTATTGCAAAGTCCTCGGCTATCGCGATCCATTTTTCCATAATGCCGGGACCGTCCCGGGGAAATTCAAGCTCAACGCAACCACCTGGTGGCAAGGCGGATTTGGCTCCGAACACCAAGGGTTCCCGACCGTCAACGTGCATGCCACATCCATGACCGACGACCGCGCCAGCAACCCAAACAACCACGAGTTTGGCCACGCGATCCAGACGACCGGCCCGGGATTTTTCGGCGGCAATCATTGGGAATCCCACGTCGGTGGCATGCATGTTGGGTTCATGTACTATTGGGGCGAGGTGACCGACGCGCGGCTCAACCTGGCCCCGCTTTCCTGGATCAACTATGTCGACAAGACCGTCTACAAGTCCTCCCTGATGTTTGAATGGCCCGGGTTTGTCTATGCCGACCGGCGGCCGTACAACTACCTGAACGAGGATTTGGACAACTTCGGGCTGACCCACAATCTGACGTCCTTGATGTGGAACACGCCGCCGCAGAACCAATATTTCCCCGACGCGCTGCGCAAGCAGGTCGGTGGCACGCTGATGAAGGACCTGGCACTCGGGTGGAGCCGGCGCATCCCGTTCTTTGACAATCCCTCCGGCGAACTCGAGCGCGAGTGGTTCTTCAACGTCTTCCAAAAAACCCCGCGCGAAACGGCCATGAAGCGCCAGCGCGTCGGCATGATTCTCTCCCACTGCCCGGACAAGGCTAACACCTGGCACAGCACCACCGGCACCGGCCCGATGAACCTCGGGTATTCCCACTATGAGTTGGTGCGCCCGGCCAGCGGCTCGCTCACCGCCAAGGTCGACAAGCTCGATATTGCCGGCACCACCGAGGACCTCCGCTGGTGCCTCGCAGCGATTTCCGAGCCAAGCAAGGCGGTGCGCTACAGCGGGTTCTCCAAACCGGGCGAAACCGTCAACTTCATCCTCACCCCCGCCGAAACCAGCGTCTTCCTGGTCGTTGCCGGCACGCCTGACACGCTCGACTACAACCTGTTGCTGCGGGAAAACATCCTCAACCTCGACAAGTCACCCGGCCGCATGCGCTACCCGTTCGAGGTCGTCCTGACCGGCACCACCCCGAAGCCAAAAATGATTGAGATGCCGGTGGTTGCCGGCCAGGCCCATGCCAATGGCGGCGGATTTGTCGCCAATACCGCCACAGTGCATGCCACCGCCTACGTCGGACCCAATGCCCGCATCCTCGGGTCGGCCAAAATTTACAACACCGCACGCATTGACGGTCAGGCCACGGTGGTGGACGCCACGGTGCGGGATGGCGCCCGCGTGACCGGCAGTGCGGTGGTCTATGGTTCCGGTGTCAATGTTTCGGGCAAGGCGCGGATCCGCGACCGGGCAATGGCCCACGCGGGAATTGTTATTTCCGGCAACGCCCTGCTTTCCGATCACGCGACGATGAGCGCCGGCACCATGAGCGGTGACTCGACTGCCCGAGGACTCAGCGAAAGCTACAGCAACGCCCCCTACCTCTCTCAGATCGGTGGCCACGCGATCCTTGACGGCGACTATGTGATGCCCTGGAACGCAACGGATGGCGTCCATAAAACCCACGTCCCATGGGGCGAGTTCTATTGGGACTATTATGCCAAGTTCCTCAAAAAACCCGAGGGCCTGATTGCCCGCTATCGGATCGAGGAGCCAGACGGCGGCTTCCTTTGGGATACCTTCGGCTCGCTCCACGCCCTGCTGCGCGGCTCCCAGCAACGCACCTTCGATCCCACCATGGGCGACAACGTCCTGGTGCTCAACGGCATCCAGCACGTCCTGCTGGACCCCTCGATTGGCGACTCCCCGGCATTCTCCTTCGCCGGATGGGTCAAGCTGGACGCCGCCAACCCGGTCGGCTCCCCGCTGCTCTTCCTCGGCCACAAGAGCACGGAGTTCATTTCCCTGGTCCCTAACACCAGCACCAACCGCCCGGAGCTCACCATCCAACGCGCCGGATCGCTCATCAAGGCCACCGGGCCGACGGCTCTCGCACCAAGCACATGGGTCCACCTCGGGTTGACCATGGATGGCGTCTCGGCGAAGCTTTTCGTCAATGGTGCCGAAGTCGCCTCGGTCGCTTGTGACTTCCTTCCCTATGAGGTCATCACGCCCGACATCCAAACGGTTGGGCAGGCCAACTACGTCGGCCGCGGGTGGAGCGGGACTTTCCTGCGCGCCAGCATCGATGACCTGCGCTTCTATAACATCGCCATCTCCCCCGCCGCCATGGCACGCGCACGGGATGAGAAAGGACGCACTCTCACGGTCCTTTATGACGAATCCCCCTTGGTGCTCACCTCCAGCGACACCACTGTCCACGACACCGGAATTGTTAGCCCGGACGAGTGCACCCTGTTTGCCGAGATCAATCCAACCCTGGTTGACGACGTCTCGATGTACCGGCCGATCCTCGATTCCAACAGCAACCAGCGCCAGGTCTCCGGCGGCTACTCGCCAGGGATCGGCATCGACAACGGCAAGTTCGTTGTCTTCCTCAACGGCATGGGCCGCTGGGACACCGGCGTGAATTGCACTGCCAACGTTTGGCAAAGCATCGCGCTGACCTATGGCGCGTCGGGCACCCGCCTCTTTGTCAACGGGGCCGAGGCGGCATTCCGCGGCGGCGAGCAGGCATTCCCGCGCGAAGTCACCTTCCAAGTCGGCGCCAGCCGCCTCGCCTCGGCAAGCCGCTTTGCCGGCAGCATCCGCAAGGTGAAAATCCTCGACCGCGCCATGGCCCGCAACGAGGTGCTCCAGGCGATGGGCTCTAACACCCACCGCATCAGCGTGGCTAGCAGCTATGGCGGGTCGCTCAGCCCCGCGGCCGAGATCCTTGTGCCTAACGGCGAGTCGCGCACCTTTGCCATCGCTCCTGCCCCTGGATTTTTCACCCATGCCCTCCTGATCGATGGGGTTAGCGTGGCGGTGACCACCAGCCACACGTTCAGCAACGTGACCGCGGCGCGCACGATTGAGGCGCAGTTCCGCAAATCGGGCGCGTATACCGCCGGCATTCCCGCGCCGGAGAATCTGTTGTTTTCCTTCATGTCCGGATCGCTGCCGGCCAGCGGACCGACCGGCGAGTGGCATGCCTGGCAGCCGACCGGCGCCGCCCTGCAACCGATCAAATCTCCCAACGCCATCACCGTGGATGGCCGCCGCTGGGTCAACAACCTCTACTCCGCTGGCAACGGCTATGAGCTTGGCCGCTACTCTGCGCCCATCCCGTGCAATGGCGTCACCTTCATCGCCGCAGTCAAACCGATCCGCAACGGCATCAGCGCATCCTACAGCTGCGTTTTGGCCGCCTTCACTAACAACCTGATAGTCGGCATCCGCAATGACACCGGTGCCCTGATGGTGAGCCGGAAGGGCGTTGCGCTGAATTCCAATGTCATCATCCCCGACGGCCAAATCACCGTCCTGAGCGTGGTGGTCCAACCGACCGGCACCTACAAGGTGTTTGCCAACAGCATTGAGGTCATCTCGGTGACCACCACCAGCCCCTTCACTGCCCTCACTCCGGGGACCACCGGCAGCTCCAGTGCCATCACGGTTGGGCGCAACGCCTCCGATGGTTGGAGCCCGTTCAATGGCCTCATTGGCGACTTGTTCTTCTACAAAAGCGCCCAGTCCGATGCCGACCGCCAGCAGGTCGAAAACCTCATCGCCCGCGGCCTCACCGAGCCCGCCACCCTCCAGGTCACCCCGGGGACTCAAACGGTTGTGAGCGCGGGCGGGCCGGTCACCCTGGCCATCACAAGCAACCAGGCATGGTCGCGCACCCTCGTCGGCGGCGGCACATGGCTAACCACCAGCGAGCCGGTAAGCGGCATCGGCAACGCCAGCTTCACCTATCAGGTTGCCCCTAACACCACCGGCCTCTCCCGCAGCGCCACGGTCATCTTCACCGGCGGTGGCATCAACGCCGTCCACACGGTGACCAACTCGCCTGGCACCGGCGGCCCGCTCACCGTGACCGGCTGGCGCTCGCTGGCCAGCCACGCCGGGGTCGCGCGAGGGCTGTTAACTGATGATTTGTTTGTTGAGCCGCGCAGCAGCGGCCTGCGCACCGTGACGGTGAGCTTCTCCCGTCCGATCACCCTGGTGGCCGGCCAGACCGTGGCCACCTTCACCGGAACCGGCGCCAATGGACCACTGAGCCTGGGCGGGCTCGGAATGCAGTTAGTCCCTAGTGTTAGCGGCAGCACCCTAACGCTTGGCCTCGCCGCCGGGGGCGTGCCAACCGCCCTGCCGGATGGCTCGCGCTGGCGCATCAACTTGAACGCCGCGGCGGTCACCGCCACGGACGGCACCCCGATCCAGGCCGGCAGCGCGACAGTGCGCATCCTAACCGCCCTGCGCGGGGACATCAGCGCCAGCGGCAAGGTCAATGGGATTGATCTGAATCACATCTACTCGACCCCAACATTTGATCCCGCGGTTCCCGAGTCGCTGCGCGCGGACATCGATGGCGACGGCATCCTCGGCAACGGCGATCTTTCCGCCGCGTGGGCCAACCGCAATCAATCAACCGACAGCCTCACCAACCCATAGTCCCCATCTAGCCGATCATGAAATCCCGCATCCTTCTCCCCACGCTTCTTGGCCTGGCTGTCTCCGGGGCGCTCCACGGGCAGTCACTCACCCGCGGACCGTACCTACAAATGCTCGCCCCCACGGGCATCTCCGTCCGATGGAACACCGACACGGCCGCCAATGCCAAAGTCAGCTACGGCACCGCGCCTAACGCGCTCACCCAAACAGTTAATTTTGCCACCAGCGCGACGGCCCACGACATCCGCCTAAGCGGACTGACCCCGGACACCACCTATTACTACTCGGTGGGCACATCAACGAAGACGCATGCCGGCGGCGACGCGACCTACAAGTTCAAGACCGCACCGCTGGTTGGCACCGTGAAGCCGGTGCGCATCTGGGTGTTGGGCGACTCGGGGACAGGCGGGGATGGAACCGGTCGCGCGGAGAGTGTGCGCGACGGGTACTACAACTCGCCGCTCTATCAGGACCCCGACCTCTGGCTGATGCTCGGCGACAACGCGTACAACGACGGCACCGAGGCGGAAACCACCAAGGCGGTTTTTGCGACCTATCCGACGATGCTGCGCAAGTCGGCAGTCTGGTCGGCATTCGGCAACCATGAAGCCCACACCGCTGGGGGTGCTCCCTATTTTGCCGCCTTCACGTTTCCGAAGAATGCGGAGTCCGGCGGGGTGGCCTCCGGAACCGAGAACTATTACTCGTTTGACTACGCCAACATCCACTTCGTCTGCTTGGATTCCCAAACAAGCTCAAGCCGTGCCATCGGCAGCGCGATGCTGCAGTGGCTGGAGGCCGATCTCGCAGCGACCAACCAGCAGTGGGTCATCGCATTCTGGCACCATCCGCCCTATAGCAAGGGGTCGCACGACTCGGACACGGAGACGAGCTTGGTCCAAATGCGCACCAACGTGCTGCCGATCATGGAATCCCACGGGGTGGACCTGGTGCTCTGCGGCCACAGCCATTCCTATGAGCGCTCGATGCTCCTCAATGGCCATTATGGTCTGAGCAGCACCTTTGATCCGGCAACCATGGCCAAGAACACCGGCAACGGCAAGGAAACCGGCACTGGTGCCTATCAGAAGGCCCCCGGCGGCAACAACGGCGCGGTCTATATAACGGCGGGGAACTCGGGGAAAATCAGCGGCGGCGCGCTCAACCACCCGGTGATGGTTTCCTCGCTCAATGTCCTTGGCTCCATCGTGCTGGACGTCAATGGCAACAGGCTCGATTTGCGGGAAATCAACACCACCGGCGCGGTCATCGACAACTTCACCATCATCAAGGGCGCCACCGGATCCACCTTGGTCGTGCAAGGGTGGGAATCGCTCAATCCGCACGCAAGTACCCCACGCGCCCTGCCTGCCACGGACGACACCTTCGTCGAACCCCGCAGCGCGGGCCTGCGCCAAGTGCGCGTGACGTTTTCCGCCCCGGTCACCGTGGCCAACCCGGCGAGCGCCCTGAGCATCACCGGCTTGGATTCCACAGGGGCGCTCAGCCTCGGCACCCTCGGGATCGCCGCGAGCGTGGCCGTTTCAAACAACCAGCTCAACGTCACTTTCAGCCAAGGCGGCAACCCGGTCCCCCTGCCGGACGTTTCGAAGTGGCGCTTTTCGCTCAACCGGTCCGCCATCAACGGGTCGGACGGCATCCTGACCGACTCCCCAAGCAACACCCGCATCCTCGCAGGCCTGGTTGGCGACGCCACCGGCAATGGCCGCGCCAGCGCCGTTGACCTCAACAGGATCGCCAGCTCGGGCACGTTCAACCCGCTCAACATCCAGCACCTGCGCGCCGACATCAACGGCGACGCCATCCTCAACGTCAACGACCTCAACGCCGCCTGGTCCAACCGCCAGAAGCGCACCGACTCTCTCCCCCAGCCGTAGCACCGGCCCCCCCGCTTTTTTGGGGGATGGGACGGATCGGACCCATCGGTCCGATCCGTCCCCCCGAATTCCCCTCTTCCCGAATCAACGGCGCCCGCTAACCTGCAGAACATGAAACTTATTCCCTTTCTTGCCCTGCTTGCCATTTCCGCCTCGCCGCTGGCCGCCGAACCCAACGACCAAGCCAAGCCGGAGGCCGCATCAGCCAAACCGATCGCCTTCACCACCCCGGAGTCGTTCTATTTTGTCAAGAACACCTGCCCGGACCTCAGCCCAAAGCTCGTCGGCATCGTCATGCCCACCCGCGCGGAATTTGACGATGTCTTCCACCCGGCCCCGGTCATGGGTCCTAACGCCCCCAAGCCGATCGCGGAAAACGCCTTCGACGGCCACCTCGCCATCGCCTTGATTCAGGCACCCAGCAACGAGAACCGGAAAATCACCATCAACAGTGTGCGCCTCGACGGCACCACGCTCATCATTGACTTCACCAACGCGCTCGTGGCCAGAGACATCGGCTTTGACATGAATGCCTACGCGCTGGCCCTGATCGAGCGCTGCGAGTTCACCACGATGCGCTTCATTGAAGCCGGCAAGGACCAGCCCGTCGGCTTCCACCGCATGGGCGCGAGTGGTCAGTGAACTTTGCCGCGGGGTGCCGCCGCCGCCCCCAAGGAGTAGCGACATCAGTCGCACGCATCCTATCAGCAAGAATCAGCGGACGGGCGCGCTGAGCCCCATCACCCTCTTGCCCCTCCGGGGCGCACGGCCCAAGGAGTAGCGACTTCAGTCGCTTTTCATCGCACCAATGGAACATACCTGACGCCTTCTCTTCCGTCCCTGCGGGACATAAGAACTTAGTCGGGGGTCAGCGTGTACCCACGCGCAGGCCCCGGAATCCCCAAGTCCAGCGTTAGCGGTGGCTCCCGCTCAGGGCTTGCCGCTTGACGTTTGGGCAGGGGCCGGTAGGAAGGTGGTATGATCCGGCAGCTGTGTGCAGTGGTAATTTTCTCCCTCGCGGTCGTTGGGGGCGGGCAGGCGCAGGACACGAGTCCGAGCCAGCTTGAAGGATCCAACCTTGAGAGCCTCATCGAGAAGCTGGCGGACGACGACTTCCAGCTGCGGCAAAAGGCGGAGGATGAGCTCCACCGCCTGCTGCACCTGAGCGCGGCGGGCCAGCCAAACCCCGTGGAGGAAATTTGCCTGGCGACGTACTTGGCGACCGACGAGCCGGAGATTCGGGCGCGGGTTGCCAGCGTGCTGGCAGACTTTGCCACCAACCTGTGGAGCCCGATCGGGCATTTGGGAGTCATCACCGCACCGGACGCAAGCTACGACGACAAGGGGAAATCGACGGCGCGGCTGAAGATCACGAAGGTGCAGCCGGACACAGCGGCGGCGGCGGCAGACTTGAAACCCAACACGTTCATCATGGGGGTGGATGCGACGATTTTCGGGGCCGGAAACGCGAAGATCATCTTTGCCGACATGCTTGCCGCGCGTGCCTGCGGGGAAAAGGTCACGCTGCACATCCTCGACGGGGAAAAGACCATTCCCATCGCAGTGGTGCTCGGTTACAAGGCGCGCCAGCCGCGCCGCAACAATCAGGGCGAAGAAATGGCTGACAGCCCGGAGCTGTGTCTGCGCGAGTACTTCCGGGTTAAAAAGAAGCGCTACCCGTCCTTGGCCCCCGTGGGTGGGCCACCGCCGCGCAATAATCGTTATCGTCGCTGAAAGGCGTCAAGAGTTGCCGCCCTTGTGGTGCGAGGATGGCTCGGATGCCTGCGGCGTGTCTTGCCAAACGACTGCCGAGACGGGGTGAGCACGAAACAACCTCGATAGGTAAACCCAGAGAAAGACAAAGTTAACGGGGATGTGCCAGGCAGTGTTCCAATACCACTCGCGATAGCCCGCACTCCGACACCCTAGAGTATAGGCAATAATGACCACGGTGATCAGCCCGTGGAATCCAAGGGCGCTCAGCATCGACCGACGGCGCGCACCCAGGAAGCCGGTCAAAATCAAATAGCTCAGCGGAATTAACGCCGAGCCGGAGTAGATGGCCAGTGCAAGCATGGTCGTGTGGGCATGGTGCGGTGGCTCGGAGGCGTCGATACGCGCAGAGCCTTTTTTTGGGGCCTTATTGGATCTTCAAGACTTCCTCTAAGTTGGACGTCGAAGTTTTCCGCCTTTGCCACCTCGTAGTTTTTCATTTTGACTATTTGGGACTCCCCGCCTCCCGCGCCCTCGGGCAAGGGATAAAACCCGTGGCGGCAAAGTGCGAACATCGAACCTCGATGGTTCTTCATTTCACCAGCCACCGGAGTGGCGAGGACGCGGGAAATCGATTGGCCCAGAGTGTGATAGAGATAAAAAGACAGTTAAAAAGACGGACCATTCATCCTCTCCTACCCCGCACCAGCCTCCAAGAATTATTTCCGCGCCACCATCCATTCTCTAAGCCAATCGGCTTGCGGTGGGATTTCGAGGTTCCCATCAGCGGATTTTCCGTTAATGGCTTGGCGCGATGAAAAAATTGTTCGCAAGTTTTGCAGCGATGCTGGTGCTGTGCACCGGTCTTGCCAGTGGCGCGGAGAGCCTCTTCACCGGAAAATCCACCGGGACATGGGAGAAACTGGAGTTCAATTCCCTGAAGCTGCGCTTCTTTGGCGATCCGAAGCAGGATGCCGCCAAATCCTATCCGCTGGTCATCTTTCTCCACGGGCGCGGGTCGGGCGGGAACGACAACGAAAAACAACTTGGCTCTGGCGCTAAGTCATTTGCGGATCCGGAGAACTTCGCCAAGCGGCCGTGCTTCATTCTCGTTCCGCAATGTCCGGACGACAAGATCGGCTGGCTCGGAACCACCCAGGACGACCTGATCAAACTCATCAACGTGGCGGTAGAATCACTGCCAGTGGACAAGACGCGGATTTACCTCACCGGTTTGTCGATGGGCGGCTTTGGCACGTGGTTTGCCATTGCCCGCGAGCCTGCACTCTTTGCAGCCGCGCTGCCGGTCTGCGGAGGTGGCGACCCGGCCACCGCCACAGCCATCCGCAAGGTCCCGATTTGGGCGTTTCACGGCGCGGAGGATAACGTCGTGCCGCCGAGCTTTTCGCAGAAGATGGTCGCGGCTCTCAAGAAAATCGACGGCAACATCAAGTACACCGAGCTCCCCGGCGTCAAACATAACGCCTGGGACCACGTCTACGCCAATCAGGAGGTCCACGAGTGGCTTTTTAGCCAGCAGCAATAGCGTTCTCCTCCGCTAGCCTCCCAGTCCGCGGCGGAGCAGCAATCCCGCGCGCCGGCCGAGCCGCAGCGGCTCGGCGGCCCCCTTCAAGGTTACCAAGGTGAGTTCCCGGGACTGCGCGTGGACCGCGCTCACCGCGGTGAGGCGGATCAGCAGCGAGCGGCCAAGACGCAAAAACATGCTGTCGGGCAACAACTTCTCCCACTCAGCCAGCGAGCGACGCACGAACGCGGCCGGCCCAGCCGTGAGATGAACCTGGGAGTAGTTATCCTCCGCCTCAATGTAGGTGATGCTCGCCACGGGCACTAGGCGCAGCCCGCGATCTTCCCGCAGCGCCACTTGGTCGCCCGCCTGGAGCCGCGCAAGCGCTGCGACCGGGAGCATCTCAAGCCGCCGCAGCGCGCTGGCGAGCCGCTCGGGGTGAATCGGTTTGAGCAAATAATCCAAAGCGTTCACCTCGAAGGCGCGCACCGCATGGTGATCAAAGGCTGTGACAAAGATCACTGCCGGCGAGCCAAGCAGCCGCGGCAACAACTCAAAGCCGCTTGCCCGCGGCAACTGGATATCCAAAAACACCACATCCGGTTGCTCCCGCTGGCACGCGGCCGCGGCAGACTCCACATCCTCCGCCTCCGCCACAATGTCCACATTCGGGTGGGCCGCCAACAAGCTGCGCAGCCGCGCCCGCGCCGGCGGTTCATCATCAACCAGAACTGCCCGGATGCGGCGACTCATCCCCCTACCCCCGCAGTTTGAGCCGGGATTTCCACCCGCACGATCACCGCGTCGCCCGCCGCGTTGGCCCCAGCCGACATCCGGTGGGCATTCGGATAGAGCAGCTCAAGCCGGCGGCGCAGGGTCGCCAACCCGCTGCCCCCCGCATCGCCCACCGGCCGCGGCACCAGCGGTTCGATCCATGTCCCTGAGTTGGTGACCGTCACCACAATCCCGCCACTGGCCGCAGCGCTCACTTCCAGGCGCACCCGCAAAGGCGTCGGCGATGTCTGGTGGCCATGTTTGAGGGCGTTCTCCACCAAGGGCTGCAGGAAAACCCCTGGAACCGGGGTCGCACGCACCGCCGGATCAATTGAACTCTCAATGATTAGCGAGTCCCTAAAGCGCGCCTTCTCCACGGTGAAGTAGTTGGTCACCGCATCGAATTCCTCCCCGATGCTGACAAACATCGAATTCCGGTTCACCAGCGAGTAGCGGAAATAGTCCGACAAGCCTAGAACCACGGTACTCAAGGTCTCCGAGCGGCTTTCCAAGTCGGCGAGGATCGTGTTGAACGCGTTAAACAAAAAGTGCGGCGAGACCTGCGCGCGCAGCATGAGCAACTCCGCCTCACGCGCCGCGCTCTCCGCTCGCGCAAGCTCCAAAATCCGCGTCCGCGCCGCGTGGTAATCCCGAATCCAAAAATACAAAAAACTCCACGCCATGTAGATCATCGTCCGGAAGGACCACATCGCATCGGCCCCCTGATCGATTTGCAAGTCCATGATGCCCATCACTTGGTAACTGATCAGCAGGTCCAGCGCACCGGTTAGGAAACAGATCGGGATCACCCACAGCGCCAGCCGCCCCAACGCATTTGAGCTGAGCTTCAGGCGCACAAATATCGCGCGCATTCCCGTGGTCAACCCAAACCCCAGCGGCTCACGAAACCAGGTAATCAACAGCGCCGCCTCCAGCGAGCCGAACAAACTCACCTTGAACGGTATGCTCAACAGCATGAAGCACACCCAGCCGCCGATCTGGACTTGCCAAAATGGCGAAAGCCGACGGCGCATCCCGTTGATCCAGGCAATCGCTGTTTGCACTTTGTTAGTCGGGGCGGCCCGGGGGCGGTTGGGAAAATCGCCAACACATGCACGCCCTGCCTCCTCTTTGGCAAGAACGATCTCCGCGCGACAGCTTGACCACTCCTGCGGCCCGTTTCGCCACATTCAGACTGACTGACACCAAGGTCTGCATTTATTGTAGCACCGTGATTATCCCCGTCGACGAAGAACTTGAACTGGTCTGGAAGGAACTCGGGGCGCTTGAAGAAAGCCTGCAAAACCAGCTCCAAGCCAAAAACCGCCAAATCGCCGCCTTGGAAGATCGCCTGGAATTGCTTGAAGAACTCATCTCCGGCATGGCCACCCCGAAGGCAATGTGGCCACGGCGGGCAATTTAACAATCATTTGCATCCGGCCGCAGCGCCGGGCATGGTGGGTCCACGATGGCCAGACCCAAACCAGAACCGGTTGATCAAGAGCGCCTTTCCGACCTCGCGCGGGACACCATGGTGCGCGCGAAGTTTCCCATGTTGGCGACCATGGACGGCAACCAACCGCGGCTGCGGCCGGTTTCGCCGGTGCGCACCGACGGGTTCATCGTCTTCATTGCCAACCTGCGGGACTCCGGGAAAACCACGGAGATCGCTGCCAATCCACAGGTTGAGCTGGCCTATCTGGATGAGCGTCACGACCAGGTGCGCATCACCGGCACGGCCGAAGTGGTCAGCGATGCCGCCACCCTGGAACAAATCTGGAACGCCAACCCGCTGCTGCGCAGCTATCTCGGGTCCATCGGCAATACCCAGCTGGTTGTCTACCGCATCGTGCCCACCCGGGTGCGCTTCATGCGCGAGTGGGCGCTGGAGTATTTCGAGGTGCTGCTGGCTTAGGTACTGAGGTCATACTGCGGCATTTCGCGCTTCATGCAGTCTTTGCAGATCCCGTGGCTGAACTGCGCCTCGCTGTGGCGCTGGATGTAGAGTTCAAGTTGGTGCCACTCGCCCTCCTCGTCGCGGATTTTCTTGCAGTACGAACAGGTGGGCAAAATCCCCTGCAGCGTCTTGACCTCCTGAAGCGCCTGCTGGAGGGAGCCGATCAAGGTCACGTTTTCCTTCTCAAGCTTCTTGCGCTGACGGATTTCGGCTTGGGCGAGGCTAAGCTCAAAGCGCACCTCGCCGACCTCCTTAAGGATGGCCAGAATTGGGCGGTGCTCGATTTCCATGCCCACCTTGCGGTTCTGCCAGACCAGGTACCCATAGAGGAACGGGAAGGCAAACAAGCAGATGGTCAAGCGGCTCAGGAACAATCCCGAGATGATCTGCAAGAAGTCCGGCTTGTCGTAAAACGCAGCCGTGGCAAACAGCGCCACATCAAGCCACATCACGCCCAGCAACGTCAGCAGCGCCCGCACCCAAAGCCGCGCCTTGAGCTCCGGCTTGCTCAGAACTTCCCACGCAATGGCCAAAAACACTAAGTCCGCCAGCGCCGCACCAATTGAGGCGGCGTAAATCCGCAGACTTTGTGGCGGGAAGTAGTTCACCTGGCTCACTCCGGCGGCATGGTCGATCTGCCAGTGGAGCACCCAGGTGATGAGCGGCACCATGATGAGAACGCCAATGATGGTGGAAATGGCAATCCGCGTTGCCCGCGGACCATCAAAAACATAGACCACAAAAACCCCAAGCAGCAGGGCCGTGTGAAACACCGTCGAACCGACCAGCAGCGACATGTCGAGCAACTTGACCACCACGCCCGCGTCCGTAGTCCAAACCATCAAGGCCGTCAGACTGCCGATGAGCGCGTAAAAGTGAGCCAGGCCCAACCGGTGCCGCAGCGAGTGGGAAAACAACACAAGGAAGTAAACCACCATCGCCTCGCAGATCAAAATCACCAGTTCATTCATAGTGGGGGCGGTGTTCGATCATCAGGCTAGCTCTTTACCTGCAAGATCCTGAAATTATTGCAGCTTGGCCAGCAGAGTATAGCATTTCAGAGGCAATTCGATCATTGCTTCGCAGAGGGGGTGTAAAGATTTGTCTGTAAAAGCTCGCACGAGGCATTGGTCCGCCGCACTGGCAGCCGATGGAGCGTAGCGGAATCGGCTGCCAGTGCGGCGGCGCGCCGACCTCCCCCCCCGCTCC
>Ga0136639_10000029_pt1 | contig 43477 bp, 35 predicted proteins | sample AntDrymUQ8592106_2_FD_113739 | JGI IMG/M metagenome (GOLD analysis project Ga0136639, IMG submission 113739) | Polar desert sand microbial communities from Dry Valleys, Antarctica - metaG UQ859 (21.06) | ecosystem: Environmental > Terrestrial > Soil > Desert | place: Antarctica: Dry Valley...
ACTAAAAAGCAGTTGGGTGAATTGGGTTTATCGCCACTTAAACCTTCAGGCATTATCCCAACACGAAAATACGACGTGCTCCTCTACGACCCCAACAATCCCGAATGCTGCCGACCCAAGAGAAAGCCCACTCCCAAACAATTAGAAACCTTAGCCGCCAACCGCCTCAAAGCTCAAATAAAGCGGGATTATCAGGAATGGTATCGCGAAGTTGGATTCATCGAACGAGATAGAATAAATGCGGTGATGTGGGCTAGAGAACAATTAGCTCTGGATGATTGGGTGATTCTGGATACCGAAACAACAGGATTGTACGATGCGGAGGTTGTAGATATAGCGATCGTCAATAACCTCGGTGAACCGCTTCTAGATACGCTCGTCAAGCCCTCAATTCCCATTCCCGCAGAAGTCACCGAAATACACAGCATCACCGATGAAATTGTAGCTGATGCGCCTACTTTTCCCGAAGTCTATCCCCGCATTGTTGAAGTGCTGGAGAATAAACGAATATTGATTTATAACGCCCAATTTGATATCAAAATATTGAACGACTGCTGCGAACTCCACAATCTGCCAATTTTAATGCTGAAAAAGCGCTCTGATTGTTTGATGGAATGGGCGGCACAGTGGGGTGGTTACTGGAGCTACTATCATAAAGATTATCGGTATTTCCCTTTACCTAGCGGCAACCACAGAGCACTGGGTGATTGTTTGGCTGCCGTGAAGAGTTAATTAAACGAATGGCAGCGGATTCAGCCCAGATGAATTGTCCCGTACCGATTCCAGAACGCTAATCCAAAAGTCAATTGCACTGCACTCTTTGGGAGATTGAGCGAACTGCCTGCTTTGAAAAAGTTTATCATGGAGCAACTGGAGTTAATAAGTTCGCATGACAGACCCCAAGCCCACTGACTACGCTGCTATTATCCGCGCTGTTGCTCAGGGCAGCGAACGAAAGCATCCTGAATGGTTAGATCCAGGAGAGCCGGTGTGTTCTCCAAAGTACGGACAAGGTAAGGTTTTTTCTTGGTTGGGTAACACACTTATAGTACAGTTTCCCGGATACTCGATTCCCGTTCAATTCAAAAATTGGCAGCAATCCGTTGAAACGGGTGAAATCGCTCCTGTTAGCGTACCTGCAACACCAGAATCCTCATCCGAAGCTGAAGGAAACAGGGTAGGTGAAATACAGCCTGCTAGCTTTTCTCAGGTAAGTGCAGCAGAAATTGCCGCTATTCCTCAACCCAAATTTAGAGCGATCGCCCAAGAGTTAGCTTCAAATCTTAGCGCGGTTCACATTACGCCCCCGGCATCTGGTTCCTTGTACGCCATCCCCGAAGACTTACCATCCGCCTTACAAAATGCTATTCGGGGATTGGGATACAAGGAACTCTATTCGCATCAAATCGAAGCCTTAGACTACCTGCGAAACGGCTACGATTTAAGTATTGTCACTCCCACAGCATCGGGCAAAACCCTGTGCTACAACCTCGCAATTCTCGAAGATTGTCTGAACAATCCTAAAACTTCTGCACTCTATATTTTTCCGCTAAAAGCTTTAGCTTTCGATCAGTTTCGCAAACTCCAACGTATTGTCCAAACATTTCCCCCAGAACAGCGGGTAAAAGTGGCACAAATGACCGGCGATACTCACTATACCGAACGCTTGGGACTCTTTGTGCCTCATCCCCCCAATATTTTAGCGGTGAGTCCCGATTTGCTGCACCATCAATTATCAAAGATTCCGCGCGTCTCACAATGGGAACCTTGGCGAGAATTTCTGCGACGATTGCGTTGGGTAGTTATTGATGAAAGCCACTCGTATGTAGGCGCATTTGGCGCTCATGTTACTAACCTAATGCGCCGTTTGCGTAGGGCTGTAGATAGCGTGGGAGGCAACAGCAGCAAGCTCCAATTTATTTGTTCTTCTGCTACGATCGGAAACCCCCAAGACATGGCAATGCGGTTTAGCGGTAGAACATCTGAACCCGATCGTCTGCATTTAATTGAAGGCAGCGGGGCAGGCAGTGCTGGCAGAACAATTCTGTGTTTGGCTCCCAGCGACACAGCGAATTCCGATGCTTGCAAGATTGTTTTATCTTGGCTGCAACAAGACTTAAGCGGAATTGTTTTTTGTAATAGTAGAGCAGCCGTTAAGAAGCTGGTAGATTTAATTCACAAAGAAAGTACGCGACAGGGAAATAGCTATTTAGCACAAAAAGTAACGGCTTTTTACGGCTCTTTGAAAAGCGAGCGTCGCCAAAACATCATCAGCCAACTGCAAAAAGGAAAACTTAGAGCAATTATCTCCACATCAGCACTAGAATCAGGTCTGGATTTACCGGAATTAGATTGCTGTTTAGTGGAAGGATATCCCGGTTCTATTATGTCCTTTCGCCAGCGGTTGGGACGTGCTGGGAGAGTCAATCCGGGATTAGTAATTTTCTTGCCAGTTTCCCAAAATTCTCTAGACTACTATTACGGTAAGCATCCCGAGCGATTGCTATCAGGAGAAGTAGAAAGCGCCGCCTTTAATCCCAATTATCCCACCATTGTGAGCAAACACCTTGAATGTTGCTGTGTCGAAAGCGGTTTGCCTCTTGTTGAGGTAGAAAATCGATTTGATGCTGTGGGAGGTGCGGTTGCTGAGGGGCTGTTGGAGCAAAAGAGACTCTCTATCACTCTCAATGGTACGCTTCGAGGGCGAGGAGAACCCCATCTAGGAGTCAATATTAGAGGCAGCGCTATAGATGCTATTGAATTAATTGATGAGAATACAGGAGAATCCTTTGAAGAAATGCCGCGCGACATTGCCTATCGAGAAGTCTTTCCCGGTGCAATTTACACGGCTTTTGACGATGGCAACCGTTTAGTTAGTTATCGGTGTCAGAGCCTAGATATCGAGCAGAACAAAGCAATACTCCAGCCCTTTAAAGAAGACCCCAGCTTGTTTACTGAACCTGATTTAGGTTTGCAAATCGAACTTTTAGACAAGCTAAAAGACCCCCGCATTATCCCTACAAGTTTACCAGAAGCAAGGCTAAGATTAACTTTGGGATGGGGGAAGATTACATCAGAAGTAACGGGCTACAAGCTTTTCAAAAAAGAATACCGACAAACTTGCACCAACGTCAAATGCCGCTGTCACCAACAACCCCTTGAAGGTAAAATATGTCCGTCTTGCGGTCGGACTTTGAAATCGATCGAAATAAATAAACCTATTAAATCAGTACCGTTCAATCCGCCCTATCAAATACAATATGAAGCTCCTGTCGTTAAAGTCGAAGTAAATCCGCCTCTGATTGCAGCAATTACAGGTGAAGTTAACCGCCACAAAGCTAGTGCAATAACCCAATATGGAGATGATATTCCTCAAGAGTTAAAGGGTTTGTTTTGGGGTGGCAATGCAGTTGCAGTTGCTCTGCACAGTATGGCTCATCAAATTCAACTAGCTGTTCCCCTAGTCGTGCTTTCCTCTACTCACGATGTGAACTGTACGGTAAAACAGGAGGATTCGGGTATCGTCGCCTATTTTTTTGATACCACAGATGGGGGAAATGGAGCATCTGAAGAAATCGGGAAGCAGTTACCGTTATTCGCTGCTAAAGCAATGTCTCTAGCCTTAAATTGCGAGTGTTCTGACGGGTGCCCTAAATGCTTAATTCAGATTGGCTGTCCCCAACAAAACCAGGGATTGCACAAGAAAGTCGGTTTGTTTCTGCTGGAAGCAATAGCTACAAATTCTTCAATTTAACAGCCGATAAATTGTCCGGTGCCGATTCCTGGTAAAAATTCATGATATCCCAATCGAGCGCATCATCAGGGAACAGGGATAATTGCCTGGGAGAAGCGATTCGCAATCAATCGACTTATCCTCGCTCGGCTAGTGGCCCGGATCGATCGCGATTATCAATTCCGTTACAGGAATTGTTTGGTTAGCATAGATAGGGAATGCAATTCTTTATTAACATCAGTTTTAGTGTATAATTATCTTAAGATAGGGAAGATAGCGACTTTAAGGTAAATTGGCAATAGGCAATATTAGATTAGCGCTCTTGAGGATCAGCATGACAAAAGTTGCAAGCCCTATCTCAACCGGAGGTGCTGGAAGTGATTACGAAAAACGAGTTGGTGCTTACTACTTAGTAGCATTGCTGTTGCAAGCAGTTCCTCGCGGTCAAGAGGCAGGAGTAACACGAGAAGTCCGTTTTCAGCGTCTGTATGAGGGAGAGCCACTAGATGACCTCATTATTGTTTCGGAGCTTCCAGTAGGGGAGGCTAAGCTTGCTCTCCAAATTAAACGAGATTTAACTTTCGGTGAAAAAGACGAAACTTTTGATGAAGTAATCCAAGCTTGTTGGGAAACTTTCAAGTCTTCGGAATTTCATATTGGTATTGACCGCTTTGGGATTGGAATCGGGCTTTATTCAAAAAATATTGATGAATACTATCAAAGCGTTCTTACTTGGGCGCGTACCAGTACAGATTCAAACGACTTTCTCAAGAGAATTAATCAACAAAAGTTGGCAAATCAAACTCAGCGTAGCTTTATCAAATTGATTCGTGGCAAATTAGATACTTACTTAGGGAGTAGTGTAACCGATGATGAGTTGTGGGACTTCCTGCGCTCGATGGTTATTTTGCATTTTGATTTTCAGCGAGATGGTTCGCGTGACTATAGCTATAGTGTTGAGATGGTGAGTCATCTGCTAAATACTGATAAAAAAAATGAAGCACCGCAACTTTTTACTGAACTTGTTGATGTGGCTGCTCAGGTCAATATAACTGCTGGTAGCTTTAATGCAGATATTTTGAGACAAAAATTACAGGCTAATTTTGCCTTGCTCTCACCCATTGATTGCCGCTATGATCTTGAAAAGGTACGGCAAGAATCAGATTTAGCACTAAGGGATATCCGAGTAGATATTGGAGGTTTAACTCTTAGTCGAACCGATATAATCGTTGATGCTCTAGAAAAGCTTTCACAAGCATCGCTAATTGAGATAGTGGGTTCATCTGGAGTTGGTAAGTCAGCCGTATTGAAGACTCTTGTTGAGCATCAACGAAGCGAAGGTCAAGTTCTAGTTATTTCAGGAGATCGTATCACTGGAACAGGTTGGAGTAGTTATGCAAGCACTCTACAACTCAAACAGCCACTGAATAAACTTCTCGTAGCATTAAGTGGAAGTTCTAGACCAACTATTTTCATTGATGGGATCGATCGGATTGTTGACATAGGTAAACGTGCTGTTGTGAATGATTTACTTCGCACGTTAGCAGAGGTTCCACTCAGCGAGGATGGTTCTCGGCATTGGACAGTTGTGTTCTCTGCACGGGAGGAAAATCTTCAAGATATTTACAGATGGTTGAACTGGCAAGCACTGGAAAAACCCATAAGGTTGCAAGTACCGGAATTAACCGTAGAGGAACTCGAAAGTATTGTAGAACACAGTCCTCGGCTTAAACCACTCTTATCTCTGAGTCAGCTTTCGCCGATTCTTAAGAATCCATTGATGTTGAGGCTTCTGGAAGACCCACGTATGCTTCCAAATCCAGAAAACTTACCACCTGTTGCTACAGAGATTGAAATCAGTAAAGTGTGGTGGGACAGACTGGTTGGTAATGAAGGTTCCGTCTCCGGTCGTGATAGAAAAAGTTCCCTCTTGAAATTGGGGAGACAGGTTGTTAAATCTCCTGGCAAGCACTTTACTGTTGAAGAAACTGTTCCTCCAGAGTCAATTATTTCTCTCACGGCAGATCGAATCATTGTACAATACCCCGATCGAGAAGTGTATCGCTTTGGTCATGATTTGCTGGAAGACTGGGTGATGTATCGCTTGTTGGATCAGCGTCGTGAGGACTTATCTGCTTATCTTCAAGAACTAGATGAACCGTTCGGTTTATATAGATCTGTTCAATTACTAGGGTTAGCTTTGCTAGAAAACTCTAACACGGCAGATTCTTGGATACAATTAGTAGAGCAAGTTGAGCAAGCTTCGGAACTTTCTCCTAGATGGCGGCAAGCATTACTGACTGCACTTCTAGTATCTCCACGTTCCAGCGAATTGCTTGATAAAGCTGAACCGCTACTCATAGCTGATAATGCACAGCGACTTATCGAGTTAATGGTTGCAATCCGAACATTGGAAGTGATGCCGAACATTTCACTAAAGCGTTTATTTACAGAAGCAGAGCTACAAAGCGATCGCGTAAAGTCGCTTTTAATGAGCGATCCAATTCCAAGATGGTCAGTGTGGCAACCTTTCATGGGTTGGTTGCTAAAACGCCTCAATGATTTACCCACCACCGTTCGCCCAGAAGTTGTTAAGCTCATGGAGATGTGGCAAGTCAACTCGCCAATAGGATTTATTTATCGAAAAGAAATCGGTGAAATAGCGATCGCATTACTTAAGGAAGAAGAACCAAGGAGAGGTTGCTAATGTCGAGATATGATGAATACGAGAACCGCTTACACAGAATTGTGCTCCACTCAGCAGATGTTTTGCCAGAGAAAGTTGGCTCTTATCTCGGTGAACTCGCTAACTCTGGGAATTATGACGCCAAAAAGGATGTAATTTCTAAAATTCAAGACTTTACGCCTCTTGTCGATTCAATCTCAAGAGAATTTGTTGATTTTGTAATCAGCGTACTTATCCAAAAGCCAATCAATCCAAAAAATTATCCTAGTATTCCTAAAAGAATAACTAGCTCGTCAGAAGAGAGAAATTTTGGTATAAACGATATCTTAAATTTTTCCCCACCTGCACCTGTTCAAGGACCGTTTTTATATCTCTTGCTTAAGAATGAGGATGAAGGACTGCGTTTAGTCCACAATCTCGCCAATACTGCATCTGAAAAATGGCGTGAGTATGAACAGCGAGAAGAATTTGACAGACCTAAATTAACTCCTCTACCAGTCACTATTAATTTACCATCCGGTTCTCGTGATTTTTGGGGTGATACTCAAGTTTATTGCTGGTTTAGAGGAAGAACTAATGGTTCATATGCTGTAATTTCTGCCTTGATGGCACTAGAAGAGTGGATTGAGAGACAGATTGAAGCCGGTAGAAATGTTGAAGCTCTTTTTGAAAAAGTATTGAGTGAGAGCAATTCAGTCGCCGTACTAGGTATTTGCTTAAATATAGCACTTGCTTATCCTGAAAAGTGTTTAAAAGCAGCACTACCAATTGCAATCTGCCCTGATATTTGGGAAATGGACATAGAGCGTCTATTCCATGATGAAAGTAATTCATTAACATCTCTTAAGCTTTGGGAATTTGATCGGCATAATGACTGGCTTTACGAAGTCATTGAAAGGCGAAATAAAAGACCGCAGCGTTCCCGAGAAATTAGAAGAAATTTAGCAATTTATTACGTTTTGTCTAGTGATGACTCTTTAAGAGTTTCCTTCGAGCAGGCAGTTGAGAAATTTACAGAAAACCTTCCCTTTCGTTACGAAGAAGAAAAATCAGATGCCAACTTGGTAGCTGCTCTCCAAAAAAAAATGGAAAACTATCAAGTATTTGGAAGAAGAGAAAATTATCAACCACGGCAAGTGGGTGAACAATTACAAATATGTGTAGAATTACCTAAAGAACTGAGAGAACGGAATCAAAAACTTTTCGCACCTAACGTTAAATACCAACGTGGGCTTAGTGTATATCTATGGGCAGAAGAAACCATTCAAAATCGTGTACCGCAAGAGCGGATGACTTTAGAAGAGGCTGTGGCAGCAGCCAAAGAATTAGAGGCATCCGAAGACTTTTCTGAAACGGATAACGAAGATATTCGTGATGTTACTCGTCTTCAAGGAATAGCTGGTGTTGCAGCAGCAATTCTCCTTGTAGATTTTGAGTGGGCAAGAACACAGAATCATTTGGAATGGTGTCGCGCTATTCTACTTGCGGCTGCTTGTATGGCTGAAACATCCATGTATGCTATGTCATCGTCTAGCGTGAAAGTTTATGCTGGACGAGGTTTAGCCTTACTAGCTACTCATGGTGTAGCAGATATTGAGGTACGGCGGCAGATTCTCCAGTTAATCAGTGAGTCACTGAGACATTTTTCCCGTGCTGGAGAAGTGGTGAAAGCAGTATTTGTTGGTCTGCAAAATGGATGGAATGTCGCTCCAGTATTATGCTGGAATGTTTTGAGCCTTTGTCTGTCCCTATCTGTAATTCCTGGAAAACTTTACTCTGGAACTCATGTTGGACGATTTGGAACCAGTTTTGAGGAACTAGAAACTTGGGAAGACAATGTTATTCAGAATCACTTTGACTATCTAGCAAAAGACGAAATTCCAGAGCTTCCTAGAATCCCCACAGTAAGAAACATTGTTTTTATTAGAGGGAAGGTTGAGTATTGGCTTTATACTTTGCCACTTACAGAACTGTGTAGAGACTCAACCACAAAAAACACATTGCTCCAGCTTTGTGATGATTTAGTAGCTCGAACACTGGCAGATAACTTGCCAATAGAAGATGAACTATATTCCCAGTCTCATAAGCCTTATATGTGGAATAAATTTATCTTTGATTGGGCAGCATATTTGGCAAAATCGCTAAGTGTTGAGGAAACTCGCCAGCACATTTTGACACCATTGCGAGACAATTGGTTTCAGGTTCTCGAACTGACAGCCGCTCTTCTGAATGGATATATCAATCATCAAATCGCTTACGTTGAGAGGCCAACAGCACAAGCTTTAGAAACTTGGAAAGAAATTTGCAACTGGGTACTGGATAGTCCAGAAATTGCTAGAAACACCAGTTATGACTACCTTGAGCGGGATACTGGGGAAGTATTACAACTGATTGTCTTTACCCAGTATGGTACTTCTCGCATTAAGGATGATTGGCAGCACGCCCACCTTTTTATTGAGATTTTTGACAAGTGGGTTAGCGTAGCTGGGCATAATTCTTACGCCTATAGCCATTTTCTCACCATGCTCAATGGTATTGGCTGGCAGTTTGCACCAGAACCAACACTCGAATGGTTGAATCGATGTGCAAGTAATGCTGTCCATGACCTTTGGAATGAACGGCGTGGGAATGGAAAACAGACAGCCGAATTATTAAACCGTATTTGGAACAGCTTTGAGCAGCAGATTCGTAGTGATAAGGCAATCCTACAACGATATTCTAATCTGGTGTATCGATTGGTGGAAGCTGGTATTCCCCTTGCGAGTGTGCTTCAACACAAGCTAGAGGGGCGGGAACAAGTGTCTTGAACCTCCAATATGTGTGAAAAGCTAAGCCATAATTTGCCCCCTAATGATCGCTACATTAGGTAATTTCTAAATTTTCTTCGGATTCAAGCCCAAGAAGAAGCAATTTTTACTTCAAGTTCAACCGGAACTTGCTGCAAATATAGCTCTCCAGCTTCCACCATCACTTTTTTTAGAATGCAAGTGGTTCTTTTTAAAGTTGTTTGCGGACACTCTAACAGAATCTCATCATGTACTACACCAATCAACTTCGCTCCAGTCTTGGGTAGGAGTTTGAACAAACGAGCGATCGCCACTTTCAACATATCAGCCGAAGTTCATTGAACCGGGTGATTTAGCAACTCAGAAAGCCGGGGTTTCTTTGCCGACCGGATTCCGCGTCCGCCAATTGTTAGGATTTACTTAATGTCTTTATTGCATAGCAGCCCTCCAGTGAATTAAGAAGATGCCAGCGGATTCGGATCGGATACATTGTTTCATGCCGATTCCCCAGAAAAATTAATGATATCCCAATCAATGCCATCATCGGGGAACAGGGATAATTGCCCCGGCGATACGTTGGACTGCCTGCGGTTGTGATACGACAGGTGACACGCGGTACACAGGGCGATTAAGTTTTCAGGGCGATTGTCCTCCGGTATCCGATTGCGGTGGTGAACCGTCAAAGTTACTTTTAAGCGTTCGGATTTAGTTAAGCCACTTTTAGTACCGGGTTGCAGGCATTGTTGGCGGCACTTAGTGCAGCGCCACCCAGCGCTTTGTTTCACTAACAATGCAATCTCTTGCCAATTATCGGGATATCTCCTAGGTTTAGGCATAGTTCATTGTTTCAAGAATACGGCGATCGCTTTTCCTGTTATCGGCTCCATCCAGTTTAGCTAGTTGCGAATCCCCGATGGAGAGCGATCGCCAAGTGAGAGTACACAAAATACACAGCAGCAGAAACTCGCTTGACGATCGCACACTCTCAGCAACCCCCAAGTTTTTTAGTTTGTGTGACCCCAGGGCTGATGGCCGTTGCTCAGGAAACTTGAAAAGCAGCGGCTACACAACCGCTGTTAAGCTTGCTAGATTGGGAAAGTCGCCTAAAAAATCAACCCTATGGATTTCATCACTTTCTTGCAGAACATCAACAGCAACATTCTCAACCTTTGGAACTTGGTGCTGTTCGTTGAATTGACGATCGCCTGTTTTTGTGGAGCGTGGCAGGGCTGGACGCTTGCTGAAGCAACCACAGGTAAAATAACCGAACTCGCTCTTTACACAGCCATGCTGTTTGGTGCGTGGCAGTGGTGGCCGCAGGAGTGGGTTTGGTTCACCGTGCTGCCTCAATGCGCGTTTGTGGTGTTTGCTGGGGGGTTAATTGGCTGTACTTTCAGGTGGAGTGTGGAGCGAGTGTTGTTGCGTGGCTGATAACTTAAGGGTACCGCCGACCGAGCGATCGCTCACACCGAATCATCAACCCACCCGCACTCCGAACAATCCCAGTGCACCGGCGGCGTTTCATATTGGGGATAAGTTATTTCACATTGGGGACACCGGCCAGTAAACAATGGGTGCGTGTCCAGCAGGTCTAACTGTTCCTCTGGCGTCCACCGCTGCTGTGGTTGCAAGATTAGTTCGCCGTTGTAGTAGCTCGCGCCTTCGGGTTCCCACAATTCCTCTGATGCGGCGTTGGGGTCTTCTCGAAAGTCAATGCAAGTGTCGGTGTCGGGGCCTGTAGGATGCACGGCACAGACAAGGTGTGGGTTGCGGGCGTAGAGCAAGCAGCGATCGCACTCAGGGATTTTGGGCATGGCGGCGGTGTTGAGGTTTTGGTTCGGTTTTAGTTTCCCCCATAACTGAGGCGAGTGTATCTTTGGATAATACGCCTAAATTGCTGGGGCGAGTGTCCCTCCTCTAATGATGAAACAATTGTGTGCCTGGTTTGCTTGGATCTTCCTCGCTACGGGAGCTGTGGCTGGCTGTTCTCGATCGATTCAACAAGCATCAAACACCCCTGCGCTTCCACCATCAGCAGTGGAATCAGCACCCCTGAGCAATCTTGCTTCATCGAAGCCGATATCAGGCATCAATGTAGCTGCGGGCAAACGAGTGATTGCCAGAAACGGAGGGATTACCTATCCTGGTTGGGCCAATGCTAACGATCCGGCTGATTACCAAACAACAACGAATTATCCAAAACTAGGGCGGTGGGGAAACGGAACGAATGAAGGCACTGGCACCTTTCAAATTGTCGATTTAGGTGGAGTTTATTCACTCAACGGTGTTGGCTACAATATTGATTGGGATGGTGCGTTTAAGAATTCACTAACCTTTCGCGTTGAGGTTTCAACGGATAATAAGACTTGGCGATTAGCTTCTGAGATAGTCCATCCTTACTCTCCCATGACCAGTTTCAATAAACTTGATATTGATGTTGCAATTCCCCCGACGACCGCTCGATATGTCAAGTATTGGGAGCCACCAGACGGCCAATGGAATGGTTGGGGGACGTTCCATCAACTCCGGGCTTACTCCCCAAAAAAGTAAGAGGTTTAAGTGTCTTTTAGGATAGCCCAGAGCTGAACTCGGTGCGGTAGCGATGCGGGCCGACTAAACTTAAATTCACACGCTTATTGGTAGAGTAAAAAGGCGATGAGTATTCACATCGGCACTTCAGGTTGGAGTTACGACCATTGGGAAGGCGTGCTTTATCCTCATCAGCTACCGCCTCGCTCCCGACTCAGTTGCTACATCCAGCACTATCAAACCGTCGAAGTTAACAGCACCTATTACCGCTGGCCACCAAACGCTACCTTCGCTAACTGGCAGCAGCGCCTACCCCCAGGATTTCTGATGACTGTAAAAGCACCGCGCGGTCTAACGCACTCCAAACGTCTTTACTCGCCAGAAGAGTGGTTGGAACGCATGAGTCAGGGACTTCAATGCCTGGGCGACCGACTGGGTATTCTGCTCGTCCAGCTTCCTCCCCAGTTCGGCTGCGACTCGGCCCGCCTAGCTTACTTTCTAGAACAGGTTCCCCCTTGGATTAAAGTAGCTGTCGAATTCCGACACCCAAGCTGGCACGTAGAAGAGGTGTTTTCGCTGCTGGAACATAAAGGAGCGGCCTACTGCGTTATGAGCGGGGCGCGCCTCCCCTGCATCCTCCGCGCAACGGGGCCATTCGTGTATGTACGCCTCCACGGCCCCGACCCCAACTACCTCTACGGCGGCTCCTACTCCGATGACGATTTGCATTGGTGGGCAGAGCGCATCCGCGAGTGGGAAAACCAGGGGCGAAGCGCGTTCGTCTACTTCAACAACGACGGAAACGGAAACGCAGTTAGGAATGCTTTTAGGTTAAAAACTTTTTTGGAGAACGGTACTTCATAACAGGCTCTGATTGAGAGCGTTCCCATTAGAAATAGCGGAACATTAAGTATGTTCCGCTGTTTCTTAGTATTTGAAGACGCGAGTTCAAACTACTTCGTAGTACAGGGTATAGTTGGCTCCATCACCAGTAAACTTACCTTGCTGCTCTCCTTTACCTGCCAGATCGCTGCCGACGGTTACTGTACCCAGGTGATCGTCTTTGTCAAATATCCCCGTATCCTCGTCATAAAGTTTAATTTCAGCGGAGGTTGAAAAGTCAACTTCTTTATCAACCGGACGACCCTCTCTGTCGTTAATGCTTTGAGTACCCCAAACCTGCTGGCCGTTGACAATCAAATAAGCTTCGTCTGGCCCGCCGCTGTCCTCAGTTGTTTCGCAGTAGAGAGATTTAAGTTTTAGTTTCGGCATACTAGCTCCTTCGTTTCATTGTGCGGTTCTTGACTTAACCTCAAAAACATACAAAGAATTAATAGAGGGAGCCGGAAAATACAGCAATTTTCAGGTGAATAGACCGAGCTTGATTGAACTGCCTTGGGGCATCCTCTTCAGTAATAAAAGCCGCCACATCCGTTCGGGTTCGCACTTGCGCGATCGCACAAGCCGATCGCATCCGACTCAACAGCCGACAAAACTTTTGCTTCCATCCCGTACAAATCATTCAGCACAAGCTTGACATTCGGAAACACAAAATATTCCGTCAGCTTGCCAATGCGGTAATTAAACGCTTTGTACCGGTGTTTGAAGTACAGCTCCACATTCCCCCGATGTTCCCAAAGTCCCAGCAAGTTGACAACCACATCCGAGTAATGCGATCGCACATCCCGTTGCACCTCGGCGATTCTCTCCTCGATCGATCGAGTAGTAATCCCAATTTTATAGAACGTGTTCCCGTCCGCTTTCACCTCAAGGAAATAGAGCGAGTTCACCAGAATCCGACGAAGCTGTGCTCGATAAATCAGCAAATCAGCCCGCCGTTCTTCTAAACAAGATAATCCCGCAGCTTCAGCAATTTCTACAGAGCCTTCCAACTTCATCAACTCCGACAGCAGCAGCGGTTCTTGGACTCGGTTGAACAGCGCCAGGGGAAGCGCACCCACTGGGATTTTACCCAAGTCGGTAAACTCATAAGAGCCATCGCCCTCTGATTCCAACAATCCTTTCAACTGCCACCGAAAACTTACCAAGTCTTTTGGAATAGCGTAATCCTGTGCGCCGTACTCTTTCCACAGCACTTTTAATTGTTCCAATTCCTCACCCTTGAGTTCGATGTTGAAATGCTCGTAGAGGGGAAGCGCGGGAAACGCTTTGGTTTTAATCCGCTGCGACACTGGTTTACAAGTTTCCCCGGTGTGCGCGAAGTGGTGTTCTTTCACTGACCCCTTTTTCGCTGTCAATCCGCCACCGCAGTAGAGACAAGCAAGGTTAGTTTTTCCGCGCACAACATCATCAATGCCCGTCAGTTCGCCACTGAGAGCAACACCAAATTTAAGCCACATTGTCTGTCAATTCTCCTTAAAGCAGGTTTGAAGATGCACCCGCTAGATGAAGAATTGTAACAATATTGCTTGTTAATAGCCTCTGCCTTGGGGGAGAGCCAACTTCTAGGTGCAGCTTCGGGCGACTCTTTTGAGAGGTAAATTTTGGATAAAGGCAAGTCTTCCTTAGTATAAATTAGTATTTATAATTGAAGTTATAAAGAGTAAATGCTCAACTTACTTGAAGAGCAACAGCCCTCAACCTTGAAATTGCTGGCACCGGTGCCACTGGCATTGCATCCAGCAGCGGTGTACCTCGACAGTTTGGGGAGCGATCGCTCGAAGGCAACGATGGTGGCAGGGCTCGACATCATGGCGAAGCTGCTCACTGGTGGGGAGTGCGGCGCGATGACTTTGAATTGGGCAGCATTGCGCTACAAACACACGGCAGCGCTGCGTTCGGCACTGGAGAAAAAGTACGCGCCAGCATCGGTCAATCAAATGCTGTGTGCCTTGAGGCGAGTGTTGAAGGAGGCTCTGCGTTTAGATTTAATAGACTCTCAAGATTACAGTAAAGCGGTGGACGTAAAGAGTATCAAACAATCGGGAAAGCCCAGGGGGCGGGCACTGTCACCGCATGAAATTGCAGCACTGATGACAAGCTGTTCGGGTAACAGTTCCGTTGATGTCAGGGATACAGCGCTTATTGCTATTTTGCGCGGCGGTGGCATCCGTCGTGCTGAAGCAGTCAATCTGGAGAAGGTAGATTTCAACCTATCTACGGGAGCGTTGGAAATTAGAGAGGGTAAGGGCAAGAAAGACCGAACAGTTTACCTCCCAGGGCAGGCGATCGCCTTGGTAGAAAAGTGGCTCAATTTGAGAGGAGAGGAGCCGGGCCCGTTGCTTTTTCCCATCCGTAAGGGAGGAGAAATTCAATTTCGGCGGATGACGGACGATGGTGTCTTAAAGATTTTGCAGCGACGGGCGTTCCTCGCTGGAGTGGATTCTTTCTCTCCCCACGATTTCCGCCGCACGTTTTGCTCAGACCTCCTCGATGCTGGAGTCGATATCGTGACAGTGCAGAAGTTGGCCGGTCACGCTTCCCCTGTGACGACCGCTAAGTACGATCGCCGGGGCGAAGAAACGAAGCGACGGGCTGTGCAGCACTTAGGGTTTTGATTTTGAGGGTGGAGGTGCGATTCGTTTAACCATCCCATAAGCTGAAAAACTTATGGGATGGTTAGCCTAGCCGATGATATCGGTTAGTGACAACTGATTACATAAGTAGGTGTCGGAGGTGATATCTGTCAAGGTGGGCGGAGCGATCGCCCGATTGAGCAACACCTGTCAGAATTTCTTGGGCGCAGGGAGATGAGGTCTTCTAGGCAAATCGCGATGGGGCTACGCTAGAAGGCGTTGCTGATTGATTGATCACCAATTTAGCTCAAACAAACGTTTCTTAGCCTCTAACGATCGCGGCTTAGTTTTTGCTGCTAGATAATAATTTCAGTGCTTTGACAAAACTAGATTGGACTTTTTGAGAGTTTTCTATCGAGTCGGAACAGGCTCAGAAATGTCGCGTAAAGTTATCCGCGTTAGTGCATGAAGTTTTGTATTGCTAAATCAAAGCAGCCAACTGAGTCAACTGAGATTGCCAATCCTCGTCGTACCGCAAGGAAATCACGTAATATCCAGCAACGAACTCTAAATTGTCTCGCTTCACTCGATCCCTCTGCTGCTGCTCTAAACTATCATGCACTGAACCATCACAAAAAATAACAACTTTAGCTTTTTTATAGATAAAATCTGGTTGACAATTCGCCTCAGCAATTAACTCCTGAGCCGCATCTGGCAACTTCATACCTAGCTGGTAAATTTCCTGCAAAACTATGCGCTCAAATTCAGAATTGGGGTCAGTTTGCGATCGCAACTTCTCATACTGCTGTTCGCGGGCACCGTCACCCCCATCGCGGTTGAGAGTGCTAGTGGTCAATTCCTCCAAAAACGATCGCACTAAATGCCGATTCAGCAACGGGTGGTCAAACTGATTCCGGTAAGATAGTAAACATTCATAACAAGCTTGGGTACAGTTGGGCTTTTCTTTCTGGAAGTGACATATATCTAACGCTGCGATCGCCAATTTTTGAAACGACAGGGGATTTTCCAAAATTTGCGACAGTACCCCCGCACCCCCTTCCGCAGCTTCCCAGAAAAGCAAATACTTTCCCTCTCCCAACCGTTCAGATGCCAATTCATCTTCTTCTAGCTTATACTCCGCTTGAATAGCCCGTTCTAAGGCATACTGAAACGTTGCCAAAAAAGCCTCCGCGTCTGGTTGGGGAATAGCTACAGGCTCCACAATTAAAACATTGCAAGTGTCAGCTACCATCAAACGAATGTCATTTTGCAACGTTTGTAGGGAGTTGAGCCTTGTTGACTCTTCCCTGGGATCTCCCCACTGTCCCGTTGCCGTATCTAATTTAAACCCCTTTTCCTCTGAACGCCGCAACCCGTGATTCAGTCGCCAAATATTCGCTGTCTCTCCATAACAAAGCTTTAACAACTGTTGACCCTTGGATGATAGAAGTTGCGCTAATTCTTGCTTTTGAGTCGCGTAGCGGAAGTGAGTCGTCACATTGTAGCCATATTTTAGCCGCTCCTCTTCATCGCAGGTAATCCGTTCCCGGCGGCGGGTGGACATGGTGCTCATTGGTAGCACGCGGTTGAGTTTTGCTGGGTTCCCTTGGCGATCGCTCGTAATTTTGCTCCCGCAGTTTTCGCAGGTGTCCCGTTGGAAGCTGTCGCCTTCGTGGAAGTAGCCACAGTTGGCACACAAAGCCACTCGCAGGTAATCAAGTCCGCTGGCGGGGACTTTAGTTTTGGCAATTTGGAATTTGTTGCCTTCGTAATATACGACATTGCTGGGGGCAAATTCGCGGATGGCAACACTGCGCGAACGCGAAATAAATTCGCCACTCTCGCCAGCAGGAATGTAGGCGCGGACAGGGAGACGGGGAAAATTAAACCCAGGTAAAAAGCCTTCAGAGGCAAAATAACGATAGGGGTAAAACTCAAATTCACTGACACCTTTACCTTTATTAAATAAGCCGGTCAGTAAATCAATTTGCCGTCTTGCTTCTCTTTCCAAATTCTCAGCATTCTGGCGTTCTTCTTGACTTGCAGCACCCCTGGCAGAACGGTCAATAATCCGGCGAGCATCTTCCAATTGCATGACAGCATCACGGTAGAGAGTACGCCAGCGATCGCTGGCACAATTAAAGGCAATTAAAGCCTTTTCTAAAGTAAAGTGAATCCAGTTTTTTGAATACCAAGAACTACGGGTTAAATCTGTTTGGCAGAAAGTATCACCGAGAATCATTTGAGCATCAGTAACGCATTGTGTCAAGGTGGTTTCAGTTAGGGTTAATTGAGAGCGCAAATCATTTTTTAACGGATAACTATCTTGCTCCAAATCTAAAATTTGGTTCATAGAATCCCCCAAATTTGCCCCGGTCCGCGCCAACCACAGGGAGTAAAGATGAGACTTAATTAAATCCTGATTTGCTAATTCCAATTTCGGCGGCATGACTATCCCTGCGACCATTTGCTCTTGCCGATTAAAGAAATATTGGTCGTGTCCACTACCCGCAGAGGCATAAGTAATCACCAGAGCTTCTTGACCGCCCCGACCTGCCCGACCACTTCTTTGAGCATAATTAGCAGGAGAAGGGGGTACATTTCGCAAATGGACAACGCTCAAGTCACGAATGTCAATTCCTAGCTCCATTGTTGGTGAGCAAAACAGCGCGGCTAATTGACCATTTCTAAACTTTTCTTCTCTCTTTTGGCGGTTTTGATTATTCACTTGTCCAGTATGTTCGCGCCCTTCCATTGTTTTGATAGTTTGGGCAGTACGGGTATAAAAATCTTGGAAAAACCGATTGACTTCAATGCCTGTTTCTGCACTCCCTTGTAAGCGTTTTCTTTGCAGGGGGTCAGGAGGAATTATATCGATTTGTCTTGCCTGCCAAATCATGCAGTCAATCCTTAATTGTACCTCATTTTCATCTCGTTTTAAATAGCCAGAATCACACAAAATTTTAATTAAAGCTTCAATTAATCGGGTATATTCATCTTCTCTTAAAGTGATATTTAACCAAGACCAAGCACGGGATGATCTCAGGAAAGAACCGATTTTACTTCGCCCCGTCAGTTTTACTTTTGCTCCTTTTTGTTTTTCACCACTAACTAAAGTTGCCCAAGTTGCTTCATAGGTATATTCATAGGGGTCTAATTTCCAAGTTTCATTCAAAGCTTGGGTAACTTGTCGCTTGAGTTTTTCTACATTTTCTGGTTGCAATAAGTCAGCATCAATGGCTAGTTCTTTCCTTAGTTGGTTGAGCAGGGCTTTGGCTGCATCAAATCGCTGTGCGGGGGTTGCTTGCAGTAAAATAGGATGGGGATATTTTTGCCAAAGCCGAGTTTCTCCACAGATTTCTCTTAATTCTTCATATTCAATTTCTAACAAACCACACTGTTCTAAATTTGGCTGGACAATGCGCCATCCCCGCCGCAAATCTTCATAAAGGCGATATTCAATTAAATGCTTAAAAGCTTCTTCGTTTTGGCGCTTTCCTGAACCATATTCGGCTAATTGTTGGGCATAATCTTCTTGAGATAATGCCATTTGTTTGACAACTTCAGTGGCTAAATCTTTGTGGGTTAATTTTCCTTTTGCTTGCAGTGCTCCATTTAAACTTGCTCTTAAAAAGCTGGTTTGTACAAAATCATTAAAGTGTCCTGCTTGTAGAGAAGCGTCTTGGCGGTTATCAGTAAAGCTGAGAATTTTGGCGGCTTCTGGTTGAATGGCGGTACTATTTTTTAAGCGACTAACCGTGGAAAGGCATAATAAAGTTGTGGCGGTACTGCGTCCTTCACTGCTGAGGCGAGAGAGTTTGACAAATTCATTTTTTTTGCGGTCGTGGACTATGCCACAATTAAGGCAAGTGAGGAAAGGTTTGGGGATAAACCAGCAGGGTGTTGGTTGAGGAGTTTCAGTTTTAACCACAACTGTTGTGGTAATTTTGCCATTAGGATAAATGTAGAGTTTTGTGGGGATAAATCGGGCGTAATCTTTTTTAGGAACACGACCTTTTTTTATCGTATAGTTAAACCATTGGTCGGGTAAGCGTTCTATATCTGCTGGTTCCCAGAGTTCGGGTTCATCTAAGGTTAAATATCCCTCTTGAATCTCATCATTGTTTAAGTCTGTATCGATGGCGGTTGGTAACAGTGGGGTGACAATATTGGTGTGAGAATCGTAGCGGACAGCGTAATAATCTTGACCACATTCCCGACAGAAAACTAGGGGATAGAGGAGGCGGTCATTAGTCGTTTTATATTGACCTTCGAGGGTGAGGAAACGTTGGGGGTGGGGTTCGATGGTGGCGTACACGCTACCACCTTGGGCGATGAATTGGTGGAGGCGAAAAGCTAATCCTTTGGTTTTGCTTCCCCAGAGGAACATTTGCTGGAGATAATTTAAGCATATTTCTGGGGAAATTTGAGTTTGTTCGGCTAATTTTTGAGCACCTATTTGGAGGGAAATGGGGGTACGCCGGACTAAATGACCGTTTTCTTCTGCTAGACCGAAGTTCATTTCAATCCAGGTGCTTAAGGGGTGTTGTTTGAAGGTTTCTGGGGTTAATTCTGAGTCTGAGGTAAGAATACTTTCTAAGCTTTTTTGTAGTTCGTTATTATTAGGATAGGGACGGTTAATGGCTTTTTTTAAGGTTTCGTCAATGACGTTTTCGGGTTTGACTTCGACTCCGAATAGTTTACTAGCAACGGCGGCGACGGTTTGGCGGCGGTTTTCGCGGGTTCCTTCGCTGGACATGGTGGCGGATGTGCCAATACAGAGTAAGTTTTTGCCGCATCTTTGGCGCAATTTGCGGATAACTAAGGCGACATCTGCACCTTGACGACCGCGATAGGTGTGGAGTTCATCTAAAATGAGGAATTTGAGGTCTGGAGATGTGACTAATTTATTTTCCCAGATGCGGGTTAGCATTAATTCCAGCATCACGTAGTTGGTGAGGAGAATGTGGGGAGGATTGTTTTGAATTTCTGTCTTTTTGGTGGCGCTTTCTTGGCCGGTGTATTTTTCAACACGGATGGGACAATTGGGGACTTGACTGAGAAATTTCTTAAATTCTTCAGCTTGGGAATTAATCAGGGCGTTCATGGGGTAAACTAAGATTGCCCGGACGTTTTTGATGTCTGGATGGCGTAATAGGTCATCAATGATGGGGACTACGTAGCTAATACTTTTACCGGAACCCGTACCGGTGGTGAGGACGTAGGGTTGTTGGTGGAAGGCGCAGCGAAATGCTTGTTCTTGGTGGCGATAAAAACGGAATTGGGAGAAGTAGCGATCGCACTCTGGGTGTAAAATATTTTCGTTGATGAGTGTGGATATTTCTGCACCAGTCTCATAAGCGGGGTTGAGTTGAATTAAGGGGTTTGGCCAGAGTTGTCCTTTGTCGAGTTCTTGGTTGACAAATTCTCTGACTTTGGGATCACGAATTTTGAGGAAGCTTTCGATATATTGGCGGTAGTCGTTGAGGACTTCTTCTTTGAGTTGGAAGATGTCGAGGAATTGTTGGTTGTTAGTTGGTGGTATCATACAGGTACTTTCATAAATTGAGCGCGACGTTCTTTTACAATTGCAGGAATATATTTGTTTTTGTCATCTTGTCCTTGAAATCCAAGGCGTTCATAAATCATGCCGCCAATACCGGGAATTACTTCTCCTTCAGGAGTGCGTTCATCATCCTCAGCAAAGTAGAGAAACTGGAATTTATCATAAATATCTTTCTCAAATTCATTCTTAAGTTTTGCTTGTGCTGTGTGATACATGACAGGAGCAACAATGAAAATATGCTCAGGAGTGATTGTTTGGATGAGGTTAATTAGGTTCGTTTTTACTACACAAGCTCCTGAAATGATGGATTTAATCACCACTAAATTATTAACCTTACCTAGTGGCTTTTCTTGGTATTTTTTGATGATAGGTGCTATTTGTAAATCGTCTATTTCAAAGGGCGAAAACCTTTGATTCCAAAAACATGCAAAAGCAACTGAACTCAGTTGAGTTTCCACTTGGTTCAATATTCCTCTTGCTAAAAAATCAGCATCCTCGACTGTAGAAGCTAGGTAGAGACTTTCCTGTTTATTATCTATTTTTGTGAGCAGGGCATCACCAAGACTCATCCCAAGCTGAGTCATGGTTTCTTGATAAAGTTTTGGTTCGATACTTTTGTCCGCTAAGGTATCAAGTAAAAACCGAATATTACTATTTGCGAGTTCTGAATATTGTCTGGTCATATTATAAAAGCTCCTCTAGCTGCTCGAAGGAAGTAGGGTTATTTTTCTTAATCAGTTCTTGAAACTTCCGAAATCGGTCAGTATCAATACTGTAGGGTAATGTCCCCTCTTCCAGTCCATCTCCATAGTTCCAATGCAGGAAACCTTTAGTCAGATCATAGGAGAAATTGTCTATATTGCTTAAAATATTTTCAACGTCGGGGTCAAGCTGCTTATCTTGGCTAAAGGAACGGATATAAGATAGGCTAGACTCCTGAGTTTTGTTGAGGATATCCATGATGGAAACGCCAGATTTATCACTACATAGCCACGCGCCCATTAGTACCCTCACAACACACTCTATCTTGTCAGGAGTGGGGTTGTCAAATGCAGATAAATACTCTATCGCCTCTTGAAACTCTGGGTTCTGTGCAATAATTTTTACTAAGTTTGGTTCGGATGAAAAGTAGATTACTTGGCTGTATGATTTAATCTTGTTAGGAATGTTTTGATTAAGCGCTGTACATAAGGTATGAGCAGAAACAACTAGGTAAAGGTTTGAAGTTTTATCATGGGCTAGATTTAACTCTTGTTGCTTTTGAAAATCATCTGCTATAGATTTCAGTCCCTTTCCCCAAGTTACGTTTGTTCCACTTTTTAGCTGGTAGTGATTAAATGTATTGTGCTCGGCAAATTCAATTAGCAAATCATCGACGAAGCCTAAAACCTGACTGTAAAATTTTATTAATTCGTTTCCTTCAATGACTTTTTTTGATAACAATGCTAGTTGATAGATAGCAAAATTGGTTTCATAGTCACTTCCTTTTTGATTGCTAGTACCTCCTTGATTTTTGTTTTTTAAATAATCAAGAGCTTCATCGCCGAAAAGTTGTTTTATTTGTTCTTCTTTGTACATTCGTTATGTCTAGTAATTTTCCTAAAAGATCCCAGAGTTTAAGTCGGCATAATATCGTCAAGTCACAATTGTAAATTTGGAAAGCTGTGATGGCTATGACTTGCAGGTAAGTCTTTTAGTTGTATAAAAAATTTACCAAATCAATGAGAGGTTTAACACAAATCCGGGTAAAACATATTCCCCTGATAACGTGGTTGGATTCTCTAAAATTTCCTTTTCTCTCCCCTGGCGATAAATTTCTACTTGGCGGTTTTTGCGATTAATTAACCAACCTAAACGAGTACCGTTATCAATATACTCTTGCATTTTTTCTTGTAAGGGTTTTAAAGGATCGCTAGGAGAACGCAATTCTATTTAAAATCCTAGCAGATCCCACACTGCCAACACTAGATAAAGATGGCGCTAAAGCGCTACTACGTACCTATTTAAAATCCTAACATATCCCACGCGGCCAACACTAGCCGCTGAGTGCGATACTCCCCAAACTTCTTCATCTCGTTATTCTTCAACACCCGGAATGTTTCACTGGGAAAGTCGGGGCCATAAACATCCGCTGGATCTAGTATATAACGAAGTTCGTCGCGGGTGAGTCCGTAAAGTTTGGCATAATAAGCATCGAGTTCGGCGCGTAATATGGCGCGGCGTTGTTCGTTCCAAATAAACGGCGGGCCTTCATATCCCATGTCTTGCGCGAAGGATTGCATATCCCAGGCGGTGTACACGAGTTCGAGGACGCGACTACTGATAAATTCGATGTCTTCTTTTTTGTAGGTTTCTGGGGGAATGATGGGGAGTTGTTTGACAACATAAAAGTTTAAATTGCCTCCGCTAGCTTTTTGTTTAGCTACATAATCAAGAATTAATGAATTAAAATTAGCAAGTAAACCACAAATGTCGTTAACGGCTTTATCTGGAAATATTAAAGGCATGGAATTACCTACGCCATATCGAGGAATAATCGTAAATCTTACGCTTCTTGAGTCAGCAACAGCACTAATAGCATTACGAAAACCTAATAGCCATTGACGCTTCCAAAAATCAGGTATTCTTCTATTGACTTCTTTCTCTTCTATCCAATGGCGAGGTAATATGACTTCATTAGGATTAGTTAGTTGTTCTAGTGTAAATTCATTGGTTTTGGGTTTAGTACCAGGCATTTTTGATTCTTCTATTCCCTCAAAAGTAGAGGCACGATGATTATATATATCAGTTAATTTTGATTCATATAGCGGTAGATAAACATCATTTTTTTGAATAAATAAATTTTTACTTATAGTATAACCTTTCCCTTCTAAGTCAGATTTAGTAGTAAACAAATAACTATCAGAAGTCATATTAAATAACCCCTGTCTAAACAATAGCTTCCAATAATTGGTTTTATTTTCATCTTCAAGTACGGGAATATTATTGTAAATTTTTAATATGAACTTTGCATCAATAGAAGATTTAAAAATAGGTAAATTAGAAGTATTAGGATTAATTTTATTTATTTCTAAAGCAGTCAGATTATAAGATTTAAAAATATTATTGATGTCTGCTAATTTCCAAAGTTGAGAGGCTAAGTATAATTGATTATTTTGAGGAGATAAAACTAATAAACAAAAAGAAAATGTACTTTCTACACTAGCAAAAATATATCCTCGATTAGTAAAATCAAAGAAGCTATTTAATTGATGTTGATTAACTATTTTTTGAATAAATAACTTATTTGATTCATCAGTAGCAATTCCTGTTGGTACAATTATCCCACAACGCCCATTATTGTTAATAAGATTTCTTACAGTTTCCGCAAACACAGCATAAGTATTGATTTTCCCAACAGCAGTAAGTGGAAATCTCCCCGACTCTCGAATAAACTTATTTTGAGCATCAGCATCATGTTTAGCATCTTCAAACTCCTGTAATAACTTCGGATTCGTTTGAGATAAAAATTTAATTAATTTTTCCCTAGCTGCTTTATTTTGTGCGTTAGCAATATCAGCATCTTTAGAAGCAAAAAACTCCTTTTCTGCAATTTGTAATAACTCCCAAGGTGGATTGCCCAAAACACAATCAAACCCGCCAACTTCAAACACTTCAGGAAACTCTAAAGGCCAATGAAAAAACCGCTTATCCTCCGCCAACTGATTCGCCGCATCCACAACTTGATTAATAGAAGGTTCGTAGTTGCAATTTAGCGCATCATTGGGCTGAAGCCCAACTACAAACCTAAATAATGCCGCCGTAGTCGGTAACAACTGTAAATTCTGTTCCGTCAGCGGCATAAAAAACGCCGCTGTCCACAAATTACAAGCCGAATAATCCCGCCACCACCCAGAATCTTGCCGATTTTCCTGATATTTCCGTTGCTTTTCTCTCACTTCCTGAGTCGTCTTTTCCCCAATTGCTCCCAACTTTCGCCAACTTTCCCCATACTCAGTTCGTTGAGTATTCAAATTATCAAATAACGATAATTGTCCCTGTAAATCCGTTTTTCGTTCCCTCTTATTCTGCTTCTTCAAAGCCGTCGCCCACTTCTTATCATCCCCCGTCACCGCCTTAAACGCCTCATCGGGTATCCCCTCATCCAAACAGCTTAAATTCAACACCCCTACCAAAGAATTACCACATTTAATTCTATGATCTAAAAAATTCAAAGGCAACCCCTTAGCAAACCCCTCAATCCACAACGCCACCTTACACAAATCAACAGCTAACGGGTTTAAATCCACCCCATAAATACAATTTTGAATCACATCCCGGACAGCAATTCGTAACTCATCCGGCGTAGGTTGGGCTCCACCCGTTCTCACCTTCGCCAATTCCCTACCAATTCGCCGCGCCGCTGCCAATAAAAAATGACCGGAACCACAAGCGGGGTCACATATTTTCAAAGTAAGTAGTAGCGCTTCAGCGCCATCTTTTTGCCCTGAAGCGCTACTACGTATTTTTTCCTCAATTACAGGTTCTAAGGCACTTTTAATTAACTGTCCCACCAACTCCGGCGGTGTATAATAAGAACCCGTTGTTTTCCTATCCGTCCCCGCCACTAAAACAAACTGATAAATCCCCTCACGGCGCACAACTTGCGGGTGAAAATCCAGCAAACTTTCATACACACTTCCCAATTCCTCCACATCTAGCGCCCCATAATTTACCCGCCGCCATTGTCCCTTTTGTTCATAGAGAGATAGCTGCCGAATAGCACATAATAAATCGTGATTATCTATCGCGCAACTATCCAAATCCTTCAAAGTTCCCGAACCAAATAAATCGCCATTTAAAGGAGATAAACCCAACAATTCCCCCCGCCAACTCTCATCAAACAAACTAAAAGTCACCCGCAAACCCTGCCAAACATCCTGAAATCCCTCCCGCCGATAACTAGGACGTTCCGCCAATAACCGCAACCGTTCAATACTGTAATATTCCCGATAAATTCGCGCCTTTTCCTCATCCTCCCCCGCTAACAGCAAATTGCGCGACTCCGCTACCATTAAAAATAATAACCGATAAATCAATAACAAAAATTGCCGATAAAAATCCGTCTCTTTTAATAAATTATTATCAATTAAATCCCGTAATTCCTGATTTTTGGGATGTTGCAAAAATCCCGTCCCTAAATCTGAAATTGCCCTCTCCACCCCATCCCGCAAATGTTCTCGGACTCGTCCCCCCTGTTGAATCGCCTCTTGGTGATAAAATTCCAATAAACACTTATCTGCATCCTCCATTCCCAGCGGCAACCGGGAACGGTGAAACAAACGGTAAAATAACCCAAATTCAGCAAAGTTATCACCATTTAAAATTTGCTCTAAATCAAACTCAATATAAGTTAATCTCGTCATCAAAGACGAATCGCGCAACAGTCGCCATTGCAACCCATTCGTCACCATTCCCCATAAATGTTCCGTGCGGTTTAAATACTCCTGCATCAACGCATGGGCAGATAATCTGGGCATTCCAGAAGGCGGTTTTTCCTCCAACTTCACCCGACAGCCAATAATATGCACAGGCGGTTTATTTTCCCCCGCTTCCACCCGGTGAGAAATGGAATATGTTTGGTTTTCCACCACCTCCGCTTTCGCCTGATAAATTGGTTGATATCCCAACAATTCCAACAGCGGTACTACCCAATATTCTCGCGTCAAACTCGTTGCCTTATCTGTTGTTTCCAACCGCGCCAACCTGCGTTCAAAAGCCGCCCAAAACGCCTTAGCATCCCCCCAAGCAACCGCAATCTCATCTTCTAACTTCTGGGTTTTTGCCAAGCCAAAATCTGCGGCAGTTTGCCCTTTAATACTGCCCGACAAAAACTCCCCCGTCAAGTCAGGGGCAATCAAATTACCTTCAATTAAAATTCCCGAAAGAGTCAAAGAAACCATAGTATGTAGTAGCGCTTCAAGTATGTAGTAGCGCTTCAGCGCCAGTATTTATGAATCAAGAGGGCGCTAAAGCGCAACTACGTACCTTAAGGCGGTTGCAAAATATAAACCCCCAAAATATCCATCGGTAACTGGGGAACCACTTTAACCTGCCCTTCTTTCGTAATTGCCCTCACCCGCCGATGGGATTCTAATAACAATTGTGCCCTTTCCTGCCCAATTTCCCCTAAACTTTCCTCCAAATCTCCCAACCGCAATAATAACCTTTCCACCGCCACTTTTTTCCTCTCCATTGACAAATCTCCCGCAGGTTCCACCTTTTCCAACAGTACCCTAGTCTCCTCCTGAGACATCCACTGCGGTTGCGAAGGGTTCCCACGAAACCCCCTCACCAAACACTCCTCAGCCAGTAAAATTATCCCATCTTCCTGCCTTCGAGAACTCTCTAATAAATGCCGCAATCTTAATAATAAAATTACCGTTGGTTGCTGTACCGCATTCGTCACCGTAAACCCACACCGAGATGCTACTGTTTCCCCCAAATTTTCCAGAGAACCTTCTAATAAATGCTGTGCTAACCCTTCCACAATCCCATGATTTCTACCGATATATTCCACCCCCGCCGCTGCGGGAGATTCAAAGGTAATTATCCGGGGTTTATCCCCAATTAACGGTACTAAACATCGGGGCACAGTAGGCAAATACCAGCCATTTTTTCTCTTCACTAAAGCAGCATTCAACCGTTCACAAGCTGACTTGACAAAACGCGCCACATCTGCTTCACTACCTAATATTAAATCTGACTCAATTAACTCCCGTTCCACCTCCGCCGGCTTAATACTTCTTTGAGCAAAACGAGTCCGATTTAGCCTTTCCTTTTCCACAGCTTTATCCCACTGTTGATGCACTTCTGTAATCGGCGAATTTTCATCTTTCAGGATATCAAAAATACTTAACTGATAATAGGCACTCGGTGAATGTTCAAATAGCGATTTAAACACCGCTTCCTGTACTGCTGCACTATCAACGGGCACGGGAACTGTCACCCCTAAACTTTTGTGAATCGCCACAGCTTTGCGAATTAACACCTCTAAAACTGCCCCATCAACGGGGTTATCTTTGCCATAAAGCAAAATACATTTAACTGTCGGTGCAGTTTGTCCATAACGGTCAATTCTTCCCTCTCGCTGTTCTAATCGATTGGGGTTCCAAGGTAGATCGTAGTGAATCGCTGCGGTAAAATGTTCCTGTAAGTTCAAACCCTCACTTAAACAGTCCGTCGCTACTAACACCCGCTGCGGATAGGCCATTAATTCAGCTAACCGCACTTCCCGCTTATCTTCTGCATCTTCGCCAGTGATCGCAATTACCCGAATTTCGCTATTTTTCTTACTTTCTAATTCTGACTTTAAAGCCTCAGCTACATAATTAGCTGTCGCAATATACCGACACCAAACAATCGGATTTAACCCTGCTTTTAGGAGCTCTTTTACTAGAGAAATTGCCTGTTGTAATTTAACATCTTTTGCCCCTTTAATCACCTCTGCCTGCTTCACAAAATCTCGCAATTTCCGCTTTTGAGCATCCTTAAACGTAGTTTGTCCCTGTTTCAAAACTGCGATAGGAGAAGCGTCTGCAACTTGTTCTCGTTCTGTGGGGTCACTCACATAACTAGCGGCTAATTCATCATCCCACATTTCGTCTAATTCCTGACTGTCAACTCCCGTCTCGCGGTTCCCTACTTGCCGAGACAGGGTAGAAATTGCGGCCGCTGGAGATGACATTACACAGCGGATAATTGCTAAAGCAGACCAATAGCGGCCTCGTTTTTGGGCGTAACTCAAACTATCATCAACTCCCTGCACTAATCCCCTAGCAAAATCAAAAACATCATCGAATAACCGACGATAATCAGCCGATAATTGATAGGCAGATTCTAAAGATTCTCTCTGGGGAAATGGTGTTTCATTCCCTAACCAGTGACGAATATCTACCCGCCGCCGTTGGACAAAATGGTTGGCTAATTCAATGCGTTCTTTTTCTGGTATAACTTCTAGGTTGAACTGCTCAAATTTAGGATTAAGCAAACCTAATAAAGAAAGAAATGCCGCTTCAATACCGCTGTGGGGAGTAGCTGTAAGTAACAGCAAATGGCGGGTTTCTTTAGCAGCAATTGCCTTAATTAATTCGTAACGCTGCTGTCCAGTAGCTTTTTGTGGGGAATTGGTGCAGGTGTGGGCTTCATCAACTATTACAAAATCGGGGCAATGGGTGAGAAATACGGCGCGGCGACGTTCTGATTTAACGTAGTCTAAACTAACAATAATATGCTGGTAATAACTAAAAATATGACTGTCGCCAATGGGCAATGCCCGCTCTAATTTAGAGGCAGTACCCGAACGAATTACGGCAGCATCAATATGGAATTTTTGCTTGAGTTCTCGTTGCCATTGGTCGCATAATTGAGGTGGACATAAAACAGCTAATCTCTTGACTTCCCCCCGATCTAAAAGTTCACGGGCAATCAATCCTGCTTCAATGGTTTTGCCAATTCCCACATCATCCGCCACTAGCAGCCGCACCACAGGCAACCGCAGGGCCATCAGTAGGGGCACCAACTGATAAGGGCGGGGGCGCACGGACAGCCGCCCCAGACAGCGAAACGGCCCCGCCCCACTCCGCAGGCTCAACCGGGCGGCATCGAGGAGGAGTTGGGCGGCGGCGTGGTCTTGAATGGCGCTGGCCTGGGGTGCGGGAAATTGGGCGGGTTCAATGGTTTCTAGGTTGAGGCGGGTGTAAATGCCGCAAATTTGGTTTTCATTACCGCTTAAGGGCCGCAGGCGGATCACGTCGGGGGTGTCGGATGGGAGGACAACCCACTGGCGATCGCGACAGGAAACTATGAAACCGGGGGTGATAGCTGTCATTTTTACTCCCTGGAAGCCACTAATAGTTTAGGTGTTTTAGTGTCGCTTGAGTGGAAAGTTTTGGATTGTCCGGTTGGGAAGAGATGGTGCTATAGCAATCCTAATTGATTGTCTAGATAGAAAAAACTTTAAATCCTTGCTGTAGATGGAGTCTAGCAAGACAAGGGGTCGCGTTCTCGTGCCGACTCAGATCGGATTGCTATAGAGGGGTTCTGTTGTTTGCAAGCTGCGATCGCTCGTCGTAAACTAGAGAGGAAGGTCGAGTGCTGGCATTACGTTGGCCTTCGATTTTTGATTCAATCTTTTCGCGCCCTAAACCGAAACCTGGCGTTGCTGAATCAAGGTATGAATGCCCCGGTCATGGGAATATCGTAAAATTTCAAGTAATGTATTAATAACTTAATAGAATGCTTGAGAATTTCCTCACATTTAGAATAACAAAGAGTTTGGCGATGTAGCCTAGCTAAATAATGTCTTAGTTTTGTATTTTTTCCTTCTACTCGTGTCATATAAGTCTTGCTAACAATCTGATTTGCCTCAGGAATAAACATGGGATATACAGACCATCCATCAGTTACATAAAAATAGCATTTTTATGTACTCACTTAATCCCATAATGGTTCAAATGTCTTAGTGCTATGATCCCCTAATACCCATCCTAAAAATCCTGGTTTTAAGTGGTCAACCGCTTTCCACAGCCAGATGCCGATTTTCTTAACGCGGTAGCTGAGTTCAGGAAACATTTGAACAAAAGGCAGTTGGTAGTAAAGGTATTGAGAGTTTGGCGATCGCTGTTAGGCACAACCTTCTATGTACTCAACTTGAGGAAGTTGACCAGACCTGAAACTTGTTACCCGATTTTTGCTAGTTTCAAAAATAATGCGATAGTTTTTGTCGGCAGCATCTTTAGGAATAAAAGTTAGATATTTACCATTTTGAGGAGGGCTGCCAACATAATGATGTGGAGTAGCTTTAATCTGACTTGGATATAGCGAGAAAATCCTGTCTTCAGTATCTCCAATCTTAGCGCCTTTGATTGTAGTAACTTGCCCGTCCCTGATATCGACTCTAGCAATCCGACCTTGGCTCACCATAAAGCTAACTCCTTTCAAGTTTCCTTGTGGGTTAAAATAGGAACATAGATAATTGTCATAACGATCGCTACTACTGTTTACTAACCTCACTCCAGCAGACCGCGATGCTTCATCAACCGTCATACCCACTCGTATCGGCCCGATTCCATTAATCGCTAGTTTCGATCGTTCTGTTAGTTGCACTTGACCGCTAGCTGATGTTGCCCACACTGAAACAATGACAACGGCGCTGATAAAGAAGGTCAAGAATTTTATGAAATTGTTTAACTTTGGCATAAAGATAACTGATTATTCAATTAGTTCAGCAAGCTTAATCTATCGTTGTTTTGGCATAGATTCTGTACAACCAGCTTCTTTAAACTGTTGTAGGAAGCGATTCCTGTCAACTTGGGGAAAGAGCGATCGCCACACCGACACCCGAATAAATGCAGGTGAGGCAGCCCAGGCTTTACTGGCTGTCTGTCGTGATGGGGGAAATGAGGCGCTGGCTTTTCCTTTGAATGCGGAGTGTTGTGCTTTTCCCTGACGCTGGGGGCTGTTTAAACCAAAGATAGCCAGCGTTCGTCTTGTCGGTATCGAGCATAACCGCCGTTGCTAAAAGTAACAAACACGGGATTTTTAGTGGTGCAGTCTAAAAAAGTGTACGCCCAAGTAGACCCAGACCACATAACCTCGTCTACTTCATAAATCTGTTGCGACCCTTGGGAGTTGTAAACGCCAACTCTTTGACCTTTCTGGAATTTAGCAATTTGTTTCATCGAACTAACTTATTGTCACTTGAACCCGCGAACGCTGCATCTAATCGCAATTGCCGGGGAACGCTAAAAAACTCTCGGCTCAATGCCCGAGCAACTCGTGCGATGGCGCAGCCGCCGACCGCCGACCTCCGGCATCGCTTTCAATTTATTGTGAATCGTTCAAAAACCAAGAATATGCAACAGTCTCGAAAAATTGCGCCTTTCAGACCCGTTGCATATTTATAAATCGATCATACTCTCGATCGCTGCTGAAAGTCAATACCTCGGTGGCAAAAAGGCAAATCACATAATTCTCCCAACAAGGTTTTTAAGCAAGTTTGCTTAGTCCAGCTATCGCAACCTTTGCCAAATCGTCGGTCAGCCTGAGAAATCCATCCTTCAGTCCCCATTCACGGATCTTAGTTGGCAGTAAGAATCCGTGAGCCGAGGCATTTCTCAGAGCTTTCGCCAGTTTGTATGCCTCGAACCAAGAATCCACAGATTTTGATTGAACCAGCCACCGATCGATAGCTTTCTGATCTCCTGAAGTTAATCCCAGAAATGAAGCTAATGCCCCCTCTTCCTTATTCAGCCATTTTGTAAGCTTTGGTTTATCTTTAGGCGGCTCTATTGGTTCGTAGTCGGGTAGGAGGCATTTTTCAATAAATGTTTCATACATCCCCTTCTCAACTTGCCTGATCCACTTGTCCATCATTAAAGCTTTAGATGCAATCTCAAAACCGCTGTAGGCGATTACCAGCCTCCACTGATGCCCCCGCAGCTTATCATTGACGCTGCGGGTTTCGCTTTGACCGATGGCAGGATTTTGCCATTCTATTGCTGCTTGAACTAGAGCCTGTCCTCGGGATAAAGCTTTAATAAATCGGTCGATATGTTCTGGACTGTTATCGTGTTTGGAATTAAAATAGAAAAGTTTTTTCTGAATGCAATCGCGTTTAGATGCCTCTGTCAACCAAGACTTATCTGGTTCTAAAATATTCCTGACATCCTTCCATGCCCTATTTAAATCTTCCGAAACGTTCATATCAGATTTGCGTAAATTAAGAGCTATTGTCTTGGCTTGTTCGCTACTCAGAAACTAGAATCTTCAGAAGATTCAGCCTGTTCTGAAGAGTTACTATCTGTTGAAGAATCGTTATCTTCCTGCACATTATTTTCGATCAATCGATCATTATTATTATAATCGACTAATTTATTTAATGAAGATATAAGAAGATGATTCATATTAGGTATTGCTACTTGTTTCAGCATTTGCGCCAATCGATTATTCTCATTATTAACTACTTGATTTAGCGACTTTATCAACCGCTGATGTTCTGTCAATCCCGTCATATCAATAACTGATAATTGTTTAGCAATCATGCTGGCTGGACTAGCTATATTGGTTATTGATAATTGTTTAGCAGCCATGCTGACTGCACTGGCTGCACTGGCTGCACTGGCTATACTGGCTATACTAACGGCATTGTTCACTGCATAATTACTTGCAGCCACTAAACGTTGTATATTACTCAAATCATAGTGATCGCTATCTGATGATTGTCGGGAAAAATCAGCATCTAATTCTGGTTCAGACAAACTATTTGAAACAGAAACTTCTTTAACTTGTTGTATAGATTTTTCGGCTATTTCAAGTTGTAGATAATCTGTAGCATATCGTAAAAAGTTATCGGGTGTATACATATGAAATAGAGAAGCACCAGCTTCTAAAATTTCTTCAACTAACTCTGGGCGCGGCCCAATTGTTTTTCCATGCTCCCTTCTCCACCAATCCGGTTTGTTGTCTCCGGTAATAAAAATGATATGAGTTAATGACTTAGACTTAACTTCTTTTAATATCTGTTTCCAAAGAATTAAGTCGCCATATGCCTTTTTAAAAACCAAGTTTTGATGAATATAGTTGTTATCTTTGTCTTGATTTTTTTTATCATCTCCAAAACCTGGGGGACGAAAAATTTTATATCTTTGTTCACCTTCTAAATATATTTCATCTAGCTCTTTTTGATTGGCAGGTGATTCACCAATCTTTTCTCGGAATAAATCTGTAATTCTATCTCTTATATAATCTGTCCCATTTATTTTAATTAGCTCTTCTTTGCAAGATACTAATTTATCTCCAAAAGTATCAAAGACTTTCTTTACATCCTCAATCATTTGTTGGACAGCTTCGGAAGGAAAACATTGGGACTTAAAATTATCTAAAAGTTGTTAGATAAAATCATCTATGATTTTATCTAACAACTTCTTAGCACTATCAAATTTCGACTCTGCTTGTATTATTCTGTCAATTCTATTTCTGTGATATTCAAGTGCAACTTGATGAGGAATCCACAAACGCTCTTGTATAGCTTCTAAAACTTGCAAATACTCTTCGCGCGTTTGATTATGGTATTCATAAAAATTCAAAAGAACATTAGTATCAAAAATAAAAATGCACTGTTGCCACAGTTCAGAAAATTCTTCTTTTGATGGGGAATAATATCCGGGAAATAAGTCTTTCATTTTTATCAATTACTTGGTAAATATCTTGCGTGTTCCACTGACATTGAGGCGCATGGTAATGACTTGCTCGCTAACCTGATAAACCTTACTTGCTTCGACCACGCTCATCTTAGTTTTAGCTATGTGAAAGGCTGATTCCTTTGAAATAAGCAGCGCTGGCCCTAACCAATTCGCTTCATCCTCCTGTTCCACATCGAAGTAGCGGCAGCCGTGCTCATCGAGTACAGGACGCGGAATATGACCGAGGATGCCGTGACCGAGTTCGTGAGCGATATTTGAAGCCTGTCGGAGGGGAGGGTGCGAATCATTGTGGATGATACGCCGTCGGTAGGCATCACAGAGGGTCATGGCCGAAAAACTTTTCTGATCCTGTTCCATAAAATAGGCAACCGCTTCTGGTATTTCAGTGTAAGCGGATAAGGGGTCTACGGGGATTTCTAAGTGTCGGGCCAATCTCCAGGGACAAAGGGGGTCATAAGGCCTGAGACTCAGTTCCCTCCTAAATTCCCGAGCATAAGCATCCGCTTCAGTTTTGAACCCGCGACGTAACTGCTTTTTCATCAATCTATTCGATCCTTGCGTAGACGCTCGTAACCTGCTTTGAGAATGGCTTCGAGAGCTGCTGCTCCTTCAGGTGTGAGATTGCGATCGGCCCGCAAGTACGCAGTAATTTGGGTAAGCGGGTCTGATTGGGTCCGAGTATCCCGAACTCCTTTGACAAAGGACTCAGCCTGCAATCCCGACCATTTTAGCAGTGCTGCCAAACTATCCACATCAGGCCTCCTTCCTTGAGCCATGCGGGTCAAAGTGGACGCGCTTACCTCAGACTGTGCCGCTACCTGCTTCCACGTTAGGCACTGCGACTGTCGCTGGCTGTCTAACGCTGCATAAAAGGACTCTACATCAAACTCTGCCTTAGCCACCATCCCTCTCCCATTGCTACCTTGCAATTTTAAGTCACTTGTGTAATCTTGGTAATTGCGAGCTAGCAATTGTTAGTCATTCTCGCAATTAGTGAAGGAGTGTTACTGTGATTGCATCAAAAAGTTATCGGATTCAGATTGATGAAACTTCTTATGAAGTGGACGATCCAGTGATCGCGGGCTTTCAGCTTCTTGACACGGCAGGGAAGAGGCCATCTGATGAATACCTCATCTTTCAGCGGTTGCAGAACGGGCAACTTGAGGAAATCAGGCCTGATGAAACGGTCGATCTGCGGAAACCGGGTATAGAGGCGTTTATCACCTGGCAAAGCGATCGCTCTTTCCGTTTTGTAATTGACGGCCGGAAATTTGAATGGGGCATACCGCTAATTACCGGACTGAAGCTCAAACAGCTTGCTGGAGTTGACGCGCAGTCTTATGGAGTTTGGCTGGAGGTACGGGGCAAAGAAGACCGCCCGGTTGGAAATGAGGAGTCGGTGGATCTCCAAGCTCCCGGAGTCGAGCACTTCTTCACCGGTAAGAAGACTACGACGGAGGGTTAATCCATGAGCTTCTTACCGTCGCGAGAGCGGGAATATCTTGAAGGCAAATGTATTGTCTTTCAGGAAGTTATAGACGGCAGCCAAAAGGGAGTCATTCTTCCTAGCTTTAGGTTGCCGTCCAACAAGTACGATGTCCACCAGGCTGATGTATTGATTGTGCTTCCACCAGGCTACCCAGATGTCCCGCCAGATATGTTTTACTTGCAACCCTGGGTGAAGCTTGAAGCGAACAATCGTTACCCCACAGCAGCAGACCAGGCTTTTAAGTTCAATGGATTGTCCTGGCAGCGCTGGTCGCGCCACAACAACGAATGGCGTTCCGGTACTGACGGTATTTGGACGATGCTCAAGCGCGTGGAACACGCCCTGGAGGTGGCCGCATGATCTTTACTGCCAGTATGGTGTTGCAGGAGGAGCACATTAAATACCTCCAAGAAAGCCTGATCCGCGCTGATGGACGAGAACGGGCAGCTTACGTGATCTGCGGTGAGGTAGTTGTTGAATCTGACCCTTGGGATTGTCAGCAGCGCCGGAAATATCTTTCCTATGAAATCCTCCCGGTTCCTGAAGATGAAATAGTTTCAAGTTCCGATCGGCATATTACGTGGAAGACTGATTCCTTTGTTCGAGCATTGAAGCTTGCTCAAACGAGGGGGATGACGGTGGCTCTCGTTCACAGCCACCCAGGAGGTATGGCTGTGTTTTCCGAACAGGATGATAGAAACGAACCCGACCTTGTAGAGCTTGCCCAGCACAGAAACGGTATCCAGACAAAACTTCTGAGCGTAATTCTCACAAACTCAGGAGAGCTTGTCGGTCGCCTGTGGACGAGCCAGCAGGAATCAATTCCCCTGCAACTGATTTGTGTTGTAGGAAAAGCAATCCAGCTCCACTATACGGGACGGGGGCAGGGTATACCTTCGTCAGTCTTTCACCGACAATCGCTCGCATTTGGGGAAGCACTTACTCAGGATTTATCGACGCTCAGGGTTGGAGTTGTAGGCTGTGGCGGTACGGGCAGCGCAGTCGCCATGCTGCTTCCCAAAATGGGAGTACGGCTGATTGCGCTCTTCGATCGAGATGTAGTTGAAGAGAGTAACTTGAACCGACTTCACGGCGCGACTCGGGAAGACGCTGAAGCAAAGCACCCGAAGGTTCTTGCTGTAGCACGATCGCTCTCGGAGTTAGGGCTTGGAGTGCAAGTCAAGTCCTATCAATCGTGGATAGGCGATCTGGATTGCCGAAATGCCCTGAAGTCTTGCGATATAGTCTTTGGTTGTACGGATGACCATGCCGGACGGTTGCTGCTTAACCGCTTTGCCTACTATTACCTGGCTCCTGTTTTTGATGTAGGACTTGCCATCGAGGTATCTCCAACTGAACCGCCAGAAATCAAAGCGCTAGATGGTCGAGTAACGGCACTGGTACCCAGCCTCAACAACACCTGCTTGTTGTGCCGAGAAGTTATCAATCCTGTGGCGGCGCGGGACGAGGCTTTGAAGCGGAATCATCCCGTCGAATACGAGCGACGCAAAGCAGAGGCTTACGTTTTAGGCGAAGGAAACCCAAGTCCCGCAGTGGTACTTTTCACCACGGATGTTGCAATTATGGCGATTGAAGAGTTGGTACACCGCCTCCAAGGATTTCGAGGTGAGAACGGTGCGATTGCCCAAAGAGTAAGAAAATTTCACCTGATGACCGATAGAAAGCAAGCTGCTGATTCCAAGTCGCATTGCCCAATCTGCGGTACTGCTGATTGTTGGGGCAAAGGCGATATTGTTCCATTTCTCGATCTGGTGGAGTAAGCTATGTTTCTTCGCAATCTAATTCGATGGATTCTAATCAAGCTGAAAGTAATTGGCAGACCAGACTTCTCAGCACAGATAGTTAAAGTTCATCCAACACCTGAAGAAATTATACCGAAACAGGTATTTGTTGTTGGTGATGCCCGGTATCGTAAATGGGCTTGTTTTCGATGTCCCGGTGAATGCGGGGAGGCGATTTTGTTGTCGTTAAACCAGATGCAGCATCCTTCGTGGAAGGTTACTATAGACTGGTTGGGACGGCCGACGATTCATCCCTCTGTTAGACAGCTCAATGAGTGTAAGTGCCATTTCTGGGTTCGTCACGGCTCCGTTGAATGGTGTTCCGATACAGCTATAACTGTACCGAAATCATAATCGTTCGTAACCGCAATCAGGATTGTTTTGAAACAGTATTGCTGTACCGAGCGAAATTCCACCAAGTATACCGCCTCAGTATTAGAGTACGGAAACTGAATTGATTGTAGCTATCGCCTTCCTAGTTCGTTCTATTGCCTTATTAATTCAGGTACTAACCCCACCACTATTAATGTTACGACAAAAGCCAGGTAGTTTTAAGAAGTAGTATCCGCCAGTCAGCCAAAAAGCTGCACGCTCAGTTCAGAGAGTACAGCTTTTTTTGAACACGAACACAGGAGATGGAAATAACTCGCACACAGCAGGGCGATCGCCGAGCCACCAGCCAAATCAAAAATGCGGGACTCTGTACTTTTTTTCTTGAGAATGATGTTTTTGGTATATCCTAGATGTGGCGGAGCGTTTAGCTACTTTTGGTTTTGCAGGATTCGGGTGGAACCAGTGAAGAAGCATAGACGTAGAGATTAAATATCCATCAATAAAATTATAATACTTCTATGACTACTGACTCGACTCAAGTTACACCAGAAGAAATTGCTTTGTATCGGGAACAGTTTTCAGATTATCCAGAATCTCTTGATGCTCTCGATTTAATTGAGGAGTGTGATGGAGATTTAAAACAAGCAGCTAGTTCTTTGGCATTAGAATCTGGAATAGTAATATCTAAAAAAGTGCCGGATATTTTAGATGAATTAGCTCGAAAATCTCGCAATATTGTTTGTGATGAGCTATTTATCAATGAATTAATGGCTGGAGTGTTAACAGCAGGAGTAGCAAGTTTAACCGTCAGCGGTCAGATTCCAGCGGCTCTGGCAACACCAGTGGTGATTTATTTAGCAAAAAAAGGGGTAAAGAAATGGTGTGAATCTAATAATGGAGAACCTAAAACCCCGTAGCGGTGAATGCTGCCCAATAATACGGATCTGAAAAAGGATAAATTCCAGACTCCTTGATTCGCTTGAGCGCGCCTGTCTTAAACGCCCTAGCCAATCTAGGTTTACCTGGGAAGAGTGACTCGATTGGTGACTGGATGTTGTCTAGCAATTTTTCTCCTTCTTCACTGGTGAGATTCCGCAGCCAGCTTTGGGCATCTTGGAGAGCGATTGCTACATCTCCTTCTCTTAGTTTTGAATAACTTTGGAGGTTTTCATAGAATTTGATGAATAAAAATGCGGTAGAGACTTGATCCACTGCCCACAGGCTGCTGACGACGCTGGGGCTACCCGCGAATAGGAAGCCGCTGACTAGGCCGATGTATTCGTCACTGGTATTGCGAAAGTCAATTAATCCTGTTTCACAAGCAGAGAGAACAACTAAACGACATTGACCTAATTGAAATTTAAGACTGAACATAGCATCCAAAGTAAGGCACTTATCAAGATCAAGCAGTTTTCCGGCAGTCAACAGTAAATGACGTTCGGAATCGAATTCAATAGAGGAGGAATCAAGTTCAGCATCTGCAAGGATAAGAGCAGATTTGTTAGCTTGACCTTGATTGGAATTGAAGTAGCCATGACAGCTAAAATGAACACAGTGAAAGGTATTGAGGGGAGTGTCATCTAGAGCCGCTTTGGTAGCGGCATCTTTTTCAAGAATGCTGGTTGAATCAAAATAACTTTGGATAGCGGCGACTTCAAAATCGGCATAAGTAAGGTCTTTGGTGGGGTTCTGGACAGCAAAGAGATGCGTAAAGTTGGGGCGTTTACGGGTTTTGGCGAGCTGTAAGAGTTGGCAGCTTGGTGTATAGCGCACGCCTTTTGGAAAGCGATTCATTAAAATTTGAGGTTTTGATGTCCCAGCCTCACTGTTAATGGGCAACGCATGAAGTGGAACCAAATGTAAATAGCGATGGGGAATTAAAATTAACTTGTCGCATTCTGTTGGAATTTGCTTAATAATTTCATCAACGTGCAAAATTTTTGCTAACAAATTCAAACGGGTAGTTAAGCGACGCTGCCAGTGGGAGTTTTTATTAATATAGGCTTTCAGATAGCTGTTTGCCCAATTTGCTAATTTTTTATGGTCTATCAAATCGGGTGGTAAAACAAGAGGTTTTTGGGTTTCCTTTGTAATAATAAAGATTAGCAGCTTATCACTTGCAATGTAAAATTCAATAATCGCAGTGCGATTGCTCAGAGCTAACCGAAATGGGTCAAACAGAAAACTAGAACCGATGGGCAGGTATCGATCTTGCAAGTCTTTACGCTGCTGTCGTAGCTGTTGAAGATATTGCGCGACAGTCGCTGAGTTATCGGTTGTGGCGGTCTGTATGAGGTACTGACCGTTTGCGATTTCGTCTCGGAGTTGTTCTAATTGACTGACAATTTCTGGGGGAAAGATGCTATGGAAGTCACGGGTAACAATAAGTTCCACCAGGTTACGGACTTTGCTGCGCTCGACGTATTCAATGGCTGGGGCAATTTCCTGAAGTTCTAGACAAACTTTCACTATGTTTTGATAAAGCTGATTCCATTGTTCAGCTAATTTTTGTTTATCTTCTTCTCTACCAGAACCAGAGACTATCTCGCCGCGCTGGGATTCTATAATCTCAATGGCGGAGGCAAAGGCAGTTTTGGCATTGCGGAACTGTCGGGCATTTTGGTAGGCAAGACCAAGGTTGAATTGAGTGACTATATAACTCTGGGGAAAAGCTTCGCGGGTAAATACCCCCTTTAAAGCATCTGAAAAACAGCGGACTGCTGCTTTTGAATTCTCTGTCCTATCCCCCTGGATTCGTTCAAGGTAAGCATTGCCCAAATTATTTTGCGTTCCGGCCCATTTTTCAGGAAAAGCTTCACGGGTACGTACCTCCAGTGCATCCAAGTAACAGCGGATTGCTGCTTCTAAATTCTCTGACCTATCCCCCTGGATTCGATTACGGTAGGCAATCCCCAGATTATCTTGGGTCACAGCCCAATCAAAAGGGGCAGTTTTACGGGTGCGAATCTCTAACGCCGCCAAGTAAAAGCAGATTGCTGCTTCTAAATTCTCTGTCTGTTCTCCTTCAATGCGTTCACTATAAGCAGTGCCCAGATTGTGTTGAACCATAGCCCATTTTTCAGGGCAAGCTTCGCGAGTGCGTACTTCTAATGCTTCCGACAAATAATGAATTGCTTCTTCTAAATTCTTTGCCCTGTCTCCCCGGATTCGGTAAAGGTAAGCGTTGCCCAAATTATTTTGAGTATCTGCCCGATCTAAAAGAAAAGCTTCGTGAGTGCGTACTTCTAATGCCTCTGACAAATAACGGATTGCTTCTTCTAAATTCTTAGCTCTCTCTCCCCGGATTCGGTAGAAGTAGGCAAGACCTAGATTATTTTGAGTATTTGCCCGCTCCGAAGGAAAAGCTTCGCGAGTGTGTACCTCTAATGCTTCTGACAAACAACGGATTGCTTCTTCTAAATTCTCAGCCTTCTCCCCTCTAATGCGATCGACGTAGGCACCGCCCAAGTCGTTTTTGGTGCTTCCCCAGTCTTTGGAGGAGGCTCGGCGGTTATATACCTTTAATGCTTTTAAGAAACAATGGATAGCCGTTTCCAAATTCTCTTCTCTCTTCTCCCGAATGCGTTTACAGTAGACAAGACCCAGATTCTTTTGAGTTTTTGCCCAATGAAAGGGAAAAGTTTCGTAAGTGAATACCTCTAAGTTAGCTGAGTAATAGCGAATTGCCATTTCCAAATTCTCTGCCCTGTCTCCTTGGATGCGATAATAGTAGGCATTACCTAAATGACCTTGGGTTACAGCCCATTCTTCGGGGAAAACTTGATAAGTAAAAACTGTGGTAACGATCTCAAAGCCTGTAATGGCAATTTCCAAATTACTAGCTCGGTTGCCATGCGGAAAATCCCGAATCATGATGCTGAAATTACCAATAACTACCGCCATATCTTCTGCTTCATCTGGCTCAACTTGGGAGAATCTAGCCTTTGTTTCATCGCGTAATACCTGAGCGAAGTTATCATCAAGTTTGTTCAAGTTCGATTGCAGCAACGGGTATACCTCGCGCGGGTCACTATCGCTATTGAAGGTTGCATTCAATACATCATTCAAGAAATTGCCATATTCTTGGTTGGTTGCCATCAGTTACTCTTTGCCTTACTTAGATTTTTTTGTAACATTTATTAATAGTCTAAGTTTCTCAATTAGAAAAACCTAGGGACAACGACTGATCGCCCCTTATGCCTCAATCAACTTCCTTCAACCCGTCCTCCAGCAGCACCCGTCCTCCAGCAGCACCCGTAATCTGGTCCACTTTCTTGCGCCCCGTCCTGGCAGCCAGCACTGACAGCTTGCGGTGCAGAGACTCGGACATATCGACGAACGCGATTATTTTTGTCAAGCAGAGTCGTGACTGTTTAATTATGGATTGCCGATCGCAAATTGCTGCACTGGTTTGAGGGATTTCTTAATGCGGCGGTTGAGGGCGAGCAACGGAAAAGGTGGAAGGTTTTTTAAAGGACGATCGCTCCCAGATGCCACTTTCCAGCAGTCAGGATTCTTTGGTTGCAATTCTGTTGGGGTATTTCGACGATCGCTTCCAGATACCACTCTCCAGCAGTCAGAGATAGGTGAAAAATACAGAGGTTTGCAAGTTTGGGAGCGTCACGAACGTAAATTCACAGTAACACGAAACACATTAATCAAGCTTCTAAAATTTATTGTCTAAGTGAGACTTTCCCTCGGTTTAAGCGTAAAATCAATATTTAGGTACTGATTTATCCGGTTAAAATTGCATACTTCTGCCGTATGAAATCGAACATTCAAATCTGCGGGCGCACTCTCGGCTAGATTCGTACTCTTTTTCATTTTTAATCATGGTTCCCACCTTAATAAATCTATGGCTATAATCCCTTTGGGATTTAACTCTCTGTCACGCAGAAAGAATTCTAAAGAAGCTAAATGGGCATCGACTTGATTCCGCAGTGCGGATCCGACTCGAAACAAGGCAAGGAATACAGCCGCATCGTTGAAGAAACGGCTACTTTGTACGGTCGGATGCTCGATTCTTGGAGCACTGCATATTATCCAAGCAGTGAAGCCGAACTTACTCCAGCTTGCACTGCATCTTTGTTGGCTGTTGGTTAGTGTTTAGCGCAATTTGAAAACGTTGCTAATACTGAGTGTGCTGCCGATGTAAAGCTATAACAACTTAATTTTACCGACAGCACCTCATCTTTATTTTTGTAATAATTCTCATAAGAATTTTACAAGAATTTAGTCAACCCAAAATCAAAGAATCTGCTAAATACTGAGATTTACGAATCTGCTGAGCCATCAACAAAATCGCTTGATTCTGATCCTTTTCATCCTGAATTTCTGTAAGCACCTCTTCAAGTCTTAATAAGGGAGGCTTCTTTTTAGAACTACCGTTATCGCTCCAACTATCACTATTACTCAACAACAAACAGAAATACTGACGGCTCCCTGGAGCTAGTTTATCCATCCCCTCCAACAACTGACAAAATATATCCTCGCTGACCCATGTTTTGCCGTTACGGATCTCGCTCAGATGATTCCGGGATATCCCCACCGCCGCTGCTAGGTCTGTCCCTCTGATGTTGTACTCATCCTGAGCTTGTTTAAAACAGTTCGCTATTTGTCCCATAAATAAAGTTTTATTACAGAAATAACGCTAGTAGTTGTAATAAAGCTATCATACACCCAACAGATAAATGTAGTAAATAGGCCCACCCGACAATCTAACACGACGCTGGGGGACTTTTCCGGCGGCGATCGGCAAGTTTTCAGCATCGCCTAAAAACAAACCCTCCTTTGAACCAGGAGGGTAAAAAGATCTAATCAATATCAACATCAT
>Ga0136639_10000030_pt1 | contig 41726 bp, 32 predicted proteins | sample AntDrymUQ8592106_2_FD_113739 | JGI IMG/M metagenome (GOLD analysis project Ga0136639, IMG submission 113739) | Polar desert sand microbial communities from Dry Valleys, Antarctica - metaG UQ859 (21.06) | ecosystem: Environmental > Terrestrial > Soil > Desert | place: Antarctica: Dry Valley...
CGAAGTTCCCGTACATGTACGTTCGGGCGCCGCGGTGCTGGTTTGGATCATCGCCGAAGATGGCACCCGGCACGAGGCGGCGCAGCAGGAGGATTGGACAGACCCCCGCGAGGTCGACGGATTATCGATTGGCCAGGCGACGTTCCTGATCCCGTCCGACCTGCCTCTGGGCTGGCACACCCTGCACGCCGTGAGCGAAGACCAGGCGGCGCACTGTGCCCTCGTCGTCACGCCACCCCGGCTCGAGACCACCCGCGGCCTTGCCGGGCGCCGCGACTGGGGTCTGATGGCCCAGCTCTACTCGGTGCGCTCCTCCCGCAGCTGGGGGATCGGCGATTTCGCCGACCTGGCCGATCTGGCCGCCATCTCCGGCGGCCAGTACGGAGCCGGCTTCGTACTGGTCAATCCGCTGCACGCGGCCGAGCCGGCCCCGCCGGTCGAGCCGTCCCCCTACCTTCCGTCGAGCCGGCGCTTTTTCCACCCGCTGTACATCCGGGTGGAGGATGTGCCCGAATATGCCTACCTTGCCCCGGCGGCACGGGCGGTCGTCGAGTCCCTCGCGGTCCGGCAGCATCCGGCAAACCTGGAGCCGAACCACCTCGACCGCGACTCCGCCTATGCCGCCAAACTGACCGCGCTGGAAGCCGTGTACCAGGTGCGGCGGAGCCCCGCCCGTGCCCACCGGTTCGAGGAATTCTGCGCCGAGCAGGGTCAGGGGCTGGCCGACTTCGCGCTCTGGTGCGCACTGTCCGAGCTGTTCCCAACGGATGCCCCGGAGTGGTCGATCGAACCCCGCGGCCCCCGTGGTCCCTTCGCCGCCGAGCACCGGGAGCAGCTGGCGGAACGAATCGAGTTCCACAGCTGGCTGCAGTGGCTCTGCGACCAGCAGCTGGAGACCGCGCAACGCGCGGCGACGGATGCCGGGATGGCCATCGGCATCGTGCACGACCTTGCGGTCGGGGTGCAGCTCACCGGTTCCGACGCCTGGACCCTGCGTGACGTTCTCGCCCCGGGCATGACCGTGGGCGCGCCGCCGGACATGTTCAACCAGCAGGGCCAGAACTGGTCGCAGCCGCCATGGCATCCCGGCCGGCTGGCCGAGTCGGGCTACGCCGCCTATCGGGACATGCTCCGCAGCATCCTGCACCACGCCGGCGGCATCCGGGTGGACCACATCCTGGGTCTGTTCCGCCTGTGGTGGATCCCGGTCGGGGCCGGGCCGGGGGAGGGCACCTACGTGCACTACGACCACGAGGCGCTGATCGGCATTCTGGCCCTCGAGGCCCAGCGGGCCGGTGCGGTTGTGATCGGTGAAGACCTTGGTGTCTTCGAGCCCTGGGTGCGCGACTACCTTGCCGAACGCGGAATCTTCGGCACCTCGATCCTGTGGTTTGAGCATGACAACGGTGTGCCGCTGGCTCCCGACCGGTACCGCCAGGCCTGCCTGACCAGTGTGAACACCCACGATCTGCCGCCGACGGCGGGCTACCTCGCCGGCGACCATGTGGCCCTGCGCGAGTCGCTCGGCCTGCTCGGGCGCCCGGTGGAGGAGGAACGCGCCGCCGACCTCGCCGAGCAGTCCGCCATGCTCGCCGCGCTGCGCGAACGCGGCCTGCTGCCGCCGCTCGGCACCGAACCCGCGCCGACCGTGCAGGAGACGGTCGAGGCGCTCTACGCCTACACCGCGCTGACGCCGTCCTCGCTCCTCGGCGTGGCTCTGGTGGATGTGGTCGGCGAGCGACGCACGCAGAACCAGCCTGGAACCTCGAACGAGTACCCCAACTGGCGCATTCCGCTGGCCGGACCCGACGGGAAGTCCGTCCTGATCGACGACCTGCCCGGCAACCCCCGCTTCGCGGCCCTGGTCGAGGCGATCCGCGCCACGCCCTGAGGAACGCCGGCGGCGGAGGTTGGCGCCGCGGCTGACGGGTGTCGTATTCCGTTCCGGGCATCTAAAACGAGGAAGATGGAGTAGGTGATCAACTCCCAGAGCACCACCACCTTTCGAGGCGCGCGCGACCACCTCCTGCAGCTTCGAGACGCCCATGCGCGTGCCGCGGCCGAGTTCGAGTGGCCGGATGTCGGTGCGAACTTCAACTGGGCCGTCGACTGGTTCGACGTCGTGGCCGCGGGCAACGACAGGACCGCCCTGTGGATCGTCGAGGAAGACGGCCGCGAACTGAAGGTGACCTTCAGCGAAATGTCGGCGCGCTCCGACCAGGTTGCCACCTGGCTGATGTCCCGGGGCGTCGGCCATGGTGACCACGTCATGCTGATGCTGGGCAACCAGGTCGAACTCTGGGAATTGATGCTCGCCATCATGAAGGTGGGCGCGGTCATCCTGCCCACGTCCACGGTGCTCGCGACCGGCGACCTGGCCGACCGGGTTCTGCGCGGCGGCGTGCAGCACGTGATCGCCAACGCCGGCGACGCCGCCAAGTTCGACATGGTGCCCGGCGACTTCTCCCGTATCTGCGTCGGTGCGGTCACCCCCGGCTGGGCCGACTACGCGGATGCCGCGCTCTGCCCGGCCGAGAAGCCCGACGTGGTTGTGTCCTCCGACGACCCGTCACTGATCTATTTCACCTCCGGCACCACTAGCAAGCCGAAGATGGTGGTGCACACCCAGACGTCCTATCCCGTGGGACACCTGACCACGATGTACTGGATTGGGCTCCGCCCGGATGACGTGCACCTGGCCATCAGCTCGCCCGGCTGGGGCAAGCACGCCTGGAGCAGCTTCTTCGCCCCGTGGATCGCCGAGGCCACCGTCTTCGTCTACAACTACGCCCGGTTTGACCCCTTGGCCCTCACCGACCAGCTGCACCGGGCGAAGGTGACCACCTTCTGTGCCCCACCGACCGTGTGGCGCATGCTGATCCAGTCCGACGTCGGTGCCAAACCGATGGGGCTGCGCGAGATCCTCTCGGCCGGCGAACCGCTCAACCCGGAGGTCATCCACCAGATCCAGCGGGCCTGGGGACTCACCATCCGGGATGGCTACGGCCAGACCGAGACCACGGCGATCGTGGGCAACGCCCCGGGCTCCACACTTCTGGCCGGTTCGATGGGGATGCCTCTGCCGGGCGTCGCGATCGCTCTGCTTGACCCCATCACCGGGGAGGTCAGCGACGAGGGCGAAATCTGCCTGGACCTCTCCCGCACCGCGGTCAACCTGATGGCCGGCTATCACAATGATCCCGAGCGCACCCGGGAGGCCGTGCGTGACGGCTACTTCCACACCGGCGATGTCGCCAGCCGCGACACCGACGGCTACATCACCTTCATCGGCCGCACGGATGACATCTTCAAGTCCTCCGATTACAAGGTCTCCCCGTTCGAAGTCGAGAGCGTGCTGCTGGAGCACCCGGCCGTCGCCGAGGCGGCCGTTGTGCCGGCGCCCGACGACACCCGTTTGAACATCGCCAAGGCCTACATCAGTCTGGCGGCCGGCTGGGAGCCCAATGGCGAAACGGCGCTCTCGGTGCTGCGCCACGCACGCACCGGTCTGCCTCCCTATATGCGAGTGCGACGGGTCGAGTTCTACGAACTGCCCAAGACCAGTTCCGGCAAGATCCGCCGGGTCGAACTGCGCATGCGCGAGGATGCCGCGGCCGCCGGGAACGAGACCCTGCCCGATGAGTGGCGCGACGACCAGTTCCCCGAGCTCAAACGTTGACCTGCCGTTACGGCCGCTGCGGTACTCCGGCGGAGACCGCCAGAGCCAAACCGCGGATGGCCGCGAGCGGGATCGGCAGCCAGGACGGCCGGTTGCGCGTCTCGTAGACGGCCTCGTACAGGGCCTTGTCCAGCTCGAGAGCGTCCAGAAGAGACTCCTGGCCGGCCAGGCTCTGGCCGGAGCGAGCCTCGTAACCGTCGAGGAACGCCTGCCGGCACGCCGCAGCCCACGCCTCGGTGAGCGCGGTCTGGTGCCCGGGCGAGGACCGCTCGACCGTGCCGGCCACATAGGAGAAGGAGCGCAGCATCCCGGCGATGTCCTTCAACGCCACATCCGGCTGGGTGCGATCGACGAGGGGGCGCAGTGGTTCGCCCTCGAAATCCACCAGAACCCAACCTCGGCCGGGAACCTCGAGCACCTGGCCGAGGTGGAAATCGCCGTGGATGCGCTGCAACCGGGGCCAGTGTGCCGTCGCCGCGCGCGCGAAGACCGCTTCGACGGCGGTGTCGTAGCCGGCCAGAGCCGGCACCTCGACGGCGGCGCTGCGGTAGCGCTCGCGCATCCGGTCCAGTTCGGCGGCGATGTGCGCGGCGGTGGCGTCGTGGGTGGGCATCACGGTGGCCAGGTCGGCGTGCACGGCGGCCGTCGCCTCGCCCAGCGCCCGCGCCTGTTCACTGAAGTCCTCCCCGGCACCGGCAGACGACAGGGCGGACCGCCAGGCATCCGGTGCGCCCGGCAGGAACTCCTGGGCGAAGACGAGATGGCCCGTGAGGGTCGCCGGAGGCTGGTCCGGGTCGGTCCACGCGCCCACCACACAGCCCACCGGTTCGGGCACGAAGTGTGACCCGGCCCCGGCCAGGGCCGACTGCACGGACACGTCCGGATTATCGCCGGGATGCAGCATCCGGAACACCTTGCAGATGACGGGGCGGGCCGGGCGACCGGCGTTGTCGACGCAGTCGAGGATGATCGACGTGTTTGACTGTTCCCCACTGACCACGCGGCTGGCGAGAACCCGGGCCGGCTGCCAGGCGGGATCGGCGCCCGGGAGGAGCTCGCCGCGGGCCCGCGCGCCGATGTTTTCAGGCTCGGGTGAGGAGGCCTGGTCCAGGATGAAGGCCAGGAGCGCTCGGCCGTAGGCCGGGTCGCCGGTGCCGTCGTAGATCGCGCTTTCATCGGCGAAGGCAACGATGAGGGCCTGCTCGCCTCCGGGCAGGGGAGTGGACCGCTGGGTCAGAGGCAGCTGGTAGAGGGTTCGGGTTGGGGCTGCGGCATCGAAGACCAGCTCGGTGCGGATGTGCACGTCGGCCTCCTCTGTGGGGAGCACCCAGCTCCCGATGCTGACGAGTCGCGGTATCCGGCCCTTGTCGGCGAACCATCGCTGCGTCGCGACCCAGTGATTGAGGTAGTCCGGGAGGGAGGTTGAGCGACCGTCGTCAGTCATGGCCTCAGCGTACGCCCGGGTCGACGGGAGCCGACAACAGGCACACCACGACGGTGCCACCCTTCGTTGCCTGCTCGCCGATCGGCACGAAGCCGAGCCGGGAGTGAAACGCCAGCGACCGGGGGTTCGGGGGTGCGCTGTTCACCTCGCAGAAGACCTGGCCGACCTCGGCCGCGCCGGCCGCGGTGAAGATCGCGGTGTAGAGGAGAACCCCGAGACCCTGATTTCGTGCCTCGGGCGACACCACGATGCGGTCCACATAGAGAAAGGAGTCCGACCGGGTGGAGAACCACCGGTAGTTCTCGCTTGCATAGTCGGCGCCGACCCCGAAGAGCACGGCGAAACCGAGCACCTCGCTGGGCGCGGCGTCGTGCACGACCACGAGGGCATGGCTGCTGGCCGCGAGCAGTGCGGAGAGGCTTGCCTCGTCATGGGCGTTGACGGCCGGAACGGCGGCGTTGTTGAGCCCGAGCACGGTTGCGGCGTCGGCAGGCAGGAGAGGGCGGAGCGAATAGGGCATGGGACGACGATAATCCAGGCGCGGCCTACTCGGTGACGCTGCGGCGCATCCCGTATGCCACCAGAGCCAGGCAGAGCGCGCAAACCACGAACAGGCCGGCCAAGAGGGCAGGATAGCCGGCCACCTCGCTGAGCCCGGCGAACGCGACCGGCAGGAGGAAGCCGATGTAGGTGAGGCTGTAATAGACCCCGGTGATGCCCGCCAGGTCGGCCGAAGTGGAGATCTTCTGGATCTCGACCAGCCCGGCCACAACGCTCACGCCGTAGGCGGCACCGAGCACAACGGCCGTGAGGAACGCGAGCACCGGTGACAACACGAGCGCCGTCACCACGCTCAGCCCCACCCCGACCAGCATCACGGACATCCCGACCGAGAGCGCCCGACCTCCGGTGACCCGGTTGATTCGAGCCACCTGCGGTTGAACGAGCGCGCCGGTGCCGAGGGTCACGACCGTGAGCAGGGTGGCGTAGGCGAGATTGAGGCTGCCCAGCTGGTCCTCGACCAGCGTGGGCAGGATCGCGTAAGCGATGCCGGCGGCGCCGAAGACCCAGGGAGCTGACGGGGCGATCACCCGCACGAAGCGGCGGTGCCCGGCCAGCGGAACCGCCAGGTCCTGCCAGAAGGGGCGGTGTGCCCGGTAGCGGGGCACGGTCTCCGGGGCCCTGAGCAGGCGGGGGAGCACGAGGAGGCTGAGCACGATGTGCACGACGTAGGGCGAGAGGGTCGGCACCGGCCCCCACTGCGCGAGCGAGCCGGCCACACCGGCCCCGAGTCCGAACCCGATGGTGAGGGTGAGGGCCGGCCGCCTGGCCCCCGCCGTGTGACCGGCCTGGTTGTCGTACGGCGGGCCGGACAGCTCCTTGAGCCACGCAGTCCCCACCGCCATCGCCACGCCCACGCTCAGGCCGGCCAGCAGACGGCCCGTGGACAGCATGATTCCGCTCGAAAACCCCAAACCCAGCAGGATGCTGGCCAGAATTCCCAGGATGACACCCGCCAGGGTCAGTGGCTTGCGTCCGTAGCGGTCCGAGAGTGCTCCGGCCAGCAGCAGGCCGGGCACCAGGCCGACCACATAAAAGCCGAGGAAGAGATCGGCCATGAGCACGGAATAGTGGCCGAGGGACTCGTACATGTGCAGCAGCGGCGTGAAGTGGTTCCCACCCCAGGCCATGACGAACAGGGCAGGGGCAGCAAGCTGCCAGGCAGGAACGACGGTACGGCGGAAAGTCATGGTTCTTTTCTCAAACAGAAGTGGAAAACGCGGGGGAGATGCAGGCAGAGAAGGCTCAGGTCCCCAGCTGCGAGTGATGACCGTCTTCGACGTGCTGGCGCAGGGCAACCTCGTAGGCGAGGGTGTCGCCCCCGCGCAGATGGTGGGCGAGGATGCGGTGCTCGGCCACGAGGCGGTCGATGTTGCGCGGGTCGCGCAGGGCTGCCCGGTGCACGAGGCGCTCAAGCCGTGGGCCGAGCCGGGTGTAGATCGAGTCGATGACCCGGTTGTGGGTCTCGTCGACGATGCGGGCATGGAACCGGTGGTCGGCGCGGGCGAACGTGAGCAGGTCGCCGGCCAGGGCTGCATCGGACTGCACCCGGATGAGGTCTTGCAATTCGGCGTCGACGCCCGGGATGTCGGCCGGCCGCTGGCTGAGGAGGGACACGGCCGTGGTCTCCAGCATGACGCGCACCTGCAGCAGCTCGGTCGTCTCCGTGTCGCCCAGCGCGGTGACGACAGCGCCCTTCTTGGGAAAGAGGGTCAGGAGGCCGTGGGACTCGAGTGCGAGGAAGGCCTCGCGCACGGGGGTGCGACTGATGGAGAGCGCCTGTGCGATCTCCCCCTCGGTGATCAGCGAACTCGCGGCGAGGGAGCCGGTGATGATGGCGTCCGCGACGGTCGAGTAGACCCGGTTGACGGCGGAGGGCGCCGCGGCGGGTGTTGTACCGCGGGGTCCCTGGCTGAAAGTCATTCTTCAACCCTAGTCATAAATGCATCAATAGATGCAATTGAGTCTTCACGAATCCGGCCCGAATAGACTTCACCGGTGACCTTGACCGCTCTGCACCCGACCGCTTTCCTCGCCCAGCTGGCTCTGGCCCTTCCGGCCGCCCAGCTCCTGACCGGGCCGCGGGCCGACGCGTATCTGCGTGACCAGTCGGACAGTACCGCTGCCGGCACGCCATATGCCGTCGTGTTTCCGGCCAGCACCGAGCAAGTCGCCTCGGTCGTGCGGGTTGCCGCTGCCCACCGCGTCCCGGTTGTGCCGCAGGGTGCCCGCACGGGCCTGGCCGGCGGGGCCAACGCCATCGAGGCAGGCATCGTGCTGAACCTGACGAAAATGAACAAGATCGTGATCGTCGACGCGGAGAACCAGACCGCCACCGTGCAGGCCGGCGTGCGCACCTACGCGCTGGCCCGCGCGGCGGCAGCTGTCGGACTGTTCTACCCTCCGGATCCCGGGTCGTGGAAGGGATCGACAATCGGCGGCAACGTCGCGACCAACGCCGGTGGGATGCGTTGCGTCAAGTACGGGGTGACCGGAAACTTCGTGCGCCGGCTGACGGTCGTGCTCGCCGACGGCTCCGTCGTGCACACCGGCCAGCGCACCATCAAGGGCGTCGCGGGGTACGACCTGACGGCGCTTCTCGTCGGCTCGGAGGGAACCCTCGGCATCATCACCGAGATCACGGTCGGGTTGCTGCCGGCACCGGCCGATGCCTCCGGAGTGTCGGCGACGTTCGCCACCACGGAGCAAGCCCTGGCCGCTGCGGCCGTGATCGTCTCCTCCAACCGCCGCCCGAGCGTGCTCGAATACCTGGACGGTCCCTGCATCACCGCCATCAACGACTTCGACCCTTCGTCCCAGCTGCCGGGCGATGCTGCCGCGCTCCTGCTGATCCAGTCGGACCAGGCCGGTCAGGCGCACGCGGACGTCGAGGAATACGCCGCGATCCTCCGGGCCGGGGGAGCGTCAGAAGTGCTCGTCGCGCACGACCCGCTTCGTCTCGAGGAGCTGATGAGCGCCCGCCGGCTGCTTCAGCCCGCGCTGCAGGCAGCGCGCGGGTCCAGCCTCAACGAAGACGTGACTGTGCCTCGGTCCCAGCTGTCGGCATTGCTCTCCGGACTCTCCGAGATCTCCCGGGAGCTGATGGTCCCGATCGGCACCGGCGGGCACCTCGGCGACGGAAACCTGCACCCCGTGATCGGCTTCGACACTGCCATACCGGCTCAGGTCGACGCGGCACACCGGGCGTTCGCCCGTGTGATCGCCCTGGCCATCCAGCTCGGGGGCTCCGCATCCGGCGAGCACGGAATCGGTCTGCTCAAGAAGGACCACCTCGACGACGAACTCGGTCCGATGCTGCGGGAGTTGCAGAAACGGGTCAAAAAGGCCTTCGATCCGGACTTCATCCTGAACCCCGGAAAGAAACTCTGATTCGTTCGCACCCTATTAAGCGCGCGTGCGTGACACGCGGAAAAACGAGGCAGAGCCAGTTGCCGCTGAATTCGCGTTTGGGTGGGTCGGACGGGAGTAGTGTTGAAAAAGAGGGCAAGTCACGGTGCATCGTTGCATTAGCCGGAGCCTCGTGGTCCTGCTCTCTCGGCCCGACTGCGGGAGAGACACTTTCGCGGAGGGTGTCTCGATCCCACGAGGAGAGCAATCTACATGACAATTACTGAAGGTGTTCGAAGCGGAACAGAGAATGCCGGCCGGATTGACTTCGTCTCCGGCCCTTGGCAGGACTCGATCAATCTGCGCGATTTCATCCAACGCAATTACACGCCCTACCTTGGCGACGCGAGCTTCCTCGCTGGAGCGACCGCACGCACCACGGGAGTCTGGGCCAAACTGTCCGAGATGTTCCCCGAGGAACGTCGTAAAGGCGTTTACGACGTCGACGCCACCACGCCGTCGTCCATTACAGCCCACGCTCCGGGCTACATCGACCAGGCCAACGAGGTAATCGTCGGACTGCAGACGGATGCGCCGCTCAAGCGCGCCATCATGCCGTTCGGTGGTTGGCGCATGGTTGCCACCTCGCTCGAGACCTACGGCTACCCCGTATCTCCCGAGCTCGAGAAGATCTTCACCGACTACCGCAAGACCCACAACACCGCCGTGTTCGACGTGTACCCTCCCGGGGTGCGCCGTGCGCGCAACAGCCACCTGATCACGGGTCTTCCCGATGCGTACGGCCGTGGCCGGATCATCGGCGACTACCGTCGCGTCGCGCTTTACGGTGTCGACGCCCTGATCGCCGGCAAGAAGAACGACCGCGCCGAGCTCGACATGGAGCCCTCGACCGAGGACATCATCCGCGCCCGCGAGGAGAACTCGGAGCAGATCCGCGCTCTCAAGGAACTCGTCCAGATGGCGGCCTCCTACGGCTCCGACATCTCGAAGCCGGCCGTCACGGCCCAGGAAGCCGTGCAGTGGCTGTACTTCGCCTACCTCGGCGCGGTCAAGGAGCAGAACGGTGCGGCAATGTCGTTCGGTCGCAACGCGGCCTTCCTCGACGCCTACATCGAGCGCGACCTTGCCGCCGGTGCCCTGACCGAAGAGGGCGCCCAGGAACTCATTGACGACCTCGTCATCAAGCTCCGCATCGTGCGCTTCCTGCGCACCCCGGAATACGACGAGATCTTCGCCGGCGACCCGACCTGGGTAACCGAGTCGCTCGCCGGCATCGGTGAAGACGGCCGTCCGCTCGTCACCAAGACCGCGTTCCGTTTCCTGCAGACGCTGTACAACATCGGCGCAGCACCGGAGCCGAACCTCACCGTTCTCTGGAGCGACGCTCTGCCGGAGGGCTTCAAGCGTTTCTGCGCCCAGGTCTCGATCGACACCTCGGCGATCCAGTTCGAGTCCGACGAGATCATCCGCGCCGAGATGGGTGACGACGCCGCGATCGCTTGCTGCGTCTCGCCCATGCGTGTCGGAAAGCAGATGCAGTTCTTCGGTGCTCGCGTCAACGCCGTCAAGGCGCTGCTGTACTCGATCAACGGTGGAAAAGACGAGGTCTCCGGTAAGCAGGTTGCGCCGGCGACCACGCCGAACGCCGAAGAGATTCTCACCTACGACTCCGTGTTCCCGGCCTACCTCGAGACCCTCGAATGGCTCGCTGAGACCTACGTCACCGCGCTGAACTGCATCCACTACATGCATGACAAGTACGCCTACGAGCGCCTCGAAATGGCGCTCCACGACAAGGAGATCATTCGCACGATGGCCTGTGGCATCGCCGGCCTGAGCGTGGTTGCCGACTCCCTGTCGGCCATCAAGTACGCCACGGTGCGTCCGGTGCGCGACGAGACCGGCCTGGTTGTCGACTACACGGTTGAGGGCGAGTTCCCCAAGTTCGGTAACGACGACGACACCGTCGACGCCATCGCCGTCGACGTGATGGAGCGGTTCATGACAATGATCCGCAAGCACCCGACCTACCGCGATGCGATCCACACCCAGTCGATCCTGACGATCACGTCCAACGTGGTCTACGGCAAGGCAACCGGCAACACGCCGGATGGCCGCCGCAAGGGTGAGCCGTTCGCTCCGGGCGCCAACCCGATGAACGGCCGCGACACCCACGGAATGCTCGCGTCGGCGCTCAGCGTCGCCAAGCTTCCGTACAGTGAAGCGCAGGACGGCATCTCGCTGACCAACACGGTCGTTCCCAGTGGTCTCGGCCACACCAAGGAAGAGCAGATCACGAGCCTGGTCGGCCTGATCGACGCGTTCACGTCGGCGACCGGCTACCACATCAACGTCAACGTGTTGAACAAGGACACCCTCGAAGACGCCATGCTGCACCCGGAGAACTACCCGCAGCTGACGATTCGGGTTTCCGGCTACGCGGTGAACTTCGTCCGCCTGACCCGCGAGCAGCAGCTGGATGTCATCAGCCGCACGTTCCACTCGCGCTGATCACTGATATCAACGCGGCGACGCTGAGTAGGACGAGACAATGCCAGCAGTAAACCTCGGTCTGCCCAGCGTCGGCGCGGCCATCGCCTTGGTGGACGGTTCATCCGTCAGCAGTGAACAAGCCGAACTGGCTGAACTTCACCACCTTGAAATGGAAGCGATCCACAACGGATCGGTTGCCAGTGTGCACTCGTGGGAACTGGTCACCGCCGTTGACGGTCCCGGTACGCGAATGACACTCTTCCTGTCTGGGTGTCTGCTGCGGTGCCAGTACTGCCACAATCCGGACACGTGGAAGATGAAGGATGGGTTGCTCACCACGCTGGATGATCTCGTGGCCCGGGTCAAGCGCTATAAAGGCGTCTTCGACTCGACCGGCGGAGGGTTGACCATCTCCGGTGGCGAACCACTCATGCAGCCTGCCTTTGTGGCGCGACTCTTTGAGGAGTGCCACAAGCTCGGCGTGCACACAACCCTGGACACCTCCGGGTTCCTGGGCAAGAGCGCGTCGGACAAGATGTTGGACAACCTCGACCTCGTGCTGCTCGACGTCAAGTCGGGAATCCCGGAGACGTACAAGGAGGTGACCGGCCGCGACCTCGCTCCAACGATCGCGTTCGGTGACCGCCTGAGCGAACGGAACATTCCCGTCTGGGTGCGTTTCGTTCTCGTCCCGGGTCTCACCGACGCTGTCGACAACGTCGATGCCGTGGCTGAGATCGTGTCTCGCTGGCCGAACGTCCAGCGTGTCGAGGTTCTGCCCTTCCACCAGATGGGTGAGGACAAATGGGACCGGTTGGACATTCCGTATCCGCTGCACGGATCTCATCCTCCGGATGAGGCACTGCTGGTTCGGGTGCGGGCCCAGTTCGAGGCGCGGGGCCTGACGGTCTTCTAACCGCTACTACAGTTCGAATCACACCCGAATCAGACGAGGCGTGGCATTTCAACAGATGTCACGCCTTTTCTGCGCATTAAACCAGAGGATGTCGCCTCTCAAGCTGTGAATGCGCTTACAAAGTTAGTAAGCTGAGCATTACACAGAGGCACGCATCGTGCCGCAACGAAAGGCAACACAATGACCACCGCAACGGCATCCTCGCCTGTCACCATCAGCAGCAGGAAAGCCGGAGTGGTTCGACTTGTCGGAATTCTCGGACTCGTCGGCGGCCTCACCTTGCTGCTCGTCGGCGGGTTGGGCTGGGGCACGGTCAGCAGCCAGCTGGGCGAAGAGAATATTACGGTTGCCGAAGACGCGTCCTTCCTTGCGGGCGCACCCGTCGTCGGACCGTTCTCCGCCTATGCGCAGGCCGACATCATCAACCACCACGCCATGGAGGCCAGCGGTGGCAAGACCTACGCGCAGCTCGCGCAGGATGACCCGACTCGCCCCACCGTCATGACCGCCTCGCTCCTGCGCGCGTCGCTCTTCACCTCGATCCTCGCCTTCGGCGTCTCCGCCTTTGCGATGGGCGTTGGCATCCTGGTCGGCCTGTTCGGCTGGGCGATCCTGCTCCTCGTTCCAGGCAAGAGCACCACGGTCTAATATCTCGATCTCGGGGCTCGGCAGCACATGCTGCCGGGTCCTTTTTCTTTGCGCAACCCCCTAGCCGTCGAGTGAACCTCAGGTTTGCATATCGGTAGGCCCGATTGGGCCCCAGAGATGCTGGGGGTGGTGCAATGGGTTCGTCGGGACTCACGAAGCGCAGGACTGCGTGGGGCGTTGTCAGCGGCCTGCTGGGCCTTGTGACCATGAGTGCTGTGGCCGGGCTGCTCGTCGCCGCAGCGGTCACCCCGGTCGTCGCACTCTCCAGTCTCGGCGCCGCCAATACGATCACCGTGTTCGAGAACCTGCCGGGCTACCTGGACATCGCACCACTCTCGCAAAAGAGCAACGTCTATGCCACCGAGAATGACGGCACACCTGTGCTGCTGGCCTCCTTCTACGATCAGAACCGCATCGAGGTCGACTGGGACAAGATCAGCCCCTATGTGCGGGATGCCGTCATCGCCGGGGAGGATCCGCGCTACTACGAGCATGGCGGAGTCGACGCTCAGGGCACGTTGCGTGCGGTGGTGACGACGGCCCTTGGGGGGGTCACGCAGGGTGGGTCATCGATCACCCAGCAATACGTCAAGAACGTGCGCGTGCAGAAGTGTGAGCGCGAGCCGGACGACCAGCTGCGGATGCAGTGTTACGACGCGGTCACCGCAACGACCCCTGACCGCAAGATCAAGGAAATGCGCCTCGCGATCGGGGTGGAAAAGAAGTTCCCCAAGAACGACATCCTGCTCCAGTACCTCAATATCACCGGATTCGGCGGCACCGTCTACGGTATCGAGGCTGCGGCGAACTACTACTTCAGCACGACGGCCGCGCAGCTCACCCTGCCGCAGGCCACAAGCCTGGTGGCGATCGTGAACAACCCGGCCAAGTTCCGCCTCGACAACCCCGGCAGTGAGGCCAACGGGGACGCCAACGGTTATGCGGTCAACAAGGCGCGCCGGGACTACATCCTGCGCGAGATGCTGCGGTACCAGAAGATCACCGCAGCGGAATTCCGGGCTGCCGTGGACACGCCGATCCAACCGGCCATCAAGGAGCCGAGCACCGGCTGCCAGACCGCAGGGGGCAGCGCCTACTTCTGCGACTACGTGACGCACCTGCTCCGGAACGACCCGGTCTTCGGGGAGGACGACGCGACCCGCCTGCAGAACTTCCGACGCGGTGGCTACGACGTCTACACCACCCTGGACCTCGATCTGCAACGGGCGGCGGAAGTGACCATGGCAGCCAATGTGCCGATGGAGTACCCAGGCTGGGATGTGGGCAGCGTCATCACGAGCGTGCAGGTCGGCACCGGGCGCGTACTGGCCATGGCTCAGAACAAGCGGTATAGCCAGGACCCGACCGTGCAGGCCACCAGCGCCACCTACACCGGTGTGAACTACAGCACCGACTATGCCGAGGGTGGTTCGAGCGGGTTCCAGCCCGGGTCAACCTACAAGGTCTTCACCCTGGCGGAATGGCTGAAGACGGGCCATCAGCTGAATGAGCGTGTCGACTCGGCGCGACAGGCCAATTGGGGCACGTTCAACGACAGCTGCCGTGGGCCGCAGAACTATGATTCGCAGAATTGGAACCCGAAAAACGACGCAGGGGAAAGTGGCCGCAACTACAGCGCGCTCGAGTCCACGCTCGGTTCGATCAACACGGGCTTCATCGGGATGGCGAAGAAACTGGACCTGTGCGGCATCCGTCAGACGGCCGAGGCTTTCGGCGTGCACCGCGCCGACGGCAACCCGCTCGCGCAGACCGCGGCGGCCGTGATCGGAACGAATGAGGTGGCGCCGCTGACCATGGCCGTTGCGTTCGCGGGTATCGCCAACCGCGGGGTGACCTGTTCGCCGGTCGCGATCGAACGCATCGTGGGCGCGGACGGCGCCGATGTGCCCGTGCCGGAATCGGTGTGCACCGCCTCGGTCGACCAGACGGTGGCGGCCGGCATGGTCTACGCGATGCGCCGGGTGATGACCGACGGCACGGCGCAGCAGTCCTGGGGTGGCACCGCTCCCCGGGTGCCTCTGATCGGCAAGACCGGTACCACTGACGGCGGCAAGGACACCTGGATGGCAGGGGCCAGCTCGAAGGTGGCGACAGTCGCCGCCGTCGTCAGCGTCACCGGGGAGGCCCGTCAGCGCTCCATCAGCTTCGCCAGCGGCACTGCCGCCACGGCAAGACACCGGATGTGGCCGGCCGTCATGTCGGTCGCGAACGCGAAGTACGGGGGAGACGAGCTGATCGAACTCGGGCCGACGCCGGTGGTCGTCCCGGTGGGGAATTCCGGGGATTCCGAAGATGAGGAATTTTAGAACGCAACCTCCAGAGAGGTTACAGCGTCACCGCGGCCGCCTGCGTCACCGTGGGTTCGCAGCGGCGACGGCGATGAGAGCTTCGTTGTGCTTGAGAAACCCCGGTTTCCAGGGTGGGTCGAAACGGGCGAAGTAGGGCGTGCCTTCGGGCAGGAGACCCTCGCGGCGCACGGCGTCGACCAGGAGGGCTCCGTTCTGCGCAAATCTCTCCTCACTCCAACTGCCGCTGAAGCGGCGGGCGGCGACCGTGCGCTCGGGAACCTCCTTCGTGCTGACCTGCGCATTGCGGGGAACGGGTACTTCCGCGGCCGGCATCCCGTCGGGGAGTACGAAGCTGACGGTGTGGCTGCGCGGAGTCACAGCTTCCTGGATCACCGGCGCGGTCATCGCGATGCGCGTCGACGTCTGGTTATTGCCGCTGATGTACTGGAAGAGCGGCCCGAAGCCGCGGTTTCCGGCAGTGGCGAAGTCCCCGGCCACCTCGACCTGCACCAGCACGGTGCGGGGATAGTGACGCAGTTCGAAGTCGGCGTACTGACGGAGCACGTCGAAGCGCTGTTTCTCGGTCATGGACAACAGTTTAGGCGTCGGTCAGGCGCTGCGTCGGGGCCAGAGATGGTGCACATTGGTGGTGGCCAAGGCAGCCAATTCGGCGGCCAGCTCATCCGCCAGGTCGTGGGCACGGTCGGCGGTGCGGGCGGCCGCCTCGCTGGCGTGGCGAAGCTTGACCCGACGGGCGACATCCGTGAGGTCCCACAGGTTCTCGCCCGTCACGGAGACGCCCTTCGCGCCGGACCGCCGGGTGCGGCCGCGCACCAACATCTGGCTGGTGTGGAACACCGGACCGCCGATGCGCTCCTGGGCGTCGTGGAAGAACACGACGTTCGAGACCGGTCCGGTGCCGTCGTCGAGACTGACGAAGACCACCCGGCGCCCGTTCCGCATCGGCGGTGTGTTCGTGGCCCGGCGCACCCCGGCCAGGAGCACCTCGGTGCCACCGGGCAGATTGATCAGTTCGGAGGCCGGCGTGACGCCCAGCTCGGTGAACAGCGGGTAGAACCGGGTCATCTGGTGCCCGGACACCGCCAGACCCAGGTCTCTCAGTTCGAGCTCGGTCTGGCTACGCCCGCGCAACTCGAGCGAGGTCACCGCGTTGAACCGGGACCCCTCGTATTCGAGCACCGGCAGAGGCACATCGAAGGCGAGCTGGTCGTCGTGGATAGTGACCGCGGTACCGCGGAGGGACTGGATGTGGGCGAGTAGCTCGTGCCGGCGGGCGCGGTCGTAGCCGATGAAGCTGTCGAGCGCCCCGACCCGCGCGAGCGCCTCGAACGTGCCGCGCCGTGGGCGCACCCGGTCGCGGAAATCCTGCAGCGAGGTGAACGGCTGGTGGCGCACGATGCGGGCGCGTTCGGCGGCCGTGCACCCGGAGAGCTCGGGCAGGGCGAGACGGATGCCGCGCCGGCCGTCGTTGATCTGCTCCACCCGGTAGTCGAGGGCACTGTGTTGCACGTCGAGACTCAGCACCGGCACGCCGAGCAGCCGAGCCTCGGCCACGATCAGGTCTTTCGGCCACATGCCGGGGGCATGGGTGAGGAGTCCGGCCAGGAACACCGCGGGGTGGTGGGTCTTCAGCCAGGCGGACTGGTAGGTAGGCAGGGCGAACGCCGCCCCGTGCGCCTTCGCGAACCCGAAGCTGCCGAACCCGGCCAGCACCGTCCAGACACGGTCGATCACGGCGGGGGGGAAACCGCGCTCGAGTGCATGCTCCCGCACGTACTCCTCGATGCGGGCAAGCTGCTCCGGTTTGCCGAGGTGGCGGCGAAAGACATCCGCTCGGCCGAGCCCGCAGCCGGTGAGCTCGTCGAACAGGTGCATCACCTGCTCGTGGAAGATCACCACACCCTGGGTCTCCCGCAAAAATGGTTCGAACCGCGGGTGGATGTAATCGGGCATCACCTCCCCGTGCCGGGCCTGGAGATAGTGCAGAGGCATATTGTTCTGCATCGGACCGGGCCGGAACAGCGAGATCTCTACGGTCAGGTCGTTGAAGACCTCGGGCTGCAGCTTGCCGACCAGCTCCATCTGGCCCGGCGATTCGATCTGGAAGATGCCGAGGGTGCGGGTGGAACGGATCAGCTCGAAGGTGGCCGGGTCGTCGAGTGGAATGCGGTCGAGGTCGATGGTCTCGCCCGACAATCGGTGGTGTTCCTCGACGGCGTGGGCCATGGCCGACTGCATGCGCACACCGAGAATGTCGAGCTTGATCAGGCCCATCGGGTCCATGTCATGCTTGTCGAACTGGGACATGGGCAGCCCCATACCGGATGTCTGCACGGGCGTGCGGTCGAGCAGGGACGCGTCGGAGAGAATGACCCCGCAGGGGTGAACGGAAATGTGCCGGGGGAGACGGTCGAGCTTGATGGTCAGGTCGACCAGCAGATCGAGCTGCGAGGATGCGCGCACCTCGGCGGCCAGCGGCTCGAGTTCGGGCTTCTCGGCCAGGGCGCGGCGGAAGTCGCGCGCGTTGAAGCGCCACATCTGTTTGGCCACCGCGGCGACCTGCTCATGGTTCATGCCGAGGGCCAGGCCGGCGTCGCGCACGGCCCCGCGGCCGCGGTAGGCGTTCGTCATGGACATCAGTGACACCCGGTCGCTGCCGAAGGTGTCGAAGAGTTTGCGGTAGATGTCGTGCCGCCGGGCCGACTCGACGTCGAGGTCGATGTCGGGCAGGGTCTGTCGCTCGGGAGAGAGGAATCGCTCCCAGAGTAGCCCGTTGGAGATGGGCTCGACGGAGGAGGTGTGCAGGGCGTAGTTGAGCACCGAGCCCACCCCGGACCCGCGCGCCTGGATGCGGATGCCCATCTCCCGGATGATGTCTGCCACCCGGGCGACGGTAAGGAAATAGCTGGCGAAACCGAGGTAGTCCACCGTCTGCAGCTCGTGCGCGAGGCGGGCGTGCGCCGCATCCGCCAGCGACCTTCCCGCAGACGACGTGGCCGGATAGAGGTCGTCGACGCCGGCCCGGGCCCGGGCGTGCAGCTCGGTGAGCGGGTCGCCGCTGACGCCGATGATGCGCGCCTCCGGCATGCGCGGGCGGCCGAGGCCGATGTCGGAGTCCGGGTCGAGGCTGCACCGCTCGGCGAGCTGCTCGGTGTCGCGGAAGAGCCGGTCGACGGCGCCGTCGTCGTGCAGTCCGGCATCGACGACCATGCGCGCCACCTGTCTCATGGCGGCCTCGGGTTTCAGCCAGGCCTGACCGTTGGTCTGCAGCTGCTCCAGGTTCGCCAGCGCCGTCAGGGTGCGGGCCGCGTCGGCCAGGTCGGCGGTGACGGCCTCGTCGGGGGTGCCGTAGCGCACGGCGTTGGTGAGTACCGCGGGCAGCGCGGCGTGCTCGAAGAGGGCGAGCATGCGGGTCGCCGGCGTCACGCTGCCGGGAGTGCCCGGCTCCGCCAGATGGCAGACGATTTCCCCGGCCACCGATTGCGGCGGCAGGGCGCGCAGCCACGCGGTGAGGCAGGCGCCGGCCGCGTCGGTGTCTCGGCGCTCGACCGCGGCGCCCACATCGGAGGTAGGGCCGAGCAGCACGGTGAGGCAGCGGAGCCCGGCCAGCTCGGCGAGGTGCGAGCGGGCGATGCTGGGTTGCCCCGAAGCACTGTGCCCGGAAGCGCTGTGCCCGGCACTGTTGTGAGCGGCACTGTTGTGAGCGGCACTGACCGCCCGGCAGAGGGCTGCGTAGCCTCGACCCTTCATATCGCCGTGGGCGAGCACCACGACCCGGCCCAGCGGATGCCCGTCGTCGTCATGCACCGCGAGGTCGGCCCCCAGCCCCGGTCGGATGCCCGCGGCCGCGCAGGCGCGCACGTGCTTGACCGCGCCGTAGAGACCGTCTCGGTCGGTGAGGGCGAGGAAGGAGCCGTTCTGCGCCTGCGTCTGCTCCACCAGCACCTCGGGCAGAGTGACCCCGAAGTGCGTGGAGTAGGCGCTTGCGACGTGGAGGTGTGCGAACATGTGTGTACTCCTCTGGCGGGCAGGTTAACGGATGCTACATCGAACAAATGTTCGATGTAGGGAGTGTACGTCACGCAGCCGCCACGCGCCACCGGCAGTCTGGCTAGGCTGGGTTGCTCAGCCGCTGTTTCGACTCTGATTCAGCTGGGATGCGTCGCCTCGTTTGGAGATTCACCATGACCCCACCTGCTTCGTCCTGGACGGACTATCTCGGCCGGGCCGCCATCCGCTCCGGCCAGACCCTGCTGGTCCTCGCCCTGCTGGTGGTGGCCATCTACGGGATCACACAGCTCAAGCTGGTCTTCATTCCGCTCCTGCTCGCGCTGATCGTGGCGTCGGCGCTGCGTCCCTTCGTGCGGTTCCTGCTGGCCCATGGTGCAAACGACACCCTGGCCGCGGCGATCGCCCTGATCTCGGGCGTTGCGGTCTTCGGTGGGATCATCACCCTCGTCGTGTTCGGTATCCGTGGTGAGTGGGACAGCCTGTTCACGTCGGCCAGCGAGGGGCTCGACCACCTGCAGGAGCTGCTCACCAGCGGCGCGTTGCCGATCGACTCCGCCCAGCTCGATTCCGTGCGTGAGTCGGTCATCGACTTCGCCACCAGCAGCCAGTTCGGAACCGGCGCCCTGGCTGGGGTCTCCGTGGCCGCCGAGATCGTGGCCGGCCTGGTGCTCGGCCTCGTCGTGCTCTTCTACTTCTTGAAGGACGGTCCCCGCATCTGGAGCTTCCTGATCCAGCCGCTCGGCGGCCGGCGGCACGAGCGGGCCGTGCGCATCGGGGTCAGTAGCGTCGACGTGTTCGGCAACTACGTGCGCGGCACGGCGATCGTCGCCTTCGTCGACGCTCTGTTCATCGGGATCGGACTGTGGATCCTGCAGGTTCCGCTCGCGCTGCCGCTCGCCGTCATCGTCTTCGTCGGCGCCTTCATCCCCATCGTCGGAGCGACGGCCGCCGGCATCCTGGCCGCGCTGGTGGCCCTGGTCACGAACGACCTGACGACCGCCCTGATCGTGGTTGTGATCGTGATCGCCGTCAACCAGCTCGAGGGCAATTTTCTCTCCCCGGTGGTGCTCGGCAAGTCGCTCCGCCTGCACGGCCTCGTGATCCTGTTGGCCCTGACGGCCGGCACGATCCTGGGCGGCATCGTCGGCGCGATTATTTCGGTGCCGATCGCAGCCGTGGGCTGGGCCGTCATCAAGGCCTGGAACACGCCCACCCCGCCGCTCGTTCCGGTCGAACCGGTCGAGCCGGATGAGCCGGTCGAGCCTGGCCTACCGGTCGGGGCGGCAGGCGCAATCAGCTGAAGACGCCGTCCCGTTCCCATTCCGGCGCGTGGCCGAGTCCGAGCTCCTGCTCGCCGAGCGGCGCGAAGTACGCATCGACGGATGCCTGCGTCACCTCGCCGAGGGTGGCCGGCGACCATCGAGGGTTTCGGTCCTTGTCGATGACCTGGGCCCGGATTCCCTCCTGCAGCTCGCGCCGCTGCAGAAAACGCAGGGTGACCCGGTATTCCTGGTCGAGCACCTCGTCGAGCGTCGGGAGTCGCCGGGCCCGGCGCAGCGAGGCCAGCGTGACCGCGAGGGCCGTCGGCGACCGGGTGAGGATGAGGGCGGCGGCCTCGCGGGCGGCCTCCACGGGGGAGTGCTGCAGGGCAGCGACGATCGCGCCCACATCGTCGGACGCGTAGCAGTCGTCAATCCAGGCGCGCTGGGTGAGGAGGGCGGACGGCGGGGGAGTCTCAGCGAGTGCGCGGATCGCCTCGGCCGCGCCGGTCCCGGCCAGGGAGCCGACCAAGGCCGGGAGCCGGTCGCTCGGCAGGAAATGGTCCGCCAGACCCAGCGCGATGGCATCGGAGCCGGAGGCCAGGGCCGCGGTCAGGGCCAGATGGGTGCCGAGCTCGCCGGGAGCTCGGGACAACAGCCACGTTCCGCCGACGTCGGGCACGAAGCCGATGGCCGTCTCCGGCATCCCCAGCCGCGTGCGCTCGGTCACGATCCGGGTGCTCGCATGGGCGGAGACGCCGACCCCACCGCCGAGCACGACGCCGTCCATCACCGCGACGTACGGTTTCGGATACCGGTGGATCGCGGCGTTCAGGTGGTACTCGTCGGCGAAGAACCGGGCGGCGGCCGCGACTGAACCATCCGAATCCGAATCCGAATCCACTCCCGCGCCACCGCGGTAGATCGACACGATGTCGCCGCCGGCGCAGAGTCCCCGGGTGCCGCTGCCGGTCAGCAGCACCGTGTCGACGCCCTCGTCGTCGGCCCAGTCGGCGAGCTGTGCGGACATCCGTCGGATCATCGCGTGGGTCAGGGCGTTCAGGGCAGCCGGGCGGTTCAGAACGATTCGCCCGAGCCGCCCGTCGCGGCTCAGCAGTAGGTCCGGCCGGTCATCCATGAGCGGGAGCATGAACCCCACGGTACCGGCTGGTGATCAGAAGCGGGCGAGCAACTCCGCCTTCTTGGCGTCGAACTCGGCGTCGGAGACGATCCCGGCGTCGCGGAGCCGGCCCAGCTGGAGCAGGTGGCCGACGGGCCCGGACTCGATCGCGAGCGCGGCTGGAGCCGGGAGCGCGGTGGCCGCGCGCGGGGGAGCGAGCAGGAACGGAGTCGCGCCGGGGCCCGCGGGGACGTCGTCGTGGGCGTCGGACCCCGCGGCAGGCCTGTGGCCGGACTGCGACATCCGATCGATCCACGCCAGGGCGATGGCCGAGACGATGAAGACCATGTGGATGATGACCTGCCAGAGCACGCCGTCCCAGGTGTAGACGTCGCCGGTGATGGACTCCTGGCCCTCGGTAGACGTCGACCCGCGGGTGGCGAGATCGCCGACCTCGATGAAGGTCTTGAGCAGGTGGATCGACGAGATGCCGACGATGGCCATGGCGAGCTTGACCTTGAGCACGTTCGCGTTGACGTGGGAGAGCCACTCGGGCTGGTCGGGGTGACCGTCGATGGCGATCTTGGACACGAAGGTCTCGTAGCCGCCGATGATGACCATGATCAGCAGGTTCGCGATCATGACGACGTCGATCAGACCCAGTACGCCGAGCATGATCGCGGCTTCCTCGATCACGATGCCGTCGGGGCCCGGGTGCGTGAATGCGTGCAAAACGCCCTCGCCAAGGTGGAACAGCTCGATCATGAACACGATCACATAGATGACCTGGGCGACGATGAGGCCGATGTAGAGGGGAGCCTGGAGCCAGCGGCTGAAGAAGATCATCATGCCGACGCTCTTCACCCAGCCTGACTGGGTACGGAAGGGGGTGGTGGTGGAGGTTTCAGTCACCGACCGATCTTAGGCGGATGCCGGATGGGAGACCCCTGTATCCAGTAGCGTGGGGCTCGTGAGCGGGAAGCCAGCGCAGGCCAGGGCACCTGAGGGTGTCCAGGCGCCCTCGGTCGATGACCGGTCGGTGGCCGCCCAGGGCGTCAGTCGGGCCCTCGGCTACCGTCGGGCTGCCTCGTGAGCGGGAGGGTGCGTCGGTTTCCGGTGCCGTCAGTGCGCACGCGCATCCTTGCGGCGATCCTGGCGGTGGCGGCGGCGGGCATGTTCGCGGCGGCAACGACCGCCTATGTCGTGCAGCGGGAAAGAACCCTCGCCAGCATCGACGCGTCACTGACAGATGCCGTCGACGACGCCCGGTTCATCGCCGCCGACTCCGGGGAGACCTCGCTGGCCGGCGTGCTGGGCCAGGTCGTGCAGCGTATCCGGCCGGGAACGAACCAGACGACTCTGGCGATCATCGACGGCGCCGCGGCCCTTGCTCCCGGCGGAGACGTGGATTTCCGGCTTGAGGACGACACCGCGTTCGTGGCGCGCGTGACGCAGGAGACCGCAGACGGAAGCGTCGTACTCGGCACCGTCAGCGGCCCCGGGCAGACCGTGCGTTATATCGCCGCTCCGGTGAGCGTCACGAACGATCCGGGTGAGGGGGTCTTCGTGGCCGCGTTCGACCTCGACGCCGAGCTGGGGCCGGTGACGGATGCCTGGTCCACCTCTCTGAGAGTCACGCTCGTCGCCCTGGTGGTGCTGGGGCTGGTGGGCTGGTTCGTCTCCGGACGGCTGCTGCGGCCCATCCGTTCGCTGCGCGAGGCCGCGGCCCGGATCACAGCCTCGGACGTGAGCGAGCGCATCCCGGTGGTGGGCCGCGATGACGTGTCCGAGCTCACGCAGACCGTCAATGACATGCTTGACCGGCTGGAGGGAGCCCTGACCGGGCAGCGACGGCTGCTCGACGACATCGGGCACGAACTCAAGACCCCGATCACGATCGTGCGCGGGCACCTGGAACTGATGGACCCGGACGATCCGGCCGATGTGCGAGCGACCCGCAGCCTCGCGATCGACGAACTCGACCGCATGAACGGGCTCGTGCGCGACATCTCCGCCCTGGCCGAGCTGCAGCGGCCGATGCGCCTCACCCGCACGCCCGTCGACATCGCGGCATTCACCGAGCAGGTGCGCACGAAGGCCGCCGCCCTGTCGGGCCGTCACCGCTGGGTGAGCACGGAGACGGCCGACGTCGTGGTGTCGGTCGACGCCGAGAGGCTCACCCAGGCGCTGCTGCAGCTCGCGGCGAACGCCGCCAGCCACGGCGCGGAGCGCGGCACGATCGAGATCGGGAGCGCCACCGGCCCGGACGTCTCCGGAGCCCCACGCCTGCGCCTGTGGGTGCGGGACGACGGTCCCGGGATCGGCATCGAGGCCCAGGAACACATTTTCGAGCGGTTCCGTCGCGGGGGCAGCGGGCGCGGTGCTGCCGGCTCAGGGCTCGGACTCGCCATCGTTCTGGCCATCGCCCGTGCCCACGACGGAACGGTCACGGTCGACTCGGCGCCCGGAAAAGGAGCCACCTTCACGATCGAGCTGCCTCTGCCGTTGGCCTCGCCCAGCCCTGAACCAGCCCTGAACCAACCCAGCCCCGAAACGACGGAGTCGAATCAGTGAGCCGAATCCTCATCGCCGAAGACGAACTGCGCATCTCCTCGTTCATCGAGAAAGGTCTGACCGCCGCCGGTTTCACGACGGTCACGGTGCGCGCAGGCACGGACGCCCTCGAGTATGCGCTGACCGGCAGGTTCGATCTGCTCGTGCTCGACATCGGGCTGCCCGGCATCGACGGCTACGAGGTGCTGCGCCGGCTGCGGGGTGAGCAGTCGACGCTGCCGGTGATCGTGCTCACGGCCCGGGACTCGGCCGAAGACACCCTCTCCAGCCTCCAGGGTGGCGCGAACGACTACATGGCCAAGCCTTTCCGCTTCGACGAGCTGCTGGCGCGCATCCGTCTCCGGATCACGGATGCCGTGCGCGTGGCCCCGGCCCTGCTCACAGTGCCGGGGCTCGAACTCGACCTGCGCACGCGCCGCGCCCGCGTGGGCGACCGACAGGTGGACCTGTCGGCCCGGGAGTTCGCGCTCGCCGAGGAGTTCCTGCGCAATCCGGACCAGGTTCTGAGCCGGGAGCAGCTGCTCAGCCGGGTCTGGGGCTACGACTTCGATCCGGGTTCGAACATCGTCGACGTCTACGTGGGCTACCTGCGGGCGAAGTTCGGCGCGGCGCGGATCGAAACGGTCAGAGGAATGGGCTACCGACTGCGCTGAGCCTGGCGCAGCCGGTAGCCGGCAGGGGTGGTCTGGTGATGGTCAGTCGTCGCTGCCGTGGCTCGAGTCGTCGTCGGAGTCGTCGTGTCCGGAGTCGTCGTCGTCGGAGTCGTCGTGTCCGGAGTCGTCGACCCGTCCGTCGCTGTCGTCGGGCGCGTCGTTCACATCGTCGTTCACATCGTCCATGCCGTGGCCGCCGTCGACCCGTCCGTCGCTGTCGTCGGGCGCGTCGTTCATATCGTCGTTCACATCGTCCATGCCGTGGCCGCCGTCGACCCGTCCGTCGCTGTCGTCGGTCGACGTGCTGGAGGTCGGCGTGGGCGCGCTTGTGCCGGCGGTGTCCGCCTGGGCCGCAATGATTCCGACCGACAGGAGACCGGCGATTCCAACGGCGGTGAGGGCAATGGTGTGCTTCTTACGGAACTGGAACATGGCCTGACCTTTCATCTGCGCCGGTGAAACGGCGGGGGAGTCGCGGTGAGCTTCACCACGCTCTTACTCTCCGACCTGGAGGTAAGGCCCGAACAAGAGGTCCGTGAGAGGCCTCTTATTCGGGGTGAGACATCAATCGTCACTGCTGCTGCCACTGTTGTCGTCGCGGGGGCGGTCTCCGCCGTGATCGTCCCCATCATCATCGTCGACGTCCACCGGCGTCGGCGCCGGCACCAGCTCGGGCGATCCGGGCTCGGCTGTGGAGTTGGTGGTCGGAACGGGGGTGCTCGGGGTGGTTGCGCCCGGCGTGGTTTCCACTTCGACCACGAGGGCCGGCGTGTCCAGGGGTTCTCCCGGCTGGTCGGCGATGGCGAGCCCGCTCACCAGGGCGATCGTTCCGGCCGCCGCGAGCAGAACGCCTGAACCGGCCCCGATCAGCAGCAGGGTGCGACGACGCGGGCGGGAGGAAGTCGGATCGTACATGATCTTCTCCAGTCGACAGATATATACCAGTCTGGTCCGCATCGATGAGACTCAGGGAAGGGCTAAATGAGAACTCTCTTATCTGGAGCCCTCTTATCCGGCGGCAGTCGGCATCCGGCCCAGTTGCCTTCCACTGAGTGGAAACAACCCGTTCCGCAAGGCGCCTCCACCCCGCAAGATGACTTCATCACCTGTCATCGTCGCTAGGAGAACCCGTGTCCCCAGAAAACACCCGTGTCGCCATCATCGGCGCCGGTCCCGCAGGTCTTATCCTGGCCTGGGCCCTGCGCGATGCCGGGATCGACTCCATCGTGGTCGAGAACCGTTCCCAGGACTATGTGCTGGCCCGCATCCGTGCCGGAGTTCTCGAACAGAGCGCGGTCGAGACTCTCCACCGGCTCGGGCTCGGCGAGCGCCTCCAGACCGAGGGTCTCGAGCACGACGGCATCTACCTCCAGTTCGCGGGGGAGCGCCGCAACATCAACTTCAACGAGCTGATCGGTCGCACGGTCACGGTGTACGGCCAGCAGGAGGTTGTGAAAGACCTGATCACGGCGCACACGGCCGTCGGGTCGACGATCTACTACGAGGCGGCGGATGTCGCGGTGCACGACCTAGAGGCGAAGGCACCTCGGGTCACGTTCCACCACGACGGGGAGTCACACGAGATCAGGGCCGACTTCGTGATCGGCGCCGACGGCTTCCACGGCGTCTGCCGGGCATCCATTCCGCCCACCGCGCTCACGCTCTACGACCGCAGCTACCCGTTCGCCTGGCTGGGTATCCTCGCCGATGTGGCCCCATCGACCGACGAGCTGATCTACGCGCTGCATGAGGATGGCTTCGCCATGCACTCGATGCGCTCGCCGCAGGTGTCGCGCCTCTACCTGCAGGTTGACACGGCCGACTCCATCGAGCAGTGGCCGGACGAGCGCATCTGGGAGGCGTTGCAGACCCGGCTCTTCGTGCCCGGCTGGACCCTGAACGAGGGTGCCATCACCGACAAGTCCATCACCCCCATGCGCAGCTTCGTTGCCTCCCGGCTCTCCTACGGCAGCCTGTTCCTGGCCGGGGACTCCGGCCACATCGTGCCGCCCACCGGGGCGAAGGGGCTCAACTCCGCCATCGCCGACGTGACGCTGCTCGGTGCGGCCCTGGTCAGCCACTACACAGGTGATGACGCGCCGCTGTCCGGTTATGGGAAGGCCGCGCTCCGCCGCCAGTGGCGCGTGCAGCAGTTCTCCCAGTCGATGACCGAGATGCTGCACCGTGACCCCAGCGACCTGCAGTCGGCGGCGTTCAACTACCGCAGCCAGCTCGGGCGCCTCGACTATCTGACCGACTCCGTGATCGCGCAGCGGGAACTCGCCGAGCAGTACACCGGCCTCCCGTTCTAGCCAGAGGGAAGAACATGACCGACACGACCACCCAAGCTGAGATCAACGACGAGATGCGTGCCATCGAAGCGGAAGCGCGCGCCCAGGTCGACGACGGCGGGGCACCCGAACTGCAGCCGCGGCGCAACTACCCGCCGTACCGCAGCTCGATCCTGCGCCACCCGACGCACGAGCTCGTGCGCGTCGACCCGGAAGAGGTCGAACTGGTCTCGCCCGCGTTCGGCCACACCGACGTGAACGTGCTCGAGAGCGACCTCACGATCCAGCACAGCGGCGAACCCCTCGGCGAGCGCATCACGGTCTCCGGCCGGGTGCTTGACGGCGAGGGCCGGCCGGTGCGCCACCAGCTGGTCGAGGTCTGGCAGGCCAACGCGGGCGGACGCTACGTGCACAAGCGCGACCAGCATCCGGCCCCGCTTGACCCCAACTTCACGGGCGTCGGCCGCGTGATCACAGGCGACAACGGCGAGTACTCGTTCACCACGATCAAGCCGGGTCCCTACCCGTGGCGCAACCACCTCAACGCCTGGCGGCCGACACACATCCACTTCTCGCTGTTCGGCACCGCGTTCACGCAGCGCCTGATCACCCAGATGTACTTTCCGGGTGACCCTCTGTTCGCGCTGGACCCGATCTACCAGTCGATCACCGACCCGGCCGCCCGCGCCCGCCTGGTCGGCGCCTACGACCACGACCTGAGTGTGCCCGAATGGTCGCTCGGCTACCGCTGGGACATCGTGCTGACGGGCCCCCACGCCACCTGGATGGAGAGCGAAGAAGCCCATGACTGAGCCGACCGAATTCATGCAGACCCCAGCCCAGACCGTGGGCCCGTTCTACGGTTTCGCGCTGCCCTACGACAAGGGCCCCGAGCTCGTGCCGGGCCACCACCCCCACGCGATCCGCCTGCATGGCACGGTGACGGATGGCGCGGGAGACCCGGTCCCCGACGCGATCCTCGAACTGTGGCAGGCCAACGAGACGGGCGCCATCAGCCGGGAACAGGGAGCCCTGGACCGTGACGGCTTCATCTTCACCGGATTCGGGCGCGCGGCGGTGAACCAGGCCGGCCACTTCACGTTCACCACCGTGAAACCCGGCTCCGTCGGCGGAACGGCGCCGTACCTCGTGATCACCGTGTTCGCCCGGGGGCTGATCCAGCACCTCTTCACCCGCGCCTACTTCCCCGAAGACACCGATCTGCACCGCGAGGACACCGTGCTGCGCGCCGTACCTGCCGCACGCCGGGCCACCCTGGTCTGCGTCGCCGACGGCACCCCGGGCGGCACGCCGTCGTACCGGTTCGACGTGCGGCTGCAGGGCGCGAACGAGACCGTGTTTCTGGACTTCGATGCCTGAGCGAGCCGCCGCCTTCGACGTCGGCCTGCTGCATCCGCTCGGCTTCGGCAGTCGCGCGGATGAGTTGACCGGTGACCTGGCCTGGCTGCAGGCCATGGTCGACGTCGAGTTGGCCCTGACCCAGGGTCTGGTCGCCGCCGGTCTGGCTCCGGAGTGGATGACCGCGGTCTGCGCCGAGCTGACGGATGCGCGGCAACTGGACCTGGCCCGGATCGCGGCCGAGGGGCAGGGCGGCGGTAACCCCGTGATCCCGCTGGTGACGCACCTGGCGGCGGCCGCCGAGCGCACCCGGCCCGGGGCATCCGATCACCTGCATGTGGGGGCAACCAGCCAGGACATTCTCGACACGGCGGCCATGCTGGTCGCGCACCGGGTGGCCGGCGAGCTCGCCGCCGGGTTGACCGACCTGGCCGTAACCCTCGCCGCGATCGTCGACCGGCACCGCGGCACGGTCATGGCCGGGCGCACCCTGGGCCAGCAGGCCTCCCCGACCAGTTTCGGCTTCGTCGCCGCCGGCTGGCTCGACGCCGTGCAGACGGCCGCGTCGGAGCTCGCGCGCGTGCGGGCGACTCTGCCGGTGCAACTCGGCGGAGCCGTCGGCAACCTTGCCGTGCTGAGCGACATCGCCCGGTCCCGCCGGCCTGAGGTGCCGGCTCCGCGGACCGTGGACAGGGTCGTGGCGCACCTGGCCTCCGGGCTGGGCCTTTGCGTGCCGGGCATCACCTGGCATACCAACCGGCTGCCTGTCACCGCTCTGGCTGCCGCGCTCGCCGCCGTGGCCGGCAGCGTCGGCACCTTCGCCCTTGACGTCACCGTGCTCTCCCGCACCGAGATCGCCGAGGTCAGCGAACGGCTGGCCGTGGGCCAGGGTGGCTCCTCGGCGATGCCGCACAAACGCAACCCGGTCACGGCCGTGCTGGTGACGGCCGCCGCCCGGCAGACGCCCGCACTCGCCGCCACCCTGTTCGGCAGCCTGCTCGCCGAGGACCAGCGACCCGGCGGCGCCTGGCACACCGAGTGGCAGACCCTGCGTCTGCTCGAACGGCTCACGCTCGCCGCGGTGGCCGGCGCCGCCGCGCTCGCCGCCCGGCTCGACGTTGACCCCGAACGGATGCGCGCCAACCTCGACCTGACCGACGGGCTGGTGTTCAGTGAACGGGTGACCACCCTGCTCGCCGAGACCCTCGGCAAGGCCCCCGCGTTCGCCCTGGTGCGGCGCGCGTCGGAGGAGTCTTACCGCGCCAACCGCTCGCTGCGGGTGGTGCTCTCCGCCCTGATCGCCGCCGAGGGACATCCCGAGGAGCTGCGAGCCAGGGTCTGGTCGGCGTTCGACGATGACCTCAGCCTGGGACAGACGGATGCCGCCATCGATCGGGTGCTCGCCCGGTTCCGGGAAGCCATAGAAACGAAGGAGGCATCCCCATGACCCAGCCCACCCTCCGCGGCACGGTCGCGCCCGAACCGACTGCCGGTGCGTTGCCGCTGCTCGTGCTCGGCCCGTCGCTCGGCACCACCACCACCCTCTGGGACGAGGTGGCGGCCCGGCTCGCCGACACCGTGAGGGTGGTCTGTTTCGACCTGCCCGGCCACGGTCTCAGCCCGGCCGCCCGGCACCCTTTCACCGTCGCTGAGGTCGCCGACGCCGTGATCGCCCTGGTCGACTCGGTCGGCGGGGGAGCCTTCCACTACGCCGGGGTGTCTTTCGGCGGCGCCGTCGGGCTCGAACTGGCCCTGCAGCACCCGGAGCGCCTGCAGAGCCTCACGGTCGTCTGCTCCGCAGCACGCATCGGCACCAGTGCCGGCTGGCTGGAGCGGGCCATGCAGATCCGCACCAGCGGAACACCATCCGTCGTTGCGGGCAGCGCCGACCGCTGGTTCGCGCCCGGGTTCCTCGACCGTGACCCGGCCACCGGCTCCGCCGCGCTGGAGAGACTGCTGGAAGTCGATGACGAATCGTACGCGCTCTGCTGCGAGGCCCTTGCCTGGTTCGACGTGACGGATGCCGCGGCAGGCATCCAGGTTCCCACCCTCTGTATTGCCGGCCAGTTCGACCGCTCCACCCCCGTCACTCAGCTGGCCGAGCTGGCCGCCCGTATTCCCGGTGCTCGCCTGGAGACCATCGACGGGGCCGCGCATCTGGCCCCGCTCGAACGCCCGGCCGAGGCGGCCGCTCTGCTATTGACGCATCTGGGCGGTCCGGCGGCGGTTCCGGCCGTCGAGGGCAATCGCACCGCGGCCGAGGCCTACGTCGATGGCATGAAAGTGCGCCGAGCGGTGCTCGGTGACGCGCACGTGGACGCCGCCACCGCCGCAATCACCTCGGAGACCGTTGACTTCCAGAACTTCATCACCCGCTACGCCTGGGGTGAGATCTGGACCCGGCCGGGCCTGGACCGACGCACCCGCAGCTTTCTGACCCTGGCCTGCCTGGTGACCGGCGGCCACGAGAATGAGCTGGCCATGCACGTGCGTGCGGCCCTGACCAACGGGCTCACCCGGGCGGAGATCAGCGAGGCCATCCTGCACACCGCGATCTACGCTGGGGTGCCGGCCGCGAATTCCGCACTGTCGGTGGCCCGGGATACTTTCGCCGTCATCGACGCCGGCACTACGAACCGAAGCTGAAGGACCACTCCATGGACAAGACCTATCCCTCCGCTGCCGCCGCCGTGGCGGACATCCCCGATGGGGCCGCCCTCGCCGTCGGTGGGTTCGGCCTGGTCGGTGTGCCGATCGTGCTGATTCGGGCGCTCCTCGCCCAGGGCACCACCGACCTCCGGGTCGTCTCCAACAACTGCGGTGTCGACGGTTGGGGGCTGGGTGAACTGCTGCGGGAAGGGCGAATCAGCCGCGTGATCGCCTCCTACATCGGCGAGAACAGGGATTTCGCCCGCCGCTACCTGGGCGGCGAGCTCGAGGTGGAGCTGACCCCGCAGGGCACCCTGGCCGAGCGGCTCCGGGCCGGCGGCAGCGGCATCCCCGCGTTCTTCACCGCAAGCGGCGTGGGTACCATGGTCGCCGAGGGTGGGCTGCCCTGGCGCTACGGGCCCGATGGTTCGGTGACCGTGTCGTCGCCGCCCAAGGAGACCCGCATCTTCTCCTCCCTGCGCGGCGGGCCCAGGGAATACGTGCTCGAGGAGGCGATCGTCACCGACTACGCCCTCGTGCGCGCCGCCAAGGGCGACCGGCACGGCAACCTCGTGTTCGAGAAGTCGGCGCGCAACTTCAACCCGGTGGCTGCCATGGCCGGCCGCATCACCATCGCCGAGGTCGATGAGTTGGTCGAACCGGGGGAGTTGGCCCCGGATGCGATCCACCTTGCCGGCATCTACGTGCACCGCATCGTGCAGCTGTCCGGCCCCGAGGCGCGGGACCTGCCGATCGAAAAGACCACCACCCGGCCGCGGCCGGCCGCATCCGTCGCAAAGGACACCTGATCATGCCGTTGACCCGCAATGAAATGGCCGCGCGCGCCGCGCAGGAGCTCACCCCCGACAGCTACGTCAACCTCGGGATCGGGCTGCCCACGCTCATCCCGAATTTTCTGCCTGAGGGGGTGCACGTCATCCTGCACTCCGAGAACGGGGTGCTCGGCGTGGGGCCGTACCCGTGGGAGGGCGAGGAAGACCCCAAGCTGATCAACGCCGGCAAGGAGACCATCACAGTCAACCCCGGCGCCAGCTACTTCGACTCGGCGCAGAGTTTCGGCATGATCCGCGGCGGCCTGATCGACGTGGCCGTGCTCGGTGCGATGCAGGTCTCTGCGGCCGGCGACATCGCCAACTGGGCCGTGCCCGGCAAGATGATCAAGGGCATGGGCGGTGCGATGGATCTCGTGCACGGCGCCGAGACCGTGATCGTCGTGATGGAACACACCGCGAAGAACGGCGATTTCAAGATCGTCAACGAGTGTTCGCTGCCGCTGACCGGCAAACGCGTCGTCACCCGCATCATCACCGACCTGGCCGTGATCGACGTGACACCGGAGGGTCTTGTGCTGCGCGAGATCGCGCCGGGACTCACTGTGGCCGAGGTTCAGGCGGCGACCGCGGTGCCGCTGCTCGTTTCGGGCGCACCCAGCGTCATCCACACGCTCCTCTCGGTCGAGCCCGCCAACAACGCGCCGGCCGCGTTGTGAGAGACGTCGTCATCTGCGAACCTCTGCGCACCCCGATCGGCCGGTTCGGCGGGGTCTTCAGAGCCGTCGCGCCGGCCGACCTGGCCGCGGCCGTGATCGCGGCGCTGCTGGAACGCACCGGCGGCCGGTATCTGCTTGAGACCATGTGTATCGGCGGCGGCCAGGGACTCGTCGCCATCTTCGAGAAGGTGTAGCCGAGGTGATTTTCGGAGCACGGGTTAGGCGCCCGTGCTTCGATGGGGCAAGCTGAATCTGAGCATTGGGGGATGTCATCACCAAACCGAATACCCGTCGTTGTGCGCTGCTGGCGCTGGTTGTCGCCGCAGCACTCGTGCTGAGCGCCTGTACCTCGGCCCAGGGGCGTCCCGAAGAGAACCCTGCGCCCTTGTCGGCTGATATCACCGGGCAGTTGCACGCGGCAGTCAGCGAAGCCATGGCGCAGTCGGGTTCGTCCGGCGCGCTGGTCGGCGTCTGGTCCGCCGACGGCAAATGGACCGCCGCACTGGGCACCACGGAAATCGATGGTTCGACCCCGATGAGCAGCGAGATGCACTTCCGGATCGGCACGAACACCACGGCAATGACCTGCACGGTGCTGCTCCGGCTCGTCGACACAGGCACGGTGGCGCTCGACGACCACGTCTCCACCTACCTGCCGCGCATCGTTGGTGTGGAGGGTGTTACGCTCGGCCAGCTCTGCCAGGGTACCTCGGGACTCGGGACCTACAGTTCCGTTCTGGCTGGGGAGTTCGTGCACAATCCCCTGCGCTTCTGGCCGACGATGGAACTCGTCTCTCAGGGGCTGGCCGCACCTCGGACCGGTGCTCCGGGCAGCGTGTGGGGTCCCTCGAACACCGGAATCGTGCTGCTCGGGATGGCGCTCGAGCAGGCCACGGGCGAGGGATGGGCGGCGCTCTACGACGAGTACATCTTCCATCCGCTCGGTCTGCACGACACCTCCTATCCCCACGCCGGTGACGTGGACATCCCCTCACCCCACGCGCACGGCTACGCGGCGGAGGTCGGCGTCGACGGTCCGGTGTGCACGGCCATCATCGACAACACGCTGCTCTCGAACTCCATGAGTGGCGTGGCCGGCGGCGTGGTCTCGACGCTGGTCGATATGAAGACCTGGGCGGGCGCTCTCGCCGGGGGCAGTCTGCTTTCCGAGACGTCGGCGGCAGCCCAGTGGGAGACCGTGACCGAAGACCTGGCGACGCCGTCGTGGATGCGATACGGCCTCGGCGCGGAGCAGGTCGGGCCGCTCCGCGGGCGCAGCGGATCGATCCCGGGATTCATCTCCGCCACCCTCGCCGATCCCGACCAGACCTTGACCGTCGTGGTGGCACTGAACAACTCGAGCGCGGGCGACCAGTTCGCCCTGACGCTCGCCCGGCAGCTGGCCGCCATCATCGCCCAGACACCGGTTGACGGCCAGAACGATCCGTCCGGCGCACTGCCCTGGTCGGTGGAGCAAACCCAGGCCGACCTCGCTGCCGAGGCGGCCTGCCCGACCGTGGCGGAGATCATCGGCTGAGCCCGTCGCCAGTCCACCGGGCGTAACCTGAACGTGTGAATTCAGCAGGAACGACCGACCGAATCAGCGACGCGAGCGATGGAGAGGCCGGCATCAACCAGGTCACCGCCGCGCCGCTCGATCTGGCCGCGCACGTCGCCGCCGTCTCGACCGGCTCCTGCGGGGCCGTCGTGACCTTCATCGGTCAGGTGCGCGACCACGATCCCGACGCCGCCGGTCCGGTGACCGGCCTCGATTACAGCGCGCATCCGGATGCCGACCGGATTCTGTCCGAGATCGTGGTCCGGTTCGCCGCGGAGTACCCGCAGGTGAACCTGTCGGTCAGCCACCGGATTGGCCACCTCGACGTGGGCGACCTCGCCCTGGTAGCGGCCGCGGCGAGCGCCCACCGCGCCGTGGCCTTCGAGGCGTGCGAGCGACTGGTGCAGACCGTCAAGCTCGAGGTGCCCATCTGGAAGAAGCAGTACGAGGTCGACGGCACGACCGCCTGGGTGGGACTGACCTGATCTGGGACCGGATGGACGGTGTCCAGAATAATTAAACGGACGTGTATCCTGTTTATTAGAGCACGGCTCGGCTGTGCCACTGAGGAGGATTCATCCCATGACCGCCGAACCCATCACCGTGAACAGCGCGCACACCTGCAACTGCAACCATGACGACGCCGATACCATCGTGCTTGACGCTCGCACCATCCCGCACGCGGTTCGCCACGCGGCCATTTTCGGTGCGCTCGAAGCCATCCAACTCGGCTTCTCCCTCGATCTGATCGCCCCGCACGACCCGCTTCCCCTGCTGGCACAGTTGGAGAAGGCGCGCCCCGGCGCGTTCACCGTGTCCTATCTGGACCGTGGCCCTGAGGCCTGGCGCATCCGGCTCACGCGCGCCGTTTAGTCTTCCGGAACAGGCCTCAGCGTGCACGGCAACGGGCGACTGGCTTTCTTGCTGCTCGGCGGTCTCGCCCTCCTGGCTGGGCTCGACGGAGCGCTGCTCCTGCTGGGCCTGTCGGCACCGGTGGTCACCGCGCGGCTGGCGGATGTGCACGGACCTCTGATGGTCTTCGGGTTTGTGGGCACCGTGGTTGTGCTCGAACGGGCCGTCGCCGTGCGGCGGAACTGGGCCTTCCTGTCGCCGGGGCTGCTGGGTCTCGGCGGACTGGCTCTCGTCTCGCCGCTGCCTCTGCTGGTCGGTCAGCTTGCCTTCGTGGCAGGGTCAGCCGTGCTGCTGGCCATTTACCGCGTGATCTGGCTTCGGCAGGCGTCGACCTCCACCGGCGTGCAGGCACTGGGTGCCCTGCTCGGCCTTTCGGCCGCGGTGCTCTGGCTCGGCGGCCTGCCGGTTCCCGTTCTGGTGCCCGCGATGACGCTCTACCTGGTGCTCACGATCGCGGGTGAGCGACTCGAGCTCGCCCGGATCTCGCCTTCCGTCGACCATCGGGCCGAAATTCGGATGCTGTTCGCCGGCCTGGTCCTGACCCTCGGCACCGTTCTCGCTCTCGTCTGGCCCACCATCGGCTATCCCGTTCTGGGGCTCGGGCTGCTGGGGCTCGTCGCCTGGCTGTTCCGGCACGATGTGGCGACCCGACTCATCCGCGGCACCGGGCTGCCGCGATACATGGCCGCGTGCCTGCTGGCCGGTTACGGCTGGCTGCTCGTGGTGGGCGCCAGCTGGATCATCGTCGGCCCGAGCTATTCCGGCCCCGGCTATGACGCCGTGTTGCACGCTGTCTTCCTGGGCTTCGTGATGTCGATGATCATGGCGCACGCCCCGACCATCCTGCCGGCCGTGCTACGCCGACCGCTGCCATATCGGCCGGTGCTCTACCTGCCGGTGCTGCTGCTGCACGTCTCCCTGCTGGTGCGCATCCTGCTCGGTGACGCGCGCGACCTGCCGACACTGGTGCAGTGGGGCGGCGTGGCCAATATCGTCGCAGTGCTCCTGTTCGTGCTGCTGGCCGTGATCTCGGTGGTGCGCGGCGTGCCCAAGCGCCAGCCAAACACCAAACTGAAAGTCACACCATGAACCGTCGACTGTGGCACCTCATCACCGGGCTCCTGACTCCGACATGGCTCCTCCTCGCTCTCATCGCCGTGCTCATCCACCGCTTCATCCCGGTCGCGCCCTGGCTCATGGTGCACCTCCTGTTCCTGGGTGCAGTGAGCACCGCGATCCTGGTCTGGAGCCAGCACTTCGCCGACACCCTGCTCCGGCATCCGGCCCCCGGCGGCCGCGTCTCGCTCGGGGCGCGGCTCGGCGCGCACACCCTCGGAGCGGTGCTCGTGATCACCGGCATCGTCGGCGGCTGGTGGCTGGTCGTGCTGGCCGGAGGCATCCTGGTCGGCACGAATGCCCTCGCCCACGCCCTGATCCTGTTCCGGCAGTCGCGGGGCGCGCTGCCGGGCCGGTTCGCGCCTCTCGTGCGCTACTACATGGCGGCCGGAATCGCGTTGGCCATCGGCGTGACCCTGGGCGTGCTGATGGCCCGAACCGATATCGGTGGTGAGCCCGCGGAGCGGATGTACATCGCCCATGTCGGGTTCAACCTGCTCGGCTGGGTCGGCCTGACCGTCATCAGCACGGTCGCCCTGCTCTGGCCGACGGTGCTGCACGCCCGGGTGCAGACGACGCGCGCCTCGTCCCGCGGAACCCTGCCTCTGTTCCTGGCCGGCCTCACCGTGCTCGGGATCGGCCTGCTGATCGACCAGCGGCTGGTCGCCGCCGCGGGTGTTCTGATCTACCTGGTCGGCCTCGGCCTGGTGCTGGTTGAGGCCGTGCGCCTGGCCAGGCAGTCCCCGGCCGTTACCTTCGCCGGCTGGAGCCTCGGCGCCGCCCTCACCTGGTTCTTCGCCTGCGTGCTCGGGTTCGGTCTGATCGTGACGTTCGCTCCGAGCTGGGTAGCCGCGACCGACCGGCTCGGGCAGCTCGTGCCCGTGCTCGCGGTCGGTTTCGCCGCGCAGATCCTGCTCGGAGCCCTCAGCTACCTGGTGCCGGTCGTGCTCGGCGGCGGACCCTCGGTCTCGAAGGCCACGGCCGCCATGCTCGATCGTGCCGCCCTGTTCCGGGTCATCGTCACCAACGTTGGCCTGGTCCTCTATCTGCTGCCGGTGCCCAGTTTGGTCAAGGTCACCGTCTCGCTGCTCGTCATCGGCACGCTCGCCTCCTTCCTGGTCCTGATGCCGCGGGCGCTGCGGCAGAACCGCCGGCTGCGCCGGGCGACGGATGCGACGGCTCCGCCGGCCCGGTCGGCCGCATCGGTCGCCGCGGCGCCGTCACGCCGCACCGGCGCGACCATCACGGCCGTCGGCGTCCTTCTCCTGGCCGTGACCCTGGGGATCGCCCTGGACCCGGCCGCCGCCGGTATCGCCAGCGGCGGGGCATCCGTCGATGCGGCGTCGACCGGCCACACGACCACGGTCGACGTGGTCATGACAGACACCCGCTTCAGCCCGGACACCATCGAGGTGCCCGTCGGCGACACCCTGGTGATCAACCTGACCAATGACGACGAGATGGTGCACAACCTCGTGCTTGCCACCGGCGTGCTCTCCGGGTCCGTCGCCCCCGGCACCAGCCGGCAGGTCGACGCCGGCATCGTGGGGGCCGACGTCGAGGGCTGGTGCTCCATCGCCGGCCACAAGGTCCTCGGAATGGTGCTCACGGTCGTGGCCGTCGGAGCGGAACCGTCGGCGGGTGACAAGCCCCTGGCGATGAACCGGGGCTCCGGGCCCGACGCCGCGCCGAGCGCCGCGGACGACCTTGACCTGAAACGGGAGCCGGATGCCGATTTCGTCGCGCGCGACCCGGCACTCGGGACGGCGGCGGAGGTGGCGACCGTGCACACGCTGACCATGCGGGTGGAGAACGTGGACACCGAGGTGTCGCCCGGCGTCACCCAGACCCTGTGGACGTTCAACGGCACGGCCCCCGGCCCGACCCTGCACGGCAAGGTCGGCGACGTCTTCGACATCACCTTCGTCAACGACGGGTCGATCCAGCACTCCATCGACTTCCACGCGGGCGCCCTCGCGCCCGACCGGCCCATGCGCAGCATCAATCCGGGGGAGAGCCTGACGTACCGCTTCACCGCGACCCGGTCGGGGATCTGGCTCTACCACTGCAGCACGATGCCGATGTCGGTGCACATCGCGAACGGCATGTTCGGCGCCGTGATCATCGATCCACCCGGCCTGACGGCGGTCGACCGGGAGTACGTCCTGGTGCAGTCCGAGCTCTACCTCGGGGCGCAGGGCGGGGAGGTCGACGCCGACAAGGTGGCGACGCAGTTCCCTGACCTGGTGGTCTTCAACGGCATCGCCAACCAGTACGGCGCTCGCCCGCTGACGGCGAAGGTGGGCGAGAAGGTTCGCATCTGGGTACTTGACGCCGGCCCGAACGTGGGCAGCTCCTTCCACGTCGTGGGCGGCCAGTTCGACACCGTCTTCAAGGAGGGCGACTACCTGCTACGGGATGGCGGGAGCACCGGCACGGGCGGCTCCCAGGTGCTCGACCTGGCCGTGGCCCAGGGTGGCTTCGTCGAGCTGACCTTCCCCGAGGCCGGCAGCTACCCCTTCGTCAGCCACATCATGTCCGATGCCGAGAAGGGCGCTCGCGGTGTCGTCCTGGTCAGGCCGTGATCTTCGTCTGAGTTTGCCGAAAAATGGGTGTGTGCGGCGTGTCGTGCTCTATGTCAAATGGAGGAGCGACCCATCCTGCCGACCTGACGCATTCGTCGATTTTGCTTATGGTCAGTATTTTTGTCTCGATCTATCGCGACTGCGACTTCGCGAAAACGATTTGAAATGTCACTCATACTTTTAATCTCGTGGTAGTTTTCAACCACCCCGCGTGACCTATCTGGGGGAGGAACCGTGACAGCTGGCAGCACCTGCTTCCGCGCCCTTGAACCACGCAACAAGGAAAGGGGCCCACCGTGGTCCGAATGAGAGCCGGTGCAGGAAAACTGCGATCGGAGTTGATGGTTTCCAAAGGCTGGTTGCAGGGCGTAGCCCTGGTGATGGTCTTCGGTTTCGCCGTGATGGGCTTCCTGGCCTTGAGAACCTATACGGACTCGATGCCCCAGCCCGCACAGGTCGTCGACTCGCAGGGTGAGGTCGTCTTCACGACGGCCGACATCACCGCGGGCCAGCAGACCTTCGTGCGGCGCGGCCTGCAGCAGTACGGCTCGATCCTGGGCCACGGCGGCTACCTCGGACCGGACTACACGGCCGACTACCTGCGGCGTTCCTCGACCGAGGTGCTCGAGGCCCTGACCGCGTCCGGTGTGCAGGACCCGCAGGGTGCCCTCGTCGAGATGATGCGGACCAACCGCTACGACAAGGCCACCGGCAACCTCGAATTCACCGATCTGCAGATCAAGGCCTTTGACACCCTCAAGCAGCACTACGCCGATTTCTTCGGGTCCCCGACCACGCAATACGGCCTGATCCCGAATGCCATCACGGACTCGGCGGACATTCACGACCTGACCGCCTTCTTCGCCTGGACGTCCTGGGCGGCCTCCGCTGAGCGGCCAGGACACAACTACTCCTACACGAACAACTGGCCGGCCGAACCGCTCGTGGATAACGTGCCGACCGCCGACATCATCGTGTGGAGCGGTCTGTCGCTCGTGGCACTGATGGTCGCCCTCGGCGCCCTCTTCGGCCTCTACGGCCGCTGGAGCAAGAAGATGGGTTGGCAGCACGGGGAAGAAACCCCCGCCCTGTCGTTCCGCCAGCCGGGGGAGGTGGCGGTGACACCCGCCCAGTCCGCCACGGCCTGGTTCTTCTTCGTGGTGGCCCTGATGTTCCTGGCCCAGGCCTTCCTGGGTGCCGCCATCGAGCACTACCGAGTTGACCTGTCGAGCTTCTTCGGCCTTGACCTGGCTCGGCTGCTGCCGTTCAACCTCGCCCGAACCTGGCATGTGCAGCTCTCGTTGCTCTGGACGGCCACCTCGTTCCTGGCCGCAGGCATCTTCCTCGCCCCGTATATCTCCGGGCGTGAACCCAAGCGGCAGCACTGGCTGGCCTACGGGCTGCTCGGGGCCCTCGCCCTGGTCATCGTCGGATCGTTCGTGGGAGAAGCCCTGAGCATCTTCGGCGTCGAGGCAGCCAAGGGCTCGCCGTTCTGGGACATGCAGTGGGAGTACATCGACCTGCCCCGCGTCTGGCAGGGCATGCTCGTCGTCGGACTCTTCCTCTGGATCGCGATCATCTACCGCGGCATCCGTGCGCGTCTGAAGTCGGAGCACCGCTTCAACCTGCCGTGGCTCTTCTTCTACGCCGGCCTCGCCATCCCCGCCTTCTACGCGGTCGGAATGCTTGCCGGCACCGAGGTTCACCTGAGCGTCGCCGAGTTCTGGCGCTTCTGGGTAGTACACCTCTGGGTCGAGGACTTCCTGGAACTGTTCACGACCGTGATGGTGGCCTACATCTTCGTCATGCTCGGAGTCGTGCACCGCAAGATCGCGATGCAGATCATCCTGCTCGACGTCATCCTGTATTCCGCCGGTGGCATCCTCGGCACCATGCACCACCTGTACTTCTCGGGAACCCCCGTCGAGCACATGGCGCTGGGAGCCTTCTTCTCCGCCCTGGAAGTCATCCCGTTGACCTTCCTGACGATCGAGGCCTGGAGCTTCCTCCAACTCGGTGCCCGGCAGGAGTCGCGCAGTTCGGCTCCGTTCCCGCACCGCTGGGCCGTCATGTTCCTCGTCGCGGTCGGATTCTGGAACTTCCTGGGTGCCGGCGTCTTCGGGTTCCTGATCAACCTGCCGATCGTCTCCTACTACGAGATCGGCACCGCGCTGACGGCCAACCACGCCCATGCGGCGATGATGGGTGTGTACGGAATGATGGGCGTCGGTCTGTCGCTCTTCGCCCTGCGCTACCTGATCCCGGCCCAGCGCTGGCCGGACAAGCTCGCGAAGATCTCGTTCTGGTGCCTCAACATCGGCCTGGCCTGGATGACCTTCGCCACGCTGCTGCCGCTCGGCGTCATTCAGCTGTGGCATTCCATCAACGACGGCTACTTCGAAGCCCGCAGCCTGAACTTCATCAACGAGCCCGGCAACGCCGTTCTCGAATGGCTGCGGATGCCCGGTGACATCGTCTTCATCGTTGGCGGCGTGATGCCGTTCGTCTGGATCACCTGGCTCGGGGTGCGGTACCGCATCAAGGCCACCACCCACGACGTGCCGATGGAGGCCTTGTTCGTCGAGGCCGTCCCCGCCGGTGCGACGCTCGCCGGCGGCGCGGAGCCGACATCCGGATACTCTTCGGACCACCGCTCCACCGGCACCGGCATCGGCACCGGCACCGGCAC
>Ga0136639_10000031_pt1 | contig 41683 bp, 34 predicted proteins | sample AntDrymUQ8592106_2_FD_113739 | JGI IMG/M metagenome (GOLD analysis project Ga0136639, IMG submission 113739) | Polar desert sand microbial communities from Dry Valleys, Antarctica - metaG UQ859 (21.06) | ecosystem: Environmental > Terrestrial > Soil > Desert | place: Antarctica: Dry Valley...
GTCGGTTGTTGTCCTGATGCTGCATCTTGTGATCAGGCCGATCTAGTGAGCTAACAAATTCAGTTTTCGGCGAGGATTTCAGACGCGAATGAAAATTGACCGCTACATGCTGTGTCGCCGGGTACAGAAGTCGCCACATATTGATATGAAGTGACTTTCTAAGTCCGACAGGCTGCTAGAGTCTTGCGGGATAGGGGCGGTTGGTGCCCCTATGGCTGAGTTTACTTCGCGTCCTGCTCGTCTTCCTCTTCCTCGTCTTCGTCATCCTCATCAAGGGAGAACTCGGCCCAGCTGACGGCCTCGTTGAGAGCGGGGATGGCGGCCTCGGCAAGGGCATCGAAGTCGGGTTCGTCGCCTTCAAAGGTGAAGGCCAGCAGGGTGCCGCCGTGCTCGATGTTGGGTGGATCGAGCTCCGAGCTTGAAACCCGGATCTGGAACCAATCGAGCATGCCCGTTTTGCTCGCTGTGTGGATCTGGGCGATGAGGTCGATGGATGCGGCGGGGTCTTCGACGCCCTCTTCACGCTGATGGGCAAGGTCTTCCTCGTCACATTCAATGCCGCCGATCATCTCGATGACGGTGGAGTCCGGGTCCTCGCTCAGGGTGCGCTCGATGGCTTCAAATTCCGGGCTGTCGGTTGGGATGATGGTCATGCTGGGGCCCTTCATTGACGACGCGGGGCGATCTGGCAAGCTCGGGAATACGTAAGTTTGGCCCCATAATGCCCACGGGAGGGGGGCTTGCGGGCTTGACAGGCCAAGTCTAACGGGCTTGGTTGCGGGGGCACCGGGTCCATTCCCGGATTTTACTTAACGCAACTTTTCTTTTCTCTTCATGGCATTATCGTCCCCGCTCTGGTATATTTGTTATCTGGTGGTTCTTATTGGGCTGGCCGGCTACGGCAGTCATCGGTTGACGATTTTGTACCTCTACCTGCGCCATTCGCGCAAGAAGCCGGTGCCCAAGCATTTGTTTGACGAGTTGCCGCTGGTGACGGTGCAGTTGCCTGTTTTCAATGAATTGCATGTCGTTGAGCGCCTGCTTGAGGCGGTTTCGAGGCTCGATTACCCGCAGGACAAGCTGCAAATTCAGGTTTTGGACGACTCGACGGACGAGACGACCGAGATTTGCCGGGTGGGAGTGGCCGCGCTGCAGGCGAGGGGCTTTGACGCGGAGTTGATTCACCGGACCGACCGGACCGGCTTCAAGGCCGGAGCGCTTGAGCACGGGACGGAATTTGCCAAGGGCGAGTACCTTTTCATCCTGGACGCGGACTTTGTGCCCAACCCAGACGTGCTGCAGAAGACGATTCATTACTTCAGCGACGAGAACATCGGGATGATCCAAACCCGCTGGGGCCACCTGAACCGCACCTTCAACCTGCTCACCCGGGTCCAGGCAATGTTTCTGGACGGCCACCTGGAGCTTGAGCAAACCGCCCGCAACCGCAGTGGCCGGTTCTTCACCTTCAACGGCACCGCCGGCATCTGGCGCAAGTCGTGCATCGCCGACGCCGGCGGCTGGGAGCACGACACCTTGACCGAGGACATGGACCTCAGCTACCGGGCTCAACTGCGCGGATGGAAGTTCATCTTCCTCAACGAGGTGGAGACTCCCGCCGAGCTCCCGGTCGACATGGACGGCTTCAAGAGCCAGCAGCACCGGTGGACAAAAGGCTCCATCCAAGTGTGCAAGAAAGTCCTGCCCGCCATCTGGCGCAGCAAGTTCCCCCTCTACGTGAAGCTTGAGGCCACCGCCCACCTGACGTCCAACTACGCCTACTTGATGCTCATCTGCCTGTGCTTCCTGATCTACCCCAATCAGTGGCAGCCGGACCTGGGCGTCTGGACATCCTACATCATCAACATCCCGATCTTTTTCTTCGCCTCGGTTTCCGTCATCCTGTTTTACATGATGTCGCAGAAGGCCTTGAGGCCTGGCTCGTGGTGGCGCGAGTTGCCGTACCTGCCGCTGCTTCTCGCCCTTGGCATCGGCATGTCCATCAACAACACCAAGGCGGTTCTGGAAGCATTGTTGAACCACCAGAGCGGTTTCGTGCGCACGCCGAAGTACGGGATCGAACAAGGGGCCACGGCCGCCCGCCGCACCAGCAGCTACAAGGCCATCAAAACCCTCACCCCGGTCATCGAGTTGCTCTTTGGTCTGTTCTTTCTGTTTGTCGTGGTTGACGCAGCCATGGATCAACGTTGGTCCTCTGCGATCCTGCTGCTGCCATTTCCCGTTGGATTTTTCTTCACTTCGGTGTCATCTTTGCTGCGTATGCTACCGGCTCTTCCGGGTGCCAAAACGCCCATCCCGGCGGAGAGCGGCGCCTCGAACGTCTCTGCAAACGTTTCCTCGAACGTCTCATCAAACAACGACTGAGTTAGGTATGCGTTCCCTCCACTTGCTCCGCGCCTGCGCCGTGGGAATCCTTGCGCTGTTTTGTCTGGCCAACTGCGCCTGTCCGCGCAAGGACGAGCGCAACCAGCTCATCGTGAGCGTTCGTGACCAGAGAATGCTGCTCGCCACTGACGGCAAGCCAGTGAAGGTCTACAAGGTGTCCACTTCGAAATTTGGCATCGGTGATCGGCCTGGAACCAACTGCACGCCGCTTGGGTCGCTCGAGGTGCACAAGAAGATTGGGGATCGCGCTCCGCTGGGTGCGGTCTTCAAGAGCCGCAGGCAGACGGGCGAGGTGATTCACCCGAACGCTGCCGGGCGTGATCCGATCGTCACGCGCATCCTCTGGCTTCAGGGCAAGGAAGCGATCAACCGCAACGCCTATGGGCGCTATATTTACATCCACGGGACCCCCGAGGAGCGGCGGCTTGGCCAGCCGGCGTCGTACGGCTGCATTCGGATGGGATCGCGGGATATTGCCGAGCTGTTTGATGTCATCGGTACCGGTGCCTCGGTGCGGGTCATCCGCGGCTCGCTGAAGGAAACTCCTGAGGGGGCAAGTGTCGCCGGGAGCGTGTTTAGGCGTGCTTTGGCAGGATTCCGCGGCTGAGCGTGGAAATTCTTTGCGCAGAGCTTGACAGCGCAGGGCCTAGGCCTAGAGTTTCGCCCCCCGGTCCAAAGCAACCGAATTTTTCCACACTACCATGGCCAATACCAAGTCCGCCCTGAAGCGCGTCCGCCAGACGAAGGTTCGCACTGAACGTAACCGCGTGCTCAAGAGCCGTATCAAGACGCTTCGCAAGAAGGCGCTCAGCGCCGGAGCAAGTGGCGATGCCGCTGCCGCCACCACCGCGTTCCAAGAGTTCTCCTCTGCCGTGGACCGCGCCGCGAAGAGCAGCGTCATCCACAAGAACAAGGCTGCCAACCTCAAGAGCAAGGCCGCCAAGCACCTGGCACCCAGCGCTTCGTAAGCGACGGGAAATTCCGGGAAATTTCAAAGCGGTTCCGGTTTCCGGTGCCGCTTTTTCTTTGCCCAAGTTTTGCCCATACTTGTTCCACCACCGCCCTCTCTCCATGCCGACCCCACCCTCGAACGAAGATCGATTTGCCAAAGCTCAACGCATCGCTCGCAATCCGGCAGCTTACAAAGTCTGTGAAGGATGCGATTCCATCATTGGTGCCGCCGCCGCCCTCTGCCCGAATTGCCACAGCTTCCGCTTTGACCAAACCCCGACACGGGTGGTTGATCAAGCGTTGCTTCTGGGTGCCGGCGCGCAGAAGTCTGTCACCGCGGAAGACCTTATTTAGGCCAATTCAGGATGCTCGCAGCTTGCTGCGGCCTGTTTGCGGGGATAGCTGCTTTTTGCTCACCCTCGCCCCCCGTCCGCCGCTCGACGCGCGCTGCCCGAAGAGGATCGTCAATGGGCGGACGGCGCGTGTTCCCGCCAGCAAGCTGGACTGCTTACAGCGGTAGCAAGCTACAGCAGTCCACGGACCTGGCCTGCGGCCGCGCCAATCCAGCTACCCATGGTCTGCTGCGGCATCGTGCTGCGGCATCGTGCTGCGGCATGCCTGGGGGGAGATGCGGCTTGCTCACCCGCGCCTTGAGCTTGCTTGGCGTGGAAATATTCCAGCGGTCGGTTGACGCAGGGCGGAGGGCGTGGTCATGGTTGTGCCGATGGATACTCCCGCGACGCAGAACTACAGGATCGGCAACGAGAAGTTGATCCGGGTGTTGGCCGCAGCCTCGGCCCACTTGCGCGGGCTGCTTGAAAAGCAGGGGCGCGCAGAGGGCGCGCTGCGGGTGGCGGTCATCGGCGGCGGGTGCAGCGGTCTGCAATACAAGATGGACCTCGTCGACGGTCCGCGCGACCGCGACATTCTGGTGCGCAGCGCCGAGGTCAACGTGGTCATCGATCCGAAGAGCGCTTTGTTTGTCAGTGGCAGCGAGTTGGATTATTCCGACGATCTCCAGCAGGGAGGCTTCAAGGTCTCCAACCCCAATGCCTTGGTCACCTGTTCGTGTGGTGAGAGCTTCGCCGCCTAACCTGCCGTCACCGCCGCCGTGTTTGACGCCTATGAAGTCCTGGGGCTTGAGAGAGTCCTAACTATTGACGAGGAGTTCCTGCGCCAGCGCTACCAGCAGCTAAGCAAGGCGCTGCATCCGGACGCCGCCGATGGCAGCGAAGCCGGGTTTCGCGAGCTCAATGAAGCTTTCGAGTTGCTGCGCAGCCCTAGCAGGAGGTTGAGCCACTGGCTTGCGGTGGGTGGCGTGGAGGGGGATCCGCGCGGATCGATCGGCGGCGAGTTGTTGGACCTGTTCGGGGCGGTCGGTGAGGCGGTGCAGCACGCGGATAGATTCCTCAAGCGGCGCGAGGCGGCGCAGACTGTGTTAACAAAGGCGCTGCTGGAGCGGGAGGCGGGTGTGCGGCGCGAGCAGATCGAGGCGGCGCAGGCGAAGGTCGATGAGCTCATCGCCCAACAAGTTGGCTGTTTTCCGCGGATCGAGAGCGACGGCCAGCAGATGGCGGCGGAGGAAGCGTGGCAGATTTCGCGCAACCTGCAGTTTCTGGAGAAGTGGCGCGGGCAGCTGCGCGAGCGTTATGGAGCGCTCTACTAGCAGCCGCCCTGCGCCGAGCCTGGAATTGTGGCTCAGGCTTGGAGTGCTTCGGCGTAATTCGCGCTGACCTTGGGCCACTGGATGACGTTCCAGATGGCTGCTAGGTAGTCGGCGCGGCGGTTCTGATAGTTGAGGTAGTACGCGTGCTCCCAGACGTCGATGCCGAGGACGGGGATGCCGATTTCGGTTTCCGGGACCAGGCCGGCCATTTGCGGGTGGTCCTGGTTAGGGGTGCTGGTGATTGCGAGGGTGCCGTTGCGCACGATGAGCCATGCCCAGCCAGAGCCGAAGCGGCTGAGGCCTGCGGCGGTGAGGGATTTCTGCATGTCGGCCAGGGTGCCGAAGGTGGTGGTGATGGCCTTCTGCAGCGCCTCGGAGGGGACCCCCGCGGTGGCCGGCGGGCCAATGAGTTCCCAGAACATGTTGTGGTTGACGTGGCCGCCGCCATTGTTGCGCACGGCCGCGCGCAGGGCCGGGTCGGCAATCGCCTGCACGTTGGCGATGAGCTGGCCGGCAGGCATGCTGTGAAGTTTCGGATGTTCGGCCAGGGCGGTGTTGAGGTTGGCCACATAGGAGGCGTGGTGCTTGCCGTGGTGGATTTCCATCGTCTTGGCGTCGATGTGGGGCTCAAGGGCGGCGAACTCATAACCAAGCTCGGGGAGCACGTGGACCTTGGCACCCTGGGCCTGTGCCTCCGCACTCGGCTGGCCAAACAAAACACCGGGGGCTGCCGCGGCGGCACCGGCGGCCAAGCCTAACTTAACAAACGAGCGGCGGTTGAGCGATGGGTCGAGATTCATGACCGCCAACCTAATCCCACATCCCACAGGCTCAAACAAATTGTTGGAGCCGGCAGGGCGGATTTTTTCCCGCCGGCCTTCAGTCGAGCTGGCGCGGCGGCTTGGGTGGCTGCGGTGGCGCGTTGGGATTGGGCGGCGGGGGCGGCTCGAGGCGGTTGACCTCGAAGGGGAGTCTTTCGCTGTGATAGGGGTGCCGTCCATTTCCCACCCGCAGGGGATGCGGTAGGCGTCGGCGATCTCGCGCGCCTTCAGGTAGGTGGCAAATCCCGCGGAATCAATGCGGAAAATCAGCACCCGGTTCGGGTAGGAGCTCACCAGGTTGCAGATCCGGTGGAAGCGGCCGTCCACAACCTGCATGTCGGCCAGCGAGGATTTTTTGGTTGTCGTAGATGGTTTTTGTCCCTTTGCGCTCGCGGACGAGGTCGCGCTGGCGCTCGAAGGCGTCCATGAACAATTTTTTCGCCTCAATCAGGTTGATGAAGTGTGCCTGTTCGCCGCGGATGTAGCAGTAGTAGAGGTTGGCGCCCTCGGGGATTTGGCGGCTGTTGGGGATGCTGACCACCGTGGGCGGCTTGGCCACCGGCTGCGGGCGATTTCCAGCTGCAGTGTGTCGGTTTTCTTTTTCTCGGCATCCGCCTCGGTGCGGCGTGCGGCGGCAAGCTCGTTGAGTTTCTTGAGTTCGATGGCTAGAGCGGAGTTGTCCTTGATGGATTTTTCCAACAACACGAGGTCGAGCTCCATGGCTTGGATGGTCTGTGGAGTGGGTGCGGGAGCGTTGAGGATGGCGCGCTGGCGCTCGATGGTGGCACGGACTTCCAGCCGCGTTTGCCTGTTGGATTTCCTCGGGAGTGGCCGGCTTGAGTCCGTCGAGGATTCTGTGTGGGGGGCGAGGATGAAGGCCAACATTTTCCAACAATTAGAAAGACTCCCGGCGAAGCGGCGCAGCCGGGCCTGCGCGAAACGGGAATGATTTCAATCATAGCGATGGAACGGGGCGCATGGGCCTGGTTGGCGCGGCCGTTCAGATTCAACTAACTATCCCATGAAGATTTTAGTTTTAGTCGTTTTGTTGGCGGGTGTTGGGTTGTTTATGGATGCTGCCATTGAGGGTTACCTGGGCCATGCGAGAGCTTATGCACCCGGAAGCGGGGCGTCCCTGGTGGACGTCGAGGCAGATCGAGCCCCAGGCGGATTCGCGGGCATCATGGCCTACCAGAGGATTCGGGCCGTCCTGTGCACGAGCGCGGGTTGGTTTCTTTGGTCGCGGCTTAAGCGGGCCGATGCATGGGATCCTTTTATGGTGGGTAGGGAGGAATCCCGATGACAGCCGCAATTAAAAACGCCCTTGAGGAACCACGCCCCGATTGGGTTGCCCTCATGCGGAGTGACCGGCTTATTTCGACCAATCGAATGTCGCCGCGATGGGAATCAACCGGGGAAGTGGCGCGAAAGTCAGCGCAGCACGGGTTGGCCCTGGACGGTGAATAGCCGGTGGAATTCGAACCTTCTACCCTGATGGCCTGCGGCTCACAAATTGCGCCACTCTGGGGTCGAAGAGTGGGTGAGCCACAGGCCACCGTGGACTGCTGTAGCTTGCTGCCGCTGTAGGCTGTCCAGCTTGCTGGCGGGAACCCGCTCCGCCGCCCATTCGGCGCTCCCTCCGCCTGCTGCGCGGAAAAAGAAATCGGGTGAGCGCGGGTGATCAGGGTGGCGCGCAGCGGCAGCAGGCTTCAGCAGTCCAAGGTGGCCTCGCGGCACTGAGGCAGCACGGCGGGCCGGGTTTTCATGGTTTTGTTTTTGCGCCAATGGTGCAGCCTCTGGGGATGCGCCACTGGTTGATCAAGTCCGAGCCGGATGTTTTTGGGATTGGGGACCTCAAGCGGGTGGGGACGGAGCCGTGGGACGGGGTGCGCAACTATCAGGCACGCAATTTCATGCGGGACGACATGAAGGTTGGGGACCTGGCCCTGTTTTACCATTCCAACTCCACGCCGCCCGGCGTGGCGGGGGTGGCGCGCGTGGCAAGCGCCGCCTATCCAGACCCGAAGGCCTGGGACCCAAAGTCAAAATACTACGACGAGAAAGCCAGCGAGGAGAATCCGCGGTGGTTCATGGTCGACTTTAAGTTTGTTGGGGAGTTTCCCGACTATGTTCCGCTAGAGGCTTTGCGGGCCGATCCGAAGCTTGAGGATCTCATGATTCTGCGCAAGGGCAGCCGGCTCTCTATCACCCCGGTGGAGGCCAAGCACTTCAATCATATCTGCAAGCTCGGCGGCCTGGGGATTTGAAGGGGCTCAGTTGCGCCATGCCTGGTGGGTGGCGTCGAGGATGGCGGAAATGTTTTTGCGCTCGGAGGCTGATAGATAGGTGAAGTCAGGTCCGCCGCCTGAGTTGGTGAGGATGTCGCGCAGCTCGGCGTAGACGAGCTGGCGGATCTTGTTGGGTAGGGCGGCAAACGCGCGGCTCTGGATCATGTAGGAGCAGCGGTATTTGAAGATCCGGCCGTAGAGGCGGAAATCCTTGAGGCTACGACCGTCGTGCGTTTTCGGGGCGTTGTGGGCGAAGGCGGTTTGGAAGGCTGGATCGCCCTCGACGCCATCAGGGCCGGGGGGGGCTTCGCCGCGGAAGAGGAGCTCGGAGACAAGGGCGCTGGCGCGGCCGGTGGCGACGCGGTGGGCGGAGGTGGTGGTGTCCTCCTCGGTGACCGAGAGGTCAAGCGTCTTGGTTAGCCAGAGCGCGCGGCGGTATTCCATACCCGCCTTGGTGATGAGGTTGTGCATCCGGCACTGGTGCTCGAGGACCATCAGGGCGACAATGTCGCTGGTGGGGCGAAGGTAGCGGGTGGTGTCAATCTTGCCGGCGAGGGTTTTCCAGTTAGACCCGGCGTCGGCGTTCGCCTGCGGGTGGTCCGGGTCGGTGGTGAGGTTGCCCATGTGGCGCACGCCGCGGTGGGTGCCCGTGACGTACCAGCCGCCCCAGCGCTCGGTGAGCGGGCTTGAGTGGTTGGTGCTGTGGGTGCCGGCGCTGAGGATCGGGTGCCCGTCCGGGGCGGTGACCACCGAGCGGATCTGCATGCCGGGAACTTCCTCGGTGCGCGCGCTGGCATGGCAGGAGAGGCAGTCAAGTGAGCGGCTAACGACGGCGGGGCGGTCGCCGGCGGGCGGCTCCAACAGATAGAAGACCGGCCCGAGGAGGGGATCGCAGGCGATGATTTCAATGGAGCCTCCGGGGACGAATCCGACGTAGAGGTCGTCGGAGAAATAGAGGGCGCGCGGGGTCTGCGGTGAGATGAGGGAGTTTTGCTTGCTGGTCTTTGAGAAGACGAGGACTTGGGATGCCTCGGGGACGCCGAGCTTGGCCAACAGCTCCCGCAGGAAGGCGAGGGGCTCGGTGGGAGTGATGCGATTGCGGCCCATTTCCCACTCGCGGGCAAGCTGGGCGACTGGATCGTTAGAGACGCCGGCCGAATAGCTGATAGGCGCCTGCTCGAAGAACTCCGCAGCGCGCGCCAAGGGCGAGGCGAGGAGGCCAAAGAGAAGAAAAAAGCGGATTCTCATGCGGCCGGGGAGGCGGGTTTGATGGCAAACAAAGAACGTCGTGAGGACGCTGGATGTTTCATCTCCTAACGAGTCATGCGGCGCTGGCGGGTGACGATGGCCGCGGCAGCAAGGGCGCAAAACAGGCAGAAAAGCAGCAGGATCGCGCCGGTGAACCTTAGCGTGCTGATGGTGGTGGGCTCAGGTGGATCGGGTGAGCCGGGGAGGTTTGCGGCGGCTGGGTCGGCGGGTTTGGCTGATTTGATTGCCCGCTCGGTGGCCAGGAAGACGTGGGCGTTGGTCTTGCGCCGGTAGTCGGAGCGGTAGGTTTCAGCCTTGCGCACCAGCAGGTCGATGCGCTGGTTGACGAAGAAATCCGAGGCGGGGCGGGTATCCTCGTGCTCGGGCCAGATGACCATGGTTTCGAGGTCCGGAGCGGTGCCGCGGCGGGTGACCTGGGTGATGCGGCTTAGCTGGGTTTCGGCGGCGAGCGCATCGGGGGCACCGGCGGCAAGCAGCGCCGTGAGGCCGTCCTTGAGCAAGTTCATCCGGTCGGCCGCGTCGGGAGTGAGGGAGGCGCTTTCGCGCGAGTTGTCAATTCGGCGCTGGATCCGGTCGCGCGCGATTTCAAAATGGTTGCGTGTCGCCTGGGTGATCATCATCGCCTCATAGGAGTAACGCAGCGGCATGATCATCGCCGGGAGGGGCTCGCCGCCCTTGTCCCGGGCAGTGAGAGCCTCGGAGAACAGATTGTGGTTCATTTCCGCGAAGGGTACCAGGGCGCCGGCGAGGAGCATCTGCGGGACGAGCAGGAGCGGAACGGAGGTGAGGGCCGCGCGCTCGCTGCGCACCAGGCTGGAGATGACCAAGGCCAGGCCGGTGCCGGTCCAGGCGGTGAGGGTCATCCACAGCCAGTGCTCCCAGAGCATGCCGCGGATTTCCAACACGGCGTTGCCAATGATCAGGTAAGTCAGGCACTGGATGGCGGCGAGCAGACCCAGGACGCCGAACTTGGCGAAAACATAGAGCCCGGCATGGCTGCGGCAGTTGCGCTCGCGGCGCAGGATTGGGCGGTCGCGCAGGATCTCCGTGGCGCTGTTAGTCAGGCCGAGGAACATGGCCACGGTTGCTGATAGGAACAGATAGGCTGGGATGTGCAGGGCGGTGGAGAAGTCATAGCCGCCTTCCGGGGAGGAGCGCAGGGTGATGCCGATGAGGAAGGCGAGGATGGGTGCCTCCAGCAGGGTGCTGTAAAGGGTGCCGCGGTTGCGGAACTTCGAGAGTAGCGAGCGCTGGAAGTGGGTGATGAAAAGCGTCAGCAACTGGCGCGCGCTGCGCGCCGGGGTGACCGGGATGGGCATGTTGTCCTCCGCGCGCGGCAAGTCGCCGAGGCGGGTCGGCGCGCTGTGACGGTGGACTTCGGCCACCAGATTGGTGCTTTCAAAACGCTCCTGCCAAAAGGTGGCCGGAAAGCGCCGCGCCGCGCCGGGGCTTTCCCCCGCGCCGATGGTCGCCAGGGGCGTCTCAAGCACGTCAAAAACAAAATCTGCACCCAGCGGCGCATCCGGCGGCGGAAAGGCCGTGGTGAGCCCAAGTTCCGTGCATGCGTCGGTGAAATACGTCAGCATTGCCCGTGGGGTGCCGAAGAAGGCGACGCGGCCGCCGCTGTCTAACAACAAGACCTTGTCAAACAGGCGCAGCACCTGGGCGCCGGGGCGGTGGAGGGAGGCGATGACGATTTTATCGCGGGCAAGGGAGCGGAGCGTCTCGGCGACGTGCTCGGAGTCCTTCGAGGAGAGTCCGGAGATGGGCTCGTCGAAGAGGAAGATTTCCGCGGGGCTGGACAGGTCGAGGCCGAGGTTGAGGCGGCTGCGTTCGCCGCCGCTGAGAGCCTTTTCACCGGGAGCGCCAACCTTGCGGTGGGCCAGCGACTGGAGACCGAGCTCGGCGAGGATGCTGTCGACGCGTCGTTCCTGTTCGGCGGGCGAGAGGTGGGGGCGGCGCACGGCGGCGGCGTGGCGCAGGTGCTCGCGCACGGTGATCTGCGGGTTGAGGGCATCCTCCTGGGGCATGTGGGCGATAAACGGCCGCAAGCGGCTGAGGTTATCGTAGAGCGAGATGCCGTTGAGGCGGACAAACCCGCGCTGGGGGAGCAGCTGGCCGGAGAGCGTGGCTAACAAGGTGCTCTTGCCGCTGCCGCTAGGGCCGATGATGCAGAGCATCTCGCCGCGCTCGACCTCGAAGCTAACATTATCTAACCCCCTGCTTTGCGGGCCGAAGTCGTGGAGCAGGCTTTCCACGCCAAGCGACCGGATGACGGTGCGTTCCTCGTCGAGGATGCCCTCGCTGAAGCGGCAGCGGATGGCCTGGCTTTCGCTGAGGCGGATCAGGTCGCTGTCGAGGAGCTTGCGGTAGCCGCGGACGATGATGCCGTTGACTTGGACGGGGCGTTCGGACTCGAGGATTTCGAGTTCGCCGGTGGCTTGGCTTGGGTCGAAGCGGATGCGCAGGACCGAGCGCGGGCCGAGGCCGGGGGAGAGCAGGAGGTCGCCGGCGCTGATGGCGCTTGGGTCGTTGGAGACGAGGTACTCGCGCCGGTCGCTGCCGAGCCTGAAGCGGCCGCTCACGGCAATGGCTTGGCGCCGCAGGCTATCCATCTGGATGCGCACGGTGTCGTCCAAGGTCAGCCATTCATGGAAGGAGCAGGAGGTGGTGCGGCCGGGTGGCGGGAGCGGCTGGCCGGAAATCCGCAGGCGCGGCTGGAGGAGCACCTCAATATCGACCCTCACCCCGAAGCGCAGGCGCAGGACGCTTTGGCGCGAGCGGGTACGTTCGGCGCGCAGGCCGTTTTCGCTGCGAGACAGGAAGATGACTGGGCCGCGGCCGGTGTGGGCGGCGTTGAGGAAAAAAACCAAGTCCTCAAAGGTCAGCGACCAGCCCGGGACGACGAGTTGCTGGCGCTCGCGCATGCGCAGGAACGTGCCGGACTCAAGCGAGCGGCCGCGCACCCAGAGCAAGCCGGTGCCGGTGTTTCTGACCAAAACGAGGTCCCCCGCGCGGTAGACACGGAAATTGACGCCGACGGCCTCGCCGGGCAGGACGATGTGGTTAGGCTCGTCGGAGGGGCCGCCAAAGACGAGTTTTTCAAATGGCGGGTCGGCGGGCTCCTGGCCGGCGGTCATTTCCGCGATGATGGCCTGGCCGTATTCGGGCCGCCCGAGCCGGCGCATGAAGACCTCAAAGGATGAGCGGCCGCGGACCGACTGGCCGGCGGCATCCACCAGGGTGAAAAGCTGCAGTCCTAGGGCGAGCTTGCCGGTGTCGTCAAGGCGGTCGCGCAATTCGGCGGCGAGGCGCGGAAGTGGCCGGGGAGTGCGAACGGCCCGCTGGAGGCGCTTGGCCAGCCAACCGTGGTCGGCTTCGGGGAAGGCGTTGCGCAGTAGGTCAAGGGCGACATCGGCCTCGACCGGGTCAAGCTGGTGGTCAAGAGCCGTGAAGCTCGCGAAGGTGTCAACAAGCGGCCCGACCAAGGCGTCGCCGCCGGGGCGCAGGGAGCGGATCCGGCCGACGCCGGGGATGAAGCGCAGCCACGGGAAACGGGCGACGGCTTTGGTGCGAGGACGGGCGGGCGGCACGGGAGTATCCTTGGCAGATGCGCAGGGTCCCGGCAAGGAGGTCAAAAAAGGATTTTCTTTTTAACTTTCGGCGCTAATTTGTCGCTCCTTTTGCAAAGATAGCGGCGCATGCTAATATTCCGTGTTGGCGTTGCATCGGTGCCGGAGGCTAGGAAGTGAATCAAGACGGTCGAATCCCACCCCACCTGACCCCCACCTGATCCACCACCTGATTTCCTGCTACCTGAATCTTCCATTACCTGATAATCGCCCCCACCTTATAATCATCCATGTCAGACCCACAGTCACCCCAAGAGCCAAAGGCTCCAAACCCGCGCAGCGGAGCCACTGGCGAGCCAGGCGGATTCAACTGGCGTCTCATTTTGCTGTTTTCGGTTGCGCTTTTCATCCTGGCGCTTGCCTTCTGGGGTAGCCCGGGAAGCGCCGCGAGCAAGAAGATCAGCTACGCGGAATTCAAGAACCGCTGGGAACAAGGCCGTGTTGTCACCGGCAACGAAGAGTTTCCCCTCAAGGTGGTGACCAAGGAAAGTTCGTACGAGGCGAGCATTCAGGGGTTTGCGATGCCGGTGGTGGCCGCCAAAGATTCGGTCAAGAGCACTCCGGAGCCGTTCCAGGTGCCGGTGAACGCTTTCAACAGCGTGGAGTTGAAGGACGTTTTGCGCGGCCACGCCTCCTATGTGACGGTCAGCAGCCTGCCGGAGGTGGAGGATGCCGCAGTCCTGTCCCTGCAGGACCTGCGCAAGGCAATGGCCTTCAACGAGGTCGTGGTCAATAATCCGCAGCAGCCGCTGCAGGTGTTGACGCAGCGGGGGAGTGGCGAGGGGATGATCATTGGCGTGCGCAACGTGCCGGCCACCCCGCCGGTCTTCAACACGGACAAGAAGGCTTTTGAGCCGTTCGAGGTTTCCGTCCCCATGCTGGCGATGGGCGAAGAGATTCGCGATCTGCTTGGCAGCCAGGCGCAGTATGATGCTGACCGCGGCGTGCTGAAGGGGGTCATCTTCACCTTCCTGCCAATCATGATTCTGCTGCTGGTGTTCTTCTTCCTCTTCCGTTCGCAGATGAAGTCGGCGGGCCGCGGGGCGATGAACTTTGGCAAGAGCAAGGCGAAGCTTTTGGCAATGGACCGCAACAAGGTGACCTTCAAGGATGTTGCGGGGATTCAGGAAGCCAAGGAGGAGCTTTGGGAGATTGTCGATTTCCTGCGTGATCCGCGCAAGTTCCAGAAGCTAGGCGGCTCCATCCCCAAGGGTGTGCTCATGGTTGGTGCCCCGGGGACGGGCAAGACCTTGCTGGCGCGAGCGATTGCGGGTGAGGCGGATGTTCCGTTTTTCTCGATCTCCGGGTCGGACTTCGTGGAAATGTTTGTCGGCGTCGGTGCAAGCCGCGTGCGGGACATGTTCGAGCAGGGCAAGAAGCAGGCCCCGTGTTTGATCTTCATCGACGAGATCGATGCCGTCGGTCGCCACCGTGGTCACGGCGTGGGTGGCGGGCATGATGAGCGCGAGCAGACGCTCAACGCCTTGCTGGTTGAGATGGACGGCTTTGACACCCAGGAAGGGGTGATCATCATTGCTGCCACCAACCGTCCTGACGTGCTTGACCCGGCGCTGCTGCGTCCGGGCCGCTTCGACCGCCAAGTGACCGTGTCGCTGCCCGACGTCAATGGGCGGGCCGAGATTCTGGCCGTGCACGCCAAGCGCATCAAGCTGAGTGCCAATGTTGACCTGAGCCTGATTGCCCGCGGCACGCCCGGTTTCTCGGGGGCCGAACTGGCCAACTTGATCAACGAGGCGGCGCTGCTTGCTGCGCGCAAGGCGCTCAACTCGGTTACTCTGGCGGAGCTTGAGGAAGCGCGTGACAAGGTGCGCTGGGGCCGCGAGCGCCGCAGCTTGGCCCTCAGCGAGAAGGAGAAGGAAAACACAGCCTTCCATGAAGCTGGCCACGCGGTTCTCAACGAACTCCTGGAGCACACCGATCCGCTGCACAAGGTCACCATCATTCCACGCGGTCCTTCGCTTGGCTCGACGATGTTTCTGCCCGAGGAAGACAAGTTCACCCATCGGCGTGACGAACTGCTTGACGCGCTGGTGGTTGCCATGGGCGGTCGGGTTGCCGAGGAGCTTGTGTTTGGCAACGTGACCAATGGCGCGGTGGGCGATATCCGCATGGCCACCAACATTGCCCGCAAGATGGTTTGCGAGTGGGGCATGAGCGAGGACCTTGGAATGGTCGAGTACGGTGAAAATCGCGGCGAGGTGTTCCTGGCCCGCGACATGGCCGGATCGAAAAATTACTCCGAGGACACCGCCCAAAAGATCGACGAGGAGATCAAGCGGCTCATCGACATGGCCTACGCCCGCGCACGCACCATGCTCAGCGAGCGCCGGGAGCTACTCGATACGATCGCGCGCGCCTTGCTCGAGTACGAGACCTTGGATGCCTCCCACATCCGCGACCTGATGGACACCGGCCGGATGAGCAATCCGCCGACGATGCCCAAGCCACCAGAGATCCCTGACGATCTGCGCAAGAAGCCGGTCAAGAAGGTCGTCGAGGAGGGCCGTGACAATGATGGCCCGCTTGCAGGCGATGTGATTGGCGCTCCAGCCTAGTCGCGAGCACCCCGAAAAGTTCCCAGCCGCCGTAGCCGTCAAGGTTGCGGCGGTTTTTTTGCGCTTGCGGAAGCTTGCGCGCACTAGGATTTTGCCAGTGGCAGGAGATTTCGAGGTTGCAAAGCCCGGGTTCCAACATTACAGACCCGGCGGTTCGCAGAATCAAGAGCCCCATGGTGTAATGGTAACACAACTGATTTTGATTCAGTCATTCTAGGTTCGAGTCCTGGTGGGGCTGCTCTTGATTCCCTGTCCGATTTTTTATAAGCCCTGTAGTGTAATGGTAACACACCGGATTCTGATTCCGTTATTCTAGGTTCGAGCCCTGGCAGGGCTGCCACCCTCTGGCAGCAGAAAGGCCAGAAAGTCCGGAAAGTCCGGAAAGTCCGGAAAGGCCAAGCCGCTGAACCGTTTCGCAGGTGAAGGCTTGCGGTCCCTACGGGTGAAGGAGGCGGGTGATAAGGTGGTGAAGGTGCTCGTAGGATTGGGTGCCGGAAAGTTTGAGGGCCATCTGCGCTGGATCTCCGCGGCGGTGGATGACCATGGCTGGGACGGCGCTTAGGCCGAGTTCCGCGGCATGTTCCTCGTCGGCCAGCACGCTGTCGCGCTGGGTGCGGTGATGCAGGACGCGGCGAAGGGAGGTTTCGTCCAAGCCGACACGACGGCCAATCTCGACCAGAACGCCGGCTTTGCCGATGTCCTCGCTGCGTTGAAAGAAGGCCCGGAAGATTTCCTCATTCATAGCCTCAAACCGCCCTTGGACGCGTGCAAAGTGGGAAGCTTCGTGGGCCAAGCGGCTTCGCTGTTGGACGTTTGGAAGTTGCAGGACCATCCCACGCTCCGCGGCGAGCGGGTAAACCGAGTGGCTCCAAACGTCTCGCAAATAATCGCCAGCCGGATCCAGCGTGGGCACCGGATCCGGGCGCAACTCATAGGCACGCCAGCTCACTTTGAGATCCTCCCCAAATTCCTCGCCAAGTCGCGCCAGTGCCGGAACCATCAGGTAACAGAACGGGCAGACATAGTCGCTCCAGATGTCGAGATCCACGCGCACATCAGGAATCTACACCCGCACGGCGCGCACTCCAGCGGATGTCAGTGGATTGTTTCTTCAGGAATGCTAGAATGCGCATCCGGTGATTGATCGTCCGAATGTGAAGGCAAAGATGCGGGAGGTTCCGCACGCTCCCGGCGTCTACCTGATGAAGGACCGTCTCGGGTCCATCATCTATGTCGGCAAGGCCCGCGATTTGAAAAAGCGCCTCTCCAGCTACTTCATGGCCTCGCGCAAGCTGCGTGCCGATGTGAAGACCCGCGCGCTGATCGACTCGATCTGGGATTTTGAAATTCATGAGGTGCGCAACGAGCAGGAGGCGCTCCTGCTAGAGTGCAAGCTCATCAAGGACTACCGTCCGCGCTACAACGTGAGCTTGCGTGACGACAAGCGCTTCCTGCTGGTCAAAGTGAACTTGGCCGATCCGTGGCCGAAGTTTCAGACCACGCGCCTGCGCAAGGATGACGCGGCGCGCTACTTCGGCCCCTTTGCCCATTCCGGAGCCTTGCGCGCCACTCTTGAGTGGCTCAACCGTGAATTTGGATTGCGCAGCTGCCAGCCGCTGGTCCCCGGTGAGGCGGACTACCGGCATTGCCATGCCGACATCATCCGCAATTGCGCTGCACCCTGTGTCGGGCGCATCAGCCAGGAGGACTATCGCGCGCGCGTCGATGAGGCGTGCGAGTTCCTCAGCGGCAAAGGACGCCGCAGCTTGCTGGTGCGCCTGCGCGGCGAAATGGAAGCCGCCGCCGCGCAGACCGACTTCGAACGCGCCGCCCAGTTGCGCGACATCATGCAAAACCTGGAAAAAACTCTCAGCCCGACGCGCCAGTTCAGCCGTGGCCGCGGCGTCCCGAGCACACTCAAGCCGATTGAGGACCTTGCCGAACTTGGCGAGGAGCTTGGCCTGCCAGGTCCACCAATGGTCATGGAGTGCTTCGACATATCTAACATCTCAAGCACGCACATTGTCGCCTCGATGGTGCGATTCACTAACGGACTGCCGGACAATGGCAACTACCGTCGCTACCGGATCCGCACGGTTGCCGGACAGGATGACTTTGCGAGCATGGCGGAGGTGGTGCGGCGCCGCTACACGCGGATATTGAAGGAGAACATGGCGGTGGATCCGGAGGCGGCGGTGGAGAGCCAGGAGGATGTGTTAGAGGCGCTGCGGCGCCTGCAGCGTGAGGGGCGCGCGGTGATCCACGTGCCGGATCTCATCATCGTGGACGGTGGCAAAGGTCAGTTAGGCATGGCGGTGCGCGAGCTCCAACGAATGGGCTTGTACGATGTCCCGATTGTTGGGTTGGCCAAACAGCGCGAGGAGGTCTTCGTGCCGGGCCGCAGCGAGCCAATCCTCATCCCCCACGAGCGCGGCGCGCTCAAGCTGCTGCAGCGCATCCGCGACGAGGCCCACCGCTTCGCCAACGGCTACAACGAGCTGCTCCTGCGCAAGCGGATGAAGGAGAGTCTGCTCGACGATTGTCCGGGCGTCTCGCCGCAGCGGAAAAACTCGCTGCTCAAGCGCTTCGGCTCGGTCGCGCGCCTGCGCAAGGCCAGCGTCCAAGAGATCGCCGCCATCCCCGGAATCTCCGCCAAGAGCGCCGCGGAGATCCTCGCGTGGATTAACCGCTAGCCCGATTGGGGATTGGGGATTGGGCTCACGGGCGGTCGAAATCGATCGCACTCGCCGGTCTTGCCCGTTCACTCGTATTCCGGCCTTGGCGGCCCGGTTGGAGCCGAAAAGTCCATCGACAATGAAGTAGGAACGAGAGTCAGCATAGATATGCTGCACGGTCTTTTTTCATGCCGAAACGTTTCTCAGCGCTATTTTGTGCTTCCTGTGGGCTTAGTTTGAATCCCCCCGGCGCTGGCACGGATGTCGGCACACGGCCCGATCCGCCTGTCCTCACCTCCTTGATGCCGCCGTGGCAGCCGATCGTTAGAAGGCATACAAGAAGGCCGAGGGGTGGGGTGACGAGCCGAAGCGCCATCGGTTTGTTAGGCTCGGTTCTCGTTTTAGGAGATCGAGGACCCTGTTCATGCTGCCTCAGGCGTGCTCGAGGGCCCGCTGCTTCATCTGCAGGGCCATCAGGTTGAGGGCATTGGCGCGTGTTGGAGCAAGGTGCTCCTTGAGGCCGGTGCGGTCGACAAAAGACATGTCGGCGGTGAGGATATCGTCAGGCTTTTCCTCGTCGAGGACCTGCACAAACAAGGCGACCATGCCCTTGGTGATCACGGAGTCTGAATCCGCAAAATAACGCATGCGGCCATCCTCACAGACGGCATCAAGCCAGACCTGCGATTGGCAGCCCTTGATGAGCTTGTCCTCGGTGCGCCGCTCGGGCGGCATCGGGGAGAGGCGCTTGCCCAGCCCAATGACGTACTCGTAGCGCTCCGTCCAGTCCTGGAAGAGGTCCAACTCATCTAGCAAGCGTTGCTGTTTTTCCTGGATGCTCATGGTCGGGGAGGCGCGGGGGGTGGGGACGGCTCCGGCGCGGGCGCGGTGGGTGACTCTTCGGGCAGCGGGAAGCGCGTGCCCGGATACAGACGCGCGGGCGGTTGGATAGAAAAGGTTTTCCCGCCGGGGGTCTGATAGCTGCCGTAGGCGATTGGGACAACCGTGACGTGGACTAATGGCTCATGGCTTTCACCGGTGCGGGTGGCATGGATGACCGCCGCGCAGTTGGGGATTTTGCTGATCTCAAGGACGTCACCGGGACGGAAGCGCTCTGCGGCTGTTAGATCGGTGGTGGGAAACAGGTAGTCGATGACCACTGGATAGGGTCCCGGGCTGCGGAACTCATCGGTTTGGACAAAGGCGCGGGCTCGGACCATGAAGCCAGGGGCGAAAAACTCACCCGGGACGAGTGGCCGGACGGCTAGAACGCGATACTCGCCGGTGATGTAGGTGTTGAGCAGGGTCTTGCGGGAGTTGGCCATGTAGTTGCGCAACAACTTCTTGTTGAGCACGGCGGCCTTGGCGGCATCGAGGTTGAAAACGCGGCGGTAGAGGGTCTGCGGATCGGCCGAGGACCCGTTAGGCGCGGTGAGGGCGGTGACCTCCTTGAGGTGTTCGATGCGGCCGATCTTGAGCAGTAGCTCGTAATTGCGCGGGATCTCCGGCTGGTTGAACAGGTAGAGGCAGCCGACCCAGGAGAGGACCACAAAGCAGGCGGCGAGGCTGTTAGTCAGGATCCACCAGAAGACCGGCGGCCTGCGGCGCCGCGGCGGCGCCGGGTTTTTGCGTGATTGGCGCTCGAGCACGGTAGGAAGAAAGGTCAATTGCCCTCGGCGCAGGAACCGTTGTTGTCGCTGGCAGTGGAGAAGGTCGTTGTGGGATCCGGCTCGCGGGCTTCAAAGGAAGTTCCGCAGCCGCAGGAGCGCGCGGCGTTGGGATTGGAGATTTTGAAGCCGGCGTCGGCGAGGGTGTCGGAGTAGTCGATCTGGCAGCCGCGCAAAATGCCCACGCTATCCGCCGCGACGTGAAGGAGCACGCCGTGGGCCTCGACGGTGAGGTCGCCCAGCTCTGGCTGTTGGACCGCCATGATGTACTGCATGCCGGCGCAGCCGCCGCGGCTGATGCCGAGGCGCAGGCCGCTGCCGGCGGCAGCGCCCTTGCGTTGGAGCATGGCGGCAAGCTCGCTGGCGGCTTTTTCGGTGAGATCGATCATTGGGGCGGGGAACTTATACGGCGGATCGGCGGGGATCGCCAAGAATTTCCCGGAAGAGTTCACGCCGGCGTCTCGCGGCTTGCGGTGGGGGAGGTCCGCGGCAAGGATGACCGCGACGTGGGGGAGACGAAAATACGCATTTTGCCCGAGATCCTCGCCAGCCAGGTGGCCGCGGGGGAGGTGGTTGAACGCCCGGCGAGCGTGGTCAAGGAGCTGGTGGAGAACAGCATTGATGCGGGCGCACGGCAGATTGAAGTGGAGATTCGCCGCGGCGGCGTTGCTCTGGTGAAGGTTACCGACAACGGCTGCGGGATGAGCCGCGAGGATGCGCTGATGAGCCTCGAGCGCCACGCGACGAGCAAGCTGCGCGATTCTAACGGCCTGATGGAGATTCGGACGCTCGGATTTCGCGGTGAGGCGATTCCGAGCATTGCCAGCGTTTCGCGCTTCCGGCTGGCCAGCCGCGAGGCCGGCGCGGTGGAAGGCGTGGAAATTGAAGTGGATGGCGGCAAGGTCCGGCAGGTGCGCGAGGCAGGAATGTCGCCGGGCACCTGCATCGAGGTCAACGAGCTGTTTTTCAACGTTCCAGCACGGAGGAAGTTCCTCAAGTCCGAGGCCACCGAGGCGGCCCAGATTGACCACCAATTGCGCCTCCACGCCTTGTCCTGCCCGGCAGTGCGCTTCACTTTTCGCAAGGACGGGCGGGTGGCCTTTGATCTGCCTGCCGTGAGCGACCGGCGGGTGCGCATTGCCGGCCTCATTGGCAGCGACTCGGGTGGACGGCTTATTGAGGTGCCGGAGTTGGTTGCCCCCGAGCTGAGCGTTTCCGGGTACCTCCTGCCTGCCAGTCATGCGCGCCGCGGCCGCCAGCACCAGTGCCTTTTCCTTAATGGTCGGCCCATCGAGGACCCGGCCATCTCCCGGGCCATGCGGGATGCCTTCCGCGGCGAGCTTGCCGAAGGCCTCCATCCTGCCGCCTGGCTCTGGCTGGAGATCGATCCCGCCGCCGCAGACGTCAATGTCCATCCGGCCAAGCGTGAGGTGCGCTTCCGCAACCCACTCGCCGTCCGCGAGGCCGTCCGCCTTGCCCTGACTCACGCTCTGCGCGCCGAGGCCAACCCGCCGAGCGCCTCCTTCTATCGCCCGCCGTTGTTGGACATCGCCAGCACAAGTGCAGCCAGCCCCTCAGTCCCTTCTGTGACCCCACCCGTGGCCGCTGCCGCTCCGGCGCTAGCCCCGCCACCTCGCTCCCTGAGCGCCTCGGTCCAACACGAGTTGCCAAACGCAACCCCGACTAACAATCAAGCCGCGGCCCCGAATCCGTTAGCAAGTCGCCGCGCGCCCTCGTTCCGCTTGCTAGGCTCGATCCAACGCCGCTACGCCGTCCTGGAAGGCGACGAGGGGCTCGTCCTGATGGACCCGCGCGCCTGCCGCGAGCGCATCATCTACGAGCGCCTGCTTGCTGGCGCCGAACGCGGCGGCTTGGAAATCCAAGGACTCCTCGTCCCGCTGCTCCTCGACCTCGACCCGCGCGATGCCGAACTGGTCCGCCGCCACGCTCCTAACTTCGCCGAGGCAGGCATCGAAGTCGGCGCCTTCGGTGGCACCACCGTGCAAATCCGCTCCCTGCCCGCACTCCTCCATCTGGACGACCCGCGCGCCTTCCTGCTCGAAATTGTCGATGAGCTGCGCGCCACCCAAGAGACCCGCCGCGGCCGCGACCTGACATTTGAAACTTTTGCCGCCAAGCTCGCCCGCCAAGCCGGCCGCGCCGAGCCTTGGCGACCCGACCAGCTTGAACCCATGCTCGCCGAGCTCTTCGCCTGCGACCTGCCCTACTGCACCGCCGACGGACGACCAACACTCGTCCAACTTTCCCTCAACGAACTCGAACGCAAGTTCGGCCGTTGAAAGGGGATGGGCAAATTGTTGGAACCTGTTGGATTCGAACGCCCCACACGCCCATGCCCGCCGCGGACGCCTGCAAAAACTGCAAATCCACCCCCCCGGCGCGAAAGAAACCCGCGGAAAAAGCAGAAAAAGACTTGGCTTGCAATTTTCTCTTGCGTATATCTCCCAGCGTCATGCAACCGCAGCTTCGATCGCCTGGTCGAAACATGGTGCTTGAACTCGGTCGCCGAGTCATCGCCAAGACAGCATGGATGTTAGACTTTGGCCCGCTGCGGCGGTCCACTGAAAAATTTTCCCGGAAACGGGAAGCCCGGAGGTTCGACGCACAATTCTGGGGGGGAGAGTGCGCAGGGCCTACCGGGCATCTTTTTTTTCCTCCAGGGGTGGTGTGCCGCGGGCAGCGGGTCGGGGTTGGGCGTGGCACGGGAGGTGCCGCCGGGATGTTAGCGGCTGTTTGTTGTGGGCTTCTCATTGGCGCGGCCGCCGGCGCGGAGGCCAACAGCCTGGACGCCACGGCACGGCTGGAGCGGGTGCACTCGGGGGTGCTGGAAGAACGGCGGGCCAGCTTGGCCGATTTGGTCGATCCGTTTGAGGCGCCGCGTGCGGCGCGGGTGGTCGTTGAGGATCCGCTGGACGGTTGGCGCTCGAAGGTGAAATGGAAATACGGGATTCCCGCGACGGTTTTCTGGGTGGGCGAGCAGCCGACGGCGAACAACCCGACGCCCAATGACAAGAGCGCGTGGGATCAAAACTGGGTGGATAATTTTGGCGGGTATGATGACCCGTTTCGGCGCCGTGGATACATGCCTGCGGACTTCAAGCCGCAGTTGAACCCCTTCTACATTGCCCTGCCATACAACGATTTGGCGGCTGGAGGCGGGCACCGGCCGGAAGCCCAGGACGTCATCCCGTGGTTTTGGCTCGATTTCCGCGGTGACGGGATCTCAGTGTGCAAGGGCCGCTGGGTGGAACTGCACTTTGGCGGCAAGGTCTGTTATGCGCAGTGGGAGGATGTCGGTCCCTTTGCCACCGATCATTGGGAATATGTTTTCGGTGATCAGGCGCCCAGGGCTAACTTGAACCAGGGTGCCGGAATTGATATCAGCCCGGCAGTGCGGGATTTTCTCGGCATCCGCAGCGGCCAGAAGGTTGACTGGCGGTTTGCTGCGGAACATGCTGTTCCACAAGGACCGTGGAAAAGCCTCGGCATTTCCCCGCCATAAGTGTTAGCTGGAAAAATGAAGCCGAATTTCTCCACTGCTGCGCGAGCCGCGGCCCCCCGGGCCGGGGCTTCGCTGTTAGTTGCCTGCGGCCCCCGGCGCAAGCTGGCGGTAGAGGTTCTCGTTGCGATAGACGAGGGAGAACTTGGCGACCGCCTTCTCGCGCAGGAGGTCCTCGGCGGTGGAATAAGTCAGCAACAGGAACAGGCCCGCAGCGGGCTCAACATGATAAGTGATCGACCCGGTAACGAACTGTTCGCTGCGGGTGGGCGGATCGCGCCGGTTGACCTTCATCTCTCCGTACTCCGTGCTGAGCGCCTTGCGCAGTTCAAGATAGCGCGCCTTGATGTCCTCTGCCCGCGCTTCCGAGTCGTCGTAGTCGACGGTCACCTCAAACAGACGCCCAAGTCGAAAGCGCGCCTCCACGGCCGTGGCCTTGGTGCCGGGAAGGGGCTTGCCGGCGAGGTCCACGCGGATGATCCGCAGGTCACGCGCCCCGCCGGGCAGACGGATGCTCACGTCCATCGCGTGGCGGTCGGCCCAGTCCAACAACTTGGCCGGCGGATCGGCCCATTGCAGTCCAAACGGCGGGGCCAGCAGCGCTTGGGCATGGGCGCTGGCGAGGCCCGCGCCCCAGAGCATGGCGAGGACCCGAAGAAAGCGGGGAAATTTTCCGGTCATCATGGGCACCACGCTTGTTACTCCCTCCGCCGGGGGAGAGGCAAGTGCGCAGGCCGCGGGCGCGGTAGCATTCTCGTGGAGACGACCATCGCCATGGTCGCTCTGGCAGTGCTATCACTGCTGATGTTCAAAGCGACGATGAACGTTCTCCATCCACGCCAGTGGTCGATCGTCCAACAACTCACCGACGCTTATCTAACCTACGAAGTGGCCCTCGGCGAGCGGCTGCCGTACGATGAACTCATCGCTCCAACCACGCCGTGGCCGGTGTTTCCAGACAGCACCGAGGAGGAGGTGGTTATCGGCACGCTGCCGGGCGGCCACGAGATCACCGGGACGGTGTACCGAACGCGCCTGGCCGATCCGAACAACCTTCCGCTCCACGAGGGCACCGGCACGTTGGTGACCAATCCGACCCAGATGGAGACTTGGCAAGTGCAGAGCCACCTCGAGTATATGCTCGGTGGCCACAAGTATGTGAAATCACGCACCGTCGTTCGCACCCGATGAAAATTTGCCGCAAAAATATCCGCCGCGCGGGCTTCACCTTGGTGGAACTGGCCGTGGCGATGGTCGTCGGCTTGGCCATCGCGGCTTTGTGCCTAACCATGGTTACCCAGTACACGACGTTCCAACAGATGATGATGCGCCAGAATTTCCTCATCGAGGAGGCGCCCGTGCTCAACAACCTGCTCTCGCGCATGATCGGACGGGCGGAGGCCGTGCGGATTTATCCCAATGTGGCTGCGGCCCTGGCGCAAAAGGGCGCGGTGCAGGACACGGCCAGCGCCATCGCTCTTGTTTACAACAATCCGGACGGCACCAGGGCGTTCGCCGTCCTGGGCCTGGAGACCGTCGGCACGAGCAAGGCACTGAAGTTCTACCCCATGGGAACCGCCGGAGGGGTCAATTCCACCGCATCGGCCACCTGGACGCTTAGCCGCTCGGTGAGCTCGGTGGACTTCCGCATCGAGCAGGGCATCCTCCGCATCACCCTCTCGGGACCTAACGGTGAGTCGATAACCTATTCGGGAACCCAACAATTATGAAATCCTCGCCAACCTCCAACTACCGGCGGGCGGCCCGCGGGTATGCGTCTCTGCTGTTAGTCAGCTCCGTGGCCGTGGTGCTGCTGACATTGATTATCTTCTCCTACCGCAGTGCGATCCGCTCGCAGCAGACTCAGGCCGTGAGCCAGCTGCGGATTGACTACGCGCAGAAGGAGAACGCGTTTTTGCGCGCACTGGTGGGCAGCGTGCCGAACAAGGCGATTGGCATCATGCAGAACGGCAGCGCCTATCCCAACAACGAGAACTTCCGCTGGGAGCAGATTTTCCGCGACAGCCTTGACGTGGCCAACGCCGAGACGGCCATCACTCCGGCGGTGGCGGAGGAGTTCGGGCTGACGGAAGCGCGCAAGGCTAACAGCGGCAACACGGTTTTTGTGCGCGACAGTGGTGGGGGATCGGTGAGTATGACGGCTCTGGTGGCACCCGCCTACGCGGGGTCGATGGGACAGGGTTTTTGGCTCAATCCCGGGGTGGCGGGGGACCCGATCCCGGCGGGCTATCCGGATCCGCTGGTGAGTAGTTATACTGACTGGGCAGCCAAGGAAAAGCGCCATCCGGTGGTTTCGCCGTTGAAGCGCTATGCTGACGGGAGCGTGTTCAAGGCGATCCCCTATCCTAACATCAGCTTTGGCTATGGAGTGGCCGGTGAGCCATTTGTTGCCAAGCGTAACTGGTGGGCCTTCAAGCTCAACCTTGGGACCAAGGATCTGGCTGCGACCGGGGCGGCACCGAAGTCCAAGACCTATGTGCTATCGCTGTATGAGATTCCCTCGCAGTTGCCCATTTCCGCGGCGACTTTCACCCAGATTGGTGGTCATGAGGATGGCACGAAGTGGAATGATGTAACGATCACCGGCGGGGTGTTTGGCCAGCGGGTCAGTGCCGTGGATGGCGCCTCGGTGCCCCGTATTGCCTCGCGCTTGGGAGTGACGGCGGATGGCAGCATGACGGTTGGGGGCGTGGCGACGAACAATAGCTTTGGGGATCGTGGCGTGCGCGAGTCCTACGAGATTGCCACCGACAAGTTCTTCCCGATTTCCGAGGTGGGTGACTCCGGGCGGGTAAGCTTCGTGGCGCTGAGTCGCGGCAACGATTTTTTTGACCGACACGCCGGGCCGAGCCCAACAAAGTTCGAGGCCCCGACCGATTGGGACCAGTACTCGATTGGAGCCAAGCAGTGCGCGATGATTCTGGATATCGTGAGTGTGGCCAGCTCCAACGACCAGACGCCGACCCGCCTACGCTTCTCCTATAGGAAGAATGGCGCAGTGACGCCTGATCCGGATCAATTCATCAGCATTGGCAGCACGTCGCTGCCTGCCAATTATCCGTTCAGGCTGGAGGTGACCTCCACCGGCAAAACCTGCCTGGTTCTCAACATCGAGGCGCTGCAGCTCTACTTGGTAAGCAAAGGGGCGGATTCGGTGAGCGCAAACAATTCTCTGGTCGTCAACGCCGATTATACCCAGTTGAACGTCCGCAAGCCGTCCATTCCAAGCCTTGCCACTGACCTGGGGGTGATTTTGCGCGGTGGCGCGGACTTGTCGCGCTTCACGGCGGGGTTTTCGCTTGTTACTAACTTCCGCCTCTATCTTGACGACGATTTCAACTTGGTTAAAAGCGGTTCGGGGAAGTATCCGGCCGCCTCGCTGTTCGCTCCCGAGCAGCGCTACGGCGCAAACGCCGATCCGTGGAATGTGGACCTAACCGGACAGTTGGGCAGCTTTGCTTCCGACGATGGGGCTCCAGCCCATCTGATGGACCTTAAGACCGGGAGCGGAAACCAGCTTGATAAAACCAAGATCCGGGCAAATCTTGCCATGATCTCGGATCCCGCGGACCTTCCGCCAATTTACGCGATGAACTGGCTGACAATCGTCCAGGAGAAAACCGACAGTGCCCCGTAGGGCCGCTTTCAAGGGAGTTTCCAAGCACCGCGCAGGCGGGTGTATTCCGCCTTGGGGAGCAGGAGGTAGAGTGGGCGCCGGTTAGGGTCGAGGCGCGCGATGAGCGCGCGAAGGTTTGCTTCCGCCATCGTGGTGCAGCCCGCGGTGGCCTTGCTGCCGCCGCCGCGCCAGATGTGGAAGAAGATCGCGCTGCCGGCGCCGGGGCGCACTTGAGGGGGCGCGTTGTGGGCAATGAAGAGCTTGAGGCTGTGCGGGTAGTCGCCTTGGCGCATTTGTTGTTTTTGTTCCCACGGGGTGGCCGGGTCGTGGTTGAGGACGAGGTGGCGGTTGTAGTTAGGGGAGGTGGCGTCCTCGACCCAGAGGTCGCGGGCGGTGACTTGGCGATAAGGGAGTTGCGGGTGGCGCTGGATCTTTGCGTCATAGCCCCAGGCACCGCCCAGACGGAAAACTCCGGCGGGTGTGCGGCCATCCCCTTCGGCCTTGGTCTTGGCGCCTGGCGGAAGCGGGTGGATGCCCAAGCCCCAGACGCACCCGTTGCTGCCAAGGCGCCCTTGCCAAGGGGCACCGACGGGGCGCCAGGCACCGTTGCCGGTCCGCTCATAGATGGTTAGGGTGACGGTGGAATTGTTCCAACCGTCGGTGAGGCCAACAACTAACTGCGAGGAGGATTCCGGCAGGCTGAAAGCGGCAACTGCCGATGGGCAGCCAAGGCCAAGGGTCAGGAGGATTGCGGCGGCAAGCTTAAGCATGGTGGAAAGTATGGATCACTCGCGCGAGGATTCAACCCGGAAGGGGCGCGGCTCGTTGTTCAAGGACCATGAAGGCCCCCCCGGCCCCCTGAGGGTCAGCCAGCGCGCGATCCCTGGCGCTCCGTGCGTGGGCGTGGAGAAACTCCGCTTGATGGAGCAAACGCGTGGTCTCAAGACCAAGTTCGCTACCCCAGCGCACGAGGTCGGAGAAATTCACGTCCGCGGTTAGGTCCTGGCGCCCGACATTTTGATAGATGGCCGGGCCGTCCACCCGCTGATGGAGGAGGAATCCGCGCAGCGTCCCGTGGGGCTGGCGCGCGTAGATGGATGGATCCGCCGCGCCGTAGTCGATGGTTAGCATCGCTCCACCGCTCCAGGCGGCGCGCCAGCCAGCCAGCCATGTGCGGAAGCTCGCATGGGACTCAATGATCTGGCCCTCGGGCAGCAGCCAGGCGGCCGCGAGGGTGTTAGGGCGGCCCGGCGCCAGCAGGACCGGGCCGAGCTCATTGTTAGATGAAGCGCTCACCCCGAGCTCGCGCCACAGGCCGAGGCCGCGCTGCCAGCGGGCGACCGGGAAGGCATCGACGAGCTCGTTGTGGAAGATGAGAGCCTCGCCGCCGCAGTGGTGCAGGGCCGCCTGCATGCTTGTGTGCCAGCGGACGCGGCTGCCTAACAGCCGGGCCTGTTTGGCGGCGAGCGGCGCGGAGGTTTCCACGATGTGGTGGCGCAGGCGGATTCTAACCCTCCATGGGAGTGCGGCGCGCAGGGAATGGGCAAGCGAGCCGTCGCCGGCGCCGACTTCGATGATGGGCAGGAGTCGCGGCTGGGAGAGGATCCATGCGGCGATGGCGCGGGCAAGGACCGGGGAGAGGGTGGCGGAGGTGGCGAAATCGCCCCGGGGGCCGACGCTGTGGATGCGTCGGGCATAGTAGCCGTGGAGCGGATGGTGCAGAGCGAGGTCCATGAAGCGCTCAAAGGGAATGGCCCCGCCCGCGGCGGTGATTTCCTCGCGCAGCCAAGCGGGGGCCATGGTTCAAGCCTCGGCGCGTGCCAGCTCCTCGCAGCGTTTGATGTCGAGCTTGCCGGAAGCCAGAACGGGGATTTCCGCGACGGGGATGATGTGTCGCGGGCACCAGAGGGAGGGCATGCCTGCGTCCATGAGCTTGTAGCGCAGGTCGATGCATTCCTGTTCCATGGCGGGTCCGGCGATGGTGGAGAGTAGGACGATGGCTTCGCCCTTCTGCACATCGGGGATGCCCACGATGGCGACGCGGCGCTCGGTTTCCTGGTCAAGGCCAAGCACCTTGTTGACGGCGGCCTCAATGGTTTCGTGCGGCACCATCTCGCCGGCAATCTTTGAGAAACGCGAAATACGGCCTTCAATGTAGAGAAATCCGTCGTCGTCAATGCGCCCAACATCACCGGTGCGGAACCAGCCGTCGCGGATGACTTCGTCGGTTTTCTTGGCGTCGTTGAGGTAGCCGGGGAAGACGTTAGCCCCCTTGAACCAGATGACTCCCTGGGTGTTGATGGGCGTGGGCTTGTCGGTGGCCGCATGGGTGAGGCGCACCGCCATGCCGGGCAGCAGCTGGCCAACGGTGCCGGGGCGGCTGGTAGGCAGGATGGCGGCGTCGCCCCCGGCCTGCGGCTCGGGCAGGTTGACGTTGGTGGCCGGCGAGGTTTCAGTTAGCCCGTAGCCTTCCTGCGGATAGATCCCGAAGCGCTCGAAGAATGACTGCGCCAGGTTGACCGGCAATTTCTCGGCACCCGTCACGACTAGGCCAAGCGAGGAGAGCTGCTCGGGATCGACCCGCTTCATGTAGCCGCGCAGGAAGGTTGGCGTGGCTAACAGGATGTAGACCTGGTGCTGGGCGATGAGTTCGGCGAGGCGCTTGGTCTCGAGCGGGCTTGGATAGGTGACGAGGTCGACGCCCTCGATGAGCGGGAAAAACATCGTCACGGTGCTGCCAAACGAATGGAACAGCGGCAGCGAGGCGAGGATCTTTGCGCCATGCGGCAGTGAGAGCCGGCTGCCGAACTGGCAGACGTTGGCCAGCACATTGCGGTGGGTTAGACCCACTCCTTTCGGCTCACCCGACGAGCCGGAGGTGAACAGCAGGATCGCCTCGTCGTTGTTGCGCTGGCGGCCGATGCCTAACAACCTTGCCATGATCGCGGTGGGCAGGAGTTTTGCGGCGATGACCCAGCGGATGATTTTCGGTTTGAGGGCTGGCAGGAGGCGCTCGATGAAGATGAGGTCGCGGTTAGGCGGCCAAGGGAAGGCGGAGACCTTGCGCACGAATGGATCGGCGGTGATGAACTTGTCGATGTCGCCCTGGCGGATGGCGGAGCGGACGGCCTCGTGGGAGGCGGTGAAGTTGAAGTTGACGGGGATTTTGCCGGCGAAGAGCACGGCCACGTTGGCAACCAGGCCGCCCTTGCCGGGAGGCAGAATGATACCGACGCGGCGCTTGTTGGTCAGTTTGCGGATTTCCTTGGACAGGGCGGCGGCGGCCCCTAGCAGCCGGTCGAAGCCGAGCACCGAGTCGTCCGAGCCGTCGTGGAGTTTGCAGGTGCTGCCGTGCTTCTTGAGGCCGGCGAGGACGGCGACAGCCAGCGAGCTGTTGAGGAATGACCTGTTGGAAAATGCGCGCTCGCTTGCCTCTAGCAGGTGTTCGCGATAGGTGGCCGACGAGGCGGCGCTGGCGGCGATGAGGTTGCCGAAGGAGAAGACGTTGGCGGGGCGGGACGAGTCAATCGACAGGGCGACTTCGCGCGGGCAGTCGACGGCCAGTGGGAGGACCGGGAGTTTGAAGCCACAGAGGGTCTTGAGGATTTTCCCCTGGATGTGGATTGGCTCTCCCGGGCGGGCGATGGTCGGGGCGTTGACAAAGACCAGGATGCCGCGGTTTTCCAGCTTGCCCTTGAGTGCCTCGCCGACGGCTGCCGGAGCGTCGTCATCGGCTGCGAAGGAGGCACCGGCCTTGCCGCTGCGCTCAAGGAAGTCGCGCACCATCGGGTCAAGCTTGGCGGATTCCTCGATGAGCCAGGTGATTGGCCGGTCGTGGAACATTTTCGTCAGGGCAAGGAGGTCCTGGAATCCGAGGCGGCCGGGGATGAGGAGGAATCCGGTGGCCGGAATTCGGTCAGCTCCAAGGGTTTGTGGCGAACTCATGATGATGGGAAGGTGGGCCGGCCGCCCGTGTGGGCGGCTCTAGGCGGGTGATCATCGGGATTTTCCACGGGCGATCACGCCTTTTTTCAAGCCGCGCGCAGAACAGTTGGGCGCGGGCGGGCGGCGGGGGTCTAACGCCTCTCTGCCACCGCACCCCGGCGAAGCTTGATGTTTGGAGTGCGGTGCGAAGGCGTACTCCCCGCCACACCGCTTTAGCTTGGCCATTCACGCGGAAAGTCACCGCGGCGGTTGCCGGGGGGTGACGTTAATTGGCCGGTGGAAATCTTCCCCGGCAACCCGGTGAGCGGCCTGCGGAGTCGCGGGATTGAGCCAAAGCGGTGTCGCCGCTGCGCTCTGCCACCGCACTCCAAAACGGCTGCGCCGCAGCTACTTTGCCGCCGGCGCCGCGCTGGGTTGGTAGATTCTAACAAAGTCGACCTCCATGAAGGTGCCGTCGATGGCGTCGGTGACTTTGCCGGCCCAACCAATGATGGCCAGGCTGAGCCAGACCGGGGCGGGTTGGTGGCAGAAGTTGTTTTTCTCGCGGCGGATTTCCTGGCCGTTGTGATAGAAGACGAGCTCCTTCTCGGTCCATTCCAGCCCGTAGGTTTGGAAGTCGCGGGCGAAATCCTGGCCGGTGTCGCCCGCCACGCCGGGCTTGGGTCCGAAGGAGAAGCTCTTCGACGAGGTCGGGTGGGTCTTCTTGCCGTTGACGACGGTGACCTCGGAGTGGTTGTGGATGTTGGTGTTGACCTTGTTAGGGTAGTGGCCCTCGTTGATATCGATCTCAAACTTTTTCTTGCCGGCGGGTTGCTCGCCCTTGGTCATGATCCAGAAGGAATTGTTGGTCCCCTTGGCGGCGGCGTAGCGGTAGCGGCACTCGTAGTAGCCGTACTGGAAATGTTGTTTGGTGGAGATGCTTCCTGATGTCCATTCCTGGCCGCCGCGTTTTTCCTTTTTGTTGAGGAGTTTGAGGGTTCCTTCTGAAACCTTCACATTCTCGCGCCAGCGGCTGCTGAGAATATGGTTGCTCGGAGCATTCTGGGAAATCCACTTCTCTTCTAACTTGGCGTCGGCGCCGTCGAACTCGTCGCTCCAAGCCAGTTCCCATCGGTCCGCACCGCCTGGAAGGATCGATTCGAGCTTTGGATTTGCGCAGAGCGGTGCGACAAGTGCGGCGGCAAACAAGAGGATCGAGGCGGGCCGCCAAATTGCGGGGAGGGATTTCATGGTTGAGCGCGAATTCAGCTGATTTTTGGAGGGGAACTTGAGGGGTCGCGCCAGTTCCGTCAAGCCAGATTCCGTCCCGCAAGGCAAGCGAGCGATCAGTCGGTGGTGTGGAAGTACGGGTAGGCGGTCGAGGAGTGTTCGGCGAAATCCAGGCCCATTTCCTGTTCCTCATCGCTGGCGCGCATGCCGAAGAGGAGGTCAAAGAGCTTGAAGATTGACCAGGCGGCGGTGAAGGCCACGGCGCAAATAGCGAAGGTGCCAAGCGCTTGGATGCCAAGGGCGTCCCAGGAGAAGCCGGCCTCGTGGAAGAGGGCCACGCAGAGGGTCCCCCAGATGCCGTTGAACAAGTGCACCGGCACGGCACCGACGACGTCGTCAATGTGCAATTTTTCCAGCAGCACGGCGCCAAACGTGGCGATGCATCCGGCGAGGGCGCCGATGATGCAGGCGCTAACAGGTGAGACGACGTGGCAGCAGGCGGTGATGGCGACCAGGCCGCCGAGCATGCCGTTGATGGCGGTGCCGACGTCCGGGCGGGTGTCCAATTTCCAGAACGAGCCCATGCCGGCCAGAGCCGCGGCGCTGGCTGCCAGCACCGTGTTAACCGTGATGCGGCCAATGCTAACATCGGCCGACAGGGCGGAGCCGGCACTGAAGCCAAACCAGCCGAAGAACAACAGGAAGGCACCCAGCGCCGCAAACGGCAGGCTGTGCCCGGGGATGAACTTGGGCTTTCCCCGGCTAACAAAGCGGCCGGTCCGCGGTCCAACAACCAGGATTCCCGCCAGTGCGCAGGCCCCGCCAACGCCGTGGACGACCGAGGAGCCGGCAAAGTCTGTGAAGCCAAGCGCCTCAAGCCAGCCCTTGCTGCCGCCCATGCCCCACGCCCCGCCCAGGCTGCCCCAGGCCCAATGGCCTAACACCGGATAGACAACCGCGGAGAGAATCGCGGTTGCGGCGAGGTAGCCGACGAACTTGGTGCGTTCGGCCATGGCACGCAGCCGCGGTCCCTGAGAAGCCCGCCCCAGCGCCGGCGGTGGAGGCCAAGGAGAAGCCGTGACTCGGACTTCGACAGCCCCGTCTTTGCCTCGTGGGGGCTTTCGTCCTTTGCTCTGTGTGACATTGTGATGCAATCTTGCCATGTCCCAGTCAGCCATCATCCACGCGCGGATTGATCTAGCCACCAAGGAGGCTACGGAGCGGGTCTTGAGTGCGCTGGGTCTCACGCCAAGCGAGGTGATTCGGCTTTTTTACCGGCAGATTGCGATGCGGGGGGAGTTTCCGCTCGAGCTGCGGGTTCCCAATGCGCTCACGGCGGAAACCCTGGAGCGGGCGGATTAAGGTGAGGAACTTGAGGATTTTCCCTCGACGGATGAGCTCTACGCTTCCTGGGGTTCATGAGAATCCGTCAGACCACCCAGTTTAAGCGGGACCTCAAGAATCAGAAGAAAAGGGGCAAGGATCTGCAAAAGCTCAAGGAGGTCATCGATGTGCTTGCTTCCCTGGAGCCCCTTGCGCCGAAGCATCGCGATCATGTCCTGGCTGGCAACTGGCTTGGCTGGCGCGACTGCCATCTGGAACCTGACTGGCTGATGATCTGCAAGATAAGCGCCGATGAACTGCTTTTGGGAAAAACCGGATACCACTCAGACTTTTTTTGACTCTCCCGAATCGATCAAGGATAAGTCTCTCTGAGGTGAGCCACAGGCGGTGGAAACCCGCTCCGCTCACGCATTCAACGCTCCCTGCGCGGCAGGGCCGAAGAATCGGGGGGCGGGCGCGGGTGAGCAGGGGGAGTCTTTCCCCCGGGCATACCGCAGCGAGCTGCAGCATCACAGCGGTAGCTTTGCTACAGCATTCCACGGTTGGCCTGCAGCCCACATCACCCACTAAGAATCCCGGAGGCCCTTTTCTTGACTGTGCCTTGCCGGAAAACGTGTGCAGCAGGCCGTAGGCGAAAATGATCGCTTTCAAAGCGCAGTAGCGTGCGGCCGCGCGCGGGCGGCGGGAGGAATCCGTCCTAGACGCGGGAGGAGGAGAACGTGGCGCCGTTGACCTGATAGGTGTAGCTAACCGTGGAGCCTGGCGTGCCGCGCCCGCCGTGGGTGACTTCCGAGGAGACGACCACGCCGGTGGTTTGGGACTCGGCGCGGAGGAGGTGCCAGGAGGCGACAATGAACTCCGCCGGCATGGCGAAGAAAACCACCAGGAACTGCGGGGTGACGGTGGGTCTGCGGGGAGCGAAGCTCGTGAGGGCTTCGGTGGGGGCGGCGGCCCATGCGCGTTCGGGCGTCCGGGCGGCAGGTGGTTGGCCCCGCCGAACTTCTCACGAAGTTCGCCACGTGGACAGGATGCCCAGAACGCGCTTCATGGCGGCTCAGCCCTCGGCGCTGGCTTCGGCGAGTTTATCCTCCATTTCCGCCTTTTGCAGCTGGTTGGTGAACTCGGAGAGGTCGCCGGCGAGGACAGCCTCAAGGTTGTGGGCGGTGAAGCCGACGCGGTGGTCGGTGATGCGGCTCTGGGGGAAGTTGTAGGTGCGGATTTTCTCCGACCGGTCGCCGGAGCCGATGAGCGACTTCCGGTGAGCGGAATATTTTTCCTGCTCCTCGCGCTGCTTGAGCTCAAACAGGCGGGCGCGGAGGATCTCGATCGCCTTTTCCTTGTTCTGGCCTTGGCTGCGGCCCGCCTCGCAGCGGACCATCAGGCCGGTCGGCAGGTGGAAAACTTGGACGGCGGACTCGGTCCGGTTGACATGCTGGCCGCCCGCACCGCCGGCTCGGCAGACTTCGATGCGCAGGTCGTCCGGGTGGAGCTGGATATCCACTTCCTCCGCCTCAGGGAGAACCGCCACCGTGGCGGTGGACGTGTGGATCCGCCCCTGGGTTTCGGTGGCCGGCACGCGCTGGACGCGGTGGACGCCGCTTTCGTATTTCAGATAGCGGAAGACCTCGTCGCCGGTTACTTTTAAGACAACTTCCTTGAATCCGCCAACCTCCGACGGGCTGCTGTTAAGGTGTTCGGTTTTCCAGCCGCGGTCCTCGGCGTAGCGCTGGTACATGCGCAAAAGCTCGCCGGCAAACAGCGAAGCTTCATCGCCGCCGGCACCCGCGCGAATTTCCAGCAGCGCGTCGCGGTCCTCGGTCGGGTCGCGCGGCAGCAGGTTGTACTGGACGTCGCGAGCGAGGCGCTCGATGAGAGCCTCCAGGCCCGGGATTTCGTCGCGGGCCATGCTGGCGATTTCCGCATCGTCCTCCTTGGCGAGCTCGAGGTTTTCGGCCAGGTCGCGGCGGGCCTTTTCCACAGTGTCCCACATTTCCATGAGGGCAACGAGTTGGCGGTGCTCGCGCATCATGGCCGTGGCGCGGGCCTGGTCGCCGAAGAAGTCCGGATTGGCCATCATTGCCTCCACTTCGGAAAGCCGGCTGCGGCGTTTAACAACTAAGGCTGAGTAATCCATGGGCGTGGGGAAAAATGCGTGGGCGGGACAAAGGAAAAGCCGTCCCACTTGGGACGGCTTGAAAGGTCATGGCGAACCGCGGAGCGGCCCGGCAATGGAGGTTCGCTACTTGGATGCCGCAGTGCGGGCCTTGCGGATGATGCTGGCCACGGTTTCCGACGGCTGGGCACCCTGGGAGATCCACTTGTCGGCCTTTTCCAGGTCGATGACGAAGTTTTCGCCCGCCATCATCGGGTCGTAGGTGCCGACCTGCTCGATGTAGCGGCCGTCGCGGCGTGCGCGGCTGTCAACGGCAACGATCTTGTAGTAGGGACGGTCTTTGGTCCCCTTGCGGTTCAGTCTGAGAGCTACGGCCATGGTTCTGTTCGGTGAAGGAAAAATCCCGCGCGTCTGCGGGCGGGCCGGGAAACTGTGACAATCCCGCCCGCTTGCCAAGCAGAATCTTGGGGAAAATCCTCGACCCGGCTGCCGGTCAGGCCTGCTCTGCGGCAGCCGCTTGCGCTTTCTGGGTCCCGCGGCCTGAAGGGGGCGCAAGAAGAGTCTGTCCCCCTTGGGTCCTGCCCTTGGGTGGACGGTTCTCATGCCCCTCCGGGGCGCTATGGCTGGGTGGAAATTCCGGGGGCTGGGAGTGGGTTCACGCTGACCCCCGGCTAAGTTCTCTTGTCCCTCCGGGACGTAAGAGCGGCGTCTGGGCGTTGAACGTTGAACGTTGAACGTTGGGCGTTGGGCGTTGGGCGTTGGATGGTCAACGCGCAGGCGGGCGCGAGGGGTAAGCCCCGGCGAGGCGACGGATCTTTGGCACTGTGGCAGTTCAGGACCGGGGGGGCTCAGTGGAGGCGCGGGAGCGGACTTCGGGAGCGGTGTCGGCAGGAGGGGCGGCTGGGACGACTTGAACCTTGGCGCCATCGGGAGCGTAGGGGAGGCGGGAAACGACGAGTCGTTGGCCAGCTTCCAAGCCGGTGCTGATGACCAGATCGTTGGCGTTGCTCCAGACGGGGGTGATCTTGATGCGCTCCAGGGTGGAGTCCGGGTTGACGAGGTAGATGATGTTGACGCCGCGCAGGGTGTTGCGCGGGATGACGATGACGTTGGTGAGGGTCTTGGCGGCGATTTCGGCGCGAACCGGTTGGCCGATGCGCAGGGGAGCGTGGCTGGACTGCAGACCGAAGGGGTCATCCAGGCGCGCGATGGTGAAAAGCTCGCGTGAGGTTTCGTCCAAGGCACCTTCCGTGCGGACAATGCGGGCCTTCCAGACGTTGGCGGTGGGTGAGGAATCGAGTGCGTCGCGAAGAAGCACATCGACGGGGCGGTCGGCGTCGCTGTTGGGGAGATCGATGAACGGGAGCTGGTGGGGAGCGAGCGGGAGGCGCAGCTCGGCGATGTCGGTGGTGAAGAGTTCGCCGAGGTTGGTGCTGGCGCCGACCGACTGGCCGAGGCCGACATTGCGGATTTTCACCTGACCATCAAAGGGTGCGCGGATGCGGGTGCGATCCAGATTGCGGCGGGCTTGGTCGACGCTGCCCATGGCGGCATCGACATTGGCGCGGGCTTCCTTGAGCTGGGGGACGCGCAGGACCAGTTCGGACGGGTCTTCGTTGTAGCCGATGTCCTCCCAGTTGAGCTTGGCTTGCTTAGCGCGTGCTTCTTCCTGGGCCAGAGCCGCTTGAGCGCGGGCCAGAGCTGCCTCCGTGGTGATCAGGGCGGCCTTGAAATCGGCGGGATCCAAAGTGACGAGCTCGTCGTCAATTTTGAAAAAGGCTCCATCCTCGAAGTTGGCGGCCAAGGTGGTGATTTTCCCCGGCACCTGCGGGGTCAGCGTGGTGGTGTGGTGTGCGCGGACCACGCCTTGGGACTCAAGGGTGATTTGGTAGTCCTGGCGCTTCAGCTCAATGACCTCTGCGCGAATGATGGCAGCGGCCTCGCGGACCGGGACAGGTTTGGGTGCCGGCTTGCCAATCCACGTCCAGACGCCATAGCCGGCGGCTAGGATCAACAGGGGGATGAGGATGCGGAGGAAGCGGTGCACGGGCAAAACTACGGTCTTAGGACGTCCAAGCGAGGGTGGAAATTTCAGCAAGGTGGCTGATTAGGGCTGCGGGGTGGCGAAATCACCGCCGAGGGCAAGGAACAGATCAATCCGATTTTGCAGCAGGTCGTTGCGCAGGCGGATCAGCGCGGCCCGGGCATTGTTGGCGCGGCGTTGGCTTTCAAGGACTCGCAGGATGTCCGCATCGATTCCCTCGCTGTAGTCGCGGGTGGCTTGGCGTTCAGCCAGAGCTGCCTGTTGGACCTCGCGCAGGAGGAAAGTTTCCTGCGTGCGCAGCGAGCGTTCAGCGGCCAGGGCGGACTCGACTTCGCGAAAGGCAACCAGGCTGGCTTGAACGTAATCGGCTACTTGCGCCGCATTTCTGGCCAAGGCCGCGCGGGCTTCCGCCTGATTCTGGCCACCATCCAGAAGTGTCTGGAGCAGTGAGGCATTCACGGCGGAGGTTAGAATGTTGCTATTGAGCAGGCGGCCAAAGGAGGACGATGAGGTGCCGGCCGAGGCGGTCAGGCGCAGGTCGGGCAGCAATGACTTGGAGGCGGCGGTGGCGCGCTGGGCGGAGGCAAACAGGCGCGCGCGGGAGGCGGCCAGATCGGGTCGGCGCTCGATCATGGAGGCGGGCAGGCCGCCGGGGACGTTGCTGGTCAGGGCGGGCAGGGTCCTGCTGGTCTTGATTTCCGCCGCTGGGTAGCGGCTCAGGAAAATCTCCAGCGTGCGGGCCGCCTCATCGCGGTTGAGTGTGGTATTGGCGAGGCTGCGCTCGGCTGAGGACACGTTGCTGCGCGCAAGTTGCACATCCAGAGCGCTCACGCCGGGGACGCCGCCGCGGAAGCTGCGTTCGACGGACCGCAGATTGCGCTGAAAGCTGTCGAGCGTCTGGCCGGCGAGGGAAAGCTGCTCGCCGGCGGTCACCAGGTTGTACCAACTTTTGGCGGTGTTGGCGGCAAGCGACAGGCGCGCGCCGCGGAAGTCCGCCAGCGCGGCTTGGTAATCCGCAAAGGAAGCGCGCTCCAGATCGCGCAGTCGGCCCCACAGGTCCGGCTCCCACGAGGCACTCAGCGCCAGATCATAACGTGGCGAGAACGAGTTGCTCTGGCCTTCAGCGAGAAGCTGCTCACGACTGGCAATGCCGGCGGAAAGCGACGGCAGGCGGGCGGACTTGCCGATGATCGCACCTTCCCGCGCTACCCGCAAGCGGGCCGAGGCGGCCGCAAGGTTCTGATTCTGCGCCACGGCCTCGGCGACGAATTTTTCCAAGGAAGGATCGCTGAATGTGTTAAGCCATCCGGTGGCCGCGAGGCTCTGCTTGCCCGCGGCGGTGGCCTTCCATGCCGCCGGGGCATTGATGGTTGCCTCGTTCACCGGCTTGGTCGTCAGCCCGCCGCAACCGCAGGCCATGGCACCAAGGCACAGGATGGATGTCAGTGACAGTGGGCGGCGCATGCGCGCTCTATAGCGGGTCTGGCGGACTGCGCCAAGCCTCGGAGTTTGAGGTCCGGAGGCCTCGGCCCTAGGGTCTGTCCCGAATGGCCGCAATAGAGCGTCCGCAGATCACACTGGCGTCGCAAGCGGCAAGGAGCGGCGGACTCCGATCCGCCTCAAGGAGAGGCGGACTCCGATCCGCCCCAAGGAGAGGCGGACTCCGATCCGCCAGTGCCTGAGAGAGCCAATGGTAAGAGGAATCCCCTTTTCATTGTCCTCCCGGGGCCGGGCGATTCGGAGATCGCCTCTCCTTGGGGGTACCTCAGCCCTGGGCTGGAATCTCCGCCCCCATTGGGGGCATTCAGACGATCGACATGCGTCATCCCAACTTCCCCGTAGGATTGCTCCGGCAAAAGCCGGTTATGGACGCTGGAGGGGCAGGAGAACTACCCACCAATCCCTCGCGCATTTTCACGGGTGCGCAACGTTTGTTAGTCGGAGTATAGAACGGCACACTCAGAGGCAGCTTTTGCAAAGAGTCCTTAAGTAAGCGCCTCGGGTCTGTCCCCAAGGGTCTGCGCGAGGGTCTGTCCGCGTTCAATGGCCGACCGGCGGACCTGCTCGTAACGCCAGGCTGGCCGGAAAGCTAACATCCTGGCGTCCCTTAGGCGGGTTGGCGATGAAACCTTCCACGTGACTAGGCAAAATGCTTTGCAATTGCTTGAGTGGGCATTTGAATCGCCCGGCGTGACTGTTGTTTCCCTCCCCACCCAGTTAGTCGCTGTCCCTCGGGCCGTGCTGCTAAGTGGATTTTTGATGTTCAGCGCCATGTTGGTGGCTGTAGGTGCCGAGGAAGAAAAGCCAGCGGTCAAACCGCGAGCCACCTTGGAGGTGAAACCGAGCGTGGTGGAAGTGGTGCCCTCGCCGGTGGTGGTCAAGGAAACGCGAAGCGAGGAACTCTCCGAGCGGGAAATCGAGGAGGTTGTCGAGGAGGTTGTCGAGGAGCCAGCGGGAGTGGCGCGGCCGGTGAATCCGAATCCGGTACAGGTTTTCGGGTGGCGCGAGTGGATCTACGTGGGTGGCGAGAAGGGCCAAAAGTTTTTGGGCAAGCTCGACACCGGGGCGTACACCAGCTCGATACATGCTGAGAATCAGGAGATGTTTGAGCGCGACGGACAGAAGTGGGTGCGCTTTGAGATCACGTGGGCGGAGGGCGAGAAGAAGCAGAAGCTGCAACTTGAAGCACCCTTGGTGCGCACGACTCAGATCAAGCGTTCCGGGGTAGCGCCTGAGCACCGCAATGTGGTGAAGCTGGTTTATCGGATGGGCTCGCGGCGAATGCGGGGTGAATTTACCCTCAATGATCGTGACAACATGACGGCCCCGATTCTGATCGGCCGGACGGATCTGAAGATTCTCGGCTGGGTTGACTCGGATCGCTCATTTCTGGCGGACCAGAAGATTTTCCGCTGACCGATGTCATCACGCACAAAGCTTTTCGTCGCGGTTGGCCTGCTGATCGGCGTGGGAGGTGCGATGGCGGCATACAAGACATGGGTTTTGAACATCCCGTTCTTCACCGGCAAGCAAGTGTCGGAATGGGTGGTTGAGGCGCGGGTGTCGTTTTTGGCGACAGGCAAGCCGGTCAAGGCGGTGCTATCGCTGCCAGCAGGGGGCGAGGTGGAATCGGCCAACCAAGGAGCCAGCTCGCTTGGCTATGGGTATCACATTAGCAGTGAGAACTCCGGGCGTCAGGCGGTGTGGTCCGCGGGAGGGGCGGAGGCCAGGGAGGGTGGCCAGGCGGTCTATTACCGGATCCGGCTGCCGCTGGGCGGCGATACCGGAGCCGGGCCGGTGGCGGGGGTGGTGGCGTCCGAGGCGATTGAGCCGACGGAGTTGAACGGTTTGGAACAGGCAGCGGCCAAGGAGATTATCATCAGCGCCAGGGCCCGCTCAGCGGATGTGGACACGCTGGTGACCGAGTTGTTGTTGATGCTTGGGCGCGATTCGCAGGAAGTCTCGATGCTGCGGCGGCAGGATGCGCTGGAGGATTCGGAGTTGGTTCCGGTGGGCTTGGCGATTGATCTGCTGCAGCTGGCGGATGTGGCGGCGCGTCCGGCGCAGGCGGTAAATCTCGAGGAGCGGCGGGGTCGCCAGCAGGTGCTGCCGCTTATCGAGTATTATAATGGAGCCTATTGGAAAGTGATTGATCCGCAGGACCCGGGCAGGAGCTTAAATGAGCGGGTGTTTGTTTGGCACCGCGGGCCTGGGCCGTTGCTTGAGGTTTATGGTGGTGATAATTCCGAGGTGGGCTTCACGGTTTTGCGCGACCGGGTTCCGATTGCGCAGTTGGCGGCACTGCGGGATTCGCCGATGATGATTTCCACCATTCTGGCATTGCCTGCGGCGGACCGTGCGGTGTTCCGTTATGTGGTGCTTATTCCGCTGGGGGCGTTCGTGGTGGTTATGCTGAGGAA
>Ga0136639_10000032_pt1 | contig 40966 bp, 40 predicted proteins | sample AntDrymUQ8592106_2_FD_113739 | JGI IMG/M metagenome (GOLD analysis project Ga0136639, IMG submission 113739) | Polar desert sand microbial communities from Dry Valleys, Antarctica - metaG UQ859 (21.06) | ecosystem: Environmental > Terrestrial > Soil > Desert | place: Antarctica: Dry Valley...
AGGATCGTGCGCAAGGTGGTGGGGATGCTCAGGATAGCGTCGATGAGGCTGGCGGGATCATCGCAGCAGACGCAGTTGGCGGAGATGCCGATGATTTCCGCGCCAAGACCATGGAGGGTAGTGGCATCGATGTCAGCGTTGAGGAAATCGTTGAGAATCACATAGGGGACGCGGGGACCGATGGCGAGGCGCGGGATGAGATCGCGGATAAAGGTGGTTTTTCCGGCACCGAGGAAGCCGGCGACGATAAGCACAGGAATGGGTTCGGTGGGTGGACTCATGGCTGGGGGATGCGGTGGCGTAGAAGTTGGCTCATCTGACACACGGCAAGGGCCGCGACATGAACGAGCACGATGCACGGGCCGGTTGGCAGGTTGAAAGCGGCGGAGGCGTAAATGCCGAGCGGCGGCGCGAGGACTCCAAGGAGCAGCGCCCCAAGAAGCATGCCACGGAATCCTCCGGTGGCGACGCGGGCGGCGGCGGCGGGCATCACAATCAAGGCGCTCAGGAGCAATGCGCCGAGCATCTTGAGGCTGAGCGCGACGGTGGCAGCCACGAGGAGCGAGAAGGCGTAATGGAGGAGCATCGGGCGGAAGTCGCGGGCGCGGGCAAGCTCGGGATCGAGCGTGGCAAGGGTGAGCGGGCGAAGTTGGGTAAGGAAGAAACCGGCGACGATGAGCGCAAGGACGGCCTGCCGGGTAATGTCCGCGGGGCCGTTGGAAAAGATGCTACCAAAGAGCAGCCCTTCGAGGAGGCGCGGTTTGCCCAGAGCGGAGATGAGGATGACGCCGAGGGCGACGCTGCCGGTGAAGGCAAAAGCGGTCACCGTGTCCCGGGAAAGGGGGGTTTTTTGCGCCAGCCAACTCATGCCAAGCGCCAGCAGGCAGCAAAAGCCGAGAATGAAATAGGTAGGATCGGTTTTCCAGCCGGTCGATGCCTCGATGAGGAATCCAATGGCTACTCCGGTGATGGCGGAATGGGCCAGCGCATCGCTGAAAAACGCCATCCCGCGGAGGTTGACGAAAACTCCGAGGAGAGCGCAGGTGGGACCTAGCAGCAGCCCGGAGATCAGGGCGTAGCGCATGAAGTCATGTTCCAGGAGTTGACTGAAGGTCATGGATCAGCCGGTGGCGGCGGCGGGGAGCTTGTGGTCGAGCGGGAGGCGGCGGGTGGCGAGGCCGTGGAGAAAAGATTCGTCATGGGAAACGACGACAAGGGTGAGGTGGTGGTCCGTGTGGAGGTGGAGGATAAGGGCTTTGAGATGGTCGGCGCAGGCGGGGTCGAGATGGCTGGAGGGTTCGTCGAGCAGAATCAGGGTTGGGTCGTCGAGCATGGCCGCGGCGATGCGGACGCGCTGAAGCTCGCCACCGGAGAGAGTGCCAAGGAGTCGCTTGGCGAGGTGGGCAATGCCGAGGCAATCAAGTTTTCCGCAGATCCCGTGGTGGAGCTTGCGCGGAATGCCGCCGAACCACGGGGTGCGGCCAGGGTGGTTGATGGCCAAGAACTCCGCCGCGGTGAGCGGGAACGTGCGCAGGATCGGGCTGTGCTGCGCAACGTAGCCGGGCCGGGTTGCCTCGGGATGACGCAGCAGCTCGCCGCTGCTGGGCCGGTGGATGCCCGCAAAGGCTTTCAGCAAAGTGGTTTTTCCCACGCCATTGGGGCCGGTAATGCCCACCAACTCGCCGCGCTCCACGGTGGCGTGGAAATCATGGATGACCGTGCGCGTGCCGTGGCTGAGGGAAAGGGCGCGTGCCGCAATGAGGGGTGGATGGGGCATCATGGGGCAAAGGCGTTTCTCAGGGCCTCGAGGTTGCGTTGCATGCCATCGAGGTAGGCGTCGGGTCCTGCATGGCCGACCTCGAGGGTGTCGAGGGTCGAGAGGCGGGCGCCGGAGGCGGCGGCAACCCGCTGGAGCAGTGCGGGAGGGTAGCCAGTTTCGGCGAAGAGGATCTTAACCTCGGCGGCGCGGATGGCTTCGATCAAGGCCGCGAGTGCGGCCGGCGCGGGATCGTGGTCGGGGAACTCGGAGATAAAGCCGAAGGATTCGAGGCCGTAGCGGCGTGCGAGGTAGGGAAAAGCGTCGTGGAAGGTGACAAGTCTTTTTGCTGGGAGCGGGCCGAGGACGTTCTGGAACTCGGCGTCGAGCGAGCGGAGGCGTTGGAGATAGGCGGCGGCGTTTTTTTCATAGATGGGGGTGCCGTCAGGATCCTCGGCGATGAGGGCGTCGCGGAGGGTGATAGCCTGTTGGATGGCGATGAGCGGATCGAGCCAGATGTGTGGATTCGGCTCGCCGGAGCGGTCGCCTGGGTGGCCGAAGGGTGGCGGGCTTAGGAGGAGTTCGACACCGGTTGAAAGATCCACCACGCGGAGGCCGTCGTTTCCGGCGTGGCGGGTGAGATCTGCGAGCCATGGCTCCATACCCGCGCCGTTGAGGACCAGGACATCGGCTTGGGCGATGCGCAGCATGTCGAGGGGGCGCGGGGAAAAGTCGTGTGCGCCGATGTCACCGGCAACCAGGGATTCCACCGTGGCGCGGTCCCCGGCGATGGCCGCGGCATGGGCGTGGACTGGAAGAAAGGTGGCGAGAATGCGCAGCTTCCGCTCAGGCTCGGGTGGCACAGCGGATTCCTCGGGCGTGCAGGCGGCGAGGAAAAGCAAAGCGAGTGGGGCAATGAGGGGAATGGGTTTCACTCAGCTTTAAGAACGGGCTAGGAAGGAATGGACGGCGAGGTGGCCGCTGGCTGTGGCGTAGGCAAAGTGGACGCCTGTAGGCGACCATCGCAGCGCGCTGATTTCCTCATCCCGGCGGGCAATGCAGGCCGGTTGGTCGGAGTGGTGGGGAAGCCAGAGGAGGACCAAGCCATCGCGACCGCCAGAGGCAAGGTGTTGGCCAGTGATGGGGAAGTCCAAGGCGGTGACCTCGCGCAGGTGCCCGGGAAGCTGGATCGGACGGACACCGCGCGGGCCATTTTTCCCGAAGCATGGCCAGACGGTGATGACCGACCCGCCGCCGAGGGCGAGCCAAGGGGCATCCGGTGAGGGATCTGATTGCCACGCGAAGGCGTGGATCTTGGATTGGAACCCTTGGATATAGAGTGGCTCGCGTTTCCGGGTGTCGTAGAGGCTAACCGAGGGTGTTTGCTCGCCAGTGACAACCCAGCGGCCATCGGGGCTCCAGGTGATGAGCATCGCAGCGCTGCCATTATCCAAGATGCCGATGGGACGATCTTGACCAATGCGCCAGAGGCGTATTCCGCCACTGCTGGCGGTGGCGAGTTTGTCAGGAAGCACCGGGTGCCAGACAAGATCGCTCACGGTGGATGCGTGGCCGACAATACACCAGACGCTCTCCATGGTAAGCGGGCAAAAAATATGGACCTCGCGCCCGATGGCCACGGCAAAGCGCGAGCCGTCGGCGTTCCAAGCGCTGCGTTCAATCCATCCGGGTGGAAGCGGGCGTGAGCGGGCGGCGGCGGGATCTGCCAGAGGGTGGATCCTCAGGACCGCGTCGAGGCCGACGCTGGCGAGGGTGTGGCCATCCGGGGACCACGTGAGGCTGCCGTTGGCGCCCAGGTGCTCAGGGAGTGAGATGACCGGTTTGCCGGTGGCGGAGAAAACGCAGGGATGGCCGGTGGCGGGCAGCGCGGCGAGAAACTCGCCGTCTGGTGACCAACGAAGATCGATGAGGTAGTCATCTAGCTGCGCGTGCCATTGTTCCGGCATGAGGTGGTTGGCGGACTTCATTTCGAGCATCTTCGGGGCGGCCGTCGGCGCGCCGTGGTCGGTCACGCCAGGCATGTGCGGAAGGATTTGTTGAGAGCTTCGCGGTCGAGGTTTTTGCCGATAAAGACCAGTGAGTTGCGCCTTGGCCTGGTGCCCCACGGGCCACCGTTGGCAGTATCCAGGAGCATGTGAACGCCTTGGAAGATAAAGCGGTCTGGATCACCGGCGACGGCGAAGACGCCCTTCATGCGGTAAATGTTGGCACCTTGCTCGCGCAGGAGTTGCGACAGCCAGGCATCGAGTTTCTTGCCATCGCAATCGCCCGTGGATTCGATGCCCACGGAGGTGACCGCTTCATCGTGGGTGTGGTCGGGCTTATAGGCGGCGGCGACGGCGGGGGTGAGCTGACCATTGGCAGTGAGGAAGCGCAGGTTGAGCTCCTCCGGGTGGTGTTGGGTGAAGATGGCGAGAGGGCCGGCGGTGGGGATATCCACGGTCCAATTCATCGCGCTGCGGGTCAGCAGGAGGTCATGGGGAATGCCATCGGCAGAGAGACGGGTTCCCGGATCTGCGCCTTTGGGGGTTGCTGCAAAGGCGGCCACGGCATGGTCGCGGGCAGCGGCCAGGGCGAGCTCATCGGTGCCGGAGGCGGGGAAGATGACCGCGGTCATCGAGGGATCCGGGTTCTCGGAGGCATCCAAGGAAAGCGTGCCGGCCGGAGCCATGAGGATGCCGCCCCACTCAAATGGATATTCTGGCTCAAGAAATCGCGGATCCATCCCCACGGCGCGTTCCAGATTGAACCCGCCGACGTTGAGAATGCTCTCAATCGGCACATCCGCTCGCTGGCATCTGCGGATTTTTGCCACCCCATTGATGGCGCGAATCCGCGATTCTAGCAGGTCAAGGGCACCCGGGCTGACGAGATCGGTTTTGTTTAGGATGATGACGTCCGCAAAGGCGATTTGGCGGACCGCTTCGTCATTGTCGTCAAGATGGTGGAGGATGTGTTTGGCGTCAACGAGGGCAACGATGGCGTTGAGGGCAAGTTTCTCCTTCATGTCATCATCGACAAAGAAGGTTTGAATGACGGGGCCAGGGTCGGCCAATCCGGTCGTCTCGATGAGGATGTGGTCAAACTGGCTGCGGCGCTTCATCAAGCTGCCGATGATGCGGATGAGGTCTCCGCGCACCGTGCAGCAGATGCAGCCGTTGTTCATCTCGAAGATTTCCTCCTCGGCATTGATGACCAGCTCGTGGTCGATGCCGACTTCACCAAACTCATTTTCAATCACCGCAATGCGCAGGCCATGGGGCTCGGTGAGAATGCGGTTGAGCAGCGTGGTTTTGCCGGATCCAAGGAAGCCGGTTAGGACAGTGACAGGGAGTTTTGCCGTGGAGTTCATTGCGCGGATTGGAGCAGGTTTGTAAGCAGGGGTGTCAAAACGCAATCCGATTGCAGTTGCAAGAAGAATGTGTTAGTTTCCGGGGCCAGCGGTCACGGCGGGTGGTAAACTGGTGAGGGGCAAGAGGGCTTGCGGCAGCGAGAGGGGGCGCGGAGTCACGCAGCAAGATCGACATTATTAACGCAAATTACTTGCGTTAGCGAAAATTAGCCGATAGCTCCGAAACAAGGATGAGCGCTGCCCGCCGTCCGAACTCAGGAAAACAAATGACACGCCAAGCCGCCATTCCCCGCCTTTTTTCCCTGCTCGTGCTGCTGCCCGTAGGCGCTGCCGCGGAGGTGACCGCCGCAGCGCCAGCGAGCCAGGATCTTGATCCGTTGGTGGTCACGGGCACCCGTGGGGAGCGTCGACTAAGCGAAGTGCCGGTGCGCACCGAAGTAATAGACCGGACGGAGATTGAAAAAACCCAGAGCCGCACTCTGGCGGATGCCATCGAATGGACGCCGGGCGTGCGCGTGGAGAACGATTGCCAGAACTGCAATTTCCAGCAAATCCGGCTGCTTGGTCTGCAGGGGAACTTCACGCAAATCCTCGCGGATGGCCGCCCATTACTTTCCTCGCTCGCCTCGGTTTATGGGATTGAGCACCTTCCGACAGCCCTCGTGGATCGCATCGAGATCGTCAAAGGCGGGGCCTCGGCCCTCTACGGACCGGGGGCAATAGCCGGGGTCATCAATGTCATTCCGCGCATTTTCACGGAAAACGGCGGCTATCTCAAATATGGCTATGAATCCATGGGTGGCGGACCGAACCACTTCTTTGAAGGCGGCTTGGACCTTGTCAATTCTGCAGCCACTGCGGGCATCACCCTCTTCGGCCAATCATCCGAAACCCAGGCGGTAGACATCAATAAAGACGGCTTTAGTGATGTGTCGATGCGTGAGGGGTGGTCTGGCGGTCTGCGCGGCTTCTGGAAGCCAGCCAGCGATCAGAAGCTCACCTTCGACTACCTGACGAGTCACGAAAAGCGCCGTGGCGGGGATGTTCTCCACCTGCCCGTCACCCAGGCACTCATCGCCGAAGCCATCGACAGCGAGCTCCACAGCGGCGGCCTGCGCTGGGAGCATGAAGTAAGCGAGCGCTTCGACTATGAGGTGAATCTTAGCGGCACCTACACCAAGCGTGACACCTACTACGGCTCAACCTTCGACCCGAACGCGTTTGGCAACTCTGAGAGCCCATTGCTCTACTTCGATCTTACCGGACGCTTCGCCATCACCGACAAGCTTAAGGCAACCACGGCACTCCAATATCAGCGTGAAAAACTCGAGGACCAGCAGCCCGCCTATGATCGCTTCACCGACCAGGAAGTACGCAACGCTGGCGTACTTGGCCAGTTGGAGTGGGACATTTCCGAAAAGTTCAATCTAGTAGGCGGCGCGCGCGTCGACGATAACTCCCTGCTCGACGCCGTGGTGGTTTCCCCGCGTCTGGCCGTCAAATATCAGGCAATGGACGATCTGGCCATCCGCTCCGGCTACTCGTCCGGCTTCCGGGCTCCACAGGTGTTTGATGAAGACCTTCACATCACCCAAGCCGGTGGCGTTTCCCAGGTCATCCGCAACGCATCCGACCTCGTGGAGGAAACTTCCGAAAGCCTCACCTTCGGCATGGAATGGAAGCCGTCATTCATCAGCGCCGCGGCCCGGCAACCGGTAAGCATCGAAGGAAACCTCTTCTTCACCCGCCTGCGCGATACTTTTGACCTCATCGAGGATGACAATCTGCTCACTCCTGAGCAGGAATTTTCCCGCATCAATGCCGGTGCCGCCAAAGTCTACGGAATCGAACTTAACCTCAACTGGCAGCTCAGCGATGACCTGCGGCTCGATCTTGGATTTGTCGAACAGCGGTCCAGGTTCGACGACCCTTCCGGGGACTTCGACAGCCGTGACTTCGAGCGCACGCCCGAACGCTACGGCGTGCTCGGCCTCACTTGGGACTCGCCATGGTGTGAGGTCTTTCTTGGCGCCAAATACACCGGCCCAATGGAAGTGCCGCACTACGCCGGATTCGTCGCCGAAGACCGACTTGAACAAAGCCCCAGCTTTCTCACCTGGGACGTCGGCCTCGCCCGCACCTTTGACCTCGGCGATATGCAGATGCGCATCTCTGCCGGCGTGAAGAATATCCTCAATTCCTATCAAGATGATCTCGACCAAGGCCCCGACCGCGATTCCGCCTACGTCTATGGTCCGCGCTTCCCCCGCCAGTTCCAAATCTCCTGTCAGATTGACTTCTAATAGCCCGACGGGGCGATTCCGCATTCCCGGGCCAGCAGGCTGGCACGGGGAAACCGGCCGCTGGCTGCCAGTCTCCGTAACGGAGCAACCACTGACTGGAGAGCCGGATGCGGGAGATCCGCACATCCGGTGAAAATCGCGTGTCTGTTCGAGAGTTGCGCCCATCTCTGGTGTCCCTCAGGGACTTATGAGCGGGTGTCAGGGATCGGGAGTCAGGCAGAGAGCTTGCGCGGGGGGGAAAGGGGTTGTTGCGGGCCGTGGTGTCTGCTAGTAGGAGCGGAAAGGCTTCCATGGCTGGAATCAACCGGCAGCGGCCCGATATCCCGCCGAAAATCATTCAAGAGACCATATGAGACATTACATTGCTATACTCGCCTTGCTGATAGGAGCGGGCGCGCTTCTTGCTGATGAGAAAACGACGCAGTTTGACCGGTATGGATTTTCTGTCCGTTCCCCAGACGGCTGGCATGTTGCGGCCCCGGAGATCATCAAGATGTTTTCGGTGGCAACGCACAAAGGAATCGTTGCCCATGCCAAAAAGAAGGTCCCCAACTTGGATCCCGCTGGGATCGAGAGCGAAATTTTGTTTCTTGTCACCAAGCATCCGCTTGGCGCTAGAGAGGACAACCCGAATGTCACGATATCTGTCGAGAAATCGTGGAACCCGACACCCCAGGATACGGGTGCCACTTATCTTGCGCTGCTTGGTGACCGGTTCAAGGTGCTTGCGGCTCCATCCGTGTTCATAGGTGATCCGCAGGAGCTGAAGATTGGCGCAGTCCGGTTTTTCATGCAGGAAGCAGTCAACGATAAGGTGCCCGATGCCGTTACCCGTCAGCTCTATTCCGCCACCAATCTGGATGGCTACTATCTTACCTTTGTCATTTCATTCAATGCTAAGGAGGATCCCGACTACCAAGCGATGAAATCCATGGTCGAGTCGTTCGCGATCGAAACTAAGATCGCCCAACCGACCGCGCCATGATGCGCTGAGTCCCAGGTGAGGCCGAGGACGCCGTAGCGCTGCTGCGTGCGCTCGGTTGCGAGTGAGCAGTGGCAGGTTGGCCTGCAGGGCGCGCTAAGCTTGGCAAACACCAGTGGTGCCGCTCTGGATCTGAATGGCCGCTCCAACTCGATCGGATCGCTCGCGGGTGGCGGAGCGAGCGGCGGCAACGTGATTCTCGGGTCGGCCACGCTGACGACCGGCGGGAATGGGTCGTCCACCAGCTTCGGCGGGGTGATTTCCGGCACCGGTGGACTCATCAAGACCGGCGGCGGCAGCTTCACCCCCTTGAGGGTCGCCCCGTTGTTGATCACTACCGTGCTGTGAGACAGCAAGCCATTCACCACGAGGGTGCCGGATTGGATTTCGGTGACCCCGCTGTAGGTGTTTTCGCCCGTGAGGACAAAGGCGTGATAACCGGTCCGACCGTGATTCGCTCCGGCGCCATCCACAATCCGGGGAACAGGTTTCTGGCAAGGGGGAGAAGGCGACCAAAGAAGCCCGCGGAAGTCTTCTGGGTGGTGCTCAGTCCTGAAGTTGGTGCCTGAAGTCCATGGCCGAGTGGAGGACCCGGACGATGTGAAGGATCTCGAAGGTGGCATGGAAGAGGATGACATGGCTTCCTTCCGCGGCGATGCGGCAGCCTGGGAAGAGATCTTCCCGGAGCCGGTAACGCTCGGGCTCCCCGCGCAGCGCTTCAATGCGCGACCATAGTGTGCGAAGGTAGCGCTCCTCCTGTTCGGTGCCCCACCTTTCGAGCGTGTAGGCGCGGATCGAGCGGAGGTCGGCAAGGGCGGCCTCAGTGAGCACAAACTTCATGCCTCGCCGCGGACCAAATCGATGAAATGCTCTTCGGACTCGACCGCGACGCTCTGGCCCGCCTCAAGCTGGGCAAATCCGATGGCTGCCGCGCGGGCAATCCATTGATTTTCTTGATCGCGGAGGATCGATTGGCGCAGTGCCTCGCGGACAACCTCGCTGGCGTTGTTGTAGAGGCCGGAGGCCACCTTGGCCTTCACTGCGTTCTCCAGCTCAGGAGTCAGGGAGATGTGCATGGCGGGAGCATACAGGGATTGTCAAAGTACGTCAAGATGGGTGCTGGTGCGCACTTCCCCAAGCATGTTTCAGATCGTGAGATCTGGGTACGCCAACCCTGGGCTTTAGGGCGAAACCGAGCTGCGGTTAGGGTGGGCGCGCTCGGCTGTCTCTTGTACATCAAAAATCAACAATCGGAGATCAACAATCGTCACTCGAACCGCGGCAATTGGGGGGTAGAGGATCGATTGATGATTGCCTGGGAGCTCGATGAAGCCTTCGAGTTTGCGGATGCGGGTTGGGTGGCGCATTTTCCGCAGGGCTTTGGCTTCGATCTGGCGGATGCGCTCGCGGGTGACCTGGAACTGGCGACCGACTTCCTCGAGGGTGCGTGAGTAGCCGTCCTTCGAGGCCGAAGCTTTGTTCAAGGACTTCGCGCTCGCGCTCGGTGAGGGTGTCCAGCACGTCGCGGATCTTCTCCTTGAGCATCGCGGTGGGCGCTTACTCGCCGAGACCCATCTCTTGTACATCAAAAATCAACCATCGGAGATCAACAATAGTCACTCGAACCGCGGCGATTGGGGGGTAGAGGATCGATTGATGATTGCCGATGGTTGAGTTTTGATTGTTGAGGTGAAGGCCTGGCCGAGCTGGGGCTCGGCGTTCCCGGAGGGACAAAAAAAGGGAGCGCGTGGTGAAACGCGCTCCCTTTGAGAGGTTAGGGTGGGCTAGGTGCCGGGAAGTTCGATGAACCCTTCGAGTTTGCGGATGCGGGTTGGGTGGCGCATTTTCCGCAGGGCCTTGGCTTCGATCTGGCGGATGCGCTCGCGGGTTACCTGGAACTGGCGGCCGACTTCCTCGAGGGTGCGGGAATACCCGTCCTTGAGGCCGAAGCGTTGTTCGAGGACTTCGCGCTCGCGCTCGGTCAGGGTGTCCAGCACGTCGCGGATCTTCTCCTTGAGCATCGCGAAGCCGGCTTCCTCCATTGGGTTTTCCGCGGCCTTGTCTTCGATGAAGTCACCGAAGGAGGTGTCGTCGGAATCGCCAACCGGGGCCTGCAGCGAGATCGGCTGCTGGGCCATCTTGAGGACGGCGCGGACGCGCTCGACGGGCAAGTGGATTTCCTCGGCGATTTCCTCCGGGGACGGTTCGCGGCCGTACTCCTGGACAAGCTGCTTCTGGACGCGCATCAGCTTGTTGATCGTCTCGATCATGTGGACCGGGATGCGGATCGTGCGCGCCTGGTCGGCAATCGAGCGGGTGATCGCCTGGCGGATCCACCACGTCGCGTAGGTCGAGAACTTGTAGCCGCGGCGGTACTCGAATTTTTCGACCGCCTTCATGAGTCCCATGTTTCCTTCCTGGATCAGGTCGAGGAACGACAGGCCGCGGTTGGTGTATTTTTTGGCGATGGAAATGACGAGGCGCAGGTTGGCCTCCACCATCTCGGTCTTCGCCTTGAGCGCTTCCTTGAGCCAGTGGCGGAGATCGAGGTTGGTCGCGTCGAAGCTTTCCGGAGTGTGCCAGGCGCGTTGCTGGAGCTCGCGGAGCTTGGTTTCAAACTCCTTGTCGGGAGTGGCGGCCTGCTTGCGGGCGTACTTCCAGAACTTCTGCTGGTACTCTTCGACGAGCTCGCAGAAATCCTCGGTCACCTTCTGCTTGTAGTAGAAGCGGGTGTACAGGCGGCCAAGCGACTGCTGGTTTTTCTCAAAATCCGCCTCGAGCTTTTTCCGGCCGCGGACGTTCTTGGACTGCAGCTGCTTGAAGATCCGGTCGTTTTCCTCGTGAAGCTGGCGCAACTGGTCGCACTGCTTCGGGAGGATTTTCATGTAGCGTTCGCGGGACTCGATTTTTTTGTCGAGGATGACGCGGTCAAAGCGTTCCTTGCCCTTGATGAGCTTGTCGGCGAGGTCGAGGTAGCACTCGGCGGTGAAGCCGAAGAGGTGGAGGTACTTCTGGACCTTGATCTCGGCGCTCTCGATGCGCTTGGAAATTTCCACTTCCTGCTCGCGGGTGAGCAGTGGGACCTGGCCCATCTGCTTGAGGTACATGCGGACCGGGTCATCGAGGATGTCGAGCTTCTGGTCGGCCTTGACGTCTTCCGGGCTTTCGTCGTCGTCGCGTTTTTTATCTTTAACGCGGTCGACTTCCGAAGCGTCAATAATGTCGAACTCCATGTTGCGGAGCCGCTCCATGATCGCCTCGACATCCTCGGGATCCACCAAGTCGTTGGGCAGGATCTCGTTGATGTCGTCGTAGGTCAGGTACTCCTGCTCCTTGGCCAGCTTGATGAGCTCACGGATCTTTTCCTGAATTTCAGGCGTGTCGATGCGGCGGCGCTCTTCGATCGGCGGCGGCGTGGTCTTCTTGCCGGTTCCCGTGCGCTTTGGCACTTCGGTGACCGGGGCTTCAACCACCGGGGCGCTCTTGCTGCGAGGACGGCTGCTGGACTTCGGCACGGCACCTTCGGGCTCAACCTTCTTGGTCGATGCGGCCTTCACCGCCTTCGCCGGTGCGGCGGCTTTCGCCGGTGCGGCGGCCTTCGCCGGTGCGGCCTTGGCTTGAGGCTTGGCTGCTGGCGTGGCCTTGCTCGCGCTCTTGGCGGCTGGCTTGCTGGCGGCTGGCTTGCTGGCGGCTGGCTTGCTGGCGGCTGGCTTGCTGGCGGCCTTGGCGATCGGCTTGCTGGCCTTGGCGATTGGCTCGGATGGCTTGCTGAGGGGCTTCGAGGGCTTAGTCAATGGTTTGGATGCTTTAGTAAGAGGCTTGGATGCTTTGGTAAGCGGCTTGGAAATCTTTTGCGCCGGCATGGCCAGCTTCCCGTCCGGCGCCTTGGCCACCGGCTTGGAGGCGGCCTGCTTGGAGGCTAGCTTCCCGGCTGTGGGTTCGGCTGCGGGGTCTGCAACCGCGTTTGGCGCTGGCTTCTTCACCGCCTTGGCTGGCTGCGCAGCAGGCGTGGATGGCGTTGATTCTGAGGTGGCCTTGGGAGCTGGCTGACTCGTCTTGGACGTGCGTGCGGGGGTCTTTTTGGCCATAACAAAAACTGGAGCGAGTGAGAAATCCGGGCACAAGTAGCCCATTATGGGCCCCGGAACACGAATGTTCAGAGGCGGCGGAATGTTTAGCTTGCTACCGACCCGGTCAAGAAAAACTTTCAGTCGCCCAATCCATTATGGCCCAAGGCTTTGCTGTTAGGCCGGATTATTGTTCGGCAGGCTGTGCGCCGCCGAGAAGGCGTTTGATCTCCTTGGTTTCATGCATGAGGGCAACGAGGCGCTCGGGGGCGAGTGCGGGATCGCGGAGGGCGGCGCGGACGCGAGCGTCGCGGATCTTCAGAGCGCGCAGGCTGAGCTGGTTGAGTCCTGACGCGGCGGCCTCAAGCGGGTGGTCGGGAAGCTGGGTGAGGTGGGTAAGGTCGCGGCGCAGGGCTCTGAGGTCGGCCTCTGGGAGGGTGGCGGTGAAGGCGTTGACGGCGCTGGGGCTGCCTGCGTCCGGGCGGCGAGCGAGGATTTTCCGCAGGATGTCCATGCCATCGAGGAACGGGCTGATTTCGATGAGAGTCTCGATTTGCTCGGCGAGCCACGCTTGAGCATCAGGCGATTGGAGGGCCAGGTGGCAGAGGTAGGCGATGGTGTTGTCAAGCGGGCTGAGGGCCACGGCGGGTGCGGCGAGTTCGTCGCTGCGGCTGGCGGCGGGCTTGCGCAGGGAGCGCATCGCCTGGTCGACCGAGCCGCGGAATTCATCGGCCCCGATCTGGAGGCGGGTGGCGAGGTGGTTGATGAGGGCGTCGCGGTTGACCGCATCGGTGATGGTGGCAACCAGTTCGGCCAACTCGCGGGCAAACTTTGAGCGGTCCGCCACGTTGGCGAGGGTTTTTTCCCGGCTTGCCCGGTTGACCATGTAGTCGAAAAACCCTTGGGCAGCGTCGAGGCGGGCGCGAAACGCCTCGATGCCGTGGGTGCGGATGAAGGTGTCCGGATCGTCGCCCGCGGGAAGTTCCACGACTCGAACCGCAAGCCCTTCAGCGGCAAGTTCGCCGAAGGCCCGCCGGGTCGCCTTGACCCCGGCCGCATCTGAGTCGAAGCACAGCACGATCGTTTCGGTGTAACGCCGCAGCAGGCGCGCGTGGTGCGGCGTGAAGGCGGTGCCGAGTGGTGCGATGGCGTTCTCCAGCCCTGCCTCGTGGCAGGAGATGGCGTCGATCTGGCCCTCGCAAAGCAAGGCGTAGCCGGCCTTGAGCATGTGCTTGCGGGCGCGATCGAGGGCGAAAATGACCTTCGACTTGTTGAAAATCGGCGTCTCGGGCGAGTTGATGTATTTTCCGCTCCGTGGATCCTCGCGCAATTGGCGGGCGCTGAAGGCGATGACGTCGCCGTAATCGTTCCGGATCGGAAACATCAGGCGGTCGCGAAAGCGCATGTACAGGCCGGAGCGCGCGTCGCCTTCCTGGCGCAGGGCGGCCAGGCCGGAATCTCTCAGTTCGAGGCCGGAGTAGCCTTTTTCGCGGGCAAAATCGAGGAAGGTGCGGGCATTTTCCGGCACCCAGCCGATCGTCCAGCGCTCGGCCATCTCGCGGCCAAACCCGCGGCTTTTCAAGTAATCACGGGCATGCTTGGCCGCCGGATCATTCAGCAGCAACTGGTGGAAGAAGGCGGCCGCCTCCCGGTGCAGGTCGATAAGCCGCGAGCGCGACCGGCGCGACTTCTCCGCGGCCGGATCGAGGGCCTCCTCGATGATATGAATCCCCGCACGGCTGGCCAATTTCCTCACCGCATCAGGAAACGGCAGGTTCTCGTACTTCATCACGAAACCCACCGCGCTGCCGCTTTCGCCACAGCCAAAACAGTGGAAATGCTGGGTGGCTGCGTTAATGTGGAACGATGGTGACTTCTCGTTATGGAATGGGCAGAGCGCCTTGAAACTCGAACCCGCGCGCTTGACCGGGAAGTATGACCCGATCAGGTCGACCAGGTCCGTGGCGGCGAGCACTTGTTCAACGGTCTCTTCGGGGATTCGGGGCATGGGGCGCGGCAGCGTATCGCAGGAACTTGCCCGGTTCCAATCATGGATTTGGTTTCTGGCAAATCTCTGCCTACAGTCCGTCAATGACCACCCCGATAATTCGTTTCCTGTTGTTGCTGATCGGTTTGGGATTTCTCGCCGAGGCCGCGCTGGCCGCCCCGGAACCGCGCGTCTTTGGCCGCTCGACGGAGGAAAGCTACGCCGACAAGGCGGTCGTCATCAAAGTGGGTGAAAATGACCTGAGGAACTCGGAGAACTTCAGGTTCATGCGCCGGACCTTGCGCCGCGCTGACAGTGAAGGGGCTCGCGCCGTGGTTTTCGACCTCCACACCCCGGGCGGGCTGGCGCTGGAGACGGCTGACCTGATGATGAAGGAGATGGCTGAGCTCAAGGTGCCAACCTATGCCTTCGTCAACAACAAGGCCATGTCGGCCGGCGCGCTCATTGCGGTGGCTACGGATGCCATTTACATGAAACCGGTCTCCTCCATCGGTGCCGCCGCGGTGGTCGCCCAGGGCGGCTTGGAGATCCCCGAAACCATGCGCAAAAAGGTGGACTCCGGCTTTGGCGCTTTCGTCCGCTCCGTGGCGGTGGCCAAGGGGCACAACCCGGCGGTCGTTGAGGCCATGATGTTTGCGGGCCGCTCGTATGACTTTGGCAACGTCAAGGTGCCTGAAGGCGAACTGCTCACACTCACCGGTGCCGAAGCGGTCGCGGAATTCGATGGAAAACCTCTCCTTGCCAAAGGACTCGTCGATTCGGTTGAGGACCTCCTGCAGCGCGAGGGCCTGACCGGTCTGCCGGTGGTGGCGGCCAAGCCAACTGGATTTGAGCGCATCGCCTGGTGGGTGAAGGTCCTCTCGCCGCTCCTCATCATCGTCGGCCTCGCTGCCGCTTACTTTGAGCTCAAAACTCCTGGCTTCGGACTCGGCGGAATCATCGCCATCATTTCCTTCACCATCTTCTTCTTCGGCAACAACTTGGCCGGCAATCTGGCCGGCTACGAGCTCATGGGATTGTTTTTCCTAGGCGTGATTCTCATCATTCTGGAAATTCTCGTCCTGCCGGGCATGGTCGCCGGGATTATCGGCGTCTTGTTGGTCGTTGGCTCGCTGCTTGCCGCCATGGTCGATGATATTGCCGCTCAAGATTTCCGCCGCGGTGACAGCGGCTTGCTCGACGCCATCTCATGGCCGTCCATCAGCCTCTCGATCGGTTTGGCCGGCGCCTTGGCCGTGATCCTGGTGATGATGCGCTTTCTCCCCGATCTGCCGATCTTCCGCCGCTTCATCCTTACGGCCTCCTCAAGCCCAACGACCCCCGCCGACAGCGCCAACACTCCCGAGGACCTCCTTATCCGCCATACCGGCACCTCCGTCACTGACCTCCGCCCAGCCGGAAAAGCCAAAATCGGTGCCCGTATCCATAGCGTCGTCACCCGCGGCGAGTTCGTCGCTGCCGGCTCCCATGTCCAAGTCATTGAGGTTGGCAGCTTCCGGACCGTGGTCGAAAAGATAGACAAAGAAGCCTAAATCCGTCGCTTTTTCTGTGAAGTGGGGAATCGTTTCCCAACTTTAATCCCACCAACAGACTTCATGAAAATCGCTCGCACAGATGCCAATGGTCAGACCCGGCAAATGCTCCTCAAGGAGTATTTCCTGAATGCTTATCTCATCGCTCTGTTGAAAAAAGTTGGTGAGGAGTCCGCTCGCCTCCGCAAGCCCGCCTTGGGGTCTGCGGATCCGGCAAGCTCCGCGCAATCCTTTGCCGAGCCGCTGCGCGCTCGCTCGCGGATATAACACTTTGTTGTTGCAGGTTGGTTTCACCCGGGTGCTCGCTTCGGCTGGGTGCCCGGGTGTTTTTTTTGGCAGGGCCGGGCCTCTGGCCCCGGCCCGTGCGGGATGGTCGTTGGTGGGCGCGAAACTCTTTACGCTTACTTTCCAGGGCCCCGCACCTTTTCCGCGCGAAAATGGGGCGGGGGAGACATTGGGGGGGCGCAGGCACCCAATGGCACAGCCGCGCTGGGGGGCTGCGAGGACGCATCGGGCTACCCGGCAGCGCAGGCTTGCTTCCTTGTGGGGGATTGTGCAGCGTGCGGGCGTGGTTGCTAAAGGATTTGGGATGAGTTTCCAGCAGGTTTTACAGCAGGCGGAGGGCTGGATTGAGCTGGGCCTGGGAGCGGATGCGTTGGAATTGCTGCAAGGACTTGCGCCGCGGGAGCGATTTCGGCCTGCGGCGCTGGAGATCAAGCTGGAGGCGGAGATGAGCCGCGAGCAGTGGAACCAAGCGGCCGATACCGCCCGCTTGCTGTGCGTAAAGTTACCCCACCGGCCGGACTATTTTTTGCGTGCCGCGCGCTGCCTGCACGCCACGGGCGACACCCAGGCGGCGAAAGATTGGCTGATGAGCGGCCCGCGCGAGCTGATCCGGAGCTCGATTTTCCACTACCACATGGGCTGCTATGCGGCGGCACTCGGCGAGGCACAGGAAGCCCGCCGGTTTCTTGCCCGTGCCTTTGATATGGATGTGGTTCTGCGGGAAGTGGCCCAGCACAACGAGGATCTGGCATCCCTCGGGGTGCTGCCCTTGGGGGCGGATTGATTGATTTTACAATGGCTCAAGGAACCTCGATCTCCGAATCCCCTCAAGGAGCGGCGATCTCCAAATCGCCTCAAGGAGAGGCGATCTCCGAATCGCCCAAGGAGAGGCGATCTCCGAATCGCCCGCCCTGAGAGAACAATGAAAGGCGGGTTCCTCTTACCATTGGCATCTTAAGGCACTGGCGGATCGGAGTCCGCCGCTCCTTTTTTGCATGCCTGCCTCGGCCCCCGTCTGACCTGCGAGAGGGCCGAATTACCTGTTCACGCGGCAAATTTCTGTTAGACCTGCGCAATCGTTCAAAGTTCCGAAGGATCGGCGCAGAACAGAAAGCAAAATCCCATGAAATGCTCATTGTCAGCCATGTCGCCGCAGAGCCCCGGCATCCGCGTATTTCTGGCTTTAGCAGCCAGTGTCGCTCTGGGGGTGAATAGTGATGCTGCCACCGTGGCGCTTGGTGCAGCGGCGAGCTTTGGGGTGTTGGCTGCCGAATCCATTGTTGATACCGGCGGGACCTCGACCGTGATTGGGGATGTCGGCCTCTCATCGGGCAGTTCCATCGGGGTGCTGCCAGTAAACGTGACGGGAACCCTTTACTTGGATAACCCGGTTCCAAACCAAGCCCGGACTGACGCAATGAGTGTCTACACCACGCTTGTGGGTTTGGACCCGACCAGTCCCGTGGTGCCCCTCGCCGGCACCCTGGCTCCTGGCGTTTATTTCTTCGAAGACACTGCCCTCCTCACTGGGGATCTGACCTTGGACGGTGCAGGCCAATACGTGTTCCAGATCGGCTCAGGACTGACCACGATGGGGGATGCTTCAATCATCTTGGCCAATGGTGCGGCGGCGAATGATATTTTCTGGCTTGTTGGGAGCAGCGCCACCCTTGGTGCCGGCGCTGAGTTCTCCGGAACCCTCATTGCCATTGCCAGCATCACCGTAGGAACCGGCACTTCAATTGATGGTCGCTTGCTTGCCATGGACGGGTCGGTGACTCTGGCCAACAACACCATCGTCATCCCGGAGCCGACCACCGCTGCCCTCGGCCTCCTCGCCACCCTCGTGTTCTGCTCCCGCCGCAGGCGCTGATTTCTCCGTGGCGTTGAACGTTGAACCCCACCAGGATCCGCACCGTCGCCCCACTCCCCAGCGCTGTTCGGCCATGCTTGCACGAGAAGATTTCCGCCATGTCCGCCGCGGAACGCTTGGCGGCCATGGATCTGCTGTGGGATTCGCTGCTGCGCGATGGCGCGGAGCTTCCCTCACCGGACTGGCACGATGCCGCCTTGGCCCAGCGCCTCGCCATCGCGGATTCAGCGGCCGCCGAATGGTTGACCCTTGAGCAACTCGAAGGGCGCCTCGGCAAGAGGTGAACAAGCACGTCCGGATCCTTGCCGAGGCTGCCGCCGACCAAACCAGCCTTCTGGATTGGGATTCGGTCAAAGACTCCATCGGCGATCGATGACCCGGATCCAGATCGCACCAGAAGACTTCGAGGATCTGGCTGAGGGGTTCTGGTTTTATGAGATTCAGGAGGCTGGGCTGGGCGACTCCTTTTCCAGTCACCTGCGGGCAGACATTGAAAGGCTCAAGGTCACTTCCGGAGTCCATCGCCTTGCTTATCGAGACTTTCACCGGCTTCTGAGCCGTGTGTTCCCTTTTGCTACCTCCCGGATCGATTGATGATTGCCGATTGTTGATTTGTGATTGTTGAGCTGAAGAAATGCGCTGTCTCTTCGACATCAAAAATTTAGATTTCCCGGTAATTGGTATCCGAGCAGATCTCAATACCAGGCGACCGATTTAACCGTACCGGCCGATATGGACGCCGCGGAAAATCCCTTCGTCGGCAAGCGCGGCGAACACGCCTCGGCCCATCTCGGCACCATGGTCGATGACCCCCTCGAGCCCGTCGGCAAAGACGAACGCGCAAGCGGTGCTCGGTAAGCGCCTCAACCTGGACGGGACGTTTCATCACAAATGAGAATGCCCCAGTTGGACGCCGACCGCGGGGGAGGGCGGATTCAACCCGACCTTCGACCTTCGACTTTCAGACCTTCGACTCCCCTGATGTAAGGGAGCCGATGCGGCCCGCGCTGCACGCACAGGATCTTGCCGTTCGATTCAATGATCGCTGCGACGACGGCGATGCTCTTCTTTTCCGTTGGCTTCGGGTCGGGCATGGGCATGGGAGTCGAAAGTCTAAAAGTCAAAGGTCTGAAAGTCGGCCTTCGCGGGCGAATGCGGGGATCTGGGGTGTGGATGAAAATCTTGCGAAGTTCTAGGGCGTTTAGGGGGAAAGGGAACGGGGAATTGCGATGCGCCGGTAGGGCGATGCGTCGGTAGGGCTGGGCCTCTGGCCCCGCCCAGCGCAGGATCGCCATTGAGTGTCCGCGAAGCTCCACCCAATGTCGCTTCATCGGGTCATGGTGGGCGCTGCTGTTAGGAAAGCCATTCGTCGTCGAAGCTGATGAGGCCCTGATCGAAGGCGGCGTCGTGGAGGCAGAGATCCAGCGGGAAGTGGGTCCCGCTGAACGTTGAACGTTGGGATGTTTGGATGTTTGGATGTTGAAGAGAGACTGAACGTTCAACGTCGAACTTTGAACGTTCAACGATGGGACCTTGGGCGATTCGGAGATCGCCTCTCCTTGGGGCCCTGGAGATTGCCTCTCCTTGGGCGATACGGAATTGGCGATGATTGACGGGGCGAGGCGGAAGCGGGATTGGGCGAGACGCTCCCGACGTACTTGAATCGTGAGGTGCCCATGAAACGCGCGAGGGGTTGGTGGACAATTCGAACGGCGAACGTCGACATGCCGAAACGCCGAAACACCGAAACATCGGCCAGGAGGAAACTTGATCTTGGGAAGGGCAAGCGGTAGGGTCCAGTGCGATGAGCGTTGAGGAACTAGTGATGCAGCTGCCGCGCCCGGAGAAGCTGCGCTTGATGGAGTCGCTGTGGGTCGACCTGAGTAACGACCCGGACGGGGTTGAATCGCCCGGATGGCATGAGGGAGTGCTCAGGGACACGGAGCGGCGGATGGAGTCGGGCGAGGAGCAAGTGCTCGATTGGGACGAGGCGAAGCGGAGCTTGCGCAGGCCTTAGATGAAGATCCGCATTACGGCCTCAGCGCTCGCGGATCTGGAAGCAGGCCGAAACTTTTACGAGCGTCAGGCTGCCGGCGTTGGAGACTATTTTCAGGATTGTCTGTTCTCCGACGTCGACTCATTGGTCCTTTATGGTGGGATCCACCGGATGGTCTTCGGCTTTCATCGCTTGCTCGCCAGGCGCTTTCCTTATGCGGTCTATTACCGCGTTGAGAAAAAACAAGTAATTGTCGTCTATCGAATTTTGGATTGTCGCCGCGATCCCGCCCATATCAGGAACTCACTTACTTAATTAACGACTCGCTCGTTGCAAGAGCTGCGGATCGGGGGGGGGGCTTGGGCCTCCTGCCGACCGAAGTCATTCGTGTAGATCGGTGTGATCCGTGGTCAAAATCTTCCAGCTCGGTTGGTGAAGCGCCAAGGGTGGACCGGTAGGGCTTCTCATTGTCGAAATGGGCTGAGCTTTTGCTGGGAACACAATCGGAGCGAAGCGAAGATGGACCGAGTCACTGCCTTCCACTAACCGGTCAAATGTACACGGATGGGAGGCGGGCGCGGGCGGGCATGGAGTTTTTGAGTTTTTTTGCAGGCGCTGAATAGGCTCGATTGATGATTGTCGATTGTTGAGTTTTGATTGTTGAGGTGAAGAGGGCCCACCATCGGGCGAGACCTGGGAGGTGCAAGAGAAGAGGAAGGGGGGCTTGGTGTCGCGCGAGCGGATGCGGGACTTGAGTTGCGGAGAGCGCGGTGCTCCGGGATTGATTGATGATTGCCGATTGTTGAGTTTTGATTGTTGAGGTGAAGTGGCGGGCTTCGCGCTTTGCAATGAATCGCATTGGGTGCGCGGGCATCTCTCACCTCAAAAATCAACAATCGGCAATCAATCCCGATCCCCCGCGAGCCAAGGCGGTGGAGGATGGAGCGGTGCGAGGCTGAGGTACTCCGGGGCCATGGGTGGCGTGGCCGCCGCGCGCGGGAGGAACCCCGAAAACCCGCGATCGGAAATTGGTTCGCAATGGGGGCTGCGGCGGTTAAGGTGGATGAATGCGCTATCTGACACTGGAAGTGGAGGTCGATCACGGCCGGGTGGTGGCCAAGGAGCCCGGAGAGCTGCCTGAAAAAGGGCGCGGCTTACTGACCATTCTGCAAAGCGGCGAGAGCGAAGCGCCCACGCTCACCCCATTGCAAGCCTTGGATGCCCTGCAAAAACACCTGGGACTCGACGAGCGCAAGGCGAAGCACTGGATGAACACCGTCCGCGAGGCAAGGCGCTGAGCAACGGTCCCCGGGATTCATGATCCATCTGGACACCAATTTCCTGATTCAGATCTCGCTGGCCGGTTCCGCCGCTCACGCGCAATTCGCGGCCTGGGCCTCAGGGCAGGAAGCACTGAACGTCAGCACCATCGCCTGGGCGGAGTTCCTCTGCGGCCCGGTGGACGCCGCCGGCGAGGCGCTTGCCCGCCAAATTTCCCCGCATCCGGAGCCCTTTCTGCCCGCCGATGCCGTGCTCGCCGCCGGTCTGTTCAACCAAACCGGCCGCCGCTCGCGCAGCCTGGCGGATTGCATGATTGCCGCCATGGCGATCCGCTGCGGTGCTGGCTCGCGACTCACAACACCGCGGATTTCCACCATCTCACAGCTCATGGTTTGATCTTGGTTTGAGACTCCGGGGGATTAAGGATCGGGGATCGGGGAGTCGAAAGTGTGAAAGTCGAACGTTGGGGTTGAACGTTGGGGTTGAACGTTGGGGTTGAACGTTGGGGTTGAACGTTGAACGGGGAGGCCGGAGACGGAACCGCGCTGAGGTTCGACCGCGTTAAGGTGCCAGGACGGAAATCTTCATCCTTTGGTAACGACTACGGCAAGATGGCTGCGAGCCGCCATGAAGACATCCCCATCGGTGGCATCGCGCAAGCCGAGCCGCTTAAGTGAGAACGCGTGGACGTCGGGAAATGTGTCCTCAAACCAGGGGGCTAAGGCAGGTGATAACTGCGCATCGAGCCAAAGGGTCATGCGACCGGGATGGGCTGGTCAAGATGGTGGCGCGCGAAGCGGATGGCTGCGGTGATATCATCCGGCTCCAGATCGGGCAGTTCAGCGAGGATCTTCGGCGAGCTCAACCCGCTGGCAAGCAGGTCAAGAATATCGACGACCCGGATGCGCATGCCGCGGATGCACGGCCGGCCCCCGCATTGTTCCGGATTGAGGGTAATACGAGCGCACTCCATCAAGGGATTTTAGCCTAGGACATTAACGAGGAGAAATTGGCCTCAATGGCTGCCAGATGCCCGAAAGTCGAAGGTCTGAAAGTCTGAACTTGAACGTTGAACGTTGAACGGGGAGGCCGGAGACGGGCCTCTCCTTGGGGCCCTGCCCTTCGTAGCTTTAGCGAAGAAGGGCCTAGCGCAGTTGCTGGCCGAGGCCCTCGGCGTAGCCGGCGAGCTCGAGGTAGGCGCGGCCGACGGGTTGGGAGGTGGCTTCGTCGATGACCTCGCAGGCACCTTCCCAGTAGCTGAGGGAGCCGGTGAGTTCCTGGTTGTCAAGGAGCGGGCGCAGGCGCAGGCGCAGCGGGGCCTTGGATTGCGGGTCGGTGGTTTGGATGACGACCTCGACCGGGTAGCGGGTGCGGGTGGTTGGGCTTTGCCACCAGCGGACGCGCTCCCACTTGAATTCTTCGGCGCTGTGGCTGGTGAGGGTGGCGTCGCGGTCGATCCAGATCAGGCGCGAGAACGGGTCGGCCGATCCGTCGGGGCGGCGCAGGATGTAGGCTTTGATTTCCCGCCCGTCGTCGAGGTGGATGGCTGTCCAGTCCCAGCCGGCGAGGTCGCCGCTGAGCTGGCGGCTGGCAATCTCATGGTCCATCCAACTGGTGCCCGTGACGCTGGCCGACCCGCTGGCGGTGCGCAGGGTGCCGCGGGTGGCGAGCCGCGTGAATGTTAGATAGTAGCTGGTTGCCTGCGGGTGGGCGCCCTTGCGCGAGACGCCGTCCTGGCCGAAGCGGACCAGCGGCTTGTTGGGGACGAGGGTGACGGCCAGGGAAATGTCGCCGCCGATGCTGATGCGCAGCTCCATGGTTTGGGTGGCCGGATCGGTCATGCGCAGCGACCAGTTGCCGTTGCGAACGTCGAGGCCTTCGGTGGCGGCGTGGGCGTCCCAGCCGCCGCGGTTGAGCCGCTGCTGGTGGTGGAATTGTTTGGACCCGGCGTCGGTGAGCGCGGCGTGGGCAAGGAAGAACTGGTCGCTGCCAAACTCCTTGTTGGGCGGCGCGGCGGCATCCGCGGCCCCCGGCGGCGCGGCCCGGCGAAAGAAGGTGGCCTGGTAGCCGAAGGCGCGGCCGTCGTCGGCGGCCACTTGGCCTGTTAAGTACCACCATTCAATTTTGTAATCCGGGTGGCTGCCGTGGTCGCGGGGGAACTCCAACGGGGCGTTAGGCACGGGCACGCGGAAGCCGTCGTCGGTGAGTTCCTGTTGGGCCGCGGCCAGGCTAAGGGCGAGGGCAGCGGCCAGGAAGATAACAGGGAAGGTTTTCATGGGGCGGAGGAGGAGCGCAGCAGGTGGTTGGCGCGCAGGCCGGTGAGGAAGGAGGTGGCCGCGGCGGTGAGCAGGATAATGGCGGCCAGGGTGGCCAGCTTGGCGGCCGGGATGGCAAACTGGAGGGTCCAGCCAAATGACTGCTTGTTGATGACAAAGACCAGCAGGTGGCCAAAGGCAAGGGAGAGGAGCATGCCGCCGGTGAGTCCAACCAGGGCAATGCCGGTGCCCTCCACGGCGGTGGCCGCGGCAATCTCGCTGCGGCGCATCCCGAGCTGGCGCAGGGTTTGGAGCTCGGGGATGGATTCTCTCAGAATGTTGGTCAGCGCCAGGGCAAGACCAACAAGGGCAATAAAGATACTGATGAGCTCAAGCGCCCGGGTGATGGCAAAGGTCTGCTGGAAAATCTCCAGCGCCACTTCCCGCAGTTCGCGGTTGCTGCGGATGTCCAGGCCCGGGTGGTGCTCCTGCCAGGCAGCCACCACCTCGCCGGCCTGCCCCGGGGTTGTTAGGAAAACGCTCAGGTTGGTCGCCGCCTCGGTGCCAAACCAGGAGACGAGGTGGGATCTATCGATGGTTAGCGATCCCTGCTCGTTGCCGTAGTCGGCCTGCACCGCGGCAATCCGCAGGGTGCGCGGGCCCAGCGGAGTGGGCACCTCGATCAGGTCGCCGGCTTTCCTGCCAAATCGGGTGAGGAAGGCCTCGTTGGCGATGGCCGCCACCGGGGCATCCGGCGGACCGGGCAGGAAGGCGTCGCTGCTTGGCGGCGCGCCAAGCCATAGCAGGTGCTGGCGGGTGCCCAGCAGCGACAGGTCGGCGCCGCCTAGATAGGTCGGCACCCCGTTGAGTTCAATCGGCAGGGCAAGGAACACATCGATGGCCGCCACCCGCGGGTCGCTGGCCAGCTCGCGCCAGGTCGCTTCGCGGATCCGGTTGAGCGAGCCGGCACCCTGGGCGCCGGCGCTTGTTAGGTAGATGTCGGCCTGGAAGCGGACATCGATCCACGCCCTAACAGTCTTGTCGAAGCTGCCGACCAGGATGGCCATGGAGGCGGCCATGGCGGTGGCGACGAAGAGTCCGGCGGCGGCAAGCTGGTGGCGGCTTCCGGCGCGGCGCAGGCGGGTGGCACCAAGGTGGAGGGCGGGCGAGCGGGCGCACAGGCGCATGGCCAGGCGCGCGAGCGGCGGAAACAGGCAGGTGGCAACCAGGGTCCCGCCTAACAACCAGAGCAGGGCCGCGGCGTAGCCGGCCAGCGGGAATCGGCTGCCGCCGGCCATGCTCAGCGGCGGCAGGAAGCGCAGGCCGAGGCCGGCGAGGAGCATGAGGGCGCCAAGGACCGGGCGGCGCAGCAGCCGCAGGCCCGGCGTCCAGTTGCCCGCGGCGAGGATCTGGGCGGGCGGGGTGGCGGCGGCGTCGCGCAGCGGCAGCCAGCCGGCCAGCAGGCTGAAGCCAAGCCCAAGGACCATGCCGAGGGCGGCGTCCATGGTTGTTAGGTTTGCCGCGGTGGCGCTGCTTGTCTGATAGAGCGCGTTGACCGTTCGGGCCACCGCCACCACGGTTAGCTGGGCGAGTCCCCAGCCAAGGAGGATGCCAAGAACGCTGCCGGCCAGCCCGAGGGCCGTGATTTCCAACAACCAGAGCCTGCGCAGCTCGCGGATGGTTAGGCCAAGCGAGCGCAGGATGGCAATCTCGTGGCGGCGGCGGACCACCGCGGCGTCGAGCGCCTGGTTTACCAGATAGACGCCGACGAGCAGGGCGATGAGCGACAGCACAGTTAGGTTGGTGCGGAAGCTCGCCGTCATCCGTTCGCCCGAGCCGATTTCCACCATGGGATCGCGCAGGATCCAGCGGCCCTTGGCGGCGGTTTCCAGGGCGGCGCGGGCGGTGGCGACGCGCGCCTTGCGGCCGGGGCCTTGCGGCACGAGCAGGTCAACCTGGCTCACCCGGCCGGGTTCGTCGGTGAGCCGCTGCAGGGCGGCGATGTCGGTGACCAGCAGGTTGCCTGGCACCGGCACCGCGCCGCGCGCTTTGGGTAAAACACCGGCGACGACAAAGTCGATGGGCTGGTCTCCGACTAACAGCGGGAGGGTGTCGCCAACCTTGAGGTTCTGTTTGGCTGCGATTTGCGTGCTGACAAACACGCGGTTGGAGGAGCGCAGGACGGTCCAGATTTCGTCGCTGGCGGTGCCGAAGTCGATGAAGCGCTCGGTGTCGCCGGGCAGGATGCCGTGGAGGTTCTGCATGGCGACGAGGTCAAGGCCGAGGAAGATGAACGAGTCCGCCGCCGGGCCGGTGCTGGCCTGAGCCATCGCGGCGCTGCCGCGCAGCAGCGGGATGAGTTCGCCGGGCTGGTCGCCGAGGGCGGCGCGCATTTCGTTGAGAAGTGCGGCATCCAACAACCCGGCGGGAGCGGTGAGGGAGAGGTCGCTGCCGCCGCTAACCGCTTCGGAGAATCCCGCAAAGCTAACCACCGCGGCGCGGTTGGCCATGCGGATGGAAAGAAACGCGGCCACGCCCAGGGCAAGGATGGCGATGACCGTGGCGGTGTGGCGCCAGCTGCGCAGGGCGTGGCGCAGGGTGGTGGTGCGCCACAGGAAACCGAGCGGCGATGGGGAAGGGCTGCCCATCAGTTAGCCCTCGGTTGCTAGGATCTTGCCGTCGCACATGTGCAGGACGCGGTCGCAGATCCGGGTGGAGGCAAGCGAGTGGGTGACCATCACCAGGGCGGTGTGGTGGCGGCGGGACAATGTTTCTATCAGGTCGAGGACCAGCTCGCCGGTTTTCGAGTCGAGGTTGCCGGTGGGCTCGTCGGCGAGCAGGAGTTTGGGCGCGGTCGCCAAGGCGCGGGCAATCGCGACGCGCTGCATTTCCCCGCCGCTGAGTTCATCTGGGAACGCTGCGGCGCGGTGGGCGACGCCAACCTCCTCAAGCAGGCTGGCGACGCGCGAGTCGCGCGCCTCCTTGGGCACGCCATTGAGGTGGAGCGGCAGGGCAATGTTTTCCGCGGCGCTGAGGGTGGGCAGCAGGTGGAAGAACTGGAAGACGGTGCCGATGCTGCGGCGTCGCAGGCGGGCCACCGCGTCGCTGTTGAGGTCCGAAAGCTCGTGGCCGTCAAAGGCGATTCGGCCCGAGTCGATCGTCTCGATGCCGCCGAGGCAGTTGAGCAAGGTTGACTTGCCGGCGCCCGAGGGGCCCATCAGCGCAATCCGCTCGCCAGGGGCCAGAACCAGTGAGACCTCCTCAAGGATGACGCGGGTCCCAAAGCGCTTGGTCACCCCCTGAGCATGAAGAAGCGCAGTGGACGCGGAGTGAGCAGGATGGGCAGCGGGCGCCGGGGCGGGCATGGCTGCAAACAAGCGCCCGGATGCCCCCCGGCGCAAGCGGGAGTTTCACGGATTCTCAGGGTGGGTGAAGAAGCGGGTTTTACCGCTAAGCCGCTAAGGGCGCGAAGGGGGGAGTAGGTTTTCAGTCAATTCCGTCAAGTCCGTCAAAAAAAGCGGCAGCAGGCTGCAGCAGTCCACGGAGGAGCGGGTTACCGCTCCTCAACATCAATCCGGGGATTGCCCCGCGGAGCAGAATGGATTCTTGTGAATCCGCCGATGACCGCCGAGCTAGCCTATCTGAAAGACCTGCCGCCGGTGGGGGAGGCGAGGATGCATGAGTTGCCGGGTGGCGGGGAGTTGGCGTGGGATGAGTATGGGGACCCGGACGGGGAGGTGGTGGTGTTTTATCATGGGTGGCCAAGCTCACGGTTGCAGGCGCGGATGAGCCACCACTTGGCGAGCGAGCGCGGGCTGCGGGTGATTGCGGTGGACCGGCCGGGGATGGGGCGGTCGAGCTTTGTGGCTAACAGGCAGTTGGGCGGGCTGGCGCCGATGATAGAGCACCTGCTTGATTCGTTGGGCGTGGGGTGCTTCGGCCAGTTAGGCGTGTCCGGGGGCGGGCCGTATGTGCTGGCGGGTGAGCAGTATTTTGGTGCGCGTGTTAGCGGCTCGGTGGTGTTGTGCGGGGCGGTGCCGTTGGCGGGAGGGGCGCGTGTGGGGCTGCATCCCTTGTATCGGGTGTTGATTCCGGTGCGGCGGCTGCCGGCGGTGGTGTTTGCGCCTGCGCTGGCGTTTGGTCGAGCGTGCGCGCAGGGGGATGTGGCGCGGGCGCCGTTCCGGTGGTTGCTGCGCAGCCTGCCTGCGGCGGACCGGGAGGTTTTGTTAGCCAATCCCGGGGCGATGCCGGTGTTTGCGGCGAGTTTTCGCGAGGGAGTCCGGCAGGGGCCGCGCGGGGTGCTAACGGATGGGGGAATTTATTTTCACGACTGGGGGATTGATTTGGCGGCGGAGCGGGCGCCGATCCATTACTGGCACGGCGGTCAGGACGGGAATATTCCGGTGGCGCTGGTGCGGGAGTTTGTTGGTCAGGTGCGGGGTGCGACCTTGGAGGTGGATGCGTGCGACGGGCATTTTTCGCTGGCGCTGCGGCGAGCGCCGGCGGCGATGGATTTTCTGCGGGAGCAGGTTTTCGGGTGAGCCAGTTGGGGTGAGTGGCGGGTTTCGCATTGCAAATAGGGCGCGGGCAGGTTTTTTGAGGGCTTCATGTCGGAAGCGAAAGAACGGAAGAGTCTTGAGGAGCGGGCGCAGATGTCGGACATCGAGCGGCTGCGGCATTCGTGCGCGCACGTGATGGCCACCGCGGTTTTGCGGCTTTGGCCGGACGCGCAGTTGGCGGGCGGCCCGCCGGTGGAGAACGGATTTTATTACGACATGGAGCTTGGGCATCGCATCACGCCGGAGGATTTTGTTAAGATTGAGGAGGCGATGAAGCAGGTGGTGAAGGACAACGACTCGTTTGAGCGGATCGTGGTGAGCCGCGACGAGGCCCTTGCCATGGCCAAGAGCGGCCGGCTTGGCGGGCTGGCTGAGCGGGCGGTCGAGAGCAAGTTCAAGAGCGACTTGCTGGCAACGATTCCCGAAGGTGAGGAGATCTCGTTGTTCAAGAATGGCGATTTTTGGGACCTGTGCGCGGGTCCGCACGTCGGCCGGACCGGCAACTGCAAGGCGTTCAAGCTCATGAGTGTGGCCAGCGCGTTTTACAAGGGGGACAAGAACAACCCGCAGCTTCAGCGGCTCTACGGGACGTGTTTTCCGAACCGGACGCAGCTTGACGAGCATCTCGAACGGCTTGAGCAGGCGAAAAAGCGCGACCACCGGAAGCTCGGCCGCGAGCTCGGCTTGTTTCACATCGACGAGGCGGTTGGTCAGGGGCTGATTCTTTGGAAACCGAAGGGCGCGTTGGTGCGCAGGGCTTTACAGGAGTTCATCACCCAGGAGCTGGACAAGCAGGGCTACTCCCAGGTGTTCACGCCGCACATCGGCAAACTTGAACTTTACCGTACCAGCGGGCATTTCCCGTATTACGAGGAAAGCCAGTTTCCGGCATTTGCCGAGCGGGATGCGATCGAGAAACTTTCCGAGGAAGGGGCAAGCTGCAGCCTCTTGATGAACGGGCTGAGGACCGGGGAAATCGAGGGCTACATGCTCAAACCGATGAACTGCCCGCACCACATCAAGATTTTCGCGAGCGACCACCACAGCTACCGGGACCTGCCGGTGCGCTTGGCCGAGTTTGGCACCGTTTACCGCTGGGAACAAAGCGGCGAGCTTGGCGGGATGACCCGGGTGCGTGGATTTACGCAGGACGACGCCCACCTTTTCTGCACTCCCGAACAGCTTGGCGCGGAAGTCAGCGGCTGCCTTGACCTGGTCAAAAAGGTCCTCGGCACCTTGGGAATGAACGACTACCGCGTGCGCCTCTCGCTCCGCGACCCGGACAGCGACAAGTACGTCGGCGACCCGGCCAACTGGGACAAGGCGGAGGCCGCCCTGCGCGCCGCCGTTCAGACCCTTGGAGTCCCTTACACCGAAGAACTTGGCGAGGCTGCCTTCTATGGCCCAAAAATCGATTTTGTGGTCAAGGACGTGATTGGCCGCGACTGGCAGCTGGGAACCGTCCAGGTCGACTACAACCTGCCTGAGCGGTTCAACCTCAGCTACGTAGGCCCGGACAACCAGCCCCACCGGCCGGTCATGGTGCACCGCGCGCCGTTTGGCTCGCTGGAACGCTTCACTGGACTGCTCATCGAGCACTTTGAAGGGAAGTTCCCAACCTGGCTGGCCCCTGAGCAAGTGCGGGTTCTGCCGATCTCCGACAAGTTCCTCGAGGCCGCCGAAGAGGCCGGCAAGCGCCTTGCCGACGCCGGCCTGCGGGTTTCCGTCGACCGCACCTCGGACAAAGTGGGCGCCAAAATACGACTTGCCCGCCTCGATCGCGTGCCGTATATGCTTGTCTTAGGAGCCCGAGAGGTTGAAGAGGGGACAGTGTCTGTTAGGCACCGGGACCGTGACGACCTTGGGACGACCACACTCGATGATTTTCTTGGAACGATACGCGCCGAAGTTGCAAACCGGTCCCTTTAAGGGGCATGCGGCGCATTCCCTACACCACTGCTGGTGAGTAGCATGGATCGTTCCACCTTAGCTTTCACGCACCCCGGCGACCGAATTCCGGTTTGTTCCGCGGGTGCGTAGCCAAAAACTGACGCAACCCCAAGAGGAGGACACCACCATCGCCAAGCCAAAGAGAAAGCCATTCGTACGTCGCGACATGACGCGCACGAACGACCGCATCCGTGCCCCGAAAGTTCGAGTTGTGCTGCCTGACGGCCAGCAGCTTGGAGTTTTGTCCACCCGAGACGCCATCATCAAGGCGAAGTCGGTGGGCCTGGACCTTGTCGAGATCGCACCCAACGCGGACCCGCCGGTGTGCAAGATCATCGACTACGGGAAATACAAGTACGAGCAGGCCAAGCTGAAAAAGCAGAAGTCCAAGAGTGCCACGCGCTTGAAGGAAGTGAAATTCCGCGTCCGGACCGAGCAGCACGACTACAACATCAAGTGCGGCCGGGCTGAAACATTCCTGAGCGAAGGCCACAAGGTGCGTATCCAGCTGCAGTTCCGCGGCCGTGAGAACGCCCACAAGGAGATTGGCTTTGAGGTCATGGAGCGCATCAAGGAGGACTTGAAGAGCATGGCCCACGTCGACCAGGAGCCGCGCCTGACGGGCCGCGCGATTGGCATGACCCTCTCGCCATTGCCTGAGAGCCAGCGCCATCGGAAGTTCCAATTGTTCCACGGCGAGCTCCTTGAAGAGGATGACTTCGACGAGGACGAAGACTTCGACGACGCTGAGGAAGTTGAAGGCGAGGACGCCGGAGCGGAGAATTCCGCCGAGGTTGATGTGCCCGAGGCCTCCGCCGAGGGTGAACCAAGCGAGGAGGCCAGCGAGGCCACTGAAGCGGACGCCGTGCGCTAGATCAAAACGTGATTTCCCATGCGGTCCGGACTTGTGCCGGGCCGCTTTTTTATTTCCACCCCATGGCCAAACTCCTCCTCTTTGATATCGATGGCACCCTGGTCGACACCGGCGGCGCGGGCATGCATGCGCTCCAGGAGGCGGCCCTGGTCGTCTTTGGCGACCGCGGTCCGGCGCTTGACCTGGCCGGCAGCACCGACGCGGGCATCGTCCTCGGCATGCTTGACCACTTCGGGCGGGAGGCCGAGCTAACCGACATCCAGGGGTTCTACCAGATCTATCTGGAGCGGTTAGAGTGGAACCTCCTCTCCGGGTCGTTCGACGGCAAGGTGCTTCCCGGCGTGGAAATGCTGCTGCGCCGACTGGCCAGCACGCCTGACACCCACCTCGGGCTGCTAACAGGCAACATCGAGGACGGCGCGATGCTGAAGATGCGCCACTATCAGTTGGACTCCTACTTTGTCGTCGGTGCCTTTGGCAATGACCACCACGACCGCAACCAGCTTGGGCCCGTGGCCTTGCGCCGGGCCTCCGACCACTTCGGTGAGGAATTTTCTGTCAACGATGTCTGGGTCATCGGCGACACACCCAAGGACATTGCCTGCGCCCGCGCGCTGGGCGCTCCCTGCCTGGCGGTGGCAACGGGAAAGTTCTCCGCCCGCGAGCTCGCGGACTTCGGCGCCGAATGCGTGGTGGAGGATTTTGCCGACAGCCTGGCGGTGGCCGAGGTGCTGTTGGGGTGAGGTTGGTTAGATAAGCATCCATTGACGTGGCGGTGTTTGGAGTGCGGTGGGAAGGGGTACTCCCCGCCACACCGCTTTGGCTCGTCCTTTCACGCAGGAAGTCTCCGCGGCGCTTGCCGGGGCGGTGAGCGCATGGCTGGTTGGTGGTTTTCGCGGCAACGCGTTGAATGCCGTGGTTGATCTCCCGGGATGCAGCGACGCGCTGATGAGAGCCATTGACGCGGCGCCGTTTGGAGTGCGGTGGGAAGGGGTACTCCCCGCCACACCGCTTTGGCTCGTCCTTTCACGCAGGAAGTCTCCGCAGCGCTTGCCGGGGCGGTGAACGCACGGCTGGTGGGTGGTTTTCGCGGCAATGCGTTGAATGGCCTGCGGAGTGTGGTGGTTGAGCCAAAGCGGTGAGGCGGGGAGTACCCCTTCCCACCGCACTCCAAAGCGCGCACGGCTGGTGGGTGGTTTCCGCGGCAACGCGTTGAATGTCGTGGTTGATCTCCCGGGATGCAGCGACGCGCTGATGAGAGCCATTGACGCGGCGGTGTTTGGAGTGCGGTGGGAAGGGGTACTCCCCGCCACACCGCTTTGGCTCGTCCTTTCATGCAGGAAGTCTCCGCGGCGCTTGCCGGGGCGGTGAGCGCATGGCTGGTGGGTGGTTTTCGCGGCAATGCGTTGAATGGCCTGCGGAGTGTCGTGGTTGAGCCAAAGCGGTGTGGCGGGGAGTACCCCTTCCCACCGCACTCCAAAGGCGGGCATGGCTGGTGGGTGGTTTTCTCGGCAACGCGTTGAATGGCGTGGTTGATCTCCCGGGATGCAGCGACGCGCTGATGAGAGCCATTGACGCGGCGCCATTTGGAGTGCGGTGTGGCGGGGAGTACCGCTTCCCACCGCACTCCACACATTGGCGGCTTCTGCGCTTGGTGGGGCGTTTCAACTGAAGATCTAGAGGCGTTTGCGGTGATCGGCGGAATCACTGGTCACGCGGGTCTTGCTGCTGGGTTTCCGAGTCAATGTGTTGTTATTGCTGGGCGGAAGGATATTAGATGGGCCATGCGCACGCTGATTCTAGGTATTTTTGCGGTTTCAACGGCAGTGGGGTTAGGCTCCGATGCGGTGGAAGCTCCGTGGGAGAGGCATGCGTTGGATATTGAAACGGGGGTGCTTTGGCAGATCGGTGACAACACGCCGCTGGATTACACCTTGGTGCAGACGCAAATTTCGTGGCGCAGCCCGTTTGTGCTGAAGAAGGATTTCGGTGACGGCTCGGTGCTGGTGGTGAGGCATCATGCGTCGCTGATCGGGGCGTGGGTGGCGGAGGGGCCGGAAAACCATTACTTTGGAATCTCAGGCTCGCCATCGGTGGAGTGGTGGTCGGCGAACCGGATTTGGTCGGCGTATTTTTCGATAGGCGGTGGATTCGGGGTGATCGACAGCACGGATGTGCTGGGCGGGCAGGGGCAGGATTTCACGCTGAACTGGTTCGCCAAGACGGGCCTCAGGCATCAGTTGGACGGTGATACCGCGCTGTTCGGCGGGTTGTTTTTCCAGCACATGTCCAATGGCGGGGCGACGACGCCAAACCCCGGGATCGATGCGCTCGGCTTCACGCTCGGGGCGAGCTTTTCGTTTTGAACTGAAGAGTCGACTGAAGTCGCGGCTCCTTGGTGAAGAAGCGACTGAAGTCGCTACTCCTTGCGGTTTATTCCCAGGCGTAGTTCTCGCGTTTCACCTCGAAAACGCCGGTGGGGAGGGGCTTGTCGATGGTTGGTGGGGAGAATTCGGTGATGACGATGGTGCCGTCGTTCTGTGTCCACTCGATGCGCTCGGGAAAGGATGTCCGGGTGTTGATTTGCATCACCATGGAGCTGAGAGCGCGCTTGACGCTGCCCTTTGGCATGAGGGTGACGACGAAATGCTCGCCGACGGTGGTGGTGCTGGCGACGGTGAAGGCTTGCTGCATTTTCGCGAACGATGCGCCGTCGCCGAAGCCGAGCATGAGGAGCAGGGGTTTTGCGCGGCGGTCGTCGGGAGCAAGGGCGGTGGCGGTTTTCTTTCTCTCGTCGAGGAGAAGGACCGATGTCCCGTTGTACACGGCGCTCTGGACGGGCGGGTCGCCGAGCTGCCAGCGGAATGCCTGGCCGGGCACGAGCCAAAGGTGGCCGGTGAGGACGATGTCCTCGGTGAGGGCGGGGATCTTTTTCGTCTGCTTGACCTTCACGCTGACGGACTGGTACTGTGCCTGCTTTTCCAAGGCGATTCTCAGCGGTGCGACCTGGTCCGCGGAAACGAGGGGCGAGGTGAGGATGAGGGCGAGGCAAAGCAGGTAGGCGGGCATGGGTTTAAATTACACGAGGAGGAGGGAGCGCTCAACCCATGAAAGTGTTGCGGCTCGCTCGGCTGTCATTAGTTTCGGGCGGTGCGCCACCGACTCCTTTATTTCATCGGGTTTCTCCTCGTCATCGGCTTGTCGGTCACGGGGCTGACGAGGCTGCGATTTGAGACGGATATCCTGGAAGTCCTTCCGGGTGGGCTTGCCAGCGTGGAGGCGTTGAAGATTTCACAGAAGCATTTCGACAACGACAGGCAGGTGGTGCTGTTGCTGGAGGGGAAGGGGGAAGAGATCGACGGGCAGGCTGTCGCGGAGCTGGCGGATCATTTAAGGGAAAGGCTTTCACCGGCGAAGGTGCTGTATAAATCGGAGCTGGAGGAAAATCCGTCCTCCTTCGGCAAAGGGCTGGCGGAAATCTGGCGTTACGCGCCGCCGGGTGAGGTGGAACGTCTCTCCGCGCGCCTGCTTGATGATGCGGCGCTCACGGCGCATATCGGCGGGGTGAAGGAGGAGATCCGGGGATCCTTCGACCAAGAGAAATCGACGATGGCGGCGTATGATCCGCTGGGTTTCCTGGGGCATCCGGTGATCCGCGGCTTCATCGACAGCGAGATGTCTTTCCAATCCGAAGATGGGAAATCCTGGATGCTGCTGATCCGGAATCCGAACCAGACGACAGACTTCCACAATGACGCCGCCTGGTTGGCGGAGATCCGTCAGGCGGCGCGGGACTGGCCGGGGATGAAGGAGTATGGGCTGGATTTCGGGCTGACTGGCGGGCCGGTTTTCAATGCGGAGATCGGCGCCGGGATGGAGGAGGACATGTCCGGGACCATCATGCTGACCTCGGTGCTGGTGGGGCTGCTGTTCCTGCTGATGCAGCGCCATCCGGGGCAGTTGCTGATGATTTCGCTGCTCCTGGGCTTGTCATTCCTGATCACCCTCGGGATCGGCGGATGGGTGTTCGGCACGCTCAATCTGGTGAGCGTAGGCTTCGCGGCGATCTTGCTGGGGCTGGTGATCGATTACGGGATGGTGATCTCGCGGGAAGCCATCGGCGGGATTTCCTCGCCCGCAGCGCTGCGGCGGGAGATTGCACCCGGCATCCTGTGGGCGGCGTTCACCACCGCGGTGGTGTTCGGATTGCTAATGATGAGCACATTCACCGGTGTCCGGCAGCTCGGCGGGCTGATCGTCATCGGCCTAGCCACCGGGGCGTGCGTGATGCTTGGTTTCACGCCCATGTTCCTCGGGAAATTCCCGAGCAAGCCTGCGCGGCTGCTGCTGAAAGCGCCATTCATCGGCCCCATGGCGGCGCGCGCGCTGCTTGGCGGAGGTGTGCTGATCGCCATCGCGGTATTTGCCATCAAGGGCGAGCCGGAGATCAGCTTCAATTTTTCGATGGTTCAGCCGAGTTCGAGCGAGGCGGCGGCAACTTTCGAGAAGATCCAGGGAAACTTTCCCGCCTGGTCGGATCAGAACCTGCAGATGATCGCCTCGGGTGGGTCGTGGGATGACCTCCGCAAAGCCGCCGTGGAGGCGCGGGGAAAACTGGAGAAACTCAAGGCGCAGGGCGTCTTGCTGCATTTCCAATGGCCCGTTGAGTTGATCCCGGCCAGCGAATTTGAGAATGCAAACAAGGAGGCGCTGGCGGAAATCTCAGGCAAGCGGGAGGTGATCATCCGCACCTTGGAAGCGAATGGTTTCAGCGAGAGTGGGGTGGCCCTGGACCGGATGGTGCTCGACTCGCTGGCGGGCGAGGCGGATCCCGCCACCGGAAATGCCCTAACGGAACATTCCCTGCGCCAGTCGGCGGATGGGGAAAATTATTTTCTCTCCGGCAACATCATGGTTGCCGAGGCGGTCACCCCGGAGAATTTTGGGAAGCTGGCAGCGCTTTCCTCGGAGAACTTCAACGTCACCGGCTGGTCGGTGATTCAGGCAGTGTTGCAGCCCTCGGTGAAGAGGGACCTCTACGTGGTTTTCCTGCCTGCGAGCGGCGTTCTGCTGCTGACGCTGGCCTTGGTTTTCCGATCGGTGCGGGATGCCGCGATCAGCATCGCGGTGCTGCTGGTTTCGCTGGCGCTGGTGAACGCGTTTGTGGTCGTCACCGGGCGGTCATGGAACTTCCTCAGCGGCATGGCGATCCCGCTCATCGTCGGAACCGGCATCGACTACAGCATCCACCTGATCTTCGCCTTGCGCCGCAGCGGAGGGGATTTCGACAAGGTCTGGAACGGCGTGGGGAAGGCGATCTGCTTCTGCGGCGTCTCGACGGCCATCGGTTTCGGATCGCTGCTTTTCGCCTCCAACGAAATGCTGCGCAGCATGGGCTTGCTGTGCAGTCTGGGGGTCTTGCTGACCACCGTGCTAAGCGTGCTCGTAGTGCCCGGGCTGTGGAAGAGGCGAGGCCATTGACGGCGCGGCCACATCCTTCGCCGCCGGGGTGAAGGCCAGCTTCGCCTCCAGTTTCAGCCAGATTTTTATCCCTTTATAGAGAAGCTTCAGGCTTGAGGGATCGGGGTTGAAGCTGGTGGTGATCAGGAAGCTTTCGCCGAGGTTTTTATCGCCGTAGGTGCCTGCAGTGATTTTCTTCTTGGCCAGTTTGACGAGGCGGCGGTTGTAAAAGGCCATGAACACGGCGAAGGCGTGGCCGACGCGTCCGGAGTAGGGCATTTCCGCAAATTCCACGTCCTCGTTCTCATAGACCCCGCGCACCGGGCCGACGAAATAGGTGGCGATATCCATGAGGAATGCGGCGTGCATCAGTTCGGCATCGCCTAGATACCAGTACTTGTCCTTGTAGAGCGCGTTGAACCAATCGAAGTAGCTGCGCTTGAACTCGATGTTGCGTTTCGCGATGCCGTCCTTGGTGCACTTGCCGCTGTAGTGGTCGCGCAGCAGGGTGTAGGAGGAATAAACGGTGTGCGCGCAGAAATCGAGGCCCTGGCTGTAGAGCGGATCCATGAAGCCGGTCGCATCGCCAACCGCGATCCAGCCTTCGCCCGCGACCTCCTCGGACCAATAGGCGAGATTTTTGTAGTAGCAGTTGTCGTCCTCCACCGCCTCGGCGTTTTCGAACATCACCTTTCCGACAGGATGGGTCAGCAGGTGCTCTTTGACGCGCGCGGCGATATCGCCTTCGGAGGGAGGGGTGAAAAGGCGCGAGTCCCAGGTGATGCCCGCGCTGACCTCGCCGCTGTCCAGCGGGATGATCCAGCACCACCAACCGAAGCCCATCAGGTGATTGGTCGCGTAACCGCGCTGGGAAATGACTTTCGCGCTGACCCCCTCCATCTGTTTTGCCCCGTCGTACGAATCGAGGAACGTCACATTCTTGAAACGCGTCCACATGGAGGCGGTCGGATGCTCCGTGGCATTTGAGCGCCACGTTTTGCGCATTTTGGCGATTTTGGCGGCCTTCCCGGAGGCGTCGATGATCCATGTTGCGCTCACTGTGCGGGTCTCGCCATCGCCGGTCTTGTAGGTGAGTGAATTTTTCCCGATGCCGCCGAGATCGATCGCGCGGATGGTGGCCGGGCGCTCTAGTTCACATCCAAGGGCGAGGGCTTCCCGGAGCAACTCCGCATCCAGCGTGATCCGGTTGAGCTGGAAAGTCGGCAGCCGGCCTTGGTAGACCGGGCCGATCTCGGTGGATTTTCCGGGGGCGTTTGCGCCATTTTTGTGGAACCACATGCGCAGCCCGTGTTTGGCCACATGCTTGGTGTTCAGGTGCATGCCGATGCGCATGACCCGCGTAAGGAAACAGCCGGCGACCTCCGAGGTGCTTTCCCCGACCTTGCGGGTGAATTCCGCGCTGCGCTCGATGATGAGGATGCGCAAGTCCGCGAACTGGCGCTTGAGCAACACGGCGGAAGATGATCCGGAAAACGCCCCGCCCATGATGACGACATCGTAATCCGCGCTGCGGTCGGTTCCCTCTGCGATCGGGCGGGGATCCCGGTGATTCATCATTTGCATGGTTGATCGGACTTCGAATTCTGAATACGGGTGATGGGGCAAAAGATGCCACCCGCCGGATGACCCCAGAGAAGAGCGTTGAAACCGCAACAAATCAAGGAACAGATGTCTCCCGTTTCGGGCTTTTCGGCGATCTGCCAACGCGTGCGATGCTGTGGGCGATCCGCATGAACCCGCGGATGCCGTATTTCATCGAGGCCGCGCTGCTGTATTTCTTCGCATTCATCGTCCTTCTCCTTGCCCACGGCCAAAGGCGGGCGATCCGGAAAAACCTCGCGGTGATCTGGGATGACATGTCGTGGGCGGAGGGTTGCGTCGGGGTTTACCGGGTGTTTGTGAATTTCGGCTGGACCTGCATCGACGGCATGCGCACCCGGCTGGGGCAGAAGGTCGTCACCTGGGAAATCGACAACATCCCGATCTTCGAGGCCTTGCGCGCCACGCCCGGAGCGGCGCTCATCCTCACCACCCACACGGGAAATTACGATCTGGCGGCGGCGCTTTTCTCGCCGAAGTTCGGTCGCGACCTGCACACTGTCCGCGCTCCGGAGAGGTCGCCCTTGCTCCAGGAAATCCGCCGCAAGGAACTCGAGCGGGACACGCAGCGATTTTCGCATTTCAAGGTGCACTACAATTCATCCGACAGCCTGCTGGGGATCGAGCTGGCGCGGCTGCTGATGGAGGGGGAGTTGGTTGCGATCCAGAGCGACCGGGTGATCGCGGAGGTGGTCGCGCTCGACGTGCCGCTGGCAGGCCGGAGTGCGATGTTCCGCCTTCCCCGCGGCCCGATGATGCTGGCATCCCTGGCCAAATGTCCCTGCTATCCGCTGCATGTCGTGCGTGACAGGCACCGCCACTACCGGATCATTTTTCAAAAGCCGCTGGAGGTGGTGTCCAGCAGGCTGGGTAAACCGCCGAGGGAAATGGATTACGCGCAGGCATGGGTTGGGAGCCTGATGCCGTTCTTGGAAAAACACGCCCTGCAGTGGTTTGTTTTTGAGGAGGCATTCACGCCATGATTTTCGCGCAGACATGGAGGCTGCTGCTTGTCGCCGGGATGTTCGGGGGTGGGATCGCCGCGATGATGGCCGGGCATTTCATGGCGGGTTTCATCCTCCATTTGCTCATCGTCGGCTACCTCCTCGCTGGCACGCTCAACCCTTCTTCACGGCTGTTCGGCCCGGTGCGCACGGGGATCGCCAAGGGTATCTGGCTTACCTTGGACGATGGCCCGGATCCAGTGGACACGCCGGCCATCCTCGACCTGCTGGACCGCCATGCTGCTAAGGCGACCTTCTTCGTCATCGGTGAGAAAGCAGAAAAACATCCCGATCTCATCCGCGAAATCCACCGCCGCGGCCATCAGATCGGCAACCATAGCTGGAGCCACCCGCGCGCAACCTTCTGGTGCCTTGGCCCATGGGCGACCCGGCGGGAGATCGTGAAATGCCAGCGGGCGGTGGAGGGGATCATCGGGCAGGCGCCCACCGTGTTCCGCGCGCCGGTCGGGCATTACAATTTGTTCGTCCACCCGGTGCTTGAGCGTGAGGGACTTGAGCTGGTCGGCTGGAGCAGCCGCGGCTTCGACGGCGTCGCCGCACCGCTTGCCGAGGTGCTCGGGAGAATTCGCAAGTCGGCGGCGGAGGGCGGGATCATTCTTGCCCATGAAGCCACTCCCATTGCCAGCGGAGTGGTTGCCGGCATCCTCGCGATGGGCGCGGAAAACCGCTGGAGCTTTGTCATTCCAGACGTGTCGCCAGAATAAGATAGTTGTTGAACGGGGCTTTCCCCAGAACGGGCGGATCCCCTTCCTGATGTCTTACGTCCCGGAGGGACAAGAGAACTTAGCCGGCGCGTACCCGCGCGCAGCCCCCGGAACATTGCCCACCCACAATCATGCGCCCCGGAGGGGCAGAAGATCCATCCGTGTCTTACGTCCCGGAGCGACAAGAGAAGCAAGCCAGTCCTCTGTCCAGTTCACTTTCCCACGCCCGACTAACCACCCCATCCTCCTGAAAACCCCTCACCACCAACCCCAAACACCCATCCGCCACCTCTCTCCGACCGCTGATATGCGCACTGCCCGCCTCTCCCCCTCTTTCCTCCTTGCCCCCACTGCCCTTTACGCCCACCTTGCATCCTCCCTCCACCGCTCCAACACCCACAACCCCAACCGGTCACCCCCTCATCCCGCTCTTCCCCCCCACCGGATATCGCGACCAACCGGTTCCTCCAATTACACTGTTCGCTAAAAAATGAAGACCTTCAAAATTATCACCATTTGTGTCGGGCTGTTTTCGGTTCCGCTTGTCGGCAATGCGGACGACGAGAAGCCACCTACCAACATGATCGAGCACCGACGGTGGGCATTCGAGACAAAAGACTTGCAGTTGAGGATTCAACGTCTGGAGGGATTCATGAGCGGATACTTGCCAAGTGAGGACGGGGGCACTAATCCAGACATGAGAGGTTATGGAGATGGATCTCACGCTCTTGCAGTCGCAGGTTGCGCATGGCAACTTACTCGGGCTTACATGGTGGCTGGGAAGAAGGATGAAGCTATGAAGATGCTCGACTGGCTACAACAACACGATTCAAAGTCTATGCTCCTCCCAATCAAAGAAGAAGCGAACAAGTCGGAGCAGGCGACGCCGAGGAAGCCGTCTGATTAAATTTAGGCTTGACCCCGGCGCGCCTGTCCTATGACGTTCGTCTGGAAAAATCCCGGCACGATAAAGCCCGAGCCGACACTCTTACCGGCCGAAGTCATCCGTGATAATCCGTGTCATCCGTGGTTAAGAATCTTTGCGGATGGAATAGAGAATGTC
>Ga0136639_10000033_pt1 | contig 40472 bp, 18 predicted proteins | sample AntDrymUQ8592106_2_FD_113739 | JGI IMG/M metagenome (GOLD analysis project Ga0136639, IMG submission 113739) | Polar desert sand microbial communities from Dry Valleys, Antarctica - metaG UQ859 (21.06) | ecosystem: Environmental > Terrestrial > Soil > Desert | place: Antarctica: Dry Valley...
AGGGTGCTACGAGTTGGCACGGGCGGCCTATTGTCGGCGCTTCACCCATTGCAAGATCTTGGCCGCGCTTGATCAGGGGGAGGGCGACCGAGAGGATTTGCCCCGTCAGGTTGCCAATGCGAGTGCTCGGCGGATCCTGTGGATTTTCATGCACTCCTGCCTGCCAAGGTATCCCGGAGGGGAGGCCGCCTATGCGGCATTGCGGGCGCTCAACAATGCCAACCTGCTCATCCAAGGCATTCAGCGGATTGTCACCGAGCGGCTTGAGGCGGGAGATCCGACCGAGGAAGAATTTTCCGCCCGTGCCCTTGATGACCGTCAATTTTTTGCCTTCGCCGATTCCTGGCTAAGCCGGCCCAAGGGGAGCAGGAGCAGGAGCAGGAACAGGTAAGAAGGGCTGTTTCGGCGCGGGGTTGGCGCGGGACCCGGCAAGGCGGCGAGCGGCCTGCGGAGCTGTGGGACGAGAGAGCCATTGTCGCGGCGCTGTTTGGAGTGCGGTGGGAAGGGATACTCCCCGCCACACCGCTTTGGCTCGTCCATTCAAGCGGGAAGTCTTTGTGGCGCTTGCCGGGGTTGGACCAATGTCAGGCGGGGCCTTTCCCCGGCAAGGCGGCGAGCGGCCTGCGGAGCTGTGGGATTGATCCAAAGCGGGGTGGCGGGGAGTATCCCTTCCCACCGCACTCCAAAGGCCAAGGCCATCATGTCGGGAGGGTTGATGGGCGGCTGGGGTAGACTAGCGCAGGATGAGGAGCAGTGGTCGGTGGTCGGAGGCGCGGCGCCAGGCTTTCGGGTGGGGGATGGTGGAGGCGGCGCGGTCGACGGACGGCGCAAGGGAGCGCGAGACGCAGATGAAGTCGATGCGCGAGTAGGTGTCCTCAGCGGCCCAGTAGTGGGTCCATGACTGGCCGCGCGAGTCTTTAAGATTGACGGTATCGAGGAAGGTTGGGCTGTGCGGGTTGCCTTGGATGGCACGCAGGGTGGGCGATTGCCGGGTGTCATTGAAATCCCCATACACAAGCAGGGCCGCGGTGGGGTTGACCAAGAAGATGGCATCAAGGTGCTCGCGAAGAAGGCGGGCTTCCGCGTGGCGGAGAAGTTTTTGATCTAACTCCTCGACTTCGCGTTTGGATTTGAGGTGGACGCCAATGAAGCGGATTGCCGAGCCGTGGTGGTCGATGGTGACGTCAAGAAAGCCGCGGAGCAGGCTGGCACGACGGCCGGCAATGCGGAAATCCGCCGTCTTTACCGAATTGCGCGCGGTGATGGGGAAGCGGGAAAACAGGGCGAGGCGGCGCACCGGGTCGCTGCCGTGGGTGTATTCGATGTTTGGCAGGGCAAGGCCTGCGTCGGCAAGGCGTCGGCGCAGGTCGTGGGCGTCGTCCAAGGAGCCGATTTCCGCCACGCCAAGGACATCCGGGTTGAGTCCGACGATGATGTCGACCATGGCCGAGATGCTTGCCTCGGGTTTGGGAGCGTTGGGAATGAGGACGCCGTTTACCTCCCGTTCCATGCGCAGGTAATTCTGCAGGTTGTAGACGAGGAAGCGCAGCGGAACGTCCCTCGCTGGAATCTCATCCGCCGCCGGCGCGCGGGCAGCGGTGGACACCTGCGCCGGAGCGGGGGCGGCAGGGGGCGGAATCTTCTCGGCTTGCCAATCGGGCGTGTGGTTTTTTTCGCAGGAGAGCGTAAAAAACCAGGCCAAAAAAAGAGCCCCGAAAAATCTCGGGGCTCGCTTGAAAAAATTGGCTGCCAGAGCCATGGAGGGAGGTCTATAAGGTGCTTAGGACTGGGAGTCGCGCGGCTCCTTGCCTGCGGCTTCGGTGACTTTGACTTCCTTCTCCGAGCGGTGGATTTCAGATTCGAAATCTTCCTTGGCGCGTTTAAACTCGCCCATGCTCTTGCCGACACCGCGTGCAAGCTCAGGGAGCTTTTTGGCTCCAAAGAGGAGGAGCACGATGATGAAGATGATGATCCACTCGGGGCCGCCAGGCATGCCGAATGCTAGGATGGGGTTCATAAGGGAGAGGGTATGAGCGGGACGGGGATTTGCAACCGGAATTAACTCCGACTGCCAATTAAACTTAAGGATCTGGGGGTTTCGGGTTTCCAGTTGGGGCGCGGGGGACTACAGCTGCGCGGTGCGATTGCCGGTATGTGAGATTGAAGAAAAGCTGCGGGCGGCACTGCGGGGAATGGGGGTATGCCGCTTGCTGCTTAAGGCTCCGACGGGGTCTGGGAAGTCCACGGTGGTGCCGGGGATGGTGGCGGACGAGGTGGGTTCTGGGCGGGTGGTTGTGGTTGAGCCGCGGCGGATGGCGGCGCGGATGCTGGCGGGCTGGGTGGCCAAGGAGCGGGGCGGCCAGGTGGGCGGGGAAGTTGGCTATGCGGTGCGCTTTGACAGCCGGCACGGGCGGGAAACGCGGATTGTCTATGTGACGGACGGGGTTTTCCAGCGTTGGCTGCAGGACGATCCGGAATTGAAGGGGACCGCGGCGGTGATTTTCGATGAGTTTCACGAGCGGCGCCTGGCGGGTGACTTGTCGCTGGCGCGCTGCCTTGATTTGCAAGAAGGCGTGCGGCCCGATCTGGCGGTGCTGGTGATGTCTGCGACGCTGGAGGTGGCGGGGCTGGAGGAGTATTTGGCGCCTGTGACCTCGCTGGCAGCGGGGGGGCGCAGGTTTCCGGTGGAGATCATTTACCGTCAGGCGGGCAGGCCGGTGGCAGAGCGTCGCGGCGGGCCGCCGCGGGAGGAGCCGGTGTGGGACCGGGTGGCGGAAGCGTGCCGCGAGGCGATGGCGGATCCGGAGGCCGGGCACCTCTTGGTGTTTTTGCCGGGAACCTATGAAATCCAGAAAACCGCGGCCGTCCTTGAGTCCGCGGCGTGGGCGCGCGGGTGGGCAATTTTTCCGCTGCATGGCGGGCTGGCGCCGGAAAAGCAGGATGCGGCAGTGGCCCCGTCGACGCGGCCGAAGGTGATCATTGCCACCAACGTGGCGGAGACCTCGCTGACCATTGATGGGGTTCGCACCGTGATTGATAGCGGCTTGGTGCGAGTGGGGGCCTTTGATCCGCGCCGCGGGATCGACACACTGAGGATCGAGAAAATCTCCCAAGCATCCGCCGAGCAACGTGCAGGCCGGGCGGGGCGGACAGCTCCGGGGCGCTGTTTTCGGCTGTGGAGCGAGACCGAGCATGGACGCCGGGCGGCGTTTGATGCGCCGGAGGTCCGCCGGGTGGACTTGGCGGAGGCAGCCTTGTGGTTGAAGGCGGCGGGAGTTGAGGAGATCCGGGAGTTTCGCTGGCTGGATGCCCCGGAGGAACCGTCGCTGGCGCGCGCGGAGCGGCTGCTCCACGATTTGGGCGCGGTGGATCTCGCCGGCCAATTGACCGCCGTGGGCCGGAAAATGGCCGCCCTGCCGCTGGCGCCGAGGTTTGCCCGGCTGCTGCTGGCGGGAATCAAGGAAGGCTGTGCGGCGGAGGCGGCGTTTGTCGCAGCGGTGGTTGAAGGCGAAGGGGTCTTCGCCAAGGCGCGCGGCGGCGAGGGACGCGGGAATTTTGCCCTCAGTGAATCAGGCACCGACTTTGCCGGCGAGTGGCGCGCGTTCCAGTCCGCCGCGGCCATGCGATTCGATACCGGCCGCTGCGCACCGCTCGGGATTCTTGCCCGCGGTGCCCGCGAAACCGCCCAGTCACTGGACCGCCTGCGCCGCCTGGTCGAGCGCAGCGGCGTGGCGTGGGAGGAACCGGATTTTGTCGCCCGGCGCGAACCGCTTGGCCGGGCGATGTTGGCCGCGTTCAGCGACCGCCTGGGCATCCGGCTTGGCGCCGCAACCTTGGCATGCCGCGTGGTCGGCCAACGCAAGGGCAAGCTCGACGACGAAAGTGTGGCCGGCTCCTCCGGCGCGTTCGTCGCCGCGGAAATCACCGAGGTGGAGGGCCGCGAGCTGACCGTGCATCTTTCCCGTGCAACGGCGGTGGAAATCGGCTGGCTGCGCGGGATGTTTCCCGACGATCTGCGCGAGTCCGCTGGCGCGGCATGGGATGAACCCCGCCGGCGCGTCGTCGGCCGGCGCGAGGTTTGGTTTCGCGACCTGCTCCTTGAGTCCGCTGAATTGCGCGATTGTCCGGTGGACGCTGCGGCAGAGATCCTCGCGGCCAAAATCGTCACCGACGGGTTGGTCATGAAAAAATGGGACGACGCTGTCGACCAGTGGGTTGCCCGCCTTGCCTGGCTCAGCGAATGGATGCCCGAGCTCGAACTGCCCGGCTTTGGCGACGACGACCGCCGCAGCGTCATCGAGCAGGTCTGCCATGGTGAGTTTGCCTACAAGGATGTGAAGGACAGGGACATCTGGCCGGTGTTGCACGATTGGCTGTCCGCACCCCAACGGGCGGCTCTCGAGTCGTATGCTCCGGTGCGCGTGCCCCTGCCCGGGGGACGCAATGCCAAGGTCACCTATGAGACCGGCCGCGAGCCGTGGCTTGGCGCCAAGGTCCAGCACCTTTTCGGTCTCAAACAGACCCCGCGCATCGCCGGCGGCAAGGTTTCCCTCCTTGTCCACGTCCTTGCACCCAACCAGCGACCCTGGCAGGTCACCAAGGATCTCGAAAACTTCTGGAAATCCGGCTATCCTCAAATGCGCAAGGACCTCGCCCGCCGCTATCCTCGCCACGACTGGCCGGAAACTCCCTAAATTCAGGACCCGAAGGCTAACAAGGAGTACGACTTCCTCCACAACGACCTACGGCTTCGACACCGGCGGACGGCTCACCACCACCGCCTACTCGGACGCCACCCCGGGCGTGACCCTTGCCTACGATTCCCTTGGCCGCAAGGTTTCGGAAACCCAGGCGAACCGCACCCGGTACGGGTTCACCTACAATCCCGCCACCCTGGCCCCCGCCACCGAAACCCTCGCCCACGATCTAAACGCCGACGGCACCCCTGACTTCACCCGCGTCCTTGATCGCAGCCGTGACACCCTTGCCGTCCGACCAGGTGGCTGCCGGGAAATCGAGCTATTTCCCGACCTTCGACGGCAACGAGATCGTCAGCGAGATCGTCAGCGAGTACCGCGGGTGGAGGCGGGCAAGTTCAGCCGCGCCCTGGGCGTGCGTGGCCTGCACGACAGCATCAAGGAAAGCGTTGCGTTTTGGCGCCTGCGGGCCGCCACCTTGGGCGCGGCCGCCGGTCGCTGGGCATAGCGAGCGCGCTCGCTGAGGCTCCTCACGGACTCCCGCCCTGCGCCAGAGAATCCGCGCGGGCGCGATGGATTCTAACAAAAAGCTGGCCACTTGCGCCATAATTCAAGACCATCGGCGGGACGACTGTAACAAGAAGCTGAATTTCGTGCAGCACTTGCGGGGGATTTACGATCCCTGCAATTATCATAGTTCCCTGATAGCCACCCATGGACCCCCAAGTTGCCACCACGATGAATTTGAATGCGCCGCCGCATTCACTGGTGGTTGGGCAGTGGACTTTCGCAGAGGAATTTCCCGGAACGGCACCGTAACGAACGCTAAGGCACCATGAAAGAATTGAAATTTTTACGCAATGCCCTCGGAATGATTCAGTTAGGAGCGCTCAGCATGATCGGGTTGCTGATCGTCAAGACGCCAGCCACCGGGCAAACTCCAGGGTCTGGCGTGGGGCCGATGCGCACCCAGACATTTCAACTCCAAGCGGGGTGGAACGCCGTCTATTTGGAAATCGAACCGCTCAAGGGTGACCCGTCGGCCCTCTTTGCCGGAACGCCAATCGAAATCGCGGCAGCGTACCTGCGTCCGGTCACGGCCATGGAATTCATCGAGAATCCAACCGCGGTGCTTCCTGATCGCAAGGGTTGGAGTGTGTGGTATGCGCCGCAGCGAGAGGACGCCCTGCTTAGCAACCTGTTTGCGATCCAGGCTCACCAAGCCTTTCTCCTCTTCAGTAAGGAAGCCTTCACCTGGACGTTGCAGGGAACCCCGTTGTTCGGCTCGGCGCGCTGGCATCCGAATGCGTTCAGCTTGGTTGGTTTTCCCATCGACGCGGCCGAACAACCGACCCTGGCGAGCTACTTTGCAGGGGCCGCAGCTCATGCGCCGTTGAAAATTTACCAATTAAATGGCGGCAACTGGACCTTAGTCGGCAAGCCCGCGGAAACGGTGATGAAGCCGGGCGCTGCATACTGGGTCTTCAGCAAAGGCGCCTCAAAGTTTGCCGGTCCGCTGGCGGTGGATTTTGGCAACTCCGCCGCGGGTGGCGTGGTTTTCAACCAAGAAGTCAGCAAGCGGCGAATCGAAGTCCGCAATGTCGCGACCTTTCCGCAAAATCTGACGCTCACTTTGCAGCCGGGCACTACCGGACTGCTGCCGCTTTCTTATAGGCTGCGGGTGCTTGATGGCCCTAACCAGCCGATTGAAGCGGTTTCGGTTGCCTTCCCGACCTCACTGGGGATGGGGCCAATCGAGCCCGGAAAGGCCTTCGTCCTTGAGCTGGAAGTCGCTCAGCAGTCGGTCAATGCTCCCCTGATGAGCACCACCTTGACGATTTCCTCAAGTGCCGGCCAACGCATCGAGGTCCCGTTGATCTCGATTCGTGAAGACCTCAAATGAATTGATGCCGGATTCAGCCCTTGTGCACCCTTCCTAACCATTTCCAGCCATGCGTGATTTTTTCAAACCATCCCTGCTCCTCCCAAGCTTGTTGTTGCTGTGCAGCGCGCCTTGCTGGGCCGGGCATCCGTCGCAGGGCTTGTGGGTCGGTGAAGTTGCCCTCAACCAGGTCAATGAGGCGACAGGTGCGGTCGGGAATTCAAATACTTACGAGTTCAAAGACCCCCTCCTGACGACGCCCACTGCGGACACTGCCTTTCTGCGCCTGATCCTCCATGTCAACGGCGCCGGACAGGTGCAGCTGCTTAAAAGTGTGGCGGTTGTGGAAGGAAATGTGTTGCCTGACGGCAGCAAGGACATCCTGCTCATCACCGATCCGAGCCTGTATGCGAATTTTCCCGGCATCGCCAAGCGCATCGCCACGGCCTTTTTTGATTTTGGCGACCAACAGGCCGTCACCGCCGTGCAGCAATTGATTGATACGGCCACCGCAACAGCGGTGACCCAGGTACTGCTTCCCAATGCGACCAAGGCGACCATCGAAGCGGCGACTCTTTCTTCCTTGCAGAACGTGGTCGGCAAGGCCGACGTCGATAAGGCGTACCTGAACCGCGCGAGCGGAGCTAACTCGTTCATCACGGGCACCTTCTTTACTGAACCTAACGTCAATTCCATTGCCGACCAGGTCGCCAGCCTGATCCACGCCGGCACCCGGACCTCGGCGGCCATCCAACAGGGGCCGACGGTTGGCGCTTTCTTTCCTAATGATCCGTTGGGAGGAAACTTTGCCGCGATCATGGCCTCGGCGGTGGCTCTTCGCGATGCGTCCTTCTACGCCGATACCCGAGGGATCGACGCCATCGTGGGCATCGTGGTGGCAGCTGCGAAAGCCGTAGACGCGACGCCCGCTGGCGCGAATCTGGCGACCAAGCAAGCCAATGCGAGACTAGCCGCCGTTGCTGCGCGGCATAACGCCGCGGATGTGGGCCAAGCCTACAACCGGTTCCTGGCAGGGAGCGATTTCACCGGACTGACCAGCGCCCTGACGGATCCGGGAGCGATTGCCGCGCTGGCCGCCAAGGGTCGTGGGGAGACCAAGTCACAGATCATTTCCCAGGTAACAATCGCGCTGCGGGCGGAGATTCCGGTCGCCGCCGCGTATACCAAAGCGGCAGCCATTGCGGGAAGTTCCCTGTGGGGCGATACGCGTCCGGGGCTGGCGATTAATGCGCTGATCAATGCGGCGGCTGAATCCGCGGCCACCACGGTGCTTGTTTCCCAGGCTGAGGCGGGTCTGAAACTTGCCATCGCCACGGCCGTGGCAGAGGCCTTCAATGCGATCAGTGCCGCTCCCGTCTTTGCTGGCTCGCCCTCCACTGAGTATTCAGGATTTGTCACCGCCGCTGCCTATCAAGCAGCCGCTACCACGGCGGCCAAGACTGCCGCCGCGGAAGCATTTTTCCAGAAAAGTGCTGGAGTGATTGATCCGGCTCGCTTGAAGTTCTTTACCAAGCGAGCGGTGGCCAAGGCTTTGGTGGCGGTGCGCAACCAAGCGGCTGTACTGCCGCAACACTCGCTCCCTTTGGCCGGCAGCCTCACCCCCGGGAATTCCCTCAGCGGGGTGCTTTATCTTCCTGCCCTGGCACCGACCAACCCCTTCATGCACCGCCAGCACCCGGATCACACCGAAGGCTTTGCGATTACCCGGAAAATTTCCATGACGGTGGATGTTCCCGCGGCTGGCAGCAGCGAGCTTGCCGGCTACGGCGTCACCAAGCTCACAGGAACTTATCAGGAAGAAATCTCAGGCCTCCACAAGCCCCTCGGCAATGCCCAGGACATTGGCTTGAAGACCCGCGGCACGCTTTCCCTCAACCGCCTCTCCTTCGCGGATAGCCTGAACTATTAATTGCCCAGTCCAGACCACTGATCCCTTCGCATCATGAATACTATTTTCAAGAGTCTCCTTGTGCTGCTCCTCCTCAGCACCATGTCATTTGGACAGGGCACAGATCCGGAAATCTTCCTCAAGGGCATTCCCTCGGGATTCCAGGTCGTTGACATGGACCAAGACCAGGATGGAAACACCTATGTGCTTGGCCGCCGCGCGGGCGATGGCGTGATCGTTAAATATGATTCCTCAGGAAGCACCAATGAAAGCGATGACATCGTCATCACCGGATTCTTACCGGTCGCATTTGATGTGGTCGGCGGGGCGACCAGTGGGTCCATCTTTGTGACCTCCGCCAATTCGATCAAGAAATTCAACTTAAGTGACCGTGCCCAGGTGTTTCCGAACATCACTTTCGGAGGGATTGTGGACTTGGTTTATGCGCCAGCCACTGACCGGCTGCTGGCATGCGTTGTTTTTGACGGCGTGCCGCCTTATCTTATAGCCCTGAACGGCGCAGGTGCCTTTCAGGAATTCCTGGTGTTTGACCAGGTTGGCTGGTTTGGCCAGTCAATGCGCTCAATGACCGTTGATGATCAGGGGAATATCTTCATGGTTGGCGAGACCGGGACCAACCCGAACCTCAAAGCGTGGGGTTACCGCCCGACTTACGTCGCCGGGGCCGCCTTGGCGGCAAGCTCGCGCTACCTGATCAAGGTCAAGTCTGACTTCACCGAGTTCTCTGTGACCCAGCCAGCCGGCTTCACCAACCTGTTTGACGTGAGCTACCGCAACGGCTGGCTTTACTTGGCCGGAAAATCCTCGACGAACCTCGAAAGTGTCGGCGCCGTCAAAGTCCAGCGCTTTGACACGGCGTTAGCTGCCAGTAAGACGTTCCATGTTTCCAACCCTGACTATGCCAATTTGGTGGCTGGCACCCCGGGGAAAATGAAGAAGTTCAGCGTCTCATCAGATTCCCTGGATAACGTCTATATCACCGGCTATACCGTAAACGGATCGACCAAGTTCTATTCGGATGGCGCCACGACCTCGCCCTATCGCACCGTTGCCTCTACCAGTGAGGCGGCGTTCGTCGCCAAGCTTAACTCGAACTTTGAGTTCCAGTGGGTGAAGACGCCCATTCAAAGTCCGTTCCCAGAGATGGGGGCGGTTTCCAAGCTCTCATGGGACGGGAAGAATTCGCGGCTCTGGTGGAGTGGATCCTTTAAGGGAGCTGGCGGCATCACCATGCAGGAAGGTGCTGACGCAAGCAGCGCAGAAACCCTTTCCTTCGAAGAGGGCAGCTGGCAAGGCTTTGCCGCTGTGTTCGAACCGGGCGGCACTTTCACCGAAGTGGTGGAGTTCACCCTGATCACCAATCAGGCGGCCAAACGGGTCAAATTAAACGACGCTTATCTGACCGCCTCAGGTGAAGTTCGCAAGCTCATCCTCAATTCAAACATCACCATCAAGTCTCCCCGTACGGTCTACCAATGGCAGCCAGAGGCAGCTCACCCGGAGGATTTCGAAACCGATGACATCGAAGGAAAGCTGCTCACCATCAACAATGCGGACACGCGCTTCTCGTTCATCAATTTTTCCGTCAATAGTGTGGTTCAGGATAGCGCGGCCACGGTGTATACCTTCGCGCTGAAGACCCAGACGACCGTGAAGCTTGAGTGGCTCGTAGAGTATGCACTGACTGTTGATTCCAATCTGACCAATACCAGCAGCATCGCCACAATTGCAGGCGCACCATATATTAGGGCACTTGATTCGAAAGCATCAGGCAATCCGATTCCTGCGGTCGGTAAGCACTGGATCAAAGAAGGCACACCGGTGGTGATGGAGATCAATGGCGCGGTCGAGGACCTCGCCGCCCGCCCGGGACTGCCAGTGCGCTATGTTCCATGGCGGTATCGGGCCACCGGGCCAGCCAGCGGCGCCACCGCAGGTGGCATCGGCACCTTCCTCAACGTCGAGCCGCGCCAGCAGTTAAGCGAGTTCTCGATGACCGGACCAGCCAATGTGATCTACGACTGGAAATTGCAATATGGCGTGGACATGAAGGCTACCAACCAGTCAGCTGAACCCGACTTACTTGTGGAAGTCGTCACGCCACCGCCGACGCCGACGACCCCGCAGACCACATTTAGAGGCGCGGGAGTCGCGTGGTTTGATGATTCGACGGTGGTGCGGATTGCCTCCCCGCGGGTCTTGTCACTGAGTACTGGGGTCTTGGATCTGAGTGGCTGGCTAAATGGTGATGGTCACATTTTCAGTCCTTCTGAAGGGGTGTTTTTCCCGAAGCTGAGCAATCCTTTGACCGCTGCTCAAGAGAATGCGGGCTTCACCAACTTCACGAGCGGCGGAAAGGCCTACATCGGGAGGACCGTTCCCCTCGACCGCCCAGCTCGGGCGGTCTGGAATTTTGGCGCCAAGGTCATCATTAAGACCGTCACCATCGGTAACTTCATTGAGTTCTCCGAAAGTGAGATCACCACGTTTGGACTTAAGCCGTCTGAGCGGCCTACCTTAGCGTCGGGCTCCGGCGATGTCGCCACGGCCGCGGACTTCATTTGGGACGATGTGGCAAAGAAATTCTATGCGCTGCGGCCGGTGAAGATGAATCTCCTGTGGCCAACCACCGGTGGCAATTTGGCGCCAGTTGAGGTGAACGCGCAATGGGGAGTGGTCAACTACAAGCACATTGCCGGCTCGCCTGCGGTCTCGCTGGTTCCTCAACCACCCGCGTCTCAACCCAGGGATCTTATTTTCAAGCGCGTGGCTTATTCTACGGCCAATGCCTCAGTTGACAGCCAGCAGGAGTTTTCCGCGGCGAAATCCGGCTTGAGTGTGCTGGAGTTCAGCCGGATCACCCCCGCCGGACGCGGCGGAATTGCGCAAAACGTCGTGGAAATCAAGGTGGTTTCCACCAAGCTCTGGAACACCGACCTGGGGCCTGCAATTGACGCGACGATCGGGCGGAAAATTACCAGTTCAAGCGATCTCGCCGAGCTCGGTAGCGGTTATGTGTTTTTCTCCAAAGCCCGCTACAACCCATTTGTCTATGACCGCAGTCGGTTTATTGGAGCGGCCCTTTGGGATAAGGCCAATCCTCCGGGCCCGGTGATTCCAGTCAATCAGAACCCCACCTCAAGTGCCGCCAATGATAATGAGTTGGTGGTCGTATGGTATGACAACCCAGCCCTGAACGATTACCTCCTCTGGCCATACAAGGCAGTCCGCTACAATCCCAAATGGCCAACGGATCCGGGCCGCATCCTCATGTCGAGCGGGTTTGGCAGTGAGAGCGTCAATTCGCTTGGAGCCGACCAGAAGGTCATCGGGGATATCACCGTCAACAGCCAATCGATTCCTGCCGCGACGACTTTCGACCCAGCGCGGTTCGAGCAGGTCAGTATTTACAACCAGCCGAACACTGCTTTGCCGGGTTATAATCCCAATGAAGAGCACGCTCTCCTGGCTCCCTCACTGCGCTTTGCCGCGGTGGCTCCGCGCCCATTCGCCGCCTATGCGATGCGCGAAAACGATCTTAATAATACCAGTCGCACCACCAGCTACACCTCGGATCCATTCGTCCTGGTTCAGTTCCTGGATAAGGCCGACAACGAATTTAAGATGAAGGTCTACCAAGTCCAACGGGAAGACCTGGCCAACTACCCTGATGGCTTCTCCACGGTCATGAAGGCCGGCGAGCCGGTGATCCCGTTTTATCCCCTCGGCGTGGTTAGTGGAGCCACCGTGTGTGCCAGCAACTACGCCAGAGAAGGTAATTCTTCGCGTCTAACGTATTGGAAGGACCACAAGGGCAGCGCTTGGGCGGTCTCCGGGGACGGCGCTTTCAGTGGCTTTTTCTACTACCCGCTTGGACCGGATTTCTGGTGGCCGGGAGCGACTAAGAATGTCGGCGATTGCGTCGCCTGGCTGCCCGACAGGTCGATAGACGTTGAGCCAACCGCCTTCCTTGGGGTTGATTATACTCGTCCGGATCAGATCCCAAGTGCCCAAGAGGTCGCCTATCGCACCGTCTGGCCAGTGACACTGCCAACTTTGAAAGTCGGCGAAACGCTTACTTTCGCAGGCGGTGAATATGCCGCGGACAATCCCGGAAGTCCAGGCTTGCCCGGGGTGCTGGCATGGTCCGCGGGCGAGGTGGTTTTTGATAACCTCAATCCCGATATGCGGGAAGGCGTTGGCACCGAGGCCAATCCAGACGGGAAGTCATTCGAGAACTACACCGCACGGATGATTTCCGCCCTGGAACAGCGCACCGTTCCGTTGGTCAAGGCGCAATTCCCAACCGCCCTGTTGCCGGCCACCGGACGCACCACGGTGGATGGCGCCAACTATCTCTTCAACGAATTGTCCTCGTCATTAAAAAAACGTATCTTCTACAATCCTCTCGAGGGGAAATTGGGAATCAAAGGGATCCTCAACGACAAGGGCATCAGTGATGCCACTTTGACCGCGTCTCCCCCAGCCGTCTATGCCCTCGAACCGAATATCCTCACCCAGCCAGAATACGAGGAGCTCTTAGGAACGGGCGCTCAAAGCCCCTTTGCCGACGTCAGTGGCAACCCCAGTTGGAAAGCCGCCGTTGATGCGCTGTTCAAATTAAGCCGCAATCCTAACAATCTCTCTGCGAGCCGGCTGACCGCCGGGGGCGGCTACACGGCCGGCTTGCAATCCCAGTCATTTGCGACGCCCACCGGCACGCCGGTGGTGAATAATTCCCTGGCGGAAGCCTATCAAGCGCTGGGCCCTGGCGTCGCGTTGGTTACCAACCCTGGCTTCCTCAACCCGTCGGACTCGTCGTTGCCGGATGTGAGCTATGTGACCTTGGCGGAAAATAACGATCCAAGCTTGGGTGGCTCACCGGTGATTCTACACGTCATCAAGGTGGACCGTCGTCAGCGCTATCGCGGCGCGGTCAAGGTGGTCCTCTCCAACAATGTGTTTGATGAGAATATCATTCTCCGCCACACCGGCGATTTTGGTGCGCGTGCCGATGATCTGGTCTTCGATTGGTGGTATCGTGTTGAGGATGGTACAACTGCGCCGCCACCAGATGCCATCCCTGCGGGCCAGCCAAATCCATGGAAGGTCTTCCCAGATCCATCGGACAGCAACGGTCGGGGATTCTCCCAGCTCAAATTGAAGGGCAATCCACAGGCTCCGGAGCTACTGTTGGCGGATTCGCTCTGGTTCGTGCGCTATCGCCACAAAGATGAAGTGCCAACCAACCCGGTAACCTGGCAACGCACCCCAGCGATCCCCTTCGAATGGGCCGGGGCTGGCAACTCCCGACCGACTGACTACCGGGCCCAACTTGCTCAGGGGTGGGTTAAGCGGGTGCTCGATGCGGTCAATCCTTATGAAGCACGAATCGCTGATTTTACCGGCGACAGTCCCGCTACCTACGCCAGCATGATCCGCCAGTTCGGGGCACGCTATGAGGGGCCCGTGGCTCTCAATCCAAGTAAGAACGTCATCGAGAATGTCGGGTTGATTGAGCTTTATTCCACGATCCTCAACCGGGCACGCAACCTGAGTATTGATCTGTCGACGCCAGTGTCTACTCCTGGGATCACGACCGCGCTGATGCTCGCCTCGACCCGTCTGGCGGATTTTTATATGCTGTTGGGCAATGAAGCGTATACCGACGCTCAGGATTCGACGATTGGGTTCAGCACTGATAGCGCGGAATATGGAGCGCTAGCGCCGACGGTGTTCACCTTCCAGAACCAACTCGACACCCAGATTGCCGAGGAATTGGCGCTGTTGCGCGGAGTGGACGACTATAAGGCACGGCCGGTTTACAACCGCCTGTTTTGGAACTTCACCAAGGGCGAGGGCGAGGCGGCCTATGCCACGTCCTATAATATCTCCGATGTGACCATGGATGGCTTCATCAACGAAAATGATGCCATGGTCCTCTTCCCGCAAGGGCACGGTGATGCTTGGGGGCATTATTTGACCGCCATCGGCGGGCAATACCAACTATTGAAAAATCCGTTCTTCAATTGGGTCTCCCGATCGGAACTGTATAACCTGCAGAATATCGTCATTCCGGTCGATTTCCTTGATGAACGGAAGTTCGCGCAGGTCGCTGCTGCCAAGGCAAAGGCCGGCGCGGAGATCGTTGATTTGACTTACCGCGAGAGCTATGTCGCGGATCCCGAGTCGCAGTGGCAGGGGTATTTGGATAGCAACCGGCAGCGCGCGTGGGGGGTCGAAGGCTGGGCGCGCCGGGCAGGACAGGGTGCTTACTTTGACTGGGTCACGGCCAACGCGCTGCTCCCGGCGGTGCACCCTAATTCGTCCAAGAGCGGGATCCAGAAAGTTGACCGCACCACGGTGAAGGACATCGCGGTGGTGTCAGCCAACATGAACGCCATCCAGCAAACCTTTGAAGATGCCAACAATGGCTACAATCCCCTTGGGATCGCAGGCAACAGCGTGCCGTTTGATATCGACCCTAACCTGCTTGCGGGCGGCGAGACCCATTTCGAGCAGATTTGGGAGCGGGCGCGCAATGCCCTGACTAACGCATCCTTCGTGTTCAACAATGCCAACGTCCTGCGCAACATGTTGCGCCGGAATGAAAGCGATGAGGTTGATTTCAGGCGTTCGGTGTTTGAGCAGGACATGGCCTATCGCAACCAGCTCATCGAGATTTTTGGGACTCCGTATAGTGGCACGATTGGCTCAGGCAGCGCGTTTCCGGCCGGATATAGGGGGCCTGACACGTCCCTCTACATGTACGTCGACAAGCAAGTGCGGGACATTACCGCGGCGACAGTGCCTGGGCTCAGCGCGTCTTTCACGACCGATCTCAACGCGATCAAGACAGATTTTGCGAAGTTTACCACGGCAGACTTCCGCACCCAGTATGCTCCCTCCTTCAGCAAGGAAAACCCTGCGGACTGGTTTGGGAATTTTGGTGGCGTGAATTACATCACGACCGAAAGCAACGGGATTACCTTTGACAGCGGGTCACGGGTTGGGCTCAGCAACATGAACCTGCCGATTAAGGCATCCGGCTATACCTTTGAGGCGCCTGCCAACTGGGGAATGCGCTCATCGCCAGGCGAGGTGCAGTTGCAAATTGCGGCGATGATCCAGCAGGAGGCTGAACTGGCCAAAGCCATTGCCGCTTGGGACGGGTACCAAGGGTCAATCGTGCGTCAGATTCGCCTCATCGCCGCCCAGATTGACACGGACGAATATGTCCGGGCAAAGTTGGGCGGCAAGATCGCCAGCAACACCGTGCTTGGGGCTGCTATTGTGGGATTGAAATCAACCGCCAACACCCTTGATTATTTTGGTGATTTGACACCAGACATCGTTAAGGGAGTCGGGGAGTTTGTGCCGGAGAATCTTCCTACTGCTGGCTTCTCATTTTCTCCAGGGGACGCGTTGTCTGCGGTGCGGGGAGCTAGCTATACGGTGGCTCAAGCGGTCAAGGGGGCATTGAAGGCCGGCGGGGTGGCTGCCAAGGGCGTGACTGACCTGACCGAGTTGGCAAAGGATCTCATCGACATGGGACTGGACTTCGACATTGATGAGAAAGATCGTGCGCTGGCACTCAAGCAGTCGCTCGTCGAGTTGGAAAATATGGTCGGCGACGAAGGGATACTTCGAATCGAAGTTTATCGCCAACAAGAAGCACTCCGAGCGCTATCGGACCAATACCGCGGAACCCTGCAGAAAGGGGCACGCCTTATTGATGAGCGTGAGGCGTATAACAAGCGTGTCGCCGAGTTGGTTCAGCGCAATCGTTACCAGGACATGAGTTTCCGCGTCAGCCGGAATGCCGCCTTGCAGCAATACAAGGAATCCTTCGAGTTGGCAGCGCGATATACTTACCTCGCTGCCAAGGCCTATGACTATGAGACGAATCTGCACCCTAGCGATCCAGGGTCTGCTCAAAAAATCCTGACGAACATCGTCCGGGAGCGTAACCTTGGGTACTTGTTCTACGGCGATCCTCATCGCGGTTGGGGTGGGTTGGCAGAACAACTCGCCACGATGAAGGCCAATTTCGCGGTCCTCAAGGGCCAGCTTGGCCTGAACAATGCGCAGGCGGAAACGGGCCGGTTCTCGCTGCGCCAGGAATTGTTCCGGATTGCGCCGCAACCAGCTGATGATGCCGATCTTGATGCTGAATCAGATGCCGCTTGGCGTGACCAACTGGCGGCCAAGAAGGTCGCCAACCTCTGGGATATGCCAGAATTCCGGCGCTATTGCCGACCGTTCTCGGCCTATGACCCGGCGGTCGCCGAGCCAGGTCTGGTGATCGAGTTTTCCTCCGAGGTGATGGCTGGGAAGAACTTCTTTGGCCAGGCGCTGGCGGGCGGCGACAATGCCTACGATCCGACGAACTTTGCGACGAAGGTCGCCTCTGTGGGAGCGTGGTTCGAGGGCTACGTGAGTGCTGGATTTGCCAACGGGCTATCCAACACGCCGCGAATCTATCTAGTGCCAGTGGGAACCGACGTGATGATGTATCCGTCGGATACCAAGCTTGGTGTGCGCCTGTGGGATGTATTGGATCAAAAAGTCCCGGTGCCGTTTCCGGTGGTGGGCAGCAATCTAAGCAATAGCGCATGGCGACCGCTGGATACTCTCGGAGGAACCAATGCCGAGATCCGCAAGTTCTCCAGTTTCCGTGCCTATCCTGACAGCGGCAGCTTCCTGCAGGAGGAGATGACCTTCGATACGCGCCTGGTCGGACGATCGGTTTGGAACACGCGGTGGCTGCTCATCATCCCTGGGCGAACGCTCAAGGCGGACGCCTCAGCGGGGCTTGACACGTTCATCGACAACGTTAGCGACATCAAACTTTTCTTCCAGACCTACGGTTTCTCCGGGAACTAACCTTTTCCAATCCCTGCCATATGAACGCAATCATTAGGTTTTTCGCGCCGCCGGTCGCTCTGCTTGCCAGCAGTGTGGCGCTTTTCGCGGCGACCGTCCCCGAGCCGTCCACCGTATTCTATGGCAAAGTGTTGCACCGCAGCAACGGGGTTGAGCATCAGCTCACGGAGGGGACGCTGACTTGGGCGCTGAGAGATCAAAAGGGCGTTCCCTTTAGTTTCACGGTGGAGTTGGAGAGCATCAAGGGGGTGTTTTCCTACCAAATGCGAATTCCCCATCAGTTGAGTGCATCAGGCTTGAGCGTGGACCCGGCGGTAGTTGGCTTGGCGGCCGGCGAAGCCCGGTATGACTTCGTCTCCATCACCGTGGACGGAGCGCCTGCTCAAGTGATTTGGTCTGGGAGTGATTTCCTTAACGTTTTGCAGAAATCGCGCGGGGGGACCCATCGGATCGACTTGGAAGTTTCCCACGCCTTGGCGGATGCGGACGGTGATGGCATGCCGGATTGGTGGGAAGAATTGTACGGCTTGGATGAGCAGGTGCCGGATGGCGGCCTTGATATCGATGGCGATGGCTTGAACAATTTGGCGGAATTCCGCGGCGGGACCAGCCCGATGCATGATGACCGCAAGCCATCGATTCAAACCCTCAACGTCGCGGCCTATGGGGAATCGGATAGCGGCGTGTGGTTGCGGGCCGTTGATGTGGATACTCAGCCGACTAATCTTGCGTTCACATTAGCCCGCCAGCCTGCGGGCGGTAGCCTTCTCCTTGGAGGTGCGGCTTTGCAGGTGGGGGATAAATTTTCCCAGGCACAGTTGAACGAAGGGCTTCTGATTTATCGTCACACCGACCGCGGGGTGAACCAAACAAACTTCGCGGTGGCGCTGCGTGATGGGACCCATCCCGTGGTTGAAGCGGAGATCAAAGTTGACATTTTCCCGTCAAGTCCGGTTCAGCTCAAGACCGCGCTAGTGGCTGGAAATCCGAGCTGGTGGCGTAATGAGAACGCCATCTTTGAGGCTTATTGGGGCTTGCGCGAGAACGTGCTTAGCGGGGAACTGGTGAAGTCGTCATTGTTGTATCTCCTCGGTAAGGACTATGACTGGACGTTGTGGGACGAGCGGTCGAGAACTCTTCCCGTCACCCTGGCGGTGGCTGGCCAAGGCTCCAACTTCCTTTTGGGCGGTGCGGCTGATGATGTCCTGACCGGAAGTGCCCAGGACGATATTTTGGCAGGTGGGGCGGGGATCGACCGTCTGCGCGGCGGCGGTGGGATGGACTTGTTTATCGTTAGTGATCCGGGACTTGAGATCATCGAGGACTTCAACATCAGCGATGATATCCTTGATCTAAACGATCTCGTGCTGGGAAGTGTCGGCTTGTTGGATGCCTTTCTTAAGGCGAGCAACAATGGCACGGACACAGAGATCCGGGTGGATCGCAACGGCGATGGCAGCGGCTTTGGTGACGCGGTGATTCAGCTAAAGGGATTGGCTCTGGTTCAGGACGATCTGCACAGCCTTTGGTCGCGGGGCCAACTGCTTCTGGGTAAGGTCCAAGGGAAACCTTCGGTGACCATCGAGGGGTGGCCGTCGCAAGCCTTGGAAGAAGGGTTCACCCTGGCCACCCTGACGGTGCGGCGCAATGGACCTGTAGAGCAACCTCTCACCGTGGGCATTAGTGCGACTGGGAGCGCGACCAATGGCGTGGACTATAAGGCGTTGCCCACCACCCTCAGCTTTGCGGCGGGTCAGAACACGGCTTCGCTTTCCGTCGAGCCGCTGTTGGATGGCACTAGTGAGTACATTGAGCAGCTCAATCTGGGATTGATTGGCGGATTGGGATACGTCTTGGGCGCGACAGCGTCCGGCCGAATCGACATCGTGGATGCCAAGCAGCGCTTCAATCTTCAAGCGCTGCAAACGGTGGCGGTCGTGAATGATGCGCCGGCCTACTTAATCATCCAGCGGGTGGGCCCGAAGACCGGCGTCGTCCAGTTGTTGCTGACGGTGAGTGGCTCTGGTGTGAAGAACGTTGATTACACGGCCATTCCCACCTTGGTCACCTTTGCCGATAACCAGTCGAGCCTGTTCCTTCCCGTGGAAGCCATGGCGGGTGGAGTGTTGGCTGGGAGCGAGACAAGCAGGACGGTGAAGGTGGCGCTTAAGCCTGCCTTTGGCGACGAGTACCTACTGGGCAGTGCGACCTCTGCAACCGTGCGTTTGCTTTCCTCGATCGGGGATTTCGATGCATGGGCCGCCGAGGTGCTCCCGGACGCCGATCCGTCGGTCAACCTGGCGGAGGTCACTTCACCGCGAACTGGAATGAGCGCACTGCTGGAGTATGCCTCCTCCTATGGCTTGCGGCTTAATGACGGTGTGGACGCCAAGGAACGTGGGCTGCTCACTCCGCGGATGCAGCGTGATGCGACCGGAGTGATCTTCGAGTTTAACAAGCGCCTGGATGACCCGGGTCTTGAATACGTCATTGAGCGCTCGGCGGATATGATCACGTGGCAGAGCGGTCCGGGGCTTTTTGAGGAGGTCCCGTTGAGTGCGGCAGAGGAAAATGCCGGACGGGTTCGATACCGCGTAGTGAACCCAGAATCAGCGAAGATCTTCATGCGGATACGCGTGAAGTTAAACAAGTAATCGTCTTTTTGAATAACTGTCTTTTATGTTTTCTGGACCGACCCCATCGCCCAACCACTCGCGTGCCAGCGCGGGCCGGCTTTGCTGTGGTGCAGCAATTGGCGTGCTTGCCCTTACGCTGATCCCCGCCTGCAAGCAGGACGCGCCATCTGCGGGTTCAACCCGTCAGGCCGACCCAGTGGCCCTCAATGTTGGAGATAAATCTGTCAGGCTCAGCGAGCTGCAGGCGGAGCTGGATTTCCTGCGGGCGCGCCACAGCCCGGTGGCGACCGAGCGTGGGGCTTTTGTTGGGGCATCCGTCGAGCGCCTGGTTGCGTTGGAGAAGGCTCGCGAACTTGGCCTCGATCAGGACATGGAGCTGCGCCGCCAATGGGAGAATCTTCTGATCGGGCGGCTCAAGCAAACTGAGCTGGATTCAAGAATCGCCGAAGTGGAAGTCTCCGACAGTGAAATTCAGGAGTATTATCAACGCAACCTAGATACCTATGCGACTCCCGCGCAGGTTCATCTCGCGCTGCTCTTCCTCAAGGTGCCACGCCACGCTGACGATGCGGCCCGCGCCGCCGTGGCGGCTCGGTTGGAAGAGGCCAAGTCACTGGCTCTGAATTTGCCAGCAGACACTCGCGGATTCGGCCAGCATGCCATGACCTTCTCAGAAGACGCCACCAGCCGATTCAAGGGCGGCGATATCGGCTGGGTTCAGGCGGGTGCGTCGCAACCCGTTTGGCCAGCTGCGGTTGTCGCGGCCGGATTCGGCCTTCAGGACGTCGGGTCGCTGAGCGAGGTGATCGCCACCGAGGACGGATACTATTTGCTGAAGAAGCTTGATTCGCGCCCGGCTGCAGTGCGCTCACTCGAAGGGCGCTTTCGAGCCACCCTTGAGGGCACCCTATTAAAAGAGAAGCGTGCTGCGCTTGAGGCACAGCTGAAGGATGACTGGAAGGCAGCAGCAACAGTCACACTCCATCAAGACGTTCTTTCCGGACTCAAGTTCTTACCTGTCGCTGAGCAAGCAGCCACCGAATCCCTGCCTCCAGCGCCCTGAGCGACACCCACGCCATGATCATGATTATTTCTCGTTTCTTCAAAAACCCATCCGCGTGGCTAATCAGTGGGATAACCTATTTCGGGTTGTCTGGCATGGCTAGCGCGGTCGCACCCAATGCGGTGAATGACAATTTGACCGGCTCTCCGATCAATCAGAATCAAACACGGACGATTTCTGAGGCCAGCCTTATCGCGAATGATGCGGGGGACAATAAGTCGCTCAAAAGCGTTGTTTCTCCCAGTAATTCAGGTGCCGTGGTTTTGTGGAACAATGGGGCAAGCCAGGTCAGCTACGATCCAACTGCGGTGGCGGGCTTCATTGCCTTGGATTCAGGCGCTACTGCGGACGATACCTTCACCTATACGTTGCAGGGAAGCGATGGTGCGGATGATACCGCGGTGGTTACCGTGCGGATCGCCGGGGTTAATGATGCGCCCACCCTTGCCGGCATTAGCGGCACCTATAATACGACCGACAAGGTTACCAGCACACCGTTTTCAGGCGCTACGGTTGGGGATCCGGATACGGCCGAGCAGGTGACCGTGACGGTGGTCATCGATACCGCAGCAAAGGGAACGTTCACTAACTTGAACGGGTTCACCACCGCGGTGGCAGGCACTTACACCTACTCGGGGAGCGTCGCGAACGCGACCACCCGACTCCGAGGGCTTACTTTCAACCCCACCCAGAACCGGGTTGCACCCGCAAGCCAAGAGGACGCCGTGTTCAGTGTCTCAGTCAGTGACGGTGACCTTTCCTCGGCAACAAGCACTCGAACCGCTAGGGTAACTTCGGTCAACGACCTTCCTGTCGTTGCCCCGGGTGGAACCCGCAGCATGAATGACAATACCACCCTGACGATTTTCTCCGGGGTGACTCTCACGGACCCGGATTTCGAGGAGGCCTTGGTCGTCACGGTCACCTTTGACGAAACCAAGGGCTCCTTTAGCGGCACCCATACGCTTTCCGGTAGCCAAGCCGCCAGAGTGCTAACGCTTTCGAGCCAGAGCGTCGCCAGTGCCCAGGCCGCCCTGCGCGCTCTGGTTTTTGTTCCGGTGGCAAATCGGGTGGCCGTCGGCGTCAACGAAAACCAGAGTTTCAGCATTGCAGCCAATGATGGTGATGGCTCGGCCAGCGGTTCGCTAACAGTCACGGTGACCGGCGTTAACGACGCTCCCGTATTGACTCCGGCCAGCGTGGGGCCGTTCAACATGGTTGGTGGTGGGACGGTCTCGCCCTTTGGCAGCGTCACGTTAACAGACGCGGATCTTGATGAAGTCGGGGCAGGTGGAGGTATTGGTGGGAACCCCTCTGGTGACACCTTCACGGCGGTGATTACCCTAACAATCGCGCCGGCGGGATCGATTATTTCTTCATCATTTTCCGCCGGTGGGGCCTACTCTGGCACTCGCAGCCAAGTGGAGGCGGCGATTCGCAATGTGCAGTATTTGGCGCCGGCTTTGGCTGGAAGTTACCAGATAAGTTTGGCGGTAACGGATTCATCAGGGGCGGCGTCGAATGTGGTGACTGGAGCGGTGAGCGTCACGCAGCCAGTCCCCGGCATGTCCGGACTGGTGGCTGGGCAACAACTTGCAGATAACGCGGTGATCTTTCCGTTTGCCACGGCGGCCTTCAACAACTTTGGCGGAGCGGAAAGGCTTGTTGAAGTTCGCCTTGATAGTGACGCGAAGGGGAGCTTTGACATTTTGGGTTCGTTTGTGAAGTCAACGGTCTCCGGCTCATTTGTTTACCGGATGACCGGCAACTCGGTGACGGCGACTGATGCGATTCAACTTCTGCGCTTCAAGCCGACGGCCAACCGGATCACGGGAACCTCGGAGGCCGTTACCTTCACCATCACGGTGGGAGGCACACTGAGCACCGATACGATCAGCGTGCTGGTTATCCCGTTCAACGATGCTCCGACGATTAGCGGGGCGAGTCCAACGATCCGGATTAACGACGATGAAGTTTGCAGTCCGTTCTCGACGATGACCCTCGTCGATGTGGACGCGGGTGGCACCCAGCCACTAACCGTTTCACTTAGTCTGATTGGGCAGGATCCGGCGACGAATCTTCCGCGTGCGGGCGGTGGGGTATTGGCTGCGGCACCGGGTGCGCCGGCCGTGGCAGGGGTGACATTCACGCCGATGGGAAATGATGTTTACCGGTTGCTTGGAGCCCCAGTGGCGGTGACAACTTACCTACGAGAGTTGGTCTTCACGCCGACGGCCAACATCAATCCGGTTGGGCAGCGCGAGACCATTTCGTTCACAATCTCCGTGTCGGACCTTAATGGCGGTACTGCGCAGAACCAAGCCACCGCTGTCATCGTTACTTCGGTCAACGGGGCGCCTCAGATTGGTGAGGTTCCATTACCTAGCCAGCAGCCATTTCCGGTGGCGGCCTCGGGCAATGGCAGCACTTTTCCATTCCGCGATCTGACGGTCTCCGACGAAGGAGAGGTGACCTTCACCATCACTCTAGATAATGCCGCCAAAGGCGCGCTGATTGGGAGTGGCTTCACTTCCGGCGGTGCCGGGGTCTATTCGATGACTGGCACACCGGCGGCTGTGACCCTCGCGTTGCAGGCGCTCAGCTACGAGATTGATCTGGATTATGTGTTTCCTCCAGACCAGCCCGGACTGACGACCTTCACGCTGGCAGCAAGCGATACGGTCAATACGACTACGAAGGAACTTACGATTTTCATCCGCGAGCGGAACGTTTCGCATATTGTCACCAGCACCGCGGATGCCGGGGTGGGGAGCCTGCGGCAGGCGGTTAATTTTGCCGGGAACGGTGATATGATCGTCTTCGATTTTTCGGTGGATGCATTCCCGGTGACTCTGGTCCTGGAGGAGGCCATCAACATCGAGAGGAATCTGACGATCATCGGTTCGGGAGTCAAAATGCTGACGATCCAAGGGGCCGGTAGCGATGGGTTGTTCCGGGTAACTGCCGGGGCCCGGTTGACCGTTGAACAAGTCAAATTTAAAGGCGGCGTGGCGGCATCCTATGGTGGAGCCATCGCTGTGGATAGCGGCTCGGCGTTGCTGGCGCGCTTCTGTAGCTTTGAAGGTAACAGTGCCGGCCAATATGGCGGTGCCATCGATGTCTATGAGGGGGAGTTGGTGGTTGAGAACTGCCTGTTTTACCAGAACCGGATTGTCGGCTCGACGGCTAAGGCCGGGGGCGCGATCTCGGTGTACTCGGCGCTAGCGTCATCGATTACCAACAGCACCTTTGTTGAAAACCAGCAGGAGAATGCCGGCGGCGATGGCGGCGGCGCGATTTATGCTGAGAATGCTGACCTCGCGGAGTTTTTCAATCTTCAGGTTGAGCATTGCACCTTCTCCAACAACAGCGACGCCGCGATCAGTGGCAGCGCTGTGTTGGCCGCCAGTGCTGGCCTTAGAGTCAACGTGCGGAACAATATTTTCGCCGACATTCAGGGGCGGGTGTTGGACGTCCTTGGCGGCGGCGAGTTCAAATCACTGGGCGGGAATATCGCCACGGACTCCACTGTGACAACCTACACTCAAGGTGGACAGCCGCAGAATGTGATTCTCCTTAACCAAGCAAGCGACAAGCGCTCGACGCCGCCATTGCTTAAGGCGCTGGCGAATAATGGTGGTGCCACTAAGAGCTGCGCCCTCGAAACGGCTAGCCCGGCGCTGAACAGCGCTGTTGTGGTCAATCCGGTTAATCTTGGACTCGGCCTCGATCAACGTGGCTACTGGCGCGGCGGATCGCTCCCTGACGTAGGCGCGTTCGAGGAGGGCGCTTTCAAACGGGTTAACATCAATGAGATTATGGTCGAAGAAGGGCCCGGAGGTGATTTCATCGAGTTCTACAACCCGAGGGATTCCGAGCCGCTGAATATGGCTGGCCTCAAGCTGTTTGTAGACGGGGTTGAGGTGCCTTCCTTTACCGCTGGGGCGCTGCTTCCGGGTGCCGGATTTGCTTGGATGTCCAGCGTTGATCTTGATGAAGAACTTGGGTCGATCGAACTTAGAAACGCCCTTGGGCAACCGGTGCTGATGGTCGATTACGTTGCCAGGTTCTCGGAGAATGGATCCGAGGTGTTAACTGCCGGTCAGTCGATCAACCGCTATCCGCGTTATGAAGGAGGCTTTTTACCTCACCAGCGGGTCGTCGAGCGGGTGACCGGGCTTCCGGGTGATGACTCCTCCCCGGGCGAGGATGTGGATGGCTCAGAGCTCGGTGGCGGCAACGCGCCGCCAATTGCCGTGGTCGATGTGGCCGAGGATTTGACCCCGCTCTATTCAATCCTTGCTGACGAAACCCTCAGCCCGGAACTACTACTTAACGACATTGAATTTGACCGTCCGGACACGCTCAAGTTTACCGAAGTGATGAGCCTTATCGGCGGGGACGTGGTCAATCAAGAACTGCTCGCGATTGATGGGGTAGGGGGCATCTCGCTTAGCGACCTGCCACCCGGCTTAACTTCGACGCTTGCCCCGAATGGAGCCGTACTGACGATCGCGGGTGACAACTTGAGCCTGGTTTACGACCCGACAGCATCATCGACAATGATCGCGCTTTCTGCAGGAGAGTCGGTGACTGATATCTGGGCGTATACGATGCGGGACTATGACCCATCCGGTGCGCCACAAAGCCGTGGTGCCGATGCGGTCAAGCAGGCCCAGAACATCAAGAAGGCGACGAGCTATTTTGCGGTCACAGTCACCGGGGTCAATGAAGCGCCCGAGCCCGGCGATGACGCGGTTGCTACTGTGGAGAATCAAGCGATCCGCATGTTGGCTGACGCGACCTTGCTGGCACCGATGTTTTTCGACTTCGGTGATCAAGACGGCAACTATCAGGATTTTGACGCGACCGGTGCCCCCGTGACACTTAAGCCCGCGCCGCCAACGACCGCGTTGTTGGATAATGATGATGATGTGGACAACGACAACAGCAAGGCCGACCTATTGTTGGTTGCTGTGCATACGACCGCGGTGCCGGCCAACTTGTTGAGCACGACGAGTGCGCTGGGTGCCACGGTGGTCCTCGACATCCGCGCTGAGCGGAAGGAAACGAGTATTGTTTACGATCCAAGGTCGTCCGCCAACCTGAATGCCTTGAGTGCTGGTGAGGTTGCGACGGATACGTTCTACTATTCGGTCTTTGATCGCCACGGGGAGCGGGGAGTTGGCAAAGTCACGGTGACGGTCATAGGCGTCAACGATGTGCCCCGGGCGATGGATGATGGCGGGTTTGTTGCCAACGAGGATGAATTGTTTTTCATCCCTGGCAGCGGGCTGTTGCTGAATGATGTTGATCCGGATCAGAACGACTTGGGTGATGATGACCTGCCGGTGATTGTCACTCCGCTTCACTCGACAAGCGTGCTGGGTGCAACCTTGAGCTTTGATGGGACGACCGTCAGTTACGATCCGACGACGATCGCGACCTACCAAGAATTGGCGCGGAATGAAACCATCAGCGATAGTTTCTTCTACAGCATCAAGGACGACAAAGGTGGTGTGAGCCAGGCGCGGGTGACCATCCTCGTTGAAGGCCGCAACGATCGACCGGTTGCCCAGAACGACCTATTGGCCATCTGGGAGAATGCCATCACCACGGTGAATGGCCCCGCGGGTCTGTTAGCCAACGATTATGACGTCGACATTAATGGCACTCCTCCCGATGACGATCCATGGGTGCTGCCGCAGCGAAATCTTGTCACTCCACTGGGCGCGGTTCTCGATATCAATCCCGACGGGAGCTACCGGTATAACGCGAACTCTGTAGCCATCGACAGCCTAATTCAGGGTGAACTGGCGGTCGAGACGTTCCCGTATACGATTACCGACAACAGCCGCACAACGGCCACGGATGACTCATTCAAGGTATTGGCCAACCGTGTGGAGGTTACCGTGCCGGTGTTGCTTAATGACGCCGTGGTCGGTTCGTCAGCTACGGCCATCGCAGGCTATCGTGGAGAGGTCGGCAATCCGGGGATCGTGGTGATCGAAAGTCCTCACCATGCGCTGCGGGACGGCTTGCTGATTGAGATAGCAGGCTATTCGGGGGCGGGATCATACAATGGAGTTTTCCCGATTACGTCCATTGATCGTGATCATTTCAGTGTGCCGGTCGCCTTCAAAGACGACCCTGCGGCGAATCGTGGCGAGTGGCGTCCATGGTTTGAGATTGTCGAGGCAAGCGCCTCCAGCCACGGCGGGGAGGTGGAGATTATATCCGGGCAGAGCATCACCTACACGCCGACCAGCGGGTTTTATGGGGTCGAAACGTTTTCCTACACGATCCACGACGGTGCTGGCGGCCAAGACGTTGCGAAGGTTCGCGTCGAGGTCATGGCGCCGGGGCTTAACGGCTTCCTTAGCGCCAGCGATGATCGCTTCCATCTGGGAATGGGCGAGTCAGGAGTGGTGGTCGACGTGCTTGGCAATGATCATATCCTGCCATCCTCAGGGGGCGCTTTGACCATCACGGCGACCAGTCCGCTATCGGGCGCGACTGGATCCCTCGAGATTATCAATGCGGGCAAGAACCTGCGCTATACGCCGTCAGATTTGACTCTGCCTGTGGAAGAGTCGTTCAGCTACACGGTTTTCGGTGCAGGCGAGGCCAGTGCCCAGGCGACCGTGTCCTTCAAGGTGGTGGATCGCTCTGGGCTGCTAAGCGGCAGTGACGACGCGTATTTTGTGGTGCTCGGGACGAGCAATAATCAGCTTAACGTGCTGGTCAATGATCCGAGTCTGCCGAGCTTCCCGGTCACATCCACCCTGGTGGCGATCAACGGCAGCGCCACTCCGGTGACTACGGGCTCAGGGGGTACGGCGAGCATCTCAGCAAATAAAATCAGCTATACGCCTCCAGCGGCGGTCCTGACTGACACGTTCACTTACACAGCGCGGGACATCAGCGGCGCGACGACAACCCAGACCGTCAAGGTCCGGGTGGTGCCGGCTGCGGTGGATTTCTTCGCCACGGCCGACCATTACACGGTGGTGGCGGGATCGGGGCCGATCCAGTTGGCGGTCCTTATCAACGACGGCGCGGTGTTAAACCCGACTGCTACGCTTAGCGTGGTTAACCTCGGGTTGGACACCGATCTGCCACCGAGCTTTCAGCGCGTGTCGATCGTCGGCGGAAACACCATCAGCTATACTCCGCCAGCGGACGCACGGACCGAGGAGTTCACCTATGAAATCAGCATTGGCACCGTGGCCAGGCGTGAAGCGAGGATTACAATCACGGTGGTTGATCAGTTCAAGACAGCTCCGGATCCGGAGGATGACTTTTTCCATGTGGCGAAGAACTCCGGTCCACACTCGCTCGATGTGCTGAAGAACGATTTACCCTATCCTGCGGCCGGGTGGACATGGACGGTCCGCTCGGCGACCGATCCAAGTCATGGTGGCAGCCTCTCGATTCAAGCGGGTGGGACTTCACTGGCCTATTCGCCAGCGCTTGGGTTTTTTGGCACCGAGAGCTTTACCTATACGATTCAGGATGCATTTGGTGCGACTGCTACGGCGAGCGTCTCGATTCGGGTGGGGGTGTTGAGCACGGCGCCGGATCGATTTGCATTGCTAGCCGATAGCCTGGATAATTCCCTTGATGTGCTGGCCAATGACGATTTGCTTGATAGCTACGCTCGGGATTATTCGATAGGCGCGACGGGCATCCCGGATCACGGAGGCTCGCTGGTGATTGATGGATCGGGCCCCGACAACCGCTTGTCTTACACTCCCTTGGCTGGATTCAGCGGGGTCGAATCCTTCACCTATACAGTGGTGGATCAAACCGGGGGGACCCGTGATGAATCGGTGAATGTTCTTGTTTTGGCACAGAACAGCGACAGGGATCAGGCGGAACTGCGGGTCCAAATCACGGGAATTAATGACATCCCCGTGCTGACCGGCACGGCAAACCGCGCGATCACCGACAAGCAGTCTGTTAACCCGTTTGCGGCCGTCGCCATCTCTGACCTAGATGTCTTTGGCAATCAGGTGCAAACGGTCACGGTGAATTTCAATGCGAGTTTTGGCACTGTGGTGGCTCCGGGAATGACCACCACCGGAGCGGGGAACTACCGCGTCGTCGGGACACCCGCGGTGGTAACCACGGCACTCAGGGGGATCGTGTTCACTCCGTTCGAGAACTTCATCGATTACATCAGCCCCGGCCAAGCGGATGTGGTGTTCACACTGAGCATCACTGACGGCTACATTGCCTCGCCGATCGTGAGCCTCACGACGATCAACGTCACTCCGATCAACGACGCTCCGGTCATTTCCAATCCGATTCCAAACCAGGTTGTTCAAGTAAATGCCTTCACGCGGGCTTTCTACCTGCCAAACCATTTTGCTGACGTGGATGATAATGTGCCGGGCGGGCAATTGACATGGACGGTCACCGGCAATACCAACCCAACGCTGTTCACCAGCGTTACTGTCAACGCCACGTCGCGCTCACTCGTGATTGCCTATGCTGCGGGCAAAGCCGGGTTCTCCGACATTACCGTGCGGGGAACTGACCGCGGAGGACTCTTGGTTTCCACCAGCTTCCGAATCACGGTTGAGGGACCGCCGGTGATCATCCTGGCACCCGGTGAGACCAAGCCTCCGGCAGCCGCTCTGGTGTCCGGCTCCACGGTTGGTTTCAGCAGGGACTATAAGCAATCCTTCCGAGTGAGCAATACGGGCACGTTGCCGGTGACCGCCTTTGTGGTCAACGTGTCGGATTTGAATGTTCCAGTCGATGGCATCATTGTCGCGGCCGCCACCTTCAGCACCAATGAGAATGGAACTCCCACGAACTTCTTGGACGACGCCACCTCTGCGACCGGAGTGACAATCCTGCGACAGTCCAACAGTGTGACGGTGATCAACTACAATCTTCCCATCGCTCCTGGTGGATCGGTGGTGGTGCATCTGACTTACCGGGTCTCGTCCGTGGCCTTGGTCTCCATTCGGCCAACGATCCGCATCAGTCTAAGCACCGCGAGTCCCACCGGGGCGATTGGTGTCAAGAGCGTGACAATGAGTTCAAACGGTGAGGTGGTGTTGAAGCTCAACGTGGCCGCGCACCGTTCTTATCGTCTTGAGTACAGCACCAACATGGTTACCTGGAATAGCTGGCTGTCGCCACTTCCGGTAAGCGATTTTAGCCGTGAGATCACGGTTATTGATGACGGCTACAACACCGGGCTTTATCCATCGCTCGCGCCGATGCGATTCTACCGCCTGGTCGACATCACAATCCCCTAATTCGTTCTCCTGCCCGCCAATCAGCCAATAGTCAGATTCCAATACCACCAATAACAATGAAATATCTAGCCGCATTCGCCTCAACGATGGTCCTCATAGGACAGTCCCATGTTACCGCTGGAGAGCCGCAAACGATGATCCAGCAGTCTGCCGTAGGCAGTGCGGGCTCATTCTATGGCTCGCTCGCAGGGGGGGTGGCTTTGTTTGGCGATGGACGTGTTGACGTCAGCAGTAACCCGTCAGGTGCATCCGACTTTGAATTCGATACCGGTCTGAGCGCCGCCCTGCGTCTGGGTTATGATTTCGGTTCGCTGCGCCTTGAAGGTGAAATCAGCCAGATCCAGGCCGACATCTCCAATCTTGATACGGTCACCGGCCCGGTCTCGGTGGGCAGCGAGTATACCAGCCTTGGTTTCATGATTAATGGCCTGTGGGATTTTGACTTCCAGCCATTCGTCTTCTCCGCCGGTTTGGGGCTCGGGGTGAGCAACTCGAAGTTTGACGAGATGTCCAACGCCGGGTTTGTCGCAGTGGCCGAGAGCGAGGAGACCGTGTTTGCCGCGCAGCTCATTTTGAGCGCCGCCTATCACCTCAGTGAAAATACCTCGATGGGTATTTCTTACCGCTATCAAATGATCTCGGACGTCAACGACCAAGGTTTTGTTGACACCGAACTCGTTAGCCCTAGCGATATGAGCTTTGATAATATCGACGTCAGCATCTTTGAGTTGTTCTTTACCTATGAATTCTGATCCTCGCTAGACGGCGGTCATTGAGATTTTCCACAAGGCCTCGGCAGTCCGCCGGGGCCTTGTCGTTTAGCACGGATCGGGAGTGTTGGCGGGAAGAGCATTTAACCGGGTGTAAGCGCCGGTCTGAAGCGTTTGCGTTTGCCCAAGGGCTGAGAATTGGTGAAGGCTCAGGGGTGGCGCGCTTGTTGATTCTCATTTCCCTGCTGCCCTTGGCGACGAGCTTGGGGCTTTGGCAATTTTTCTGGGCGGGGAAACGGCGGGGCTGGGGGTCGGTGAAGTGCTCGCTGACTGGCCGCGAGTTGGCTCAGTTGCTGGCGCCGGCCCATGAGCTGCTCGTGGTAAGGCGAGTGATGCCGTGGCCGGAAAAATCCAGCGGGCTGACTTTCACCGCTGAGCAGCTTGAGGCCCGGGACGCCGCTTCGCTGGGACTCATCGCACAACAGGTGGGGGTGAGGCTTGTCATGGATGCGCGGCCTGATTTGGAGAAACGTCGGCGTGCGGTCTTGCGCTTTGGTGCGATTGGGCCGGGGTTTATGGTGATGATTGCCACTCTGGGTGCCCTTGTTGGGCGTATTCCACTTATTTGGGCGCTCCTCATGGTGTTGGGCACGGTGGGGTTTGCCGCGGTGCTCAACCTGCTGTCGCTCGCGGTCGAGTTGCAAGGGTCAGGGCGCGCGCGCCGTCTCATCAGCGAGCGCCGCATGCTGGCTCGGCTTTCGGAGGAAGAGGCGGTTGTTGAGGCCGCGGCAGCCGCCGCGTGGCGTCAGGTGGTGCCTGCGGGAATCGCATGGTTGCTGCCAGGGAAGGGTAACTAGCTGCTTTTTTAACGGTATCGGCGGATGGGAGTCCGCCGCTCCTTGGGTGGCCACCACTTGAAGCCTATCGCGTAGGTTCCAGGCAGTTGCGGATCTGGCAGACCTTGGCGAGGTCCTTGTGGCGCGGGGACGATTCAGCGCCGGAAGCGACATCGATGGCGGCCGGGCGGACTTCGGCAACCGCCCGCGCTGCATTCTCGGCGGTGATGCCGCCGGCGAGGATGACGGGAATCTGCGGATGATTTTTGATGAAGTCCGAGGCGATCGACCAATCGAAGATTTCGCCGGTGCCGCCATACGTGCCCGGGGCCGGTGTATCGATCAGAATGGCTTGAGCGCCATAGAGGTGGGCATCCGCCAAGGAGTCGGGAAGGGCAGGCAGCGCCTTGATGAAGGGGAGCCCACTGGCCGCCATGGCCGCACAATAGGCGGGCGACTCATCCCCATGGAACTGAGCAAGATCGATCAGCCCATCGGCAAACAGCTGGAGTGGCAGCTCTGGGTCGGCATTGACGAAAACCCCCACGCGCAGGATCTGCCCTGCGATGTCCGCGAGGAACCCGGCGGCGTCCGCGGGGGCAATGTAGCGCTTTGACTGCGGCCAAAAATTGATCCCCAGAGCATCGATGTTTTGCTCAACAAGCAGCAAAGCATCCGAGGCATTGACGACGCCACAGATTTTCAGCGAGGTAACGGCGGGGTCAAGGAAGCGGGCGAGCACACAGGAAGGTAGCTAAATTAGCCCGCCAGACCAAGTGCGGGTTTTCGTTCGGCGGGGACTGGAGCATTGAGAAAAGTATTTTCAACCTCCGAACTGGCGGGGAGCGGGGAAGCGGTGCAAAACCAAGGTGTGGACACAATCAGGATCCGGGGCGCACGGCAGCACAATCTGCGCAACATCGATGTGGATATCCCTCGGGATAAGCTGGTGGTGGTGACCGGGCCGAGCGGCAGCGGGAAGTCATCGCTGGCCTTTCACACGCTTTATGCCGAGGGGCAGCGGCGTTATGTGGAATGCCTGTCGGCCTACGCGCGGCAGTTTCTCGACCAGCTTGATAAGCCGGAGGTGGATTCCATTGAAGGTCTGAGTCCGGCGATAGCCATCGAGCAACGGTCCGGCGGTGGGAATCCGCGCTCCACGGTGGCCACGGCCACGGAAATCCATGATTACCTGCGGGTCCTGTATGCCGCTGCGGGGGTGCCGCACGACCCGGTGACCGGTGAGCGGCTTGAGCGGATGACCGGCGGGCAGATTGTCGAAGCGCTTGCGGGGCGGGCCGAGGGGACGCGGGTGGTATTGCTGGCACCGGTGCCGAAGGAAGAGGGGACAGACCCCGCGCGCTTGCTTGGGGATATTCAGCGGCAGGGTTTTGTGCGGATCCGGGTGGATGGGGAGATTTTTGATTTGGAGGAGGCGGCGGAGCGGTGGCCGGATCGGCCAATGTCGCTTGAGCTGGTGGTGGACCGCTTGGTGATTCGTGACGGGGTGGGATCGCGGCTGGCGGATTCGGTGGAAACGGCCTTGCGGATTTGCGGTACCGAGGCGCTGGCGCTGGTTTCTCCGCCCGGTGCGGACCATTGGGAGGAAGTCTCGTTCCAGACCAGCTACCGCAATGCGCGCACCGGCTTCGTGCTTGAGGCCCTTACGCCGAAGCACTTCTCGTTCAATGCCCACGCCGGCGCCTGTCCGGCCTGCCACGGTCTGGGGGTGACGCCGGTTTGTGATCCTGGGCGGATTGTTCCGGATGAAGGGAAAAGCCTCGGCGGGGGAGCGGTGCGGCTGTGGCCGGAAAAAGGCCGCCGCGGGGATTTGCTGCGCGGACAGATTGCCGGGCTGGCAAAACACGCGGGGGTGGATCTGCAGGAGGCGTTTCGCGAGTTGCCGGAGGATTTCCGCAACTTGTTGATGTACGGGAACCCGGAGTGGCGCAAAGGCCGCCGCAGCGCGGGAGATTTTGAAGGGTTCTGCCCGATGATCGAGCGCCTGCGCAAGGAAAGTAAAAGCGAGCTCATCCGGCACACGCTGGGACGCTTTATTGGATCGCGCCGCTGCCAGAGCTGCAATGGTGCGCGGCTGCGGCCGGAGGTGCTCGCGGTGCGCTTGATGGCGGCGGGCGAGGGCCGCGGGATTCACGAGTTCAGCGCATTGCCGGTGGATGAGGCGCTTGCGTGGGTGAAAAATGTGGAGCTTCCTGCCGATCGCGCCGGTGCCTTGCGCGGGGTGGTTGCGGAGATCGTCAAGCGGCTGACGTTCCTTGACGATGTGGGACTTTCGTATCTCGGTCTGGCCCGAACGAGCGGCACGCTTTCAGGCGGCGAATCCCAGCGGATCCGCTTGGCGAGCCAGCTTGGGGCCGGATTGGCCGGTGTGATGTATGTTTTGGATGAGCCAAGCATCGGGCTGCATGCCGAGGACACTGGGCGGCTCATTGGGGCGCTGGTGCGCCTGCGGGATCTGGGCAACAGCGTCATTGTCGTTGAGCATGATGAGGAGATGATGCGCGCCGCGGATTTCATCATGGACATGGGGCCGGGCGCGGGGATTCACGGCGGATACCTCTTGGCCACCGGAACCTTGGCGGATGTCATTGAAAACACAGGCTCCCCAACCGGCCGCTGGCTCTCCGGAGAAGCCGAGATGCCGCGCCGCTCGCAGAACCTCCCGGTCGGCGCGGGCGACTTGTGGATCCGCGGCGCGCGCGCTCACAACCTGGCGAACATCGACGTGCGTATTCCCCTAGGCGGCCTGGTTTGCATCACCGGGCCCAGTGGCAGCGGGAAATCCACCCTGGTCGACGGCATCCTGCGCCGTGGCTTGGCGCGCCACTTTGGCTATGGCCGCGAACGGGTCGGCGCCCATGATGCAATTGAAGGCGTTGAGCTGTTGGGGAAACTGGTGGTCGTTGACCAGTCTGCGATCGGCAAGAGCCCGCGGTCCAACGCGGCCACCTACACCGGGGCCTTTGACCACGTGAGGGCATTGTTTGCCCACCTGCCTGTCGCGCGCCAGCGGGGGTATGGCGCGGGGCGATTTAGCTTCAATGTCCGCGGTGGCCGTTGCGAAAAGTGCCAAGGTGGCGGATCGGTTAAGATCGACATGCACTTTCTTAACGACATCTACGTGCCATGCGATGCTTGCCAGGGGCGGCGCTACAACCGCGAAACCCTGGAGGTCACCTACAAAGGGCAAAATATCGCCGAGGTCCTCGATATGAACGTGGAAGGGGCCGCCAGCTTCTTCGCCAACGTGCCCAAACTGGCCGCCATCCTGCGGGCCTTGGAGGCGGTCGGGCTTGGCTATCTCCCTCTGGGCCAAGCGGCTAACACACTCTCCGGCGGCGAGGCGCAGCGGGTCAAACTGGCCGTCGAACTGGCCAAGCCGGCCGCTCCGCATACTTTATACTTGTTCGACGAGCCAACCACCGGTTTGCATTTTGGCGATGTGGCACGTTTGTTAGCCGTGTTTGATCGTCTAGTGGCCGCGGGGCATTCGCTGGTTGTCGTCGAGCATCAGTTGGATGTGATTGCTGCCGCGGACTGGGTCATCGACCTCGGGCCAGGCGGCGGTCGCCACGGTGGAAGGGTGGTTGCCGAGGGGCCGCCAGCCGTTGTCAGCAAAATCCAAGAATCCCCAACCGGACGTGCCTTGGCACGCCACTTTAGTCGCGACTCTAAAAAGATGCTCTCCCTGAGCCAGCCTGCATGAACAATCCCAACGAGCAAGCACCCGGATCCTCCGGACAGGCCAACCCGCAAAAAACGGGCTGGCACGAATGGCTCGCCGAGAAAGGTCCGAAACTGTTGCTTTTTGCCCGGCAGCAGACGCGTTCGGGCGCGGATGCCGAGGATGTGCTCCAGGAAGCTCTCGTAAAGCTGGTTGGAAAAATCCAGAGCGACGAATTTGTTGGGGGCGAGGAATCCTGGATGCCGTATCTTTACACCGCGATCCGGCGCCTCTCGATTGACGTCGGCCGGCGTGATGATCGGCGTCGACGGCGCGAGGAGTCGGTCGTGGAGGATGCCTCGGCCATCGCGCAAGGCGCTGACCACCCGTGGTTTGACAGCGATGGATCGGACGACGAAACCCGCGAGATGGTGGAGGCCGGCCTGCGCGAACTGCCGCCAAAGTTCGCCGAGGTGATCATCATGAAGATCTGGAATGACAAAACATTCGCGGAAATTGGCGAGGCACTTGAAATTTCTCAAAACACAGCAGCCTCTCGCTATCGCTATGGTCTTGAAGCCCTGCGCAAAAAGCTGGGTAGCGCCAGACGCAAGGGCGACTTGTAAGGGGACTTTCAGCAAACTTAAAGCAGCTTCAAGCGACCTCGTAAGCAGCCCGCCCTCTTTCAATCCACCCGCTTTTGCCCGATTGTCGATCCCGCCGATTTCCCCCCGATTCCCCGATTCCCCGATTCCCGATTTACCACTCTATGGACGTACGACCTGATGAACTAGACCTTGAGCTTGCAGACCTTGAACTGAGGCTAAGAGAGTTGAGCCCGAGCAAGCTTCCGCGTGGGCTGGCTGAGCGTTTGGCGGCTGCCATGGCGGGAGCCACGGTGGACGGACATGATGGGAGCAAGGTGGTGGCATTTCCGGTGCCGGGGACTTCTGCGGCGAAAGGATCGGTGGGGCATTCATCGCGGCGGTCTCTCTGGGGAGCGGCAGCGGCAGTCGCAGCGATGGGAGCGGCGGCGGCCTTGTGGATTACCCCGGACCCTGCGGCATCCGTCGCCAAAGCCGAAACGCGCAAACCCCTGATGAGCGCAACCCCTGCGGGCGGAAGCTTTATGACGGCTGGGTATGGTCGCAACGTGCGGGAGGCCAGCGATGAAGGCGTGGTATGGTCCCAAGGCCAAGTGCCGCATCGCCGGGTGCGGGTGGTTTATGTCGACAAGGCGGTGATGATCAATCCGCAGGGCGAGCGCATCGAGGTCGAGCGTCCACGGGTTGAGTGGCTTCTGGTGCCGGAGAAGATGGACTGAACAAAGCAACTAACTGGCGGCGCTTTTTCCCCGGATACCCGGTATTGACAGTATTTTCGGCTACCCTCATGGCAAATTCCACGAAGTCCCCACGAAGATTTTCAGATACGATGAAGCCGACATTAAAATGGACGGGCCTGATTGGCGTCGGGCTGCTGCTTCCATGCGCTGCCCTTGAGCGCCCAAGCGATTTGGAGACCGACCTGCCGCAGCGCGCGAAGGCTGCGGAAGGCTTGCGCGCCCCTGAAGCTGCCCCGGCACCGGATTTGGGTTTGGGGCCTGAAGCGGTGCCTGCTCCGGCCCCTGAGTTTGTGCCCAAGAGACTTCTCGAGGTTCCCAAGCGTCCACAGGCTGCCGCCGCACAGGTTGCTTATTTAGGCTTGGGGGTGAATCCGCTGCCGGATGTGCTCGCGATTCACTTGGGTCTTGAGCCGAATGCGGGAGTGGTTGTTCGCTCTGTTGATCCAGAGGGACCTGCGGCGGCCGCTGGAGTCCAACCTCACGATGTGATCCGCAGCGTGGATGGCAGAGTGATTCATTCTCATGATGAACTCCGGGAGGTTACTGCTTCTCGAGCGCCTGGAGATTTTCTTGAACTCGCCGTGGTGCAGAAAGGCCAGGAAAAGGTCCTCAAGGCCCAGCTGGCGGCCCGCCCGGCAGCTCAGCGGCTTGATCTGCCACCTAGCCGCGGCGCTGAGGGGACTGATCACCTTGATGAGTTTTTTGAGGGCCTGCCACGCGAACAAGCGGATCGAATCCGCCGCGCGATTGAGGAAAACCTGCGCTTTGCCGAGGATCCAAAGAGCGGCGGGCTGGGCACTGACATGAATGGCATGCGTGAGCTTCAGCGGCGCATGCTTGACGGGATGTTCGAGATGGCACCCCACGGGCCGATGAAGATGTCCGGGACCAGCTCGGTGCGCTTGCTCGACGGCGATGGCAGCGTGGAGATTGAGGTTCGTGACGGCGTCAAAGACGTCCGGGTGCGCGACCGCGAAAACAAGATTGTCTGGGAGGGCCCGTATTCAACGGACAAGGAGAAGGCCGACGTCCCGGAGAATGTTCGTGAACGCATCGACCGGGTGGACCTTAGCACCATGGGCTCCGGGTTTGAGCTCCACTTCGGCGCCCCGGCCAATCCCAAAGGCATCGGAGAATAGACTTTTTCGGTAGATAGCAATTAACCCGTGCGGCCCCAAGTGGCCGTGCGGGTTTTTTTTGCCAACGGAAGTCACTGCCCAGCCGTCACCCCGGTCACGCTGGTTAGTCGACTGGTCAGTCCGGCACCCCGGTCACCCCGGTCACCCCGGTCACCCCGGTCAGCCCCGGTCAGCCCCGGTCAGCCCCGGTCAACCCGGTCAACCCGGTCAACCCGGCGCCAGAGTCGGACCTCGAGCAAAAAAATGCCCCGCAGGCGAACCTGCGGGGCATTGCGATGAGTCGTTGATTACGAGGTGTAAGCGGTTTCGCCGTGTTCGGCGTAGTCGAGGCCTTCGATTTCCACCTTCTCTTCAACCCGCAGGCCGCCGAGCACGAGGCGGGCAACCCCAAGGGCGATGCCCGAGGCAACCAAGCTCCAGATGATGGTGACGCCAACCGAGGAGAGCTGGATCATGAACTGGCTGCCGATGGAGAAATCAGCTGCACCCTGACCGCCAAGGAATGGGGCTGCGAAAACAGCGGTCAGCAGCGCGCCGGTGATCCCGCCGATGCCGTGGACACCAAAGACGTCCAGCGAGTCGTCGTAGCCGAGCTTGGACTTGAGCTTGGTGGCGCAGAGGTAGCAAAGGATGCTGGAAGCCGCGCCGATGGCCATGGCGCCCATCGGTCCGCATGAACCGCAGGCCGGGGTGATGGCAACCAGACCGGCGACCGCACCCGTGGCAACACCCACGGCCGTTGGCTTGCCGCTGACGATCCATTCGATGGCCATCCAGACAATCACCGCGGCAGCCGTGGCAATCTGGGTGGAAAGCATCGCCATCCCGGCGGAACCGTTGGCAGCCAGGGCGCTGCCGGCATTGAAGCCAAACCAGCCGACCCACAGGAGGGCGGCGCCAATCACCGCGAACGGCACTTGGTGCGGGTGCATGGCCGTCTGGCCAAAGCCCTTGCGCTTGCCTACGACAATGCAGCCAACCAAGCCGGCAACCGCGGCGTTGATGTGCACCACGGTGCCGCCAGCGAAGTCGAGCACGCCCCACTTGAAGAACAGCCCGTTGGACTGCCATGCCATGTGCCAGATTGGCAGGTAGGAAAGGACAAACCAGATGGTCGTGAAGATGAGCACCGCGGAGAACTTCATCCGTTCCGCGAACGCACCGATGATGAGCGCCGGGGTAATGATCGCGAAGGTCATCTGGAACATCACGAACACCGATTCAGGGATGTCACCCACCAAGCTGGAGCTGGTCACGCCCTTGAGAAACATTTTCGAGAAGTCGCCGATGATCGGGCCATCGCCCGTCGTCGCCAACGAGTAGCCAAAGGCCACCCATAACAGGCTCATCACCCCCGCAATCGCGAAGCACTGGACAAAGATGCTCAGCGCGTTCTTGGCGCGCACCAAGCCGCCGTAGAACATCGCCAAGCCTGGCAGCGTCATCAGCAGCACCAACACGCTGGCAACAATCATCCAACTCGTATTGCCCGCATCCGGGGCAGCTACGGCCACTTCCGTGGCCACCTCCGCGGCCATTTCCTGGGCCTGCGCTAACGGTGAGAGGAACAGCCCCAGCAGGGCTAAGGGAATTATTCGACGGGCGGACGGCAGGGTGGGCATGGTTGGTTTTCTCCTAGTCAGTGGGTTATGTTGCTGTGAGGGATGCTCTACGGGCATGGCGGATGCTAAGAAAGCATGTGCCATGCCGACTTGTCCCTATTCTCAACTTTTTCTCGATCCGCCCGCCGATCCCTAGTCTCCCGTAGCGAAACTCCGCCGGCCCATGAGATGGCAATGGAAAGAGGAAATCCGGGATTTTTGGTGGGGCCACAGTCCAACCGTGGACTGCTGTAGCAAAGCTACCGCTGTGATGCTCGCAACTCGCTGCGGCATGCCCGGGGGGCTGGACCCGCGCCCGTCCCCTGCTTCTTCCGCGCTGCCGCGGAGGGAGCGTTGAATAAGTGAGCGGAGTGGGTTCCCGCCAGCAAGCTGGACTGCTCACAGCGGTAGCAAGCTACAGCAGTCCACGGTGGCCTTCGGCTCACTCCAGAACAGAGAATCCGCATTTCATTGTCCTGCGATCAAGGAGTGGCGGACTCCGATCAGCCAAGTCCAGAAAAGGCGATGGAAAGAGGAATCCGCATTTCATTTTCCTCCCATGGTCGGGCGATTCGGAGATCGCCGCTCCTTGGGGGCGATTCGGAGATCGCCACTCCTTGGGGGGGAGCTCGCCACTCCTGCGGGACAGCCCCTGGAGGCTGTCCCTAGCAGCCTGTCGGACTTAGAAGAGACGACAGATTGTGGTCGGTTGTTGTCCTGATGCTGCATCTTGTGATCAGGCCGATCTAGTGAGCTAACAAATTCAGTTTTCGGCGAGGATTTCAGA